>Ga0299913_10003563_pt1 | contig 12780 bp, 13 predicted proteins | sample RVTome_9_FD_201360 | JGI IMG/M metagenome (GOLD analysis project Ga0299913, IMG submission 201360) | Soil microbial communities from uranium-contaminated site in the Upper Colorado River Basin, Wyoming, United States - RVT155D38 (version 2) ... | reverse complement strand
GTAGGAGCAGTGCTCCGACCACATCACCGAGTACATGGCCAGCTCCGCGGGACGCGGCTCCCGGCCGAGTAAGTCGACCACCGAGTCGTACTCCTCGTCGGTCATCCCGAGTTGGCGGTGGGTGAGGTGGGTGGTGGTTGTCATGCGGTCATTTGGGGAGCGGGGGGTTTGAGGGGGGTCGTACCCCCTTTGATTGTGTGGTGGTTGTCATGCGGTCACCAACGAGTGGAGGAAGCTCTCCAGGAGGACCTGCCCATCGGTCGATCCCAAGAGCTCGTCCGTTGCCCGCTCGGGGTGCGGCATGATCCCGACGACGTTTCCCGCGGCGTTTGCCACCGCGGCCGCTCGATCCTGGGAGCCGTTTGGGTCCTCGACGTAGCGCACCACCACGCGTCCCTCGCCCGAGGGATCGACCCAGTTGCCCTCGTAGGAGTTGAGAGGGATCCTCATCCTCTGCCCCACCTCGGCGCTCCGGGTCAGGATCGAATTGGTGTCGACCACTTCCACGTCGACGAACCTGCAGATGAAGGAGAGATCCCGGTTGGCGATGTGCGCGCCGGGGATGAGACCCGACTCGCAAAGCACCTGCCAGCCGTTGCATATGCCCAGCACCGGGGCACCGGTGGCGGCGAGACGCGCGACCTCTCTCATCGCCGGTGAGAAGCGGGCGATGGCGCCGGTGCGAAGGGCATCACCATGGGCGAAGCCCCCGGGGAGGATCGCTCCGTCGTATGCCGCCAGGTCGGTGTCCCGATGCCAGACCAGCTCGGCCTCGCCACCGAGAGCCTCGATCGCGTGGACCACATCGTGCTCACAGTTGACTCCCGGGAACACGACGACTGCGGTCGTCATGGTTCCACCTGCACGGTGAAGTCCTCGAGTACAGGGTTGGCGAGGAGCTGGCGGCACATGTCCTCGACCCGTGCCCGCACCTCGTCGGGGTCTCCACCTTCGACGTCCATGTGGATCACCCTGTCCATGCGAACCGACGTGGCTTCTGTGAACCCGAGGTCGTGGAGAGCACGTTCCACGGTGGTTCCTTGCGGGTCAGCGATCTCGGGCCGTCTGTCGATCGTGACCGTGACCCTCATGAGAGCGCCAGATAGGTGTCGAAGCTCTGGCCGGTGATTCGCTCGTAAGCCTCGATGTAGCGCTCGCGGCTCCCCTCGACGATCTCGTCGGGGAGGTCCGGCGGTGGTGGGCTCTTGTCCCAGGGCTGGCCTTCCAGCCACTCCCGCACGTATTGCTTGTCGAAGGAGGGTATCTCGCCGCCCGGCTCGTATTCGTCGACCGGCCAATAGCGCGACGAGTCCGGCGTCAGGACCTCGTCGATGAGGAGCAGCTCCCCGTTGGCGTGGCCGAACTCGAACTTGGTGTCGGCGAGGATCACGCCCTTCTCGGCGGCGTACTCGTTGGCCCTGGTGTAGAGGTCGAGCGAACGGCGACGCAGCTCCTCATAGAGGTCGTCACCGAGGATGTTCCGGGTCTGCGCCTCGGTGATGTTCTCGTCGTGGCCGGTGGCCGCTTTGGTCGCCGGGGTGAAGATCGGCTCCTCGAGCCTGTCCGCGATCAGCAGCCCTTCGGGCAGGTGCTCGGTCGTCGGTCCGCCACCGTCTCGGTATTCCCGCCACGATGAGCCGTAGAGGTAGCCGCGGACTACGCACTCGACCGGGACCACTTCGGCCCTTCTCACCACCATGGCCCGACCGGCGAGGTCTCTCCGCTCGTCGTCGGTCAGGCCGTCGACACCTGTCAGGTCGGTGGTCACCAGGTGGTTTGGTGTGTCGAGGAGGTCGAAGAAGTGGAGGCTGAGCCCGGTGAGCACCCGTCCCTTGTCGGGGATGGTCTGGTGCAGGACCACGTCGTAGGCAGAGATTCGGTCGGTTGCGACGAAGAGGAGGTGGCCGGAATCGATCTCGTAGATCTCCCTGACCTTTCCGGATGCGATATGGGGTAGTGCCAGCACGCCGCGGCAGCGTAGCGTCGTGGCTCCGATCTCCTAGCCTGCCTCTCCGTGAGCAATTTCGACAGCGCTCGGGTGGCCGACCTTCTCGAAGCGGACAGCTACGCGACTGGCCTCGGCGTCGAGCTCGTGTCGGTCGAGGACGACGAGATCGTCGTTGGTCTCGATGTCACCGATAGACATGCCAACTTCTTGGGAGTGGGACACGGAGGGATGGTCTTCTCCCTGGCCGATTGTGCCTTCTCTCTGGCGTCGAATTCGGCTGGGGCTGACGCGGTCGCCATCGACACCCATCTCGTCCTGACCGCTGCCAGTCGCCCAGGCGACCGTCTCCAAGCCTCGGTGCGAGAGACCTCGAGGGGCCGCACGCTGGGCACTTACCGAGCGGACGTGCGTCGCTCTGATGGGCGCCTCGTGGGTCTATTCACCGGCACCGTGTTCATCAACCAGGCCTAGACCATTGCCTGAGTTAGATTTTCGCGAGTTTTGGCTTTCGTCAAATACGTCGTGTTCCATCCCTGGAAGGCATCGACGATCCTCGTGGTTGGGATCGTCCTCGGCCTCGGATCGTTCTATGCCTATCAGGTGAGCATCGCCCTCGGAGTGGTGGCCACCGAGGAATTCAACCCGGATGAAGCTCGCCTCGACATGGAGGGGAGCGAGGTCGTCCAGGCGGCCCCGCCGCCCACAGTGTTCGAGTTCTACGACGAGCCCATCTACGACCTCGACGCCGAGCTAGCCAGCATCGAGGAGCAGGTGGCTGCCGTCGGGGACGACACCAGCACGTTCAACCTGGCTGCGTTCGGTGAGCCGATCGACGATTCGGTGTTCGACTCCTATCTCCTCGTCGGGACCGACGCCTCGGGCTTCCTCGCCGACACCATCATCCTCGCCCTCCAGCCGACCTCGGGTTCGGCGCCGATCATGGTCAGCCTTCCTCGCGACCTGTTCGTCTGGAACGAGTGCAGAGAGACGTTCACCCGCCTCAACTCGGGTTTGGGCGGTTGCTCATCGGTTGCCTCGGGATCCGAGCTCCTCGCGGTCATGGTCGAGGACTACACGGGAATCCCGGTGGACCATCTCGCCAGAGTCAACTTCGCTGGGTTCGCCCGCGTCGTTGACGCGATGGGAGGCATAACCGTGTGTGTGGACAACCCCCGTCGCGACTTGAAGTCCCATTTGCTGTTTGAGGAGACGGGCTGTCAGCGGATCGGCGGTGACGTTGCCCTCGCCTGGGTCCGGTCCCGGCACGCGGAAGAGCTCATCGATGGAGAGTGGCGAGTCATCGGTGGCTCCGACTTCGGCCGCCAGCGTGCCCAGCAGGACGTCTTGTTCCAGCTCGCCGGCCAGGCAGCCAGCTTCTCCTCACCCGGTGCGTTGACCGATCGGCTGGCAGCGGTCGCCTCGTCGGTGCGTCTCGACTCGTCATGGTCGTTCGGCCAAGCCGTGACCACCGCGTTCCGCTATCGCGGTATCACCCGCAGTGACGTCCACCGCTTCTCCATCGACGTCCGCAACTATCGGACGTCGTATGGCGCCGCAGTGCTGCTGCCAGCCCGCCCCTTCTGGGACCAGCTCGACTCGCTGTACGACCTGGGCTGATTGGGTGGGAGGCGGCGAGGTATAGAGCAAGAACCGCCAACTCCGTCGTCGGCGCCAAGGCAAACTGCTCTCTCAGGCGGACGGTCCGGCCAGGCGTTCCAGCCGTTCGAACACGGGGGCCGCGGTCTGGGTGATGCGGCTCAAGGAGAAGCATTCATCCAGCGTCTCGTCTGAGAGGGTTACCTCGGGGTCGTCTCGCAACAGATCGCGGAGATGACCTTTGTCTTCCCAGGCCTCCATGGCGTTGCGTTGGACGATCCGGTACGCCTCGTCGCGCGTCAGACCATTCTCGACCAGTGCCAACAGCACTGCCTGGCTGAAAACCAACCCGTTGGTGGAGCTCAGGTTGGCGGTCATCCGCTCGGCGTCGACGACGAGGTTTTTCACCAAACCGGCGAACTTCACCAGCATGTAGTGGAGGGCGATGGAAGCGTCGGGGAGGGCGACCCGCTCGGCAGACGAGTGGGAGATGTCACGTTCGTGCCAGAGGGCGACGTTCTCCAGACCCACCTGGGCGTAGCCACGGAGTAGCCGGGCGATCCCTGTCATCCGCTCTGACAGAATCGGGTTTCTCTTGTGAGGCATGGCCGACGAGCCTTTCTGTCCCTTGCGGAAGCCTTCCCGCGCCTCGCCGACCTCGGACCGCTGGAGATGGCGGATCTCGGTGGCCATCCTCTCGATCGAAGCACCGATGAGCGCCAGTGTCGACAGATATTGGGCATGACGGTCGCGAGCCGTGACCTGGGTCGAGGCGGGCTCGACTCCCAGCCCCAATGTCTCACACACTTCGGCTTCGATCGACGCCGGCACGTGGGCGTAGGTGCCCACCGCGCCTGACATCTTCCCGACGGCGACGATGTCCCGGGCCGCTCGGAGCCGGTCTCGGTCACGAGCGATCTCGAAGGCCCACCCGGCGAGCTTGAGCCCGAATGTGGTGGGCTCAGCCCAGATGCCGTGGGTTCGGCCGATCATGAACGTCTCTCTCTGCTCGACGGCCCGCCCGACGACAGTGGTCAACAGCCCGTCCAAGGCTTTCAAGAGAAGATCGGAGGCGTCTCGAAGTAGGACCCCTCCGGCGGTGTCGAGGACGTCCGAGGAGGTGAGTCCGTAGTGAACCCATTGCGCCGCATCGGGACCGGCCTTGTTGCCGAGCAAATCGACGAAGGCGGCCAGGTCGTGGTTGGTCACCGCCTCGCGCTCGGCTACTTCCTCGGGAGTGGGGCAGGTGGCGGCCGCGGTTGCCTCAGCCGTCCCCGCCGGGACCTTTCCCAGCTTCTCGAAGGCAGCCAGTGCGGCGACCTCGACCTCCTTCCAAACCTCGAATCGGGTGTGGTCGGACCAGACATCTCCCATCTCGGGAAGCGTGTAGCGGTCGATCACGGTGGTGATCTTGCCATGCCGGTAGGTTGAGAGGGTCAATGCGGACGATTCGGAACGACCAGGCGCGCCGATTTGCCCTCGGGGCCCAGGGCTTCATCGAGGGCCGGACCGACGGTCGCGTCGACGTGCGGCATTTCCGAAAGGTTGTGGACCAGGTCAGGCTCATCCAGCTCGACTCTGTGAACGTCTTCAGCCGCACCCACTACATGCCCTTCTTCTCCCGGATCGGTCCCTACGACCGCGACGCTCTAGACGCGTGGTTGTGGCAGTCGGGCGAACTGTTCGAGTACTGGGGCCACGAGGCGTCGGTGATCCCAGTCGAGGACCATCGCCTATTCCGCTGGAGGATGGCCCAGGGCCTGAAGTGGAATCGACTCAAAGAGCTCGAGGAGAACCACCCCGAGTACGTCCAGTCCGTATACCGGCAGGTCGAAGAGCGCGGACCGATCCGCACCCGCGATCTGGAGGCTCCTGGTCAGCGGGACTCCGAGGCGATGTGGGGCTGGAACGACGGCAAGGTCGCTCTCGAGGCGCTCTTCTTGAAAGGGCTGGTGACCACTGCCGACCGGCCCAACTTCACACGCATGTACGACCTGTCCGAACGTGTGATCCCCAAGGATGCGTTGGCAGCATCGGAGCCAGGTCACGATGAGGCCCTTGCCGAGCTGTTGATGTTGGCGGCAGGAGCGCTCGGAGTAGGGACGGCGGACGACCTGGCCGACTACTACCGGATCAGGATGCCGGCGGCCCGCCCCATCCTGCGTCGTCTGGTGTCGGCCGGAGACCTGGAGGAGGTCGAGGTCGAGGGGTGGGGCAAGCCCGCATATCTGCACCCCGACCTGCCCTTACCGAGGTGGCCGAAGGGAACGGCTCTCCTCTCACCGTTCGACAATCTCATCTGGTACCGCCCCCGTGTCGAGCGTCTGTGGGACTTCCACTACAGGATCGAGATCTATGTCCCCGAGGAGAAGCGAGTGCACGGCTACTACGTCTTGCCGTTCTTGTTCGACGGCGACCTGGTGGCCCGCGTCGACCTCAAGACGGACCGGCGCACCAACGCCCTACAGGTGAAGGGCGCCTTCGCCGAGCCCGACGCGGACCTCAAGACGGTGGGCCGGGCGCTCCGTAAGGAGCTCGACCTGGTCGCCGACTGGATGGAGCTGGACGCCGTCGTGGTCGACCGTAACGGCGAACTCTTCGACCACGTCTAGGCAGAAAGTGATCACGCGAAGGCGTTGAGGCCGGTGATCGCCTGGCCCATGACGAGGGTGTGGATCTCGTTGGTGCCCTCGTAGGTGAACACGGTCTCGAGGTTGGCCATGTGTCGGAACACCGGGTATTCCAGGGTGATGCCGTTGCCACCGAGGATCGATCGGGCGGTGCGGGCCACATCGAGGGCGTTGCGGACGTTGTCGAACTTGCCGAAAGACACCTGTTCGGGAGTGAGAGTGCCGTCGTCCTTGCGTCGTCCAAGATGCAAGGCGACCAGGGTGCCTTTCTGAACGGCGACCATCATCTCGACCAGCTTCCGCTGCGTCAGCTGAAACCCGCCGATGGGCTGGTTGAACTGCTCGCGCTCTTTGGAATAGGCGAGTGCGGTCTCGTAGCAGTCCCGGGCGGAGCCCATGGCTCCGAAGGCGATCCCGAACCTGGCCTCGTTGAGACATGACAGCGGTCCCCTCATCGACGCCACATTGGGCAACACGAAGTCGTCGGGGACCCTCATGTCGTCGAAGGCGAGCTCGGAAGTCACTGACGCCCGCAGCGACACCTTCTTCTTGATGTCGTGCGCTGAGAAACCTGGCGTGTCGGTGGGTACGATGAACCCGCGGACTCCGTCGTCCGTCCTCGCCCAGACGATGGCGATGTCCGCGATCGACCCGTTCGTGATCCACATCTTCGACCCGTTGATGATCCAGTCACCCCCGTCCCGCTTGGCGTGGGTCCGCATCGACGCCGGGTCGGACCCGGAGTCGGGCTCGGTGAGACCGAAACACCCGATCACCTCGCCCTTGGCCATCCGGGGGAGCCAGGTCTCCTTCTGCTCCTCGGATCCGAACTTCCAGATTGGAAACATGGCGAGAGACCCCTGCACCGATACGAAAGAGCGGATACCCGAGTCGCCTGCCTCGAGCTCCATCGACGCCAGGCCATAGGCGGTGGCCGATGTGCCGGCACACCCATAACCCTCGAGGTGCATGCCCAGCATGCCCAGCTCGCCGAACTGACGGGCCAGGTCCTCGTGTGGGATCGTTCCCTCCTCCCACCAGTCGGCCACGTGCGGCTTGATCTCGTTGTCGACGAAGCTGCGAACCGTGTCGCGGAGGAGGATCTCCTCTTCACTCAACAGCCGGTCGATGCCGAGGAAATCATGTGGATCGGGCTTGTCGAAGGACATCTCGTTCATGTGGTGGTGATGGTATCCGCTCGCAGCCGGCTGTACCCTCCACCCGCCGAACATGAGCGGATTCGACCCGTATGTGGGCTGAGGAACCCCGTGTTCGTGGTAGGTGGTGGTGGGGCTATCCCGCCAGGGTCTTCTCGGCGAGCTCCTTGCGGTATAGGGCGAGTTGGGCGGTGAGATCCTCGTCGCCGACGGCGAGGATGGCCACCGCCAGTAGCGCGGCGTTGTTGGCGCCGTCGATTGCAACCGTCGCTACCGGGATCCCCGTTGGCATCTGGACTGTCGCCAACAGAGCGTCCATTCCGTCGAGGCTTGCGTTGATCGGCACGCCTATGACGGGAAGCAACGACTTGGCTGCCATTACGCCGCCGAGGTGGGCTGCCTTGCCGGCGCCGGCGATGATCACACCGAAGCCGTTGTCTGCCGCGTTCTCGGCGAATGAGATCGCTTCGTCCGGGGTCTTGTGGGCAGAAAGCACTCTGGTCTCGTGCTCGATCCCAAACCGTTCGAGCATCTCCCCGGCCTTCTCCATGACGGGCCGGTCGGAGCCCGACCCCATGACGATTGCAACTTTGTAGGTCATGGCGCCGGACGCTAACCGGCGCGTATCAGGGGACGCATTCGAAGCTCTTCTCGGCATGCGGAAGTTCCGCAGGGGACACGAGAGGGGAAACAATGACTGTCCTACAGAGAAGGGACGCGAGAGGGTTCGAGACCGGACCAATTCGCAAGTTCGTGGTTGGGGCGGCATTGGCCGCCGCAGGTGTTGCTGCCGCCTTCGGGCTGAGCCAGGTCATCGACCAAGCAGAGACCACCACGATGGTGACGACTCCGGCAGAGCGCAATGCGATCGAGCAGGCGCAGGCCGAGCGGGCCGAGTCGATGCAGCGGATCGATCAGGCGCTCATCGACAAGTACAGGCCGGCAGCAACGTTGAGTCCCGCAGCCGTCGAGCACGCTCGGGGTCTCGATGTGCTGGAGCAGTACAACACGCTCGGCGCTCAGAACGCGGCTGGGGCCAACACCTCACAAACCGGACCGCGCTGACCTAACGAGGCATTGAGATGGGGAGGGGCCTTTGGGCCCCTCTCTCGCGTCGTCAGTCGGCGATGTCGCGTCGATACTCGACTCCCGCCCAGCTGATCTTCCCGGCGGCCTGATAGGCGCGGTCACGGGCTGCTTCGATCGAGTGGCCGAGACCCACGACGTTGAGCACCCTGCCACCGTCGACGAAGAGCTTTCTGCCCTCGGCCGCCGTGCCGGCGTGGAAGACGATCACGTCCTCGCCGAGACCACCGTTCAAACCTTTGATCTCGTCGCCCTTCTGTGGCGCGGTGGGGTATCCCTGTGCAGCGAGGACCACGTTCACGGTGCACAGGTCTGACCACTCCGGGGTCGCGCCTTCGAGCACATCGACGAGATCGCTCGTCATTCGGGGGAGGATGGCTTGGGTCTCCGGGTCGCCGAGACGAACGTTGAACTCGAGGACCTTGGGACCGGTGTTGGTGAGCACCAGTCCGGCGTACAGGAACCCCATGAACGGATGGCCGTCGGCAGTCATCTGGGCGAGGGTCGGCCCGATCACATCCCGCATCGTGTCGGTCAAGAGACCATCGGGAAGATCTTCGACCGGTGAGTAGGACCCCATCCCGCCGGTGTTGGGACCCTGATCACCCTCCAGGAGCCGCTTGTAGTCGCGCGCCGGCTCCAACGGGGCGGCTCCGGATCCGGTGCAGACGGCGAAGACGCTCACCTCGGGGCCCTCCAAGTATTCCTCGACCACCACCGGACCCTCCTCGGCCCAATGGTGAGCCCAGGAGACGGCGTCTGACCTCGATTCGGTCACCAGCACCCCTTTGCCGCCGGCGAGACCGTCGGCCTTGACGACATACGGGCCGTCCATCTGTCGGAGGTTGGCCTCAGCCGCCGCCGGGTTATCGAATCGCTCCGATCCCCCCGTCGCCACTCCGGCGCGTGACATCACTTCCTTGGCGAAGGACTTCGACGACTCCAGACGTGCCGCCGCCCTGGTCGGCCCGAACACCGGGATGCCGAGACGGGCCACGGCGTCAGCGAGCCCGGCGCTCAGAGGCGCCTCCGGCCCCACCACCACCAGGTCGACGCCGTGAACTCTGGCCATCGCCGAGATCGCGCCTACATCCTCGACACCTATCCCTTCGACGACCGGCCCCAGTTCGGCCAGCCCCGGATTGCCCGGGAGCGAGATCAGCTCGCTGACACGGGGGGATTGGGCCAGCTTCCAGCCAATGGCGTGCTCCCGGCCACCAGAACCGACGAGCAGGATCTTCATGTGACCTCGATCAGCTGAGACCGTTCCGGCCCCACCGAGATCCAACCGATCGGCGCCTCGACGGCCTCCTGTATGTACTCGATGTAGGCCCGCGCCTCCTTGGGCAGGTGGCCGTATTGCCTCACCCCCGTGATGTCCTCACCCCAACCGTCCAACTGCTCATAGATCGGTTCACAGTGATAGAGCACCGATTGTTGGGCAGGGAAGTGCTCGTAGTGGTCATCGCCGGCCCGGTATGCCGTCGCCACCTGGATGGTGTCGAAGGCGGAGAGAATGTCGAGCTTGGTGAGGAAGATCTTGGTCAGGCTGTTGACTCGCGATGCATAGCGCAGAGCGAGCAGATCGAGCCAGCCGCAACGACGGCGGCGTCCCGTCACGGTGCCGTACTCACCGCCGAGCTCGATCATCGTGTCACCGATCTCGTCGTGGAGCTCAGTGGGAAACGGGCCTGTTCCCACACGTGAGATGTAGGCCTTGGCCACTCCGACGATCTCGTCGATGGCCTTCGGCCCGATTCCGCTCCCGACCACGGCGCCGCCGGCGGTTGGGTTGGAGGATGTCACGAACGGATAGGTTCCGTGGTCGATGTCGAGCAAAGTTCCCTGGGCACCTTCGAACAGGACGTCTTTTCCGGCTTTGATGGCTTCGTGGAGCACCAGAGACGTATCGGCGACGTGAGGTTCGAGACGTTCGGCGTAACCCAGATACTCGTCGACGATCTCGTCGGCCTCCATCGGAAGTGTGTTGTAGACACGGGGGAGGATCCGGTTCTTCTCTTCGAGGGCGGCCTCGACCTTCTCGGCGAAGATCTTGGGGTCGAACAGGTCTTGAACCCTGATTCCGAAACGCGAGAACTTGTCGGTGTAGGCCGGCCCGATGCCCTTTTTCGTCGTGCCTATCTGGTTCTTGCCGAGGTACCTCTCGATGACGGCGTCGAGCTTGCGGTGATACGGCATGATCAGGTGGGCGTTGGATGAGAGGAGAACCCGGGACGGGTCTAGGTTCTTTTCCGCCACCATGTCCATCTCGGCCAACAGGATTGCCGGGTCGATGACGGTGCCTGAAGCGATGACCGGGACGCAATCCGGATAGAGGATCCCGGAAGGAATCAGAGACAACGCCAGCTTCTGCTCGCCGACGACGATGGTGTGACCGGCGTTGTTTCCACCCTGGAATCGGACCACGTAGTCAGCCGACTCGGCGAAGTAATCGACTGCACGACCCTTCCCCTCATCACCCCATTGGGCACCGAGCACGATCGTCGCAGTCATACCGGAGTGCGACGGTAGTCGCCTGTCCTCATCGGACCGGTTGGAGTTTCCTTCGGAAACTCCCCAACTTCAGCCCTCCACGTCTTCGGGCTCCTCGGGGGGTCTGGTGACGAGTTTGATGGTCGACTCGATCCCTCCGGCCACGGCCCGGATCGGAGCCGTGCCGACCTGATAGATCCCGAGCCCGACCGCTTTGGGCAGCTCGCTGAGACGCGGTGTGCCCACGAATCTGCGCCGACCGAAGTAGTACCAGAGCCCCACGGCGATGACGGCCATCGTCCCGACCATGATCCAGAACCCGTTCTCGTGATCTGCCAGGGGGATGGCGACGAAGTTCATCCCGAAGATCCCCGAGATCAGAGTCAGCGGGAGGAGGATCGCCGAGAACACCGTCAGCACCCGGATTATCTCGTTGGTCCGATCCGCCACGGCCCCCCGATATGTCTCGAGGACGGAGCCGAGCAATGATCTCGCCGCCTCCAGAGACTCGAGGACCTGCGACTGGTAGTCGGCCACACGCTCGAACTCGCGCCGGCTCTCCTCGTCGACGAGGGGGTGGCCGCCAGGCTCGGCGAGCTCATCGTAGATCTGGCGTTGTGGGACGAGCACCCTTCTCATCACTATGACGTCCCGGCGCAGGGCGTACACCTCGTTCAGTGCCCGGGCGTCCGCCGCCATCGCAAGCTCTTCCAAGACGTCGAGCTGGCCCTCCAGCTGATCGATCAGACCGGGCAAGCGTCTACTTCCGACCATGGCCAACTGGGCGAGCAGGCCGCTTGGCGTCGGCACCGTGAGACCGATGCCCTGGTCGAGACGCTCCTGCACGGTCGTCGTCGAGACGATGTCGCCCTCGTGAACCGAGATGACGAAGTTCGGACCGAGGAAGAAGTCGACCTCGCTCGGGGCGAGCCGGCCCTCCGCTGTGCTGCGGAAGGCGTTGAGCACGACATAGATCATCTCGCGCCGCTCCTCGATCATGGGGAGACTGGCCTCGGCGAGTGCCTCGTCGACGAATGACTGTGGGATGTCGAACGACGAGCACAGGTCGACGATCGCTGCCGGGCTCTCGCCCGACATGTCGACCCAGACCCATCCATCCTTCGGGACCTCAGGAGCAGAGCTCTCCCACTTTGCCGATGGGAGGTCTGAGCCCGGCGCCCATGCGATAACGCGTATCACTCGACCGATTATCGGTCGCGGTCACCTCGTGACCTGGCATTGGGAGCTGTGGAAAGCACGAAACACAGAATTCACACTTCCGCAACGGCCGGGCAACTGCCGTCGGATACAAAACGAATGGTTTACGACCGATAGCGAAGAAGGAGACATCGTGACCGAGACGGCTGCCGACGTCTTGTCCCTCGTCGATGATGAGGGTTATGAATTCGTCGACCTGCGCTTTTGCGACCTGCCCGGCCAGGTTCAACACTTCACAGTCCCCGTCCATCAACTGACGGAGGACTCTTTCGAGGACGGGTTCGGGTTCGACGGCTCGTCGATCCGGGGGTTCCAGGACATCCAGGAATCTGACATGATCCTGATCCCGGACGCGACGACTGCGGTCGAGGACGTCTTCCGCATGCGCAAGACATTGATCCTCTACTGCTTCGTAAACGATCCGGTCACGGGCACGCCTTACGACAAGGACCCGCGTTACGTGGCCAAGAAGGCCGAGGAGTACCTGGTCTCCACCGGCATCGCTGACACCTCTTACTGGGGCCCTGAGGCCGAGTTCTACATCTTCGACGACGTCCGGTTCGGTCAGAACCAGAACTCCGGGTACTACTTCGTCGACTCGATCGAAGGCGCCTGGAACTCAGGGGAGTTCGAGGAGGGAGGGAACCTGGGA
>Ga0299913_10003562_pt1 | contig 12782 bp, 10 predicted proteins | sample RVTome_9_FD_201360 | JGI IMG/M metagenome (GOLD analysis project Ga0299913, IMG submission 201360) | Soil microbial communities from uranium-contaminated site in the Upper Colorado River Basin, Wyoming, United States - RVT155D38 (version 2) ... | reverse complement strand
GAGCGCCGTGGACCGGCTGCTCGCCGCCACCCCTGCCACCGACTCGCTCTACCCCGAGATCCTCTACACCCAGGCCATGGTGGCGAACACGGCGGCCGACATGCGACGGCACCTCCAGCGCGTGGCGGTGGAGCATCCGACCTCGCCCTGGGCCGACGACGCGCTGCTCCGCCTGGTCCAGATGGACTACGCGACCCGGAGCTTCGACCATGCCGCACGGAACCTGGAGCGGCTGCGGCTCGACCACCCGTTCACCCCGCTCCTGGCACAGGCGGCCTACTGGGGTGGCCGAACCTACTTCGAGCTGAAGGACACGACCCGCGCCTGCCGCTGGCTGGCCGACGGCATCGCCGCCGGGACCGACCTCGAGCTGCAGCGCCAGCTGGGCTTCCTCTACCAGCGCTGCGGCACCGCCGGAGAGCGGGCGGTCGCCGCCGCGGGCGACAGCGCCGCGGGGAGGCCGCAGGCCCCGGCCGACTCCGCCGCCGACTCCGCCGCCGCGAAGGTGGCGGACTCCCTGCCCCCTCGCCCCGCCACTCCCGCGCCCCGGTACCGGGTCCAGGTCGCCGCCGTCGCCACGCCGGGCGCCGCCGATGACGCGGCGAGCAAGGCGGAGGAGCTCGGCTACCCGGCCGTGATCGTCCGGGAGCGCGGGTACTACAAGGTCCGCGCGGGCGCCTTCGCCACCAAGCAGGAGGCGCAGGCCGCCGTGGCCAAGCTGAAGTCGGGGCTCGGCGGCAGACCTTTCATAGTCGCGGAGCCCTGAGGACACAGTAAGATTCGCGGTATGGTCCCGCGCACAATTCGCTCGGTCCGGTGGCCGACCGCGGTCCTCGTGGCGTGGCTCGCCGCGGGCTGTGGCGGCCGGCCGCCCGAGGACGCCCCGGAGCCGGTGGCGGCCGCAGATCCGTGTCTTCTCCCGACCGGCGAGCCCGGTGAGCCGCGCGAGCTGGTCGTCGCCGTCGTCCGACCGGAGGACACCTCCGCCGTCGCGCGCCGCCAGCCCGAGCCACTCGTCCGGCTCGACTGCTCCGGGGTCGCGCGCCCCGCCGCGGCCGAATCCTGGAGCGCCGACGCGACCCGCCGATCCTGGACCCTCGTCCTCGCTCGCACCGCGCTGGACGTCACGGCGGGGGCGGCGGCCGCCGAGTGGAGAACCCGGCCGGGCTCGGCGACCACGCTCCGCCAGTCCGGCGTCGTGGCGGTGACTCCCCTGGACGACCGCCGGCTGGTCGTCAGCCTAGGACGGCCGTTCGACTCGCTCCCGATCCTGTTCGCCGATCCCTCGCTGGCGCTCGTCACCGACTCCCTGCCCCACACCGGCACCCGGTTTCTCCTCCGGCCGGTGGGCGCCGACCCGCGCGACGCGCTCGACGCCGGCGTCGACATCCTCCCGTCCGACGATCCCGAGCTCCTGGAGTACGCCCGGACCCGCAGCGACGTCGTCGTGCATCCGCTCCCGTGGGCCCGCACCTACGTGCTGGTGATTCCACCGGAGCAGGGAGGCTTCGACGACCTGATCCCCCCCGACAGCGCCGCCTTCCGGGCCGGGCTCGCCCGCGACGCGGTCCGGGTGGAGGCGCGCGCCGCGGAGGGGCCCTATTGGTGGGAGGACGCGGGGACCTGCCCCGACTCGGAGCCGCCCTCCGCGTCCGCTCCCGGACTGCGGCCGCCGGCGCACGCCTGGGCCGACCCGGCCGCGCGCGCCCTCGCCGAGCGGCTCGTGGCGCTCTCCAGCCGCCCCCTGCGAGTGATCGGCGGCCTGCATCCGCGGCTGCCGGTTCCGGCCGTTCACTCCGGGCAGGGGGTGGCGTACGTGGTCGGGGTTCCTCGCGTGGGGCTCGTGCCCTGCCGCGAGGTCGTGGGCTGGCCCGCGGGCTCCAGCGTGGTCCCGCTGGTCGAGACGCGCCGGAGCGTCGTCGTGCGCCGGGGAGTGCCCCTCCTCACGGTCGAGTTCGATGGCCGGCTCCGGCCGGTGGAGACGCCGTGAGCTTCCGGACGCGCCTCTTTCTCGTGTCGGCCCTCGCGGTCCTGGTGCCGCTCGCCGTGCTCGCGGTCGGCGTGCGGCGGGAGATGGACCGCCGCCTGGGCGACGAGGCCCGCCGCAGGGTCTCGGCGGCCGTGGACCGGCTCGGCCTGGAGCTCGCCCGCGAGCGCGAGCGGGTGACGGGACGGCTCGAGGCCCTGGCCCGCGATCTCTCCGGTGACAATCGCTTCCGGCTGGGCGTGCTGGGACAGGCCCCCTCCCGCGCCTACGTGCTCGACTGGGCCGGCGAGGCGATGCAGCTCTCGGGGCTCTCGGTCCTTCAGCTCCAGGACAGCGCGGGGCGGATCGTGAGCTCGGGCCACTTCCGCAACGAGTACGACGAGGTGCGCGGCGAGCTTCCCCGCTTCCTCGCGGCGGCCGGCCCGTCGCCCGCGCTGGTCCGCGTGCGCACCCCGGAGCGGCCGTTGCTCGCGCTCGCCGCCGCCGAGCCGGTCGTGGTGGCCGGAAGGCCGTACACCCTGGTCGGCGGCGTCGCCGCGGAGGAGCGGCTGCTGCGGCGGCTGGATCCCGATCCCGACCTCTCGGTCGCCTTCGCGACGCCCGGCTCCCCGGCCCTCGGCCGTGGGGACGTGGTCGGGACGCTCGCGCTGCCGTTCCTCGACCTGCACGCGGCCCGGGCCGACAGCGCGCGCCTGGTGGTCACCCAGTCGGGTGCCACGCTCGCGGCCCTGCGCCGGGGGCTCAACACCTGGCTCGTCGTCGCCCTCGTGGTCACCGCGCTGCTCGCCGTCCTGCTGGCGGCCTGGCTGTCCCGCGTCGTGAGCCGCCCGCTCACCGAGCTGGCGGAGAAGACCGCCGCGATCGATCTGGATCGGCTGGACCAGGACTTCTCCACCGACCGCAGGGACGAGATCGGCGCGCTCTCGAGGCTCCTGGGCGCGATGACGGCGCGGCTCCGCGCCGCGGTCGCCGGGCTCCGCGAGGCCGAGCGCCGGGTGGCGATGGGCGACCTGGCCCGACAGGTGAACCACGACATCAAGAACGGCCTGGTGCCCATCCGGAACGTGCTTCGCCACCTGGACCAGGTGGCGCACGAGGAGCCCGCCGCCCTCGCGGCGGTGTACCAGGAGCGGAAAAACACCCTCGACTCCAGCGTGGCGTACCTCGACACCCTCGCCCGCAATTACGCCCGGCTCTCGCCGGCGGCCTCGCCGGAGGTCTGCGACGTGAACGCGGTCGTCGCCGAGGTACTCGAAGGGACGCGGGGTCCCGCGCCGGTGCGCGCCGAGCTGGCCAAGGGGCTGCCGCCGGTGGGCGCGGACCGGCTCATGCTGCGCCGCGCCATCGAGAACCTGGTGGGGAACGCGGCCGACGCCGCGGCGGGCGCCGGAGGGGCGGTGACCGTCTCCACCGAGCGCTCGGCCCGGGACGGGAGCGCACCGGTTGTCCGGATCCACGTGGCCGACACCGGCCCGGGAATGACCCGCGCCGAGCTCGACCGCGCGTTCGACGACTTCTACACCACCAAACAGGGTGGCACCGGGCTCGGCCTCTCCATCGTCCGACGCCTGGTCCTCGACCTCGGCGGCACGCTCCGGATCGACACGCAGCCCGGTGCCGGCACCCGGGCCACGGTCGAGATCCCCGTCACCCGGGAGGGAGCCGCTCGATGACGCTGGTGCTGGTGGTGGACGACGTCGCGCCGCTGGCGGAGCAGTATGCCTACGACCTGCGCCGCACCGGCGGCTACGAGGTGGTCACCGCGCCCGGCGGAGAGAAGGCGCTGGAGATCCTCGCGGCGGCCCCGGTGGACTGCGTCGTGCTCGACCTCGAGATGCCCGGCATGGACGGCTTCGAGGTGCTCCGCGGACTGGAGCGGAGGGGGTCCCAGGTACCGGTGATCGTGTACACCGGGACCGGGAGCTACGATCGCTGCGTCCAGGCCCTGCGGCTCGGCGCCTACGGCTTCATCGACAAGGCGGAGCCGATGGAGCGGGTGGTCCACGAGATCGAGAGTGCGATGGAGCGGAGCCGGCTCCGCTCGGAAAACTCCGCGCTCCGCCGGCAGCTCGGCCGCGAGACCTCGCTGGTGGGCGGGAGCGCGGCCATGGCCGAGCTGCGGGCGACCATCGCACGGGTGGCGCCGGTCCCCAGCCAGGTCCTCGTGGTGGGCGAGAGCGGCACCGGCAAGGAGCTGGTCGCGCGCGACCTCCACCGGTTCGGCCCGCAGCCGTCCGGGCCGTTCGTCGCCCTCAACTGCGCCGCCCTCCCGGAGAGCCTGGTCGAGAGCGAGCTGTTCGGCCACGAGCGGGGCGCGTTCACCGGCGCGATCGCCACCCGGAAGGGCGCCTTCGAGGCCGCGGAGCGCGGCACGCTGTTCCTCGACGAGGTGGGCGAGCTGCCGATCCAGGCCCAGGCCAAGCTGCTCCGGGTGCTGGAGGAGCGGCAGGTCACCCGCCTCGGCGGGACCCGGCCGGTGGCGGTCCAGGCGCGGATCGTCGCCGCGACCAACCGGGACCTGGAGGCCGAGGTGCGAGCGGGGAGGTTCCGGGAGGACCTGTACTTCCGCCTGGCCGTGCACGTCGTCCGCGTGCCACCCCTGAGGGAGCGCCTGTCGGACGTGCCCGCGCTGGTGGATCAGTTCCTGACCGGGATCTGCGCCCGGTTCGCCATGCGGCGGAAGAAGGTCGCGCCCGACGCGCTCGATCTCCTCATGGCCTACGAGTGGCGGCGGAACAACGTGCGCGAGCTGCGGAACGTGGTCGAGCGGATGATCATCGCCGCGGAAGGCGAGGTCATCGCCCCGGACCACGTGCCGGCGGAGATCCGGTCGGCCGCGGGACCCGCGACCGAGCCCGGTTCCGGCACGCAGGGGTTCCAGGAGCTCAAGGCGGAGGCGGAGCGGAGGATCATCGTGGCCGCGCTGGAGCGGCATGAGTGGCACGTGACCCGGACCGCCCAGGCCCTCGGGCTGGCGGACCATGCCAGCCTGCTCAAGATCATGCGACGCCACGGGATCCGGCGAGAGAGCGCGGCGCGAGGCGGCGGGGAGGAGGCGCAGTAAAGGCGCCAGTCACGTCGTGTACCGCTGGACACAGCACCCTGCCGACAGGCGTGTCCATCGGCACACGACGCCTTGGGCTCAGGGTGGGAGGTAAACTTCCAAGTGGTGATATGGGTTTGAGATAGCATTCAGACCCAAGATGGGTGTCCTCCTGGCCACCGGCTTGCCCTTAGGGCCGGTACCCGATCACCCCAATGCGCCCCAGGGCGCTCAGCCAGGAGGAGTCCCATGTCCGTCCGTCGCTCTCACCTCGCGTTCCTCGCCGCCGCGCTCGTGCCGCTGGCGGCCGGCTGCGGCGACAAGCGCCCGGCCACGACCACGATCTCCAGCACCTCCAGCGCTCCCGCCCCGGCGGCCCCAGGCGACACCGGCATCCCGCCCGGCACCGTCACCGAGACGACCGCCGCGACCGTCCCGGTTTCCTACGCGGACGCGGAGGCCGCCTACGGCGGGCGGAAGTACGCCGAGGCCGCCGAGATGTTCGCCTCGTACACCCGGTCCAATCCCGACAACGCGTGGGGCCACTACATGCACGGCCTCTCCGCCTGGAAGTCGGGTGACCCGGAGCAGGCCATGGCTAGCTTCGACGAAACTCTCCGGATCGATCCGCAGCACCGGAAGAGCCTGCTCAACTCCGCCCGGGTGCTGCTGGACACCGGCCATCCCGGCGAGGCGCTGGAGCGGATCGAGCGCGCGATGACCCTGGAGCCCCTCTCGGCCGAAGGTCTCCGGCTCCTCGGCCGCGCCCGGCACGAGCTGAAGCAGATCCCGGAGGCGATCGACGCCTACCAGCGCGCGATCGCGCTGGACGAGCGGGACGGGTGGGCCATGAACAACCTCGGCCTGATCTACATCCAGCAGGACCGGAGCGATGCCGCACTGCCGGTGCTGGCCCGCGCGGTGGAGCTGCGTGCCGGCTCGCCGGTCTTCCAGAACAACCTGGGCACGGCCCTCGAGCGCACGGGCCACTTCGCGGCGGCGAAGCGGGCCTACGAGGCGGCGCTCGCGGCGGACAGCACCTACGGCAAGGCCGCGGCGAGCCTCGCGCGCGTCACCCCGCACGCCGAGAGCGACACCACGGCGATCGATCTTCCGACGCTGGCAGCGGAGTTCCGGGCGGAGGTCGAGCGCTGGAGGGATACCACCGACGCGGTCGACACGGCCGAGGTGGCCGACACTGCCGAGATGGTCGATACGACCCAAGTGCTCCAGTGATCAGGAACGTGGGAGGTGGAGAGCGACAGCTCTTCGCCTCCCGGGTTTCGCCGTCAGCTCCCGTCCGCCCGCCTGCCGGCCATCGTCACCACCGCCCGCAGCACCTGTCCGATCCGCACGTCCACCTTCTTCGTCACCGGCTCGAACCCGAAGCACCGCACTCCGAGCTCGTACCGGCCGAGCAGGAGCTGGGGAAAGCGGAACATATTGTGGAGCCGCTTGCCGGCGATGGTCCGGACGTCGCGCACGGGCGCGCCCTCAGGCTCGAGCCACACCTCGCCGTTGCAGCCCCGCTCCCCCGTCTCGGTCAGCACGGAGCCCACGACCACACCGTAGCGGTAGCGCTCGTGCACCGGCAGGGCCACCGCATCGGGGCCGGTGGTGCTCAGGGGGCGGACGTGCCGCTCCAGCACCATGGTGGACCTGGTGCCCCCGCCGCACCCGGCGAGCAGCGCGAGCGCGGCCGCGAGCGCCGCGCGCCTCACAGGAGCCCCGACACCGGGTTCGGCTCTCCTTCGGCGAACCGCTCGGGCCTGAGCGCCGTCACGTCCAGGGACGTGGCGCGCCCGTCCGAGATGATCTCGGCGAGAAGCTGGCCCAATGCGGGCGCGTGCATGACGCCGTGGCCCGAGGAGCCGTTCACCAGAAAGAGGTTGGCGCATCCGGGCGCGACTCCCAGGATGGCGTGCTTGTCGGGGGACATCTCGTAGAGGCCCGCCCAGCACGCGGCGGGGTCGATCGCCACCCGCCGGAGCGCAGGCACGCGGCGGTGGGCCGTGGCGGTCACTTCCCGGACCCATGCGGGGTCCACCGAGTCGTCGAGCGGACGGCCGGGGACTCCCGGCGTGGGCCGGAGCAGCAGCACCCGGCCGTCGCGCACCCGGAGGTGGAACCCGTCGCCGGCGAAGATGGTCATCGGCATCGACTCGGGCAGGAGGTCGCAGGGCGCCGTGGCGGCCGCCTGCCGCCGCAGCGGTGCGACCGGCAGCTCCACGCCGGCCCATCCGGCCACCGCGGCAGCCCACGGCCCCGCGGCGTTGACCGCGGCGGCCACACCGATCGGCCCACGCGAGGTCAGCACCGCCGAGATGGTGCCGTCGCCGCGGCGGTCGAAACCGGTCGCCTGCGTTCCCCACTCCACCCGGACACCCAGGCGAGCAGCGGCGGCGAGGTAGCCCTCGAGGAGGCGGAGCGGGCGGATGAAGCCGTCCGTGGGACCGAAGACGCCGCCGGCGATGCCCTCGGGGGCGAGCGCCGGGTTCAGCCGGCGCACGTCGTCCGGCCCCAGCTCCACCGCTTCCCGCAGCCCCGCCGCGTGCTGGATCCGCTGGGCCGCGCGGAGCTCCGCCAGCTCCTGCTCGTCCGCGCCGAGCCAGAGGTAGCCGGCCTGGACGTAGCCCGGATCTACCCCGGTGTCCGCCGCGAACCGGCAGAGCTTCTCGCGCGCCAGGAGCGAGAGCCGCACGTTGATCGCGGTGGCGTACTGCGCGCGGAAGCCCCCGGTGGCGCGGCCGGTGCTCCCCTCGCCCGGCCCCGCTCCGCGGTCGAGGATCAGGACGTCGCGCCAGCCGCGGGCGGCGAGGTGGCAGGCGACGCTGGCCCCCACGACCCCGCCGCCGATCACGGCGACCGACGCGGACGTCATGCGGTGAACACGTGCTCCGGATGCCTGAAGCTCTTGAACTCGAGCGCGTTCCCGCTCGGGTCGAGGACGAACATCGTGGCCTGCTCGCCGGGCTGCCCCGCGTACCGCGTCCGCGGCTCCAGCACGAACGCCATCCCGGCGGCCCGGATCCGGCCGGCGACCGCGTTGAACTGCTCCCACTCCAGGATCGCGCCGAAGTGGGGCATCGGCACCAGGATGTCCTCCACCTTGCCGGTGTTCTGGGTGGGTGTCACCCGTCCCGTGGTGTGGGCCGAGATCTGGTTGCCGAAGAAGTCGAAGTCCACCCAGGTGTCGGTGCTGCGACCTTCGCGGCAACCGAGGACCTCGCCGTAGAATCGGCGGGTGGAGTCGAGGTCGCGGACGAAGAAGGCGTAGTGGAAGGGCTGCGGCACGATCTCCCCCGCGGTCAGAGCGACACGCCGCCCGGCTTCCACAGCGCGGCATCGAGAATGGACCAGAGATGAATGATCCAGCCGAGCAGGAACCACCACAGGACCGCGGCCAGCACGAACATCACGATCGCCCGAACGAGTCGGCCCTGGATCAGCTGCCCCAGCCCCGGGATGAAGAAGCTGGCGAGCGCGGCAATCACGTTCCCGGTCGAGCCCTGGCCGGCCATGTGCACCTCACGAAGTCGCGGAGTGGAGGGCGCGCGTCGCCCCCCGAGTGAAGGGTTATATTCTCCAGCGTATGTCCCGCCAGTCCCCCCGTTTCGCCTCCCGGCGCCCGTGAGTCGCGAGACCGCCGGCACCTCCACGCCGCCGATGCTCAAGCATTGGCGGGAGGTGAAGGCGCAGCGCCCCGACGCCATCCTCTTCTACCGGGTCGGTGACTTCTACGAGATGTTCTACCAGGACGCCGAGCTCGCCGCGCGGGTCCTGGAGATCACGCTGACCTCGCGAGGCGACGGGGTGCCGCTGGCGGGCGTGCCGGTGAAGGCCGCCGCGGAGTACCTGCGCCAGCTCGTGGGCGCCGGCCACCGGGTCGCCATCTGCGAGCAGGTGGAGGACCCCCGTCTTGCCAAGGGGCTGGTGCGCCGCGAGGTGGTGGAGACAGTGACGCCGGGCGCGCTCCTGGTGGACGGGTGGATTCCCGGCCGGCGGAACAACTGGATCACCGCGCTGGCGCGGGGCTGCGGGTCCGCCGGACCGCGCGGCGCACTGGGGATGGCGGCGGTGGATCTCAGCACCGGCGAGTTCGTGCTGGAGACCGTGAGCGAGGCGGGGGTGGAGGAGGCGCTCTCCCGGCTGTGCCCGGCCGAGCTCGTGGTGCCGGGCGACGAGGCGGCCCCGCCGCTGCCGGGAGCCGGCACGCCGCCGCTGGTCACCTCCCGTGAGACCTGGGAATTCGATCCCGAGCTGGCCCGCGAGGAGCTGGCCCGCCGCTTCTCGCTCGCGTCGCTCGACGGGCTCGGCATCGGCCCGGAGGACGGCGCCGCGCTGGGCGCGGCCGGCGCGCTGCTCCGCTATCTCGCCGAGCTGCAGCCGGGCGGACTGCCCCACCTCGCCCGGCCGGCGGTGCGCCGGAGCGACGCGTTCCTCTGGCTCGACGACATGACCCGGCGGAACCTCGAGCTGGTCGAGCCCCTCCGCGCCGGCGCGGCGGGCTGCACCCTCCTCGAGACCATCGACGCCACGGTGACCCCGATGGGCGGCCGCCTGCTCCGGCAATGGCTGCTCTCACCCCTGCGCGACCCCGTGGCGATCGAGGCCCGGCTCGACGCGGTGGACGTCGCGGCGCGGGACGGGCGCGGCCGCGCCCGCCTGCGGGAGGCGCTCGACGGCGTGCGCGATCTCGAGCGGCTCGCCGGGCGCGCGGCGGCGGGGCGCGCGGTGCCGAGAGAGCTCGGCGCCCTGCGCGATTCGTTTCAGCGGCTCCCCGACGTGGCCGAGGCCCTGAGCGCACTGGCCGGGTTCGCGCTCCCCCGCGGACACCGGTCCGCGCTCCTGGCGGAGGCGGTCGAGGAGCTCGACCTGCTGGCCGACCTCTCGGCGGAGCTGGCCGCGGCGCTGGAGGACCGCCCGCCCCCGGCGCTCGCGGACGGGGGCGTCATCCGCCACGGCTTCGACGCCGAGCTCGACGAGCTCCGGTCGCTGCGCGACGGCGGGCGCCGCTACATCGCCTCGCTCCAGCAGCGGGAGCGGGAGCGGACCGGGATCCCGTCGCTCAAGGTCGGCTTCAACAAGGTCTTCGGGTACTACCTGGAGATCACCAACGCGCACGCGGCCAAGGTGCCGCCCGACTACGACAGGCGCCAGACCCTGGCCTCCGCCGAGCGCTACGTGACCCCGGAGCTCAAGGACTACGAGTCCAGGGTGCTCGGCGCCGAGGAGCGGATGGCGGCGCGGGAGGCCGAGCTGTTCGGCGCGCTGCGGGCCGCGGTGGGCCAGGCGATCGGGCGGATCCAGCGCACCGCGCGGGTGCTCGCCAGGCTCGACGTGTGGGCCGCCCTGGCGGAGGAGGCGGAGACCGGCCGCTACGTCCGCCCCCGGGTGCACGACGGCTTCGACCTGGCCCTGCGGGAGAGCCGGCACCCGGTGATCGAGCGGATGATGGCCCGCGAGGCCTTCATGCCCAACGACGCGCGCTTCACCGAGGCCGAGCGCGTCCTCCTCGTCACCGGCCCGAACATGGCCGGCAAGTCCACCATCCTCCGGCAGATCGGGCTCTGCGTGGTCCTGGCGCAGATGGGCGCGTTCGTTCCCGCGGCGGAGGCCTCGATCGGCGCGGTGGACCGGCTCTTCACCCGGGTGGGCGCGAGCGACAACCTGGCCCGCGGCCAGTCCACCTTCATGGTGGAGATGAGCGAGACCAGCGCCATCCTCCACAGCGCGACCGGGCGCAGCCTGGTGCTGCTGGACGAGATCGGCCGCGGCACCTCGACCTACGACGGGGTGGCGATCGCCTGGGCGGTGACCGAGCACCTGCACGACCGGGTAGGCTGCAAGACGATGTTCGCGACCCACTACCACGAGCTGATGCAGCTGCCCGAGCGGCTCCAGCACGCCCGCAACTACAACGTCGCGGTCCGGGAGAGTGGCGATACCGTGGTCTTCCTCCATCGTCTGGAGCCGGGCGGCACCGACCGCTCCTACGGCATTCACGTGGCCCAGCTGGCAGGGCTGCCCGCCGGCGTGGTGGGCCGCGCCCGCGAGATCCTCGGCACCCTGGAGGGCGAGCACCGGATGGTGCCCGGACCGCCGCCGCCGCTGGAGCGCAACCCGGGCCAGCTCGCGCTCTTCGCCGAGCCGACTCCGGCCGACCCGCTGGTGGACGACCTCAGGGCCCTCGACCTCGACACGCTGACCCCGCTGGAGGCGCTGAACCGGCTGGCCGAGCTCCAGCGCCGGGCGCACGGGACCGGTCGGCCGACGGCCGAGCCGAAGTCGCGAGGCGAGCGGTGAAGCGCGGATCGGGTGTCGCGATGCTGCCGGCGCTCCTCGCGGCGGCTCTGGGCTGCGGCGACCGCAGCGTGGGCACGGTCGCGCTCGGCGACCACCAGCCGCCCGCGGAGAGCCCGGCCGACCAGCCTCCGGTGGCGATCAACCCGGTCACGCCGATGGTGTACCCGCCGGCGCTGCTGGAGCAGGGCATCGAGGGGCGCGTCCTGCTCCGCCTGTTCGTGGACGCCCGGGGCAACCTGATCCCCGACTCGACCCGCCTGGCGGAGTCGAGCGGCTACCCGGCGCTCGACTCGGCGGCCCTGAGCGGCGCCAGCGAGCTGCGCTTCTCGCCGGCGCTGCGGAACGGCCGCGCGGTGGCCGCGCCCTTCCTGCAGCCGGTGCACTTCCGGCATCCCCGCTCGAAGAGCGACCCATGACCCCTCCCCATCAGAAGCCGTACGACTCCGTGCTGGAGACGATCGGGTGGACCCCGCTCATCCGGCTGGGACGGATCGGCGCGGGCGTCAGGACCCCGATCTACGGCAAGGCGGAGTACGCCAACCCCGGCGGGTCGGTGAAGGACCGCATCGGCCTGGCGATCATCGAAGGTGCGGAGCAGCGGGGCGATCTCAAGCCGGGCGGGACGATCGTGGAGGGCACCAGCGGCAACACCGGGGTGGGCCTGGCCATCGCGGCGGCCCTCAAGGGCTATCGCTGCGTCTTCACCATGCCCGACAAGATGTCGCAGGAGAAGGTGCGGCTCCTCAAGGCCTACGGCGCGGAGGTCGTGATCACGCCGACCGCGGTCCCGCCCGATCATCCGGACCACTACGTGGTCAAGGCCCGGCACATCGTGGAGCAGACCCCCGGCGCGGTGCTCGCCGACCAGTTCTACAATCCCGTCAACCCCGAGGCGCACTACCGCACGACGGGCCCGGAGATCTGGGAGCAGACGGAGGGAAAGGTCACCCACTTCGTGGCCGGCGCGGGGACCGGCGGGACGGTCAGCGGAGTCGGCAAGTACCTCAAGGAGCGCAACCCGAAGGTCTGGGTGGTGGCGGGCGATCCGATCGGCTCGCTCTACACCCACTACCATCGGGCCAGGACGATGGGTGAGGGCCACCCCTACAAGGTGGAGGGCATCGGCGGCGACAAGATCCCGTCCGCGCTCTGGTTCGACCAGATCGACGAGTTCCGGCAGGTGCCCGACCGCACGTCCTTCACCATGGCCCGGCGGCTGGCGCGGGAGGAGGGCATCCTGGTGGGCGGGTCGGCGGGGCTCAACGTGTGGCTCGCGGTCGAGCTCGCGCGGGAGCTCGACGACCCCGCGGCCATGGTGGTGACCATCCTGGCCGACACGGGCGAGCGGTATCTCTCGAAGGTGTTCAACGACGAGTGGATGCAGGAGAACCAGATGCTGGAGGCGCCGCGGGTCACCGTCGAGCAGCTGCTGGAGCGCCGCCCGCC
>Ga0299913_10003561_pt1 | contig 12782 bp, 8 predicted proteins | sample RVTome_9_FD_201360 | JGI IMG/M metagenome (GOLD analysis project Ga0299913, IMG submission 201360) | Soil microbial communities from uranium-contaminated site in the Upper Colorado River Basin, Wyoming, United States - RVT155D38 (version 2) ... | reverse complement strand
AAGATCCTGCGACCCGGGCAGAAGCTGACGATGTATGTCGATGTGACGCGCCAGTCGGGGTAGGTCGCGCGTCGTCCTGTGCGGGAGCGGCGGTTTTCTATTCGGGAATTGTTGGTTGCTGTACGTTGGGATCGCCCGCAGTGCGGGCTCCTACAGCCTGCTAATGAACGTTGTTAGCAGGCTGTAGGAGCCCGCACTGCGGGCGATCCCACCTCATCGCATCCACCAACGCTTTCAGAGTACTTCACCGCATGCGCCGCGGTTGTCGGCGCATTTGCCCAACCTGCTAGAATCGCCGCAACATCACGGCAGGTATCAGGGAGATGACATGGGATTCATGGCGGGCAAGCGTGCGCTGATCGTTGGTCTTGCGAGCAATCGCTCGATTGCATGGGGCATTGCGCAGGCGTTCGCGCGCGAAGGCGCAGAACTTGCGTTCACCTACCAGAACGACAAGCTGAAACCGCGCGTCGAAGGCATGGCCGCCGAACTCGGTTCGAAGATGACCTACCCCCTGGACGTCGCCTCCGACGAGGAGATCGACGCCATGATGTCAGCCCTCGGCAAAGACTGGGACGGACTCGAGGTGCTCGTGCACTCCGTCGGATTCGCGCCCCGCGAGCAGCTTGCGGGTACCTACATCGAAAGCGTCACGCGAGAAGGGTTCAAGATCGCGCACGACATCTCCAGTTACAGCCTCGCGGCGCTCGCGAAGGCGGCGCTGCCGATGATGGCAGGCCGCAACTCCGCCATCCTGACACTAACGTATCTCGGAGCCGTGCGGGCGGTACCCAATTACAACGTGATGGGCCTTGCGAAGGCCAGTCTGGAGGCGAACGTGCGCTTCCTCTCGGCCGACCTGGCGCCGCGCGGCATTCGCGTGAACGGGATATCGGCAGGTCCGATCAAGACGCTTGCGGCTGCCGGTATCGCAGGCTTTCGCAAGATGCTGGCGCACGTCGAGGAAGTATCGCCGATACGGCGGAACGTAACGCCGGAGGATGTTGGAAATGCGGCGGCGTTTTTGTGTTCGGACCTGGCGGCCGGAATTTCGAGCGAGATCCTTTATGTGGATGGGGGGTATAACACGATCGGGATGCACCTCGACGACGACGAGAGGTAGCGATCCCACCTGTCCGTATCCGAGCTGCCCTCAGTGCGCCCCGTTCAGAATCGAACGATAAATCGATTCGTACGACGTCGCCATCCGCGCCGCGCCAAACTGCGCGGCCTTGTCGCGGTTCTGCCGCCGCATCGACTCGCGCAGCCCGGCGTCCGCGACTACGCGCTGTATCGCCGCGCTCAGTTCGTGCGGGTTGCCGGGCGGTATCAGCAACCCGTTCACCTGGTCTTCCACGATCTCCGGAATGCCGCCCACTTCCGACGCCACGATCGGCAGTCCGAAGTTCATTGCATCCAGGAGCGATGACCCCAGCCCTTCGCGCAATGACGGGTAGATGAAAACGTCGAACGCGGCGAGATAGTCCGCAACGTTGTCCACGAAGCCGACAAACTCCACGTTATCGAGTCCGCTTGCGGTACGCCGGAACTTGCGTCCGTCCTTGCCGTTGCCGACCAGCACGAAGTGCAGGTCCGGGTGTGAATCCTTCAGTGCACGGGCCGCTTCAATGATCGTCCCCTGCCCCTTGTGACTGTGATCCAGTTCGCCGATGTGCCCGACGACAATCTTGCCGTTCGGCCTGCGGCGTCCGGCGCCGTTCGCATACCCATTCAGCATGTCGGCATGCGCGTCGGGGACAATCTCGCATTCGATGTCCGGATAGTGCGCCTCGACCGTACGTGCAATGGACGACGAGATCGCAACCACCTTGTTGGCCGAGCGGTAAGCCGTCGTGCGAGACACTGAACTTCCTGTTGCGTGATCGATTCGGCGCGTCAGGACGTAGGGCGTTTTCGCCATCCGCTGCAAGAGCCAGCCCGAATAGACGGCGCGCGCCTCATGCGCATGGACGACGCTGCAACCCCTTCCCGCGATCGCCGCCGTGACCGGGTTCGGAAGGACCTCGCTGATCTCCAGGCCGGGCACATCCTGACAGCGCTTCACCAGCGCGCCACCGGCGCGCACCACCAGGCGCTGCCGCCAGTGCCTCGCCGCGAGTTCCCTCACCAGCAGCTCGGTCTGCCGCTCGCCGCCACGAAAGCCGTCCGCCAGATTGATGTGACAGATGCGATGTTCGTCTGCAGGCGAAGTCGTTCTCATATGGGTACCGGCGATTGGGCGCGCGGATGGCACAACCGCTTGTCGATAAACATCAGGCCTGAGCCCGCTCAGGTCCGCGTCTTACCCGCCTATTGTAAGCGTAAACGGCATAACGTGGGTGTGTCGCTATAGCGCGACGAGGCAAGCCCTTGTCCGCGCGGCGCTAGGACGGCTTTTGCGAGTTGTGCGGGCCCGGTCCGGAGAGTATTTCTACTGTGCCGGCTCCGGTGGCGCGAAATTGGTCTTCTCGCCGTCCATTCTCGCGATGATGACGGCTGCGCAGGAGTCGCCGAAAATATTGATGCTCGTGCGGACCATGTCGAGAACGCGGTCGAACACCATAAGGACGCCGATCGCTTCCACCGGCAGGCCGATTGCCGTCAGGATTATCGCAATCGCAACCAGCGAGGCAGCCGGTACACCGGCAACCCCGATCGAAGTCAGGAGAGCAATCACCACGATCGTGAACTGCATGCCGAAGGTGAGATCGAGGCCGTAAGCCTGCGCCAGGAACATGGCAGCGGCGCATTCGTAAAGGGCGGTACCGTTCATGTTTACCGTAGCGCCCAGCGGAAGTACGAAGCTCGAGATCTTGTTCGAGACACCGGCGTTCTTCTCGACACAATCCATGGTAATCGGCAGCGTCGCCGAGGACGACGCCGTCGAGAATGCCGTCAGCATGGCGGGCGCCATCGCGGGAAATATTCTGTAGGGGCGGCTGATTCCACCGAAGACTTTGAGGAACAACGGAAGCGTAATGCTCGCGTGAATGATGAGGCCGGCAAGGGTGGCAACAGCGAAAGTGGCCAGGGGACCCGCCGCACTGAATCCGGTCTCCGCCACCACGGCCGCAACCAGTCCGAAGACACCGATCGGGGCGAACAGCATGATCCATTCGGTCATGCGCATCATCACGTGAAATACGCCGTCCCAGAATTTATACATCGGCTCGGCCAGGTCGTGTCCGAGCCGGGTCATGAAGTAACCGAACAGCAACGCGAAGAAAATGATGGCGAGCATCTCCCCTCGGGCCGCGGCCATCACGACGTTTTCCGGAATCATGCGCAGGAACAGGTCGGCAACGTCACCCGCGCCCCGGCCCTCGACCCGGGCGGCAATTTCGTCCGTCGGCGCTTCGAGCGCCAGCATATCGCCGGCGGGCTCGCCGTCGACATAGCCCGGTCCGATGATATTGATCAGCGCCAGTCCGACCAGGATCGCAGCGATGGTCGTGGTGACGTAGAACATGAGCGTTCGGCCGCCAAGCGCGCCGAGGTTGCCGCTCGAACCGATACCGGCCATGCCGACAATGATCGAGGACAGAATCAGCGGCACGATGATCATTTTCAGAGCGTTTAGAAATAACGCTCCTATGTATTTGAAGATACTAAGAAAGCTCACACCCAAAACGGAGGGCGCCGAGGCATCGCCGTCGCCCGCGTAGTTCACGGTCCAGCCCGCAAGGCCGGCGAGCAGGATCGCGATGAGGATCTGCCAGTGCAGTGCGAGTCTTTTCATTTTGTTGTTCCCCCGGGCACGACAGTGGCGAGCGTGGATTGGCTAGAACTCCGGCTCGGCCAGAGCGTTTTCGGCAATTACGATATCCGCGCGCCGTTCCAGCTCGAGCACCAGCGCCGTGTAATCCGCTGCGCCGGCCTCCGAGGTCAGCTGCTCCTTGCCCGCATCGCGTTCCTGCACCGGAATCGACTCCGGACGGCCCGGGATCACGGCTGCCACGGTGAACACTGCGTAGTTACCGTCCTCCGACACCGCGTCGCCGATCGTAGCCTGGCCCTCGGCCGGCTTTGCGGCGCGGAAAACGGCTTCGAGCACGCGCGGATCGATATTGTCGTCCTCTCGTCCGATCGTTCTGAGCGGTGTCGCCTCCGCGCCCGATTCGGCGGCGGCCTCCGAAAGACTCGCTCCGTCTCTCAGTTTTGCCTGCAACTCCTGCGTACGCTCGCGCGCGATTCCTCGCGCACGCTCCATGCGGAGCGTTTCGGCAATCTGCTCGCGCACCTCATCGAGCGGCTGCTGCGCAGCTTCATGGAACTCGCGGACCTGGAACAGCGCGGCACGGCTCGCGTCGAGCTCCACGATGTCGCTGATTCCGCCATCGCGAAGTACGCGTGGATCGAAGACCGCGTCGATGGCGGCCTGGTTGGAACCGAAAGGCTCGCCGCCGCTGCGTGTGAAACCGTCAGTCGTCTTCACTTCGAGACCTGCGGCGGACGCCATTTTCTCGAGGGTATCGCCGTCGAAGAGAGCATCCGAGAGAATACGCTGCAATTCCTGGAATGCTTCTTCGGCCTTGATGTCGCGAAGTTCGTTTTCGAGTTCACCTCGAACCTGGTCGAGCGGCAACGGTCCGCCCGCTTCGATCTCCTCGAGCCGGACCACGTGATAGCCAAATTCGCTCTCGATAGGCCCCTTGGTCTCGCCTTCGGTCATCGTGAAGACGTCGTCGCCAAGCAGTTGCGATCTCGTCATGAAGCCCAGGTCGCCGCCCTGCTCTGCCGTCCCCCCGTCGGCGGAATACTGCCGTGCGAGGTCTTCGAACAGTTCGCCCGCCTTTATTCGAGCCGTGAGCGCTGTCGCCTGTTCGGCAGCCGCGCGCCTGTCGTCGCCGAAGGGAATCAGTATGTGACGCGCGCGGCGTCGTTCGTCCTGAAGGTAGCGATTCGCCGACTGTGTGTGGTACTCCTTAAGTTCCCGTTCACTGAGCTCGGCCTGCCTGCGCAATGCGCCGCGATCGATCTCGATGTAATCGACGTCTGCAGATTCGGGCGTCTGAAACTCGACCGGATTGTCGTTGTACCAGGCAGCGATTTCGTCCTCGCTGATCTCGACATCTTCGGCAAACCTGTCGACATTGAACGTGGCTATGGCAGCGCGCCGCTGCTCGCCATACAGATTGAGATAACGGCGATACTCCGCCGGCGTCACGAATGCGGTCGCGGCGAGGCCGCGCTGGAACTGCTGCAAACGCAGCGATTCGCGCTGACTTTCCTCGAAGCGCGCTGGCGTCAGCGCCCGCTCTTCGAGCCATTGATAGTAGCGGTCCTTGGAAAAACGGCCATCAACCTGGAAGTCGGGCACGCGCTGGATGAAATCGGTGACCATCTGATCGCTGACGCGGTAGCCTTCCTCGGTGACGTACAGGTTGACCAGAGTTTCGCGGATCAGGTTCGTCAGAATTCCCTGCCGCAGCGCAGACCGCAGTTGTGCGGGCAGGTCGGTGCCGAACTCAGCGTAGCGCGCCAGCTCGGTACTGTACTCGCTCTGAAGCTGTGCCGCGGAAATCTCGACGCCTTCGACCTTGGCGGCATAACCGCCACCCGTAAAATCGTAATTGATGCCGAAGAAGACGAACGGGATGGCCATCAGCACAAGAAAGGCTATAGCGTACCCGCCGGTAATTCGGTCTCGAATATTCTGCAGCATTGTAAATTCGGGTCAGATCGGTCGGAGACAGGTACCGGCAAAGCCTGGATTTTGCGCCGGTCATTGGCGAGGCATGATAACGGAGGCGCCCGGACGGTGCCAGCCTCACCCTGGCCCGGATGTCTCAGCTAAGGATTAATCGCCCGCACTGCGGGCGATCCGCGTCAACCAAAAAAAAGAGGGCCCCTTCGGGGCCCTCGTTTTGCTGGCGGAGTGGACGGGACTCGAACCCGCGACCCCCGGCGTGACAGGCCGGTATTCTAACCAGCTGAACTACCACTCCGTAACTGGTGGGTGCTGAGGGGATCGAACCCCCGACCCTCGCCTTGTAAGGGCGATGCTCTACCAGCTGAGCTAAGCACCCATTACCTGACTCGAGAGGTCAACTGAACGTCGGTGCCGGGCACCGTCAGCGGGCGCGCTAGTTTACGGCATCCTTCAGGGCTTTGCCAGCCTTGAAGCCCGGCACATTGCTCGCCGAAATCTGAATCGCTTCACCGGTTCGCGGATTGCGTCCAGTGCGCGCGGCGCGTTTTTTTACCGAAAACGTTCCGAACCCGACCAGCGAAACCGTGCCGCCGTTCGCCAGTGTCTTGGTCACGCTGTCAAGTACAGCATCGACCGCCCTGGTTGCCTCTGCGCGCGACACGTCTGCGGCGCTTGCAACCGACTCGATTAGTTCTCCCTTGTTCATGCACTCACCCTGGATTGAAGTTGGAATTCACTATGCGACAGTTCGCACCCCATCAACATTCACTGGCAGTCCGACAGGCTGCCAGTCAACGTTGTTAACCAAGCAACATTCGACCGCGTGGTGTTTCGAACCTGAGACGGTCGAACGCCTCGTTCACCTGAACAGGATCTATCTCTGAAAAATGCCGGCGGCCCCAACAAGATTCTCCGACGTTCCGTCGTTTCGGGAACTGCACGACCGGGGCAAAACTCGCGTAGCTTATACCAAGCGCTCCAGAGACCGTCAACAATCCGCAATGACGCGAACGCTCCGGAATCAGTGGGCTCTCACGACATCCGTGGGCTTTTGTTCCTTCGCGGGCGAGGCCGCTTCGGGCTCTTTCTGATCGCTTTCGGATTCCGGAACCGGCATATGCTGCAGCGCGATTTCGAGTACCTGGTCGATCCACTTCACCGGAACTATTGCCAGCTTGTCCTTGATGTTCTTCGGTATTTCAGCCAGGTCCTTCTCGTTCTCCTGGGGAATCAGGACGGTGGTGATACCGCCGCGGTGCGCCGCAAGCAACTTCTCCTTGAGTCCGCCGATCGGCAGCACTTCGCCACGCAGCGTGATCTCTCCGGTCATCGCAACCTCGCTCTTTACAGGAACGTTCGTCAGTGCCGATACCAGCGCCGTACACATGCCGACTCCCGCACTCGGTCCGTCCTTCGGCGTTGCGCCTTCCGGCACGTGCACGTGCACATCGAACTTCTGGTGGAAGTCATCCTCGACGCCGAGAATCTTGGCACGACTTCTGACGACCGTCATCGCCGCCTGGATCGACTCCGTCATGACGTCGCCGAGCTGTCCGGTGTGGGTAAGTTTTCCCTTACCCGGCACGACAGCGGCTTCGATCGTGAGCAGTTCGCCGCCGACCTCCGTCCACGCGAGTCCGGTGACCTGACCGACCTGGCTTTTCTCTTCCGCCTTGCCGTAACGGAAGCGACGCACGCCGAGATACTTTTCCATGGTGCGCGGAGTGAGCCGCATCGGAGACGTGCGAGGTTTCAGCAACAGCGACTTGACCACCTTGCGGCAGATCTTCGAGATCTCGCGCTCCAGGTTTCGCACACCCGCCTCGCGCGTGTAGTGCTGGATGATATCGAGTACCGCGGCCCTGGAAATCGTCAGGTCCGACTCTTCGAGGCCGTTCTCTTTGAGCTGCTTCGGGATCAGGTACTTGAGCGCAATATTCAGTTTCTCGTCTTCCGTGTAACCCGGAATGCGAATGACTTCCATGCGATCGAGCAGCGGCGCCGGAATGTTGAGGCTGTTCGCCGTGCAGACGAACATCACGTCCGACAGGTCGAAGTCGACCTCCAGGTAGTGGTCGTTGAACGAGGAATTCTGCTCCGGATCGAGTACCTCCAGCAAGGCGGAAGATGGGTCGCCGCGGAAGTCCATCGCCATCTTGTCAACTTCGTCCAGCAGGTACAACGGGTTCCTGACTTTGGTCTTCGCCAGGTTCTGGATGATCTTGCCCGGCATCGAGCCAATGTACGTCCGCCGGTGACCGCGGATTTCCGCCTCGTCACGCACGCCGCCCAGCGACATGCGCACGAAATTGCGGTTCGTCGCCCTGGCGATGCTCTGGCCGAGCGAGGTCTTGCCGACGCCTGGAGGCCCGACGAGGCACAGGATCGGACCTTTCAGCCGCTTGACGCGCTGTTGCACCGCGAGATACTCGAGTATGCGTTCCTTGACCTTTTCCAGGCCGAAGTGATCCTCCTCCAGCACCTGTTCGGCGCGGGCCAGGTCGCGGATGACCTTGCTGCGCTTTTTCCACGGCGCCTTCAGCAGCCAGTCGATGTAATTGCGGACGACGGTCGCCTCCGCCGACATCGGTGACATGAGTTTCAGCTTGTTGAGTTCGGCGGTGGCCTTTTCCTTGGCTTCCTTGGTCATGCCGGCCTGCTCGATTTTCGCTTCGAGATCGGCGAGCTCGTTCGGCGCATCTTCCATCTCGCCGAGTTCCTTCTGAATGGCCTTCATCTGCTCGTTCAGGTAGTACTCGCGCTGACTCTTCTCCATCTGCTGCTTGACGCGGCCGCGAATGCGCTTTTCGATCTGCAGCACGTCGATTTCACCCTCGATGATCCCAAGGATCTGTTCCAGGCGAACTTTGACGTCCTGGATCTCGAGAATTCTCTGCTTCTCGGCAAGCTTGAGCGCCATGTGGGCCGCTACTGTGTCCGCGAGGCGACCCGGCTGATCGATGCCGGACAGCGACGTGAGAATTTCCGGCGGCACCTTCTTGTTCAATTTCACGTACTGCTCGAACTGCGCGATGATGGAACGCACGAGCACGTCAATCTCACGCTCGTCGTGATCTTCGCTCTCCCGCAGGATGGATATGTCCGCCGAGAAGTGATCGTCGAGCGTCAACTGATCTACGTGGGCGCGCTCGACACCTTCGACGAGCACTTTGACCGTGCCGTCCGGTAGCTTCAACAACTGCAGGATGGTTGCAAGCGTTCCGACGTCGTACAGGTCTTCGGCCGCCGGATCGTCGAGATCCGCCTTCTGCTGTGCAATCAGCAGTATTTTCTTGCCGAACGACATGGCGCGGTCGAGCGCGATGATCGACTTGTCGCGACCGACAAACAGCGGAATCACCATATGCGGATATACAACCACATCGCGCAATGGCAAGACGGGAGTCCCTTTGCCGGTGTCGCCCGTTTCGTCGCGGAGTTCCAGTTCGGAGGTGGTGGTAGCTTCGTCGTCAGACACGGGTATTTCCCCAGTTCAGTGTGTGTACGCCGTTCGGCTCGGAGGAGATGAGGGTCTTTCCGCAGATATCAACGTCTCGACTGCGGCTGTAGGAGCCCGCACTGCGGGCGATCCACTCTCAGGCAGTCTGTCGCACTCGCCGCAGTACGGCAGATAACCGCTCCTGCGCGATCTGCATTCCCGGCATCCGTTGCGGTCGGCTCCTGCAGCGGCAATAGAAACCTTACCGGTGGTCGGAGCCGGTCGGTCGGCGTTGCTGTTCCAGGTTTACGGTCGGCGGTTCTTCCGACTCGTAAATCACGTATGGTTTGGTCTCTCCTGTTACTACCGCCTCGTCCAGCACCACTTTTTTCGCGTTGGTGCTCGACGGCAGGTCGTACATCGTATCCAGAAGCACGCTCTCGAGGATCGTGCGCAGTCCACGCGCTCCGGTCTTGCGCTTCATGGCGCGCTTGGCAACCGCCCGCAGGGCGTCGTCACGAAACTCGAGATCGACGCCTTCCATGTCGAATAGCTTCCGGTACTGCTTCGTCAGTGCATTCTTCGGTTCGAGCAGGATGCTGACGAGCGCATCCTCGTCCAGTTCTTCGAGCGTCGCAACCACCGGCAGACGGCCGACGAACTCCGGAATGAGGCCGAATTTGATCAGGTCCTCCGGCTCGACCTCGTACAGCAATTCACCGATGCTCTTTTCCATGTCGCCGGATTTGACCTCGGCAACGAAACCGATGCCGCTCTTCGACGAACGGTTGAGAATGATTTTTTCCAGACCGGCAAATGCGCCGCCGCAGATGAACAGAATGTTGCCGGTATCGACCTGCAGGAACTCCTGCTGCGGGTGCTTGCGTCCCCCCTGGGGCGGCACCGAGGCGATGGTCCCTTCGATCAGCTTCAGAAGTGCCTGCTGCACGCCTTCGCCTGAAACGTCGCGAGTGATGGAGGGGTTATCCGACTTCCGTGAGATCTTGTCGATCTCGTCGATGTAGACGATGCCGGTCTGCGCTTTCTCGACGTCGTAGTCGCACTTCTGCAGCAGCTTCTGGATGATGTTCTCGACGTCTTCACCGACATAGCCGGCTTCCGTCAGCGTCGTCGCGTCCGCAATCGTAAACGGCACGTTGAGGAGGCGCGCAAGTGTTTCCGCAAGCAGCGTCTTGCCACAACCTGTCGGACCGATCAGGAGTATGTTGCTCTTCGCCAGTTCGGTATCGTCCTTACTGCGATCGGATGCGCGATCGTCCAGACGCTTGTAGTGGTTGTACACGGCAACCGACAGCACTTTTTTGGCACGCTGCTGACCGATGACGTATTCATCGAGCACAGCCTTGATTTCGTGCGGCTTCGGCAGCTTGTCGCGGCCGGTTTCACCCGAGTCTTCGAGTTCCTCACGAATAATGTCGTTACAGAGCTCTACGCACTCGTCGCAAATGAACACCGACGGACCGGCGATCAGTTTACGCACCTCGTGCTGGCTCTTGCCGCAAAAAGAACAATAGAGGAGCTTGCCGTCTTCGTTCTTACCGCGGGAATCATCGCTCATAGCAAGCAACCTCGTCGCTGAAAATCAGTCTGTTACGACTGACAGTGTATATAACACGCACACCTTTGGGGTGCAAAGTGCCACGTCTCATTAGACACGTTGCCATTCTAAATGAATGAACTTAATCACTTTTTGGCTTCAGCTTCCTGGCCATTTCGGTGCGTTGCTCGAGGACGGTATCGATCAGCCCGTACGCCACCGCAGCCTCGCCGCTCATGAAGTTGTCCCGGTCGAGGTCGCGGTCGATTTTTTCGACCGTCTGTCCGGTGTGTTTCGCCATGATTTCGTTCAGCCGCTTCTTCAAGGCCAGCACTTCGCGCGCATGAATGTCGATGTCCGTGGCCTGCCCCTGAAAGCCCGCGCTCGGCTGATGCACCATAATGCGCGAATGCGGCAGTGCAAAACGCTTGCCCTTGGTGCCTCCGCCGAGCAACAGCGCGCCCATGCTGGCGGCCTGCCCGACACATATGGTGCTGACGTCGCAGTTGATGAACTGCATGGTGTCGTAGATCGACAGGCCCGAAGTGACCGCGCCACCAGGAGAGTTGATGTAAAGATGAATATCCTTGTCCGGATTTTCCGATTCCAGGTAGAGGAGCTGCGCCACGATGAGGTTCGCCATGTAATCCTCGACCGGCCCGACCATGAACACGACACGTTCCTTGAGCAGCCGCGAATAAATATCGTAAGCGCGCTCGCCACGGGCCGTCTGCTCGACGACCATCGGTACCAGGTTCAATGCTGTTGTGCTCATACGGGTTCCTGTTAGATTCAAAGCGCTCGCAAAAATTCGGATTCGAACGAGGATTTTCGGTGACGGAAGGGCGCGTCATAGATCGGCGTTCATGTACTCCTTGAAGCCGACTTTGCGCGTCCGGGCCTTGCCCTGCTCGACCAGCCAGTCCACCGCCTGTTCTTCGAGGACAATCGGTTCAATCTGCGACATCACCTGCGGATTTCCGAGATAGCTGGCGACCATCTCGTCGGCCTGCTCATAACCGCTGCAGATTTCCTCAACCTTCTTTTTTACCCGCGCGGGATCGACCGAAATTCCCTTGTCCTCGATCAGCTGGCGCATCAGCAAGCCCAATCGCACGCTTCGTTCGGCGCCCGGCCGAAAGTTTTCGATCGGCGGTGCCGAAGCGTGGTCCTCGATGCCGAGCCTGCGCATGGCATCGTGCTGGCGCGAATGCATTTCCTGCTGCGTCAGCGAGTTCGGAATATCGATGGGATTCAGCTCGAGCAGGGCATTCATTACCTGCTCCTTGATGTCCGCCTTGACCTTCTCTTGCGCTTCGCGCTCCATGTTGGCCACGACGTCGACGCGTAACTGTTCGAGTCCGCCTTCCTCGACGCCGTAAAGCTCCGCCAGGCTGTCGTCCAGCGGTGGCAGCATTTCCTCTTCCACGCGATGTACTTTGACCGCAAAGTCGACTTTCTTCCCGGCCAGATCCTCGGCGTGATAGTCCTTCGGGAACTTCACCTTGAAGGACTTTTCTTCGCCCGCGGCGACTCCATGCAGGGCCTTTTCGAAATCGGGCAGCATCTGCCCCTGCCCGAGCGTCACCGGGACTTCGGTTCCCTTGCCGCCTTTCACCGGCTCGCCCTTGAGCTCGCCGTCGAAATCGACGATGACACGGTCACCTTCCCTGGCCGCGCGCTCGACGGATTCCCAGGTCGCTTTTTGCTTGCGCAGGTTGCGGACCATGTCCTCGCGATCGTCGTCGCTGATCTCGACTTCGGGCGTCTCCACCTCGATCTTTTCCAGATCCTTCAGACGGACTTCGGGCAGGACCTCGAAGGTGGCAACATAGGCGAAACCCTTGCCGCTGCCGGTCACCTCGGGCTCGATTTTCGGACCGGCTGCCGGATTCAGGTTTTCCTGGATCACGGCATCGGTGTAACTCTTTTTCATCAGCTCGGAGAGCACTTCCTGACGAATCTGGCCGCCGTAACGCTGGCGCACGACCTTCGGCGGGATCTTCCCGGGCCGGAAGCCCTTGATCCTGGCGGTGCGGCCGACTTTCTTCAGTCGCGTTTCGACCTCTTTTTCGATGCGTTCGGCCGGCAGCTCGACACGCATACGGCGCTCGAGCGTACCCGTCGACTCA
>Ga0299913_10003560_pt1 | contig 12784 bp, 12 predicted proteins | sample RVTome_9_FD_201360 | JGI IMG/M metagenome (GOLD analysis project Ga0299913, IMG submission 201360) | Soil microbial communities from uranium-contaminated site in the Upper Colorado River Basin, Wyoming, United States - RVT155D38 (version 2) ... | reverse complement strand
ACGCCCACTCCGGAGCCGACCCCGACGCCGTCTCCTCCACCAGCGCCGTGGTCGGAGACCGGGGTACAGGGCGACTGGGTCGGCAACTTTGGCGACCAGGGCTACGCGCTCCTGGCCTGGAACGGCGCCAGCGATCTCGTCTCGCTGCCCACCGCCAGCCTCGTGCTCGAGCGTGGCGGTCGGCACCGTTGGAGCAGCAACACCGGCGAGGTGCGCGCCCTTGAGGGGCCGGACGAAGGGATCCGCAGGGCTGCCGGCGCCTTCCAGAAGTCTCAGGTCAGGCTGCGGCTCACGTTCAGCGCAGCCTACAGCGGCAGGCTCCACCTATACGCGCTCGATTGGGATTCCAGCGCACGACGCCAACGACTGACCGTGGCTGATGATGTCGGCACGCAGCAGCTCGAGCTCACGTCGAGCTTCAACCAGGGTGCCTGGGCCCACTTCACCGTCGACGTTGCCGCGGGCAGCGAGATCTCGATCGTTGTGGACCGTACGGCTGGATCGAACGCGGTCCTGTCCGGGATCTTCCTCGGTCCCTGACTCCGCAGGCCGCGTGGGATCGGGGTCCCGGAGCGGAGGCTCTGCGCTACCGTTCTGCGATGCTGCTGGCGCCGGACGAACCAGGAACATCAGCGGTCACCATTTCACCGTTCCGTGCAACTGGGATGGTCGCGGTGGGGTCGGCGGTCTCGCTTGCGCTGAGCGTCGTCGCTGCCAAGGCGTACGCGCTTCTCATCGGCCCCGATGGCCTCGGCCTACTTGCGCTGATGCAGTCCATCATGATCGTGGGAGTCATGTTGGCGAGCGGAGGGCTAGCGACCAGCGCCGTCCGCGCCATCGCGGCCGCCCGTCACGCTGACGAAGTCGTCGCGATCGCCCGGAGCGCATCGTTGGTGGGGTTCGTCGGCGGCGCCTGCGGTGTCCTCATCGTACTCGCGCTTCATGAGCCCCTTGCGAGCCTAGTCCTCGGAGCCGCTGAGCGGATCCCGATCGTTCTCCTCATCGCCATCGCTCTCGGAATCGCCGTGGTGGGGTCGGTGCAGATCGCCATACTGACCGGACTCCATCGGGTGAGCGATGTCGTCGTGGTCAATGTCGCCACGTCACTGGTGTCGGCCGCCGTCGGAATCGCCCTCGTTGCCGCGCTGGGCGTCGACGGTTTGGCTCCCGCGGTCCTGGCGACCGCCGCTGTGCAATTGATACTCTCCTGGCTGTTTGCGGCGCGAGCACTCACGGACCGCGCGCCCCATCTCAGGGCCCAGGCGTCGCTACGTCGGGTCCGTGGTCTACTGGCGACGGGGATGCCGGTTGCCACGGGTCAGCTCGCCGGGAGCGGAGCGATGTTCCTCATGCCTATCGTCGTCCTGCAGGTCCTGGAGACGACCGACGTCGGTTACTACCGGGCCGCAGCCGCCATCTCCATTGGCTACCTCACGTTCTTCCTGGCCGCCCTGACACAAGACTTCTACCCGCGGCTGGCGCGTGCCGGAGGGCAGGAAGAACTTGCAGGGCTGGTCCTGCGGCGTATGCGCCTGCTTATGGGCATGGGCCTGCCGGTGATCCTCGGATTGCTGGCGGGTGCACCGCTCCTCGTCGAGCTGTTGTACTCGACGGAGTTTGGGCCTTCCCGCACAGTCCTCGAGTGGCACCTCGTCGGGGACCTGATCAGGCTTCCGGCATGGGTGCTGGTCTTCGTCCTGCTGGCCCGTGGCGGGGCGTGGATCTATGCCGCGGCCGAGCTGGTCGGCGGTGTCGGCCTGCTTGCCGCGACATGGGTCGGCCTGATTGTGCTCGGTCTCGCCGGCTCGGGCGTCGGCTACGCAGCCGCCCAGACCGTGTACTACGTTGTGGCGTTGCTGCTCGCGAGGCGCTACGTGGGCGCCACGGCGGGGCGGCTCCAGGTCGTGGTCATGCTCACGGCGGTTAGCGCCGCATTGCTCCTCGTCGTTCCCATCGAGCAGGTCGCGAAGTCACTCCTGTTCGCCGCCGGAGCCGTCCTGTTCGCCGCCGCGGCGTGGCCTCGTCTGTATCGGCTCCACCGGGCGGGCGAGCTGTAGGGATGAACGCGGACGTTGTGCGGGGTGAGGCGTGAGCTGCCGCATCTGCGAAGCCTCTACACGAGAGATCCTTGACCTCGGGGAGACGCCGCCAGCGAACGCGCTAACGCCTACCCGAGGTGAATCGCAGCAGGTATACCCGCTTGTGCTCGAGTGGTGCGAGACCTGCGGAAACGTGCAGCTTCGGGACACGTTGCCATCTGCCGTTCTCTACCGAGATTATCTCTACACGACGCCCGATTCGCCCACTCTCCAGGACCATTACGCCCGCCTGATCAACTACTTTCGACGGGAGCATCTGCTGACTGGCGGGTCGTCAGCAATCGAGATTGGCAGCAACGCAGGTCACTTCCTCCGCCACCTGATGGGTGTGACGGACCGCGTGGTAGGGGTCGATCCCGCCCGGGAAATCGCGGAGGCTGCGAACCGCGCCGGACTGCGCACGCTGCCGGAGTTTTTCCATCGGGAGGTCGGTCGACGGATGCGCGAGGAGTTCGGACTGGCTCACCTCGTGGTTGCCCGGCACTGTCTAGCGCACAACGCGTCACCCCATGAAATGCTGGCGGGCGTCACCGAGGTCCTGGCTGAGAACGGACATCTGGTGATCGAGAACGCATACATCGTCAGCACCATCACGAACGTCGAGTTCGATCAGGTCTACCACGAGCACATGTTCTATTACTCCGCGACATCGATGAGCGCGCTGCTACGCATGCACGGGATGCGCCTGACAGACGCATGGCTTGCGTCTGTCCACGGGGGCTCGATCGTCTTCGTCGCGTCGCGCGACCAGGATGTCGCTCCAACCCCGCGCCTTGAGAAGCTGCGCAAGGCCGAGGCGGCCGTTCTCACCGGGGACTCGTTCGCGCGGTTCGCGAGCCGATCCGACGCGATTCGTCAGGCCCTCCGCGCCCGCGTCGTCGAACTCAATGCGCAGGGTCAGACCGTGTACGCGTACGGAGCGACCGCGAAAGGGAGCACGCTCCTCAACTCGAGCGGGATCACCCATGAGCAGATCCCATACTGCGTCGACAGCACACCGATCAAGCAGGGCCGATTCCTGCCGGGGTCCGGCATCGAGGTGATACCCGAACGTCACGACCATCCGGCGCCGGATTACTACCTGCTGACTGCCTGGAATTACGAGGACGAGATTATTCGGAAGGTGCGAACCGCCGGGAACCACTCGACGCGGTTCATCGTGCCAATCCCCGAGGTAAGGGTCGTTTGAACCTGACAGGGGTGTGGAGGCCTAGGCCGCGATCGCGCAGATGACCGTCTCGACCCCATCACCGTGGAGCTCGACTCGGAAGCCTGATGCGCGGACCTCGTCGAGGAAGTCCCACGCGAAGTCATGGCGAGCAAGCATGTCGTCCGTCGGTCGGCGCAGGAGCGCGAGAGGCCCTGGCGGGACGCCGTGATGGATCGGCTCCAGCTCCTGGCGATTCTGACTCGACGGCAGATCCGGACGGAGAGGTACGGTGAAGACGTGCCGACCGCCACTTCTCAAGATCCGACGCGTCTCTTTCAGTGCGCGACGGAAGTCGGGGACGTGTTCGAGCGTCTCGCTCGTGATCACCAGGTCGAATGAGTCGGAGGGGTACGAGAGCGCCTGGATATCCTCCTCCGGGTATTCCGAGTAGGTGACATGCGGCGAGGCGGCGAGAAACTGATGGCCCGCATTCAGCCGGTTGATCTCCGCGATGCGGAGACCGATGAACTCGGGCTCGCCAGCCAAGGTGCGGGCAGAGGTAGCTCCTTGGCCGTAATGCTGGATGAGGACCCGCCACAGGCCACGCTCTCGCGCGCTCGCACCACATGCGTTGCACCACATGCTTTCGCGGCGTCGATAGGCCTCTCGCACTTCGGCAGATCGGAAGTCCCGCGAGAGTCGAGTGGGCATCGCCCACCGGCTGTAGATGAAACGGACATGCTGCCCGCAGACTTCGCATTCGCCATGCACGTCCCGGAAGCGGTCGGTCGGGGGTCGAGTGTGGATCCACACCCAGTCCTGCCAGCGCATCGATCTAGCGGATCCGTCGCAGGACCGAGGTCGCGGCGGGTGTGAGGTACGTCATCATGCTTGGGCCTACGGTACCCGGTCAGCCCCCCAGCTAGGCGCCATGGACTTCACCAGCGTCATCATCGTCACATACCGAACCCCGCACCTGACGGTCGCAGCGGTGAGAAGTGCCGCCGTGGTCCCGTCGGTGGGCGAGGTCGTCGTGGTCGACAACGCTTCACGGGACGGGACCGCTGACGTCCTTCATGACCTTCGCGATGATCGGATACGGGTGATCGTTAACGACTCCAACCGTGGCTTCGGAGCTGCTGCAAACCAGGGCGCGCACCTCGCTCGCGGCTCGACCCTCATCTTCCTGAACTCCGACGCGCTCATCACCGACGATGCGTCTCTGGCAATTGGCGAGGAAGTGAGTGCTCGGTCCGGGCGAGTGGTGGCAGGATCCCGCGTGGTCGATCCCGACGGAGTCGTTCAGAGATCTGCCGGGCTCCTCCCTGGGCCTGCCGACCTCTCGATCCGGTCCCTCGGTCTTCATCGGCTCGCGCTGCAGGCCAGCCGCATCGGTCTCTTGGGGGCAGTTATTGACCGCTCGCGGATGGGCGCAGAATACAGCTCGGCCCTGACCGGCACGGCGGGGGCCTTCGATACGAACATGGTGACCGGAGCCTGCTTCGCCATCGGCCGCGAGGCGTTCTGGGAGCTCGGCGGCTTTGACGAGCGATTCTTCATGTACTTCGAGGACGCCGATCTCTGCAAGCGGGCGGCGGCTGCCGGCATGCCGATCAGGTATGTGCCGTCGGCCGTCGTGACCCACATCGGAGGCGCGAGCTCCGAGGGAGACTACCGGTTCAGCCCGATGCACGCGCGTTCGATGCGCCAGTACCTCGAGAAGTGGTGGGGCCTACCCGGCGCCGCGCTGGCGATCCTCCTCCTCTGGCTTCGCCTCGTCGGGCACGCGCTCGTCCTCCATCCCGGCACGTCGAAGGCCTTCGCCGCCTTCCGCGCCGCTGTTAGGGGCTGAGTCGAGAAGGCCACGCATCGAGCCAAGCCCGTAGCCAATGTGGAGCGTGGCGATCGCGACGGCCACGAGATCAAAGCGACGGAAGCCCGCACGCGCCGCGAGGTACACGGCGCCGACCAGCACGGCGAGGCTGTAGCCGATCCAGGTCACTGCCATGACGCCCCATGAGTCGGTGGCGGCAGCGAGGACCGGGGAGCCGGCCAGGACCAGTACGAGGATGGCCGGAACTGCGTGCTTGAGTCGGCCGAACGCCGGATGCCGTCGCACCACGGCGACGCGTGCCCGCCCGTAGCGGAAGTACTGACGAAAGAGAGCGGCGATGCTCGGGCGAACGCGGTAGCTGAAGCGCATCGCCGGGTCGAGTCGTATGCGCCACCCCGCCAGCCGGAGCCGGTGGTTCGCCTCCTCGTCCTCGCCGAAGGGCAGCTCGGGGTCGAACCCACCAGCCTCCACGAGGGCGCTCCGGCGGTACACGCCGCACTGGACGGTATCGGTGTCCTGCTCGCGCTCTTCGAGGGTATACACACCGCCGCCGACGCCGAGGTGAGAAAAGCGGGCGAGGGCGATCGCTCGCTCGACGCTCGACTCGGCCACCGGGACGATGATCGGCCCGACGCAGCCAACGCTTTCGTCGGCGACAAGTGTGGCAACAGCGCGCTCGACGAACCGCTCGTTGACCCAGCCGTGCCCGTCAACCTTGGCAACTACGTCGCCACGCGCTGCCGCGATCCCCAGCTGCATCGCTGCCGGCGTGTTCACCCCCGGCCCACCAAGCAGGCAAATGCGTGGATCCGCACGCATCCGGCGTCGGACGATGTCGGGTGTGTCATCCGTCGAGCCCCCGTCGACGACGAGGATCTCGATGCGGTCGCGTGGGTAGGACTGCGTCTCGATCGCGGCGAACGCGCGCGGCAGATGCGCCGATTCATTGCGGACCGGCATGACGATCGAGACCAGCGGTGGACGATCCATGGCGGCAGATAGTGTACGGTCCGCATCGTCGAGATCCCTGGCCTGTCCGAACCTTGTCTCCCCTGAGGATTCCGCTACCAGTCGGTGAGCTCCGGGGAAAGGTCGCCCAGGGACGGGTGGTGTCGGTCCCGTTCGGACAGGATCGGCCCGCGAATGGCCCACCCGATGGCGAGGGCCGGGTCATCCCAGGCGATGCCGTGTTCGAGTGACGGGTCGTAGTAGCGGCTGAGGCGGTACAGGATGTCGGCGCCGTCCCCCACTACACAGAAGCCGTGCGCGAACCCCGCAGGAACGTATAGCTGGCGATGGTGCGTGTCGTCGAGGGTGAACGTCACGTGCTGCCCGAAGGTCGGAGACCTGCGTCGAATGTCCACGACGACGTCCTGGATCGCCCCGCGCGCCACACGAACCAACTTGGCCTGTCCCGGCGGCGCCTGGAAATGAAGTCCACGGAGGGTACCCGGCCCAGAACGTGAGTGATTGTCCTGGACAAATCGGTCGGTGATGCCGTTGGCCCGCAGCTCACGGTCGCTGCTCGTTTCCACTGTGAAGCCACGCGAATCGGCGTGGACCTGGGGTGTGACGAGGAGCACGCCCTCGAGCGCAGTGAACTCGACGTGGATCACGGTCGCGCCTCAGTCGCCGACGTCGTGCTCTGCCACGCGATTGGCGGCAGACCCAGCGCGTGGGCTCGCCGCGTGCCGAGCACCGCCTGCGCGGGGACACGTGATGGACGCGAGTAAGCGGCCTGCTTCACTGGCTGCAACTGGACCGGAACGTCGGCGAGGATGACCTGCGCCCAGCCAAGTCGCGATGTTGGCGGCTCGCCGGCGAGATGCAGGATGTTCGGGTGCTCCGCGGGGGTCGCCATCCGCGTCGCACCCATGATGGCATTCGCGAGCGGTTCGACCGGCGTCGGATTTCCCCATTCGTCCTCGACCACGCGGAGCGGCTCGCCGGCGATTATCGCCCGCTCTGCGGCCGCGCGGATCTTGGCAGGAAAGCCACGCCCGTCGTCGAAGAGCCAGGCCGTGCGAATCACGAGATGGCGGTCGGTCGCATCTGCCACTGCCCGCTCCCCTGCGAGCTTTGACGCTCCATATGGGTTGATCGGGTTCGGCAGGTCATCCTCTTCATACGGCGCCTGGCGCTTGCCGTCGAAGACCTCGTTGGTGCTGACCTGGACCGCGAGCGCACCGGCACGGGCGGCGGCCTCCGCGACGAGGCCGGCCCCGTCCCCGTTGATGCGCATGGCCCGCTCGGGGTCAAGAGCACAGCCGTCGACATCGGTCCAGGCGGCCGCGTTCACCACGATGTCGGGATTCGCCTCCGTGATCCGGGCGAGGGATGGCTGGTTCAGCAGGTCGACGTGGGCATGAGTCAGGGGGATGACCTCGTGGCCGGCTCCCCGGAAAGCGTTCACCAGAGCTCGGCCCAGCAGGCCTGACGCCCCGGTCACCGCGACGCGGCTCATGGCGCGGCGCTCGAGGTGGCAAGCCGTTCGGCGTACAGGCGGCGGTAGTAGTCGGCGAACGAGCCGTCCTTGATCGGCCTCCACCAGGACTCGTTGTCCTGGTACCACTCGACCGTGCCTGCCAGGCCATCGTCGAACTCCACGCGGGGCGTCCACCCCAGCGCCCGTACCTTCGAGCTGTCGAGCGCGTATCGGCGGTCGTGGCCAGGCCGATCAGTGACGTGCCGGACCAGCGAGACGGGTCGACCGAGCAGTGCCAGCAGTCGATGGGTCAGCTCCAGGTTCGACAGGCTGGCTGTCCCCCCGATGTTGTACGCCCCGCCGGGTTCCCCGCGCTCGAGGACCGTCTCGACCGCGGCGCAGTGGTCGTCGACGTGGAGCCAGTCGCGGACCTGGAGTCCGTCGCCGTAGAGCGGGAGCGGCTCGCCGTCGATGGCATTGGTCACGAAGAGCGGAATCACCTTCTCGGGGTACTGGCGCGGGCCGTAGGTGTTGCTGCCGCGCGTGACCATCACCGGGAGCCGATGGGTCGCGTGGTACGCCAGCGCCAGCAGGTCCCCCGCCGCCTTGCTCGCCGCGTACGGGCTGCGGGGACGGAGTGCATCGGTCTCGCGCGAGGCTCCCTCGGCAACGTCGCCGTATACCTCGTCGGTGCTCACCTGGACGAAGCGGCCGACGCCCGTGGCGCGGGCCGCCTCGAGCAGGGTGAAGGTGCCGTGGACATCGGTCTGCACGAAGGCGTCGGCCCGCTCGATGCTGCGGTCCACGTGGGACTCGGCCGCGAAGTTCACGACCGCATCGGCTTCCGCCATGAGCTCCGTCACGATCGGCGCGTCGTTGATGTCGGCCTGCACGAAGCGGTAGCGCGCGTCGTCCTCGACCTCCGCCAGGTTTGCCGGGTTGCCGGCATACGTGAGCTTGTCGAGGACGGTCAGCTGCGTCACGTCCGGTCGTGCCAGTGCGCGCCGCACGAACGCGGAGCCAATGAACCCAGCGCCGCCGGTCACCAGCAGCCTCACGGCCGGACCGACCCGGGATCGACCGACTCCGCCTCCACCTCCGCCACGCTGCGCCCGGTCTCGACTGGGTGCTCGCCCGCGAACGAGGCCGCGAAGCCGTTTGCCGCCAGCAGCGACTCGACCGTCCCGGCGTCCATCCAGTCACCGGCGTAGTCGTGGGCGATGAGGCTTCCGTGCCGGACGTAGTGGTTCAGCACATCGGTGACCTCGAACTCGCCGCGCGCCGAGGGTTGCAGCTGCCGCAGGACGTCGAACACGTCGGGCCGGAACAGGTAGACCCCAATCGGGATCCTGTCGCTCTTCGGCTCTGCCGGCTTTTCCTCGAAGCCGATGACGCGACCCTGGCCGTCGAATTCGGCGACCCCGAACCGGTGCGGGTCCGGCACCGCCTTCAGCACCGCGCCCGCTGCCGCCTCGCTGGCCAGGAACTCGTCCGCGAACGGGCGGAGCGAGCCACGCAGGATGTTGTCGCCCAGGACCACGGCGATCGGGTCGCCGTCCGCGAAGTCCCGCGCAAGGCCGATGGCGTGGGCGATTCCCAGCGCCCCGCGCTGATACCGATAGGTGAGATCGAGCCCCACGTCCGAGCCGTCGTGGAGCAGCTCCAGGACGTCCCCCACCGATCGTCCACCCACGACGACCATCACCTCACGGCAGCCCATCTCGCGGAGGGTTGCCAGCGGGTAGTAGATCATCGGCCGGTCGAAGACCGGCAGGAGGTGCTTGTTCGTGACGAGCGTCAACGGAAACAGCCGCGATCCGCTGCCGCCCGCCAGGAGGAGTCCCTTCATTCGCCGAGGTGTCTCCCTCATCTGATGGCGCTCATGGTGCAGCGACGCACCGCCGCGCGCGACGGCTCAATGGTACCGGTGGTCGGGACGGCTCCAGACGGGTGCGAGGTGCGCCGCCTCGTAGCGGACGGGCATGACGATCGAGACGAGCGGCTCGCGATCCATGGAGGCCGATAGTGTACGGTCCGCCTCGTGGACAGCCCGCCACCACCCGACGCCGAGGACCGCGAGCGCGACCTGGCGGCCATTCGCGCAACCTACGCGCGATATCAGCGCGATGACCGCGGTCGGATCTGGGATCCGCGGAATGCCGGTTTTGCGCGGATCGTGCGCGATCGCGACCGGGCCCTCGTCGACCTGCTGCGCGACAGCCTTCCCACGGAGGGTGGCGCGGTCCTGGATCTCGGATCCGGCGACGGGCGGCTGGCGGAGGTTGCCCGCGCCGCCAACCTACCGCTCGCGTCATGGACGGGCGCGGACCTGGACCCCGGTGCGGTGGCCGTCGCCGAATCGGCCATCCCGTGGGCGAGCTGGGTCGAGGCGTCTGCCGATCGGCTTCCGTTCGCCGATGGGTCGTTCGACGTGATCGTTGCCTCCACGCTGTTCTCGTCCCTGCCGTCTCGGACCCTGGAGGAGGCCGTCGCCCGTGAGGTCACCCGCGTGCTTCGCGCCGACGGCTGGCTGGTCTGGTACGACCTTCGCTTCGACAATCCATTCAACCGGGCGGTCCATGGCATCGGCGCCAGGCGATTCGCCGACCTCTTTCCCGGATGGCGAACCGAAGTCCGCTCGGTCACGCTGCTGCCACCCCTGGCGCGGCGGCTGGGGCGCGCCACAAGTCTGCTGTACGGTCCGCTCGAGCGGATTCCGTTGCTCCGGTCGCACCTGCTCGGCCGGTTACGCCGCCCGTAGCTGCTGGACTGGACGACTGGCGTCGCTCGGGCCTTCAATGGCAATGCCGGCCGCTACCCCGACTGGGATCAGGTACCCGAGGCTCCACCACTCACTCGTCAGGGTCAGAAAGCCGTACGCGATGCAGGCGGCGACGACGCCGAACCGAACTGCACCCAGGGCGAACGGCAGCGCCAAGTATCTGAGCATGGAGCTCTGCTGCTGAGCGTTGAGAATCGCGAACGACTCACCGACGCCGCCCCACCAGAACGCAGGCAGCCACGCAGCGATGGCGGCGACGGTCGCGACCAGGAACGGACCGATCGATCCTCCAGCCAGAAGAGCGGGGATGAAGACCGCGGTATAGGGCTTCACGGCGACGGAGATTCCGATCAGGAGTCCGCCCCACCAGCGGGGCAGGGTCAGCAGACCGGCCGCGAGGAGGAAGGCCGGGAGGTGGTCGTTGTTTCCGGAGGACGCGAGTGAGATTGCGAACGGTGCCCCCGCGTACGCCGAGAGGGTCAGCGGCCTGTTCCTCAGCAGAATCAGGATGCCGATGCTCGCGGCGATTTCCAGCGGGATCGTATTGATGAGCATGACGGGGCCATACGGAAACGACGCTCCAGTGATCGTGGCCTCCGCATATCCGACTCCATACGGAGATAGACCATCCAGGACGCGATCGCGAGCCGCTTCCGTGACGAGGAGCGGATCGGAGAATCCAGTGCCGATGTACGCGAGCCGCATCAGGGCAGCGGAGACGATGATCCCGCCGATTCCGAAAATCGCGGGGACGAGTGCGAACACCGCCCACGCGCGGTCCACGGTTACGAGAGCGGCCGCTGGCAACGTCGCGAGGAGTACGTAGATGAGAGTCGCCCTACGCGAGCGGGACCTGAAGCCCGTCATGGTGGCGCCCCGTGCTCGTTCACAGCCGCCTCACGTCGCTCTCCTGTCGACGGAACCGCCTCGAGGACGAGGACGAGGAAGTAATGGGAGAGCCAGTAGGGCGAGGCCGCCAGGGAGGCGAGGCCGAATCGGCGCCGGACTAGCAGGAACAATGCGCTGGCCAGTCCCACGGGATACCACCACGGCCCGAAGAGGAGGGACGGTCCGAAGTCGCCCCGGCTCCCCAGGTCGTCGGCTCCCCGTGTCACCAGATTCGCAATCCACGCCTCTCCCCATCCGCTGGCCACGACCGCTGTGGCGTGCGCGATGAGGACGACGGCGAAGATCGGAATGATCTCCCTCATTCTCCAGAGCAGGTAGATGGCGATCGGCAGCATCAGCGGTCGCGGCATCAGCATGGCGAGCGTGATGAAGATCACGGCGCCAAGACGGTTGCCCCGCAGACCCGCGACGGCGGACACCACCACGAACGTCATGGTGTTGCCGTTGTAGATATCGGCCCAGAAAGGGAAGGAAGCCAGGCACAGAAGGGCCAGTCGCCGCGGCAAAGTCAGCAGTGAGGCAAAGTGGAGCGCGGTCCAGCCGACGTATCCGATCGGCGCGATCACGGCAAAGAGACCCGCCAGAACGGGTGAGTAGCGGAATGAGACCTGCGGCCCCCAGTCGTAGAGGTTGCCTTCCTGGAACCTACGTCCCGCCTCCACGTACAGCTCCCAGTCGAAGCCCACGTCGGCGGCGAAGAAGGCGACCGCTATGATCGCGAGGCCCACGCCGTTCAAGGTCCAGAGCGCCGCAGTTCCGAGCACACGCCAGTTCACCGTCGCAAGACCCAAGCTGGCTCGGACCGGTTGCATGTCAGGTGGCCTGGTGGGCGGCGGCTTCCCTGGTGGCATCAAGGATGTCGGCGAGTGTCTGCCGGATCGGAATCGCCGGTTGCCATCCAGTTGCAGCGCGCAGCCGTGCGGCGTCGCCAACGATTGTCAGGGCATCCTCGCTCCGAGCCAATCGCCTGTCTGACACGACCTGGGCATCGACGCCTGCGATGTCCGACAGCATGCTCAGCATCTCGCTGATCCGCGTCGCGCGACCCGAAGCAACGTTGTACTTCTCGCCTGGCAGACCGTGCTGAGCGGCCAATCGGTATGCGCGCACGACGTCACGAACGTCGGTGAAGTCACGGCTGGCTTCGAGGTTGCCAGCCCGGATCGTTGCTTCCTGTTCGCTTCGCTCGATCGCGACCAATTGTCGAGCGAGCGACGGTATGACGAATCCTGCAGCTTGTCCTGGTCCGATGTGATTAAAGGCACGAATGCCCAGGAACTCGATGCCGGCCGGTCCCGCCAGATAGTCCAGGGCCGCTTCCGCAGCTGCCTTCGCCGCGCCGTAGGTGCCCGAGGGCCGAAGGGCCGTGGCTTCCGTGATGGGTAACCCATCCACGGATGATGCATACATGTGAGAGCTGCCCACATGGAGCAGCCGGGTCGGCTGAGCGAGTCGCGCAATGGCCCCAAGGACGTTGAGCGCCCCCTTCACTGAGACGCCGAGCGCCACGGCCAGATTGTCGCGCGAGTCTGCCCGGCTCACTCCCGCGAGGTAGTACGTGACGTCCGGGCGTGCGGCCAAGACC
>Ga0299913_10003559_pt1 | contig 12784 bp, 8 predicted proteins | sample RVTome_9_FD_201360 | JGI IMG/M metagenome (GOLD analysis project Ga0299913, IMG submission 201360) | Soil microbial communities from uranium-contaminated site in the Upper Colorado River Basin, Wyoming, United States - RVT155D38 (version 2) ... | reverse complement strand
CCGGAACGGCCGCGTCGTCAGCACCAAGGTGCTCGGCAGGGGCCTGCCGACGCCGCCCAACAACGTCGGCCCGAAGACGACGCCGAACTACGAGCAGACCGTGAGCGCCGCCGTTCGCAGCCTGCCCGGTGGCGTCAAGGTATTCGCCGGCCAGCGGGACGACCCCTTCTACGCGAGCCTGGGGCGGATCTTCGACACGATCAACCTCACCGGCGCCGGCCTTGGGAACATGGGCGGCGGGGTCGACGACCTGGCCGGTTACTCGGTCCACTCGACGATCCTGCAGGTGCCGGAGGCGCAGCTGACCCGCAACCGAAGGAGCGTCGCGGGCCCTGGCGCGAACAACGCGGTCGTCGGAGTCTGGTCGACCACCGAGCGGCGCAGCCTCTCGGTCGGCGGTCGCGGCGGCGGCTCCTACCGGCAGATCTCCCGGCTCGGTAACCCGCTGGTCAACGAGGTGATCATCCCGCTGGGCCAGAAGGACCGGTTCAACCGGACCACCCCGGACCGGGACGCCGAGCTCTACGGCCGCTTCGTCATCGAGCCCGAGCTGGCAAAGGTGCTGAACGCGCTGTTTGACGTCGGCGCCCCGGAGACCAACCGCACCGACATCGTCCAGGCGGTCCTCCAGGGGATCCCGGGCCTGAACGCGTTCCCGGGTCGGAACGCGGAGACCCCGACCGACACGATCCACATCAACCTCGGCACGCCGCCCTCGGCGACCCCGAACCGTCTCGGCGTGATCGCCGGCGACAACGCGGGCTACCCGAACGGGCGCCGGCTGCTCGACGACGTGGTCGACATCGACCTGCGGGTCGTCGCCGGTGTGCTGAAGGGGAATGACGTCCCGCTCGGAGACGGCGTCGACCAGAACAACCTGCCGTTCCTCACCGAGTTCCCCTACGTCGCGCACCCCAAGCCGGGGGCCAACCCCGACGCCGGCTTCGGCTCGGAGCTGAAGACCGCCGGCAGGGCCTCGGCCGAGGGGCCGGTGCTGGTCTCCGGCGGCGCCGATTCGAGCGGGCCCGCAAGGAGCGGTGCCGGATCGGCGATCGGCGCTGGCGGCGAGGGCATCAGCCCGGCCGCCTGGCTGATGATCGCGGCGGGCGCCACGGCGCTGCTGGCGATCGGGGCCATCGCCGGCCGCAACCGCACGGTCAGCGACCGCTGACGTACCACGCCTACGGAGGGGGCCGCCGCGGCGGCCCCCTCCGCGGCGGCTCATCAAGGAGAGAACCGTGTCGCTCACCCTGCAAAGGCTTCCCCTCAAGATCGCCGCCGCGGCGCTCGCCTTCGTGGCGATGATCGTGCTGCTGCGGGAGATCGACGAATCCGGCGTGCCGGTGGCGGGCGAGGCCTCCGGCACGGTGAGTGAGATCCCGCTCGATGCGACGACCAACGAGCGAATCGAGGCGCTGCTGGCGCGGATCGCCGCGGACCCCGCTGACGCCGCCAGCCGCGTCGAGCTCGGTCAGGCCTACCTGGCCAAGGTCGGGGAGGCCGGCGACGGGCGCTTCTACGAGCGCGCCGAGGTTGCCTTCCGCGAAGCGCTGCGGATCGCCCCCCGTGACTTAGCGGCGACCAGCGGTCTCGGCACCCTGGCGCTCGCCCGCCACCAGTTCGACGAGGGGTTGATGTGGGGCCTGCGGGCCCAGCGGATCAACCCGACGATCGCCTCGAACTACGGGGTCCTCACCGACGCCCAGATCGAGCTGGGTCGCTACGGCACGGCGGCGAGGACACTGCAGCGCTGGGTCAACCTCGAGCCGGGGCTCTCCTCGTATGCGCGCGTCTCCTATTTCCGCGAGCTGCACGGAGACCTCCCGGGCGCGCTGGCCGCGATGAGGCTCGCGGTCTCGGCCTCCGGCGAGAGCTCGGGCGAGTTCAGCTACCTGCAGACCCTGGCCGGCGACATCCACTTCGACGGCGGCTCCTACGCGACCGCGGCGAACGCCTATCGCTCGGCGCTGGCCGTCGACGGGGGCAACGCCGCCGCGATCGCCGGCCTGGCCGGCGTCGAGGCGGCGCGCGGTCGGCTGGACACGGCGATCGCGGGCTACCGCGACGCGCTGGCGGCGCTGCCGGCCTCCGACTACGCGCTCCTCATCGGTGAGATCCACGAGATGCGCGGCAACGAGGCCGCGGCGGAGCGCGCCTACGCGCAGGCGGGCGCCCTGATCCGGCGCGAGCGACCGAACGGCGTCGACGTCGACGCCGAGCTGGCGCTCTTCGAGGCCGACCACGGCAGCCCCGCCGCCGCGGTGTCGCTCGCCGCGCGCGCCTGGGAAGTGCGGCCGAGCGTCGCCACCGCCGACGCCTACGCATGGGCCCTCCACCGCGCCGGGCGCGAGCGGGCGGCGGCGGCGTTCAGCGCCGAGGCGATGCGGCTCGGGTCCCGCGACCCGCTGTTCCTCTACCGGGCGGGGATGATCGCGCGGGCCTCCGGTGAGGCGGCCCGCGCCCGGCTGCTGCTCGGCAGCCTGCTCGAGCAGAGCCCCCGCTTCAACCCGCTGCTCGCCCCGCGGGCGCTGGCGGCGCTCGCAGCAATCGGCTGACGCAAAGGCAGCCGGCCATTTTTTCCGTCCTCGGGCCCGTTTCGCCACCATGGGTGGCGTTTCGGGCCCAAGGACGGGAGGTTGTGGCCTTTCCGCCGCGCCCGTTCGGGCCTATTCGTCGCGGCTGCAGGTCTTGATCCCGAGCGAGCGCTCGATCCGCTTGCTGGCGAACTTCAGGGGATCCGTTGACGGCTGGCCGTAGACGCTGGGCGTGAGCCAGCCGTCCTCGATCACCCCGATCGTGGCGACGAACGGCGCCAGGCTCTCCGTCTCGATCCGCAGCCAGCGGTCGACCAGGGCTCGATCCCGGGCGGGTGGGTTGAGTCGCGCCATCCGCTGGATCGCCTGGATCGCCAGCGCGTAGAGCCACTCGGCGCTGCCTGAGAGGCGCTCGAGCAGCGGCGCATATCCGTGGCGGGCCGCCTCGCTGCCCTGCAGGCCGCGCATGTACGTGCCCTTGGCCTGTGCGAAGAGCTTTCCGAACCGGAAGCCGGCGCGCAGGTAGCGAGGCCGCTCGAAGTCGGCGCAGATCGCGTTGGCCCGGGCGACGAACTGGGGCCGGCTCAAGGGCCTGCCGCGGTCGACCGTCTCCCCGATCCAGCCCGGCCCGCTGCCGGCGAGCGCCTTCTCGAGCAGCTTCCGGCCGGCCTGGCGGGGGTTGAACACGACTCCTTCGGCCGGCGGGTGCACGACCGGCACGTCGCCGAAGCCGAAATACTCCGTCCGCTGCCAGTCGACGGCGCCCTTGCCGCCGCCGATCGCATCGGGCCTCGTCACCTCGGTTCGCCGCAAGAGGCCATCCTCGTCCACCCAGGCTTCCAGCAGGCCGAGGCCTCCCTGCAGGCGGAGCTGCCTGAGCCTCAGCTGGGGATGCTCGACGAGGTCGTTGCGACGCAGGAAGTCGACGTACTTCTCGGCGTCGAGCTCGGCCCGGTAGCGGGTCGTCTCGACACCGCGGACCTGTTCGGTGCCGACCTCGACGGCGCGGCCGCTGATCTCCTCGACGAGCTCGAGCTGCAGGCGCGGCTCGCCGGCGGGGAGCAGCTCGGATTTCAATGCCTCCCGGTATTCCTTCTTCTCGGCGATCGCGAACTGCCATCGGTCGCCGTCGGGCAGCAGCGGCGCGATCACCTCCGAGGTCGACCAGCTCCGGCGCCCGATCCTGATCACCTGGATGTGCCGCGGGGCGAGCGGATTGGCGTTTCCGACGTAGCCCATGCGCGTGTACTCGGCCCGTGGCCGCGAGTTGAAGTAGCCAGCGCCGCGGATCGCGGCGGTCACCGCGTCGGAGTACCGCCTTTCCTCGACGAAGGCGAAGCGACCGCCCGGCAGCTCTGCGGTGCGCTCGGCGGCCAGCGCAATCGGGCTGAGCCGCTGCCCCGCGGGCCGGCCGCTCAGGAGCAGGCCGAAGATCGCGATCGCGACGAGCCCGATCGCCATGCCGCCGCTCCAGGCAAGCCGCCGGTGGGGCGGCATCGCCCGCCAGCCGGCCCGCGGGCCAGCGATCCCGAGCCCGCGTGGCGCCGCGGCGCGCCGCGGCGGCCGTCCATCCCGCGAGTTCGGGCTGGCGCCCGTGGTGTGTGGTCGGTAGCCCCAGACCTCATCCCCCCTGAAACCTGGCGGCGGCGCAGAATTCAAGCTTCCCTTCCGGGCTCGGTCATGGAAAACGCATCGGTTCGCCGGCGCCGATTGCTTAGGGCCCGCAACCCGTTACCGGAAATCGGCGAGAGGGTCGTCCACACTCCGTCCGGTACGAATCCGGCATTAGCCGGGAGGTCCTGCGTCGCTACCGTTCGGCCGATGCCAGACCCTGGACGAACCGCGATCGGCAGCTGGTCGGGTGGTCGCTTCCTGCGCTTCGGCGAGGAGGTCGAGGAGGATCGCCTCGTCGAGCTGCTCCGACCGGGGTGGGGAATCGACACCGTGTTGAGCGCCGACGCCTATGGCGCCGGTGAGGCGGACCGGCTGCTCGGGCGCGCGATCGAGGGCCTCGCCCGCGACGCCTACTGCCTGATCGGCGCGGTCGGCCACGACTTCTACGAAGGCGAGCGGGACGGCCCGCGCGGCTTCCCCCGCTTCACCGACCCGCGCCTGCGCGAGCCCGAGGACTACGCCGGCTACCTGCGGATGGCCACCGAGCGCAGCCTTGAGCGGATCGGCGCCGCGAGCTTCGACCTGCTGCTGCTCCACAACCCCGACCGGGCCGGCTACGAGAGCGCGGTGGTCTGGGAGGGGATGGCGGACCTGCGCGAGGCCGGGCTGACGCGGCTGATCGGGGTGGCGCCCGGTCCCGCCAACGGCTTCACTCTCGACCTGATCGCCTGCTTCGAGCGCTTCGGCGCGCTGATCGACTGGGCGATGGTGATCCTCAACCCGTTCGAGCCCTGGCCCGGCGAGCTCTGCCTCGAGGCAGCGGCGCGCCACGAGGTGAAGATGCTGACGCGGGTGGTCGACTACGGCGGCCTCTTCTGGGGCGACCTGCTGCCGGGAACCGAGCTGCCGCCCGGCGACCACCGGGCTTTCCGGCCCGCGGGCTGGATCGAGGCGGGCCGCGAGAAGCTCGAGCTGATCCGCCCGATCGCCGACCGCGCCGAGCTGACGCCGATGCAGCTCGCCTGCCAGTGGAACCTCGCCCACGAGGCGGTCGCCTGCGCCGTGCCGACGCTGATCCAGGAGGCCGGGCCCGGAGTCCGTCAAATCGAGGACAAGCGCGCCGAGCTGGCGGTCCTGCCCGCCGAGCAGCGGCTCGATGAGAACGACGTCGACGAGATCCGCTCCGTGGGCGACAACAGCGGCTGCATGGCGCTGAAGGGCGCCAGCCCCGCCCACGATGGGGAGGAGCGGCCCGACCGCTGGCCGCTCAGCACCGAGCTGGTCGAGGTAGGACGCCGCTGGGGCATCGACCCCGTGCGTGACCTCGCGGGGAGCCCCGCCTGACCTAGAACGGCGAGGGCTCGCCGAACATCTCCGGCAGCCGGCTGGCGATCTCGAAGTTGCCCTCGACGTCGAGGCGGCCGCTGAAGAACAGCTCCGGCGGCCTCACGACCTCGGCCGCGATCCGGGCGAAGTCGGGAATCGAGACGCGCAGGGTGACGGTCGGATTCGGGCTCTTCCCCGGAACCGCGCGGGCCTTGCCGTCGCCGACCCGGATAATCCACCGGTCGGGCTCGCGCGACCCGGACCCGTCGGGCGCGTGGTCCAGCTCGTAGAGGACGTCCCCCTCGAAGCCGAAGCCCGGGATCGGCCGATAGCGCTGCGCCATCCCCGTGAAGAGGGCCCGCTGCACGAGCCGGTTGCCGAACCGCCGCTCCAGCTGGCGGTCGGAGGCGCCGCGAACGGCGCGGGCGAGGACGCCCTGGCCTCCCCGCTGGAGCGCCTCGCGCGCGCGGGTGCCTAGCTGGGGCGCCCGGCGGCGCGGGCGCCGCGGGCGCCGGTCGCCACGGTGGCGAGCGAGGTCGGCCTCCTCGTCGATCACGTAGTCCGGCGGCGCCTGCCGGGGCGGATCGCGTCGCGCCAGCGCCGCCTCGATCGCCGGCGCCAGGCGCTCGGCCTTCTCGCGCTCCTTCGCCTCCGCCTGCTCGGCGAACTCGGGGAGGACCTCGGCGCCGAACAGCTCGAGGCTCTCGCAGATGTGCTCGTGCCGGTTCGGGCCGGCCTGGAGGACGAAGACGATCTGATCGACGCCTACCGCTTCGTAGCGGCGCACCAGCTCGCTGATCTGCTGCGGGGTGCCGATCGCCCCGCGCAGCGAGCCGACCCCCTGCTCCATGATCGTCACCCCGAGCGGAGCGGCATCGGCGCTGATCGGCTCGCGGGCGAAGCCGCGCTCGTGGCGGTCGCGGAGGAACTGGTCCCAGATCGAGTCGCGCCCGGGATGGTGGTCGCCGAAGCCGTAGTAGTAGGCGAGCGAGTAGCCGAAGAAGTGGGCGCCGTCGATGCCGCGCTCGATCGCGGTCGCCTCGTCGCGGTGGCACATCATCGGCAGCACGATCGTGACGCTGGGATTGACCGCGAACCCGGCCGGCACGCACTCCTCCGATGCGAGGAGGCGGTAGTACTCCTCAACCCACTTGCCGGCGTCCTCGGGCTCGACGAAGGAGAAGGTCAGGGCGCCGATCCCGCGCCGTGCGGCGAGATGGATCGTCTCGCGCCGGCTGCAGGCGACCCACAGCGGCGGATGCGGCTTCTGCAGCGGCTTGGGGACCACGTTGCGGGGCGGCATCTGCAGGAACTCGCTGCCCCAGCCGGCGAACGGCTCCTCGACGAACATGCGGGTCACGGCGTCAATCGCGTCCTCCCACATCTCGCGCTTGCGGTCGCGCTCGACCAGGAACCCGCCGAGCTCGGCGGCGGAGCTGGACTCCCCGGTCCCGAAGTCGACGCGGCCGCCGGAGACGAGGTCGAGGGTCGCGATCCGCTCCGCGACCCGAGCGGGGTGGTTGACGGCGGGCGGCAGCTGGACGATCCCGTGCCCGAGCCGGATCCGCTCGGTGCGCTGGCTCGCGGCTGCGAGGAAGACCTCCGGCGCCGAGGAGTGCGAGTACTCCTCGAGGAAGTGGTGCTCGACCTCCCAGACGTAGTCGATCCCGACCCGGTCCGCGATCTCGACCTGCTCGAGGGCGTCGCGCATCAGCTCCCGCTCGGCGCGCTCTGCCTCCCACGGGCGCGGGTTCTGGAGCTCGTAGAAGGTCCCGAAGCGCACTGGCTCCCGAAACCGTACCCGCCGCGAGGCGGGCGGCGTTGTCGGCGGGCCGAGGCACCCGGATAGGTTGGGTCGGTGGCTTCGGCCCTCGAACCTCTGCGCGAGCAACTCGCCGAGATCAGCGATCTCGGCCGCGCGCGGGCGCTGCTCGCATGGGACGAGAGGACCCAGATGCCGGCCGCCGGCGCCGACGCGCGGGCGAGCCAGCTCGGCACGCTGGCACGGGTGCGGCACCAGCTGCTGGCGTCCGATCGGACCGGGCGCCTGCTCGACGCCGCCGCCAGCGCGGCCGAGTCGCTCGACGAGGACTCCGACGATGCGTGCCTGGTGCGGATCGCGCGGCGCGAGTGGGAGAAGGCGCGCCGCGTGCCGGCCGACCTGCGCGCCGAGCTGACGCGCCGGGCCTCGCTGGCCGAGCACGCCTGGGTCGGCGCGCGGCGGAGCTCGGACTTCGCGGCGCTGCTGCCCCACCTCGAGCAGAACGTCGAGCTGCGCCGCCGCTACGCGGAATGCTTCGCCGGCTTCGAGCAGTTCGAGCGGCCCTACGACGCGCTGCTCGACGACTTCGAGCCGGGGATGGCGACGGCGGAGATGGCCCAGCTGCTCGGCGAGCTGCGCGAGGGGGTCGCGGAGCTGGTGGCGGCGGTCGGAAGGTCGACGAGAGACGTCGACGATGCTTGCCTGCGCGGCTCGTTCCCGGTCGAGGGCCAGCGGCGCCTCGTCGAGGGGATCCTCGAGCGGCTGCCGCTGCCGGCGGCCGGCTGGCGCCTCGACCCAACGGCCCACCCTTTCGCGAGCGCGATCTCGACCACCGACATCCGGCTGACGACGAGCTACGGGGAGGGCTACCTCGGTGCGGCGTTATGGTCGACGATCCACGAGGCCGGTCACGGCCTCTACGAGAGCGGGATGGCGCCGGAGCTGCGGCGGACTCCGCTCTGCCGACCGCCGTCGCTCGGCCTGCACGAGTCGCAGAGCCGGCTGTGGGAGAACTGGGTCGGCCGCGGGCGGCCGTTCCTCTCCTGGCTTCACCCGCGGCTGGTCGAGGCGTTCCCCGAGCCGCTCGACGGGGTCGATGCCGCGACCCTCCACCGGGCGGCGCACGTGATCGAGCCGAGCCTGATCCGCATCCACGCCGACGAGGTCACCTACAACCTCCACATCGCGCTGCGCTTCGAGCTCGAGCTGGAGATTTTCGAGGGCGACCTTCGGCTTAGCGACCTGCCGGACGCCTGGAACGCACGCACCTCCGAGTACCTCGGCCTCGAGGTGCCCGACAACGCGCGCGGCGTCCTCCAGGACGTCCACTGGTCGGCGGGCTCGTTCGGATACTTCCCGACCTACTCGCTCGGCAACGTGATGGCGGCGCAGATTTGGCAGGCGGTGCGGGCCGACCTGCCCGGTCTCGACGGCCAGCTCGCGGCCGGCGAGTTCGAGCCACTGTTCGAGCGCCTGCGCGCGCGGCTCTACCGCCACGGCGGCAAGCGGATGCCGCGCGATACGTTCGAGCGCGCCGCCGGCGCAAGGCTCAGCGTCAAGCCGTACCTGCGCTATCTGCGCGGTGTCGCCGCGGAGGTGTACGGGGTCGGGGCCTAGGCCGGATGGTGCGCCCAGGCCGCGCGCCGGCGCGGTCGGAGGGAGCAGCTTGTAGGGGCCGACCCGGTGAGCCTGAGGTTTGCCGCGTATATCGCGGAGAAATGCAGGCTCGACGGAGATCCCGGGACGCCGCACCCGCCCACCCCGGCGAAGCCGTCGGGGCGGCGCCTTACCTTTCCCGCATGGCCAGGCAGGAAGCCCGGTACATCTGCCAGGAGTGCGGTCAGGTTGCGCTCACCTGGTCGGGTCGCTGCCCGGGCTGTCGCGAGTGGAACACTCTGGTCGAGGCGCGGCAGAGCGGCGGTGCCCGAAAGCGCCCCGCACCGGCCGGCGCAGCTCCCAGGCCGGTGCCGCTGCGCGAGGTGCAGGCACCGGACGTCGAGCGGCTCGCCACCGGCGTCGATGAGCTCGACCGTGTCCTCGGCGGCGGGCTCGTGCCCGGCTCGCTGGTCCTGCTCGGGGGCTCGCCCGGGATCGGCAAGAGCACGCTGACGGGGATGGCGCTCGCCAACCTCGCCGCGGCAGGTGTCGAGACGCTCTACGTCTCCGGCGAGGAGTCGGCGTCGCAGGTGCGGCTGCGGGCGGAGCGGCTCGGCGACGCAGCGCTGTCGGTGCCGGTCCTCGCCGAGACTTCGCTCGAGGCCGTGCTGGGCACCCTCGAGTCGGAGCGGCCCCGGGCCTGCGTGATCGACTCGATCCAGACCCTGCACAGCGCCGAGATGAGCGGGGCGGCCGGCTCGGTCGGCCAGGTCCGGGAGGCGGCGGCGGCACTTGCCGAGGTGGCGAAGCGGCGCGCGATCGCCTTGATCCTGGTCGGCCACGTGACCAAGGAGGGGTCGCTGGCCGGGCCGCGCGTGCTCGAGCACCTCGTCGATTGCGTGCTCCGCTTCGGTGGCGAGCGCGAGCGCACCTACCGCACCCTGCGGGCGCTGAAGAACCGCTTCGGAGCGACCAGCGAGGTCGGGGTCTTCGAGATGCGCTCGGGCGGCCTCACCGAGGTCGCCGACCCCTCGGCGCGCTTCGTCGAGGAGGCGACGCGGCAGCCGGGCTCGGTCGTCCTCGCGGCGATGGAGGGGAGCCGCCCGGTGCTGGTCGAGGTGCAGGCGCTGGTCGCCCCGAGCGAGCTGGAGACGCCGCGCCGGATCGCGAGCGGGATCGATCGCAACCGGCTGAGCCTGGTGCTCGCGGTGCTGGCCCGTCATGCCAAGCTGGGCCTCGGCGGCGCCGACGTCTTTGTCAACGTCGCCGGCGGGGTGCGAGTCGATGAGCCGGGCGCCGACCTCGCGGTGGCGATGGCGGTCGCCTCCGCACACCGGCGGCTGCCGCTTGCGAGCGGGGGCCGCCCGCTCGCCTGCTTCGGGGAGCTCGGGCTGACCGGTGAGCTGCGCTACGTCGGCCATCCCGAGCAGCGCGTCGCGGAGGCCCGGAGGTTCTCCCTCGCGCCGGTCCTCGGCCCGCCGGGAGGTGAGCCGACCGAGGGGCTCACCGCTCACGCGAGCCTGCGCGGCGCGCTCGCCGCGGCGCTGAAGCCGCGCCCAGCAGAGGCGCCGCTGGAGCGCGCGGCCTGATTCGGCGCCGCGGCGCGCTTGACAAAGCCGAATCCGACCTTTCCACACGGAATTCGGCAGACCGCATTGGAATGCGGTGTTTGCGATCATCGATGCGATGTCGCCTGGTCCCGGGGATGAGCTGCAGGAGCTTTCCGAACGACAGGACCCTCGGCTCTTGCGGGCGCTCGACATCGTCGCCCCGGGCAGCGCCCTGCGGGAGGGGATCGACAACATCGTCCTCTCCCGCACCGGCGGCCTGATCGTCGTAGGCGACACCGAGGACATCTCGTTCCTGATCTCGGGCGGGATCACGCTCGAGGTCGACTACAGCCCGGCGCTGCTCTACCAAGTGGCGAAGATGGACGGCGCGGTCGTGCTCAACGCCGAGGCGACCAAGATCGCCTGGGCGAACGTGCAGCTGATGCCGGACCCGACGATCCTCTCCTCGGAGACCGGCACCCGCCACCGCACCGCCGAGCGCGTCTCCAAGCAGACCGATGCGCTGGTCATCGCCATCTCCCAGCGCCGCGACGTCGTCTCCCTCTACATCGAGGGCACCAAGTACATCCTTCAGGACATCCCGGCCGTGCTGGCGAAGGCCAACCAGGGCCTCGCCACGCTCGACAAGTACCGGGCCCGCCTCGACCAGGTCTCCTCGCGCCTGACCGCGCTCGAGTTCGAGGGCGGCGGTGTCCTCTACGACGTGCTCGCGGTGCTGCAGCGGGCCGAGCTGGTGACCCGGATGGCGGTCGAGGTGGAGCGCTACATCGTCGAGCTCGGCACCGAGGGCCGGCTGATCGAGATGCAGCTGGAGGAGACGATGGTCGGCGTCGCCGCCGACAAGGCGGCGCTCGTACGCGACTACTCGGTCGAGGACTCCGAGGAGAACCTGGTGACCGTCCAGCAGACCCTCGCCCACCTGCCCCACCAGGACGTCCTCGACTTCGGTCGCCTCGCCGAGATGCTCGGCTACGACCGCAAGATGAACACGCTCGACTTCCCGGTCGCGCCGCGCGGCTACCGCGTGCTGGGCCGGATCCCGCGCCTGCCGAAGCTTGTCGTCCAGAAGATCATCCGCGAGTTCGGCGGTCTCGAAGAGGTGCTTGCCGCTTCCGACGCCGACCTCGAAGCCGTCGAGGGAGTCGGGCCGACGAGGGCCAAGGACATCCGCGAGGGCCTGCGGAGACTTCAGGAGGTCGACCTCGTCGACCGCTATCTGCAGAGCTGACGGTGTTCGATGAGCGCCGTCCCGATCAAGAGGAGGAACAAATTCCAGAGCTAGAGGAAGCGACCCCGGCCGGTCTCGAGGAAGAGGTCATCTACGTATGTGACTTCGAGGAGGGCGACAAGGTCGTCTATCCACACCACGGGGCCGGCGTCGTTCTCAAGAAGGAGACGAAGGATCTGCTGGGGGAGAAACGGGACTACCTGACGATTCAGATCCTCCACAACAATCTGACCGTGATGGTCCCCTGTGAGAACGCCGGCATTGCCGGCCTGCGGCGCGTCATCGACGAGGAGGAGATCAAGAAGGTGATCGACGTCCTCACCGACGATGTGTCGGAGATGCCGAAGAACTGGAACCGGCGCTTCAAGTACAACCGCGAGAAGATCAAGACCGGAGACGTCTTCGAGCTCGCCGAGGTCGTCCGCAACCTGGCGATCCGCGAGATGGAGAAGGGCCTCTCGACCGGTGAGAAGCAGATGTACACGCGGGCGAAGAAGATCCTCGCCTCCGAGTTCATGTACGCCCTCGACAAGGACGAAGACGGCGCGGAGGGCTACCTGGACGAGCTGCTGGAGGGGCGCTTCGCCGCCACGGCGTAGCTCGCCGACCGCAAGCGCGGCCCCGTGAGCGGGCCCCTCTCGGCAACCGCCCTGATCGCGGCCGCCGGCTCCGGACGAAGGCTCGGAGCCGGCGGCCCGAAGGCGCTGGTGCCGCTGGCAGGGCGGCCGATGCTCGAGTGGTCGCTGGAGGCCGCACGGAGCGCCGCCTCGATCGAGGCGATCGTCGTCGCCGCCCCGCCGGGTCACGAGGAGGAGCTGGCCGCCGAGGGCATCACAGTGCTCGCCGGCGGCGAGACCCGCTCGCAGTCGGTGGCGGCTGCTCTGGAGGCGGTGGAGACGGAGCTGGTCGCGGTCCACGATGCCGCCCGCCCGCTGGTCACCGCCGAGCTGTTCGACGCGGTGCTCGCCGCCCTCGTGGAAGACGACGATGCGGCGGCGGCGGTCGCCGCGGCGCCGGTCAGCGACACGATCAAGCAGGTCGCCCGCGGCGCCGAGGTGGACAGCACGCTTGACCGTTCGGCTCTCTGGGCGGCGCAGACGCCACAGGCGTTCCGGGTGAAGGCGCTCCGTGAGGCGCACGCCTCGACGGCGCT
>Ga0299913_10003558_pt1 | contig 12784 bp, 11 predicted proteins | sample RVTome_9_FD_201360 | JGI IMG/M metagenome (GOLD analysis project Ga0299913, IMG submission 201360) | Soil microbial communities from uranium-contaminated site in the Upper Colorado River Basin, Wyoming, United States - RVT155D38 (version 2) ... | reverse complement strand
ACGTGGCGACCGGCGGTGCCCGGCCCCTGGCCGTGAGCGACTGCCTGAACTTCGGGTCGCCCGACGACCCGGGCGTGATGTGGCAGTTCGCCGAGGCGTGCCGCGGCCTCAAGGACGCGTGCGTCCAACTGGGCATCCCGGTCACCGGCGGCAACGTCAGCCTCTACAACCAGACCGGCGAGACCGCGATCCTCCCCACGCCGGTGGTCGCCGTGCTCGGCGTCATCGACGATGTCACGCGGCGGACCCCGACCGGCTTCCGCGACGCCGAGCACGACATCGTGCTGCTGGGGGAGACCCGCGAGGAGCTCTCGGGCTCGGAGTGGGCGCACGTCGTGCACGGCCACCTCGGCGGCCGGCCGCCCGCGGTCGACCTGATCGCCGAGCGCCAGCTCGCGACGCTGCTGATCGACGCCGCCCGCTCCGGGCTGCTGAGCTCCGCACACGACCTGGCCGACGGGGGCCTGGCCCAGGCGCTCGTCGAGTCGACCCTCCGCGAGGGCGTCGGCGCGACGGTCCGGGCCGACGGCGACCCGTTCGTGACGCTGTTCTCCGAGTCGGCCGCACGGGCTGTCGTCAGCGTCTCCGGTGACGACGCGGCCCAGCTTCGGACGATGGCCGAGGCGCTCGGAGTGCCCGCCACCACGATCGGCCGCACGGGCGGCGACACGCTGGAGGTCGAGGGCTGGTTCGACGTACCGCTGGCGGAGCTGCGGGGCGCGTGGACCGCCACGCTGCCGGCGATCTTCGGCTGAGCCGTCGACGTAGGTTGGGCCGGGTGGCCCGCCACGGCCTGCACCCCAGGAGGAGCCCGTGCCGCCAGCGAGGACCCGCACCATCCGGTACGGCGACGACCCGAGCCAGCTCGGTGAGCTCAGCCTGCCGGACCGCGTGCCGCGGGGCGTCGTGGTCGTCATCCACGGTGGGTTCTGGAAGTCCGCGTACGACCTCTCCCTCGGCCGGCCGCTGGCCGAGAGCCTGGTGGCGGAGGGCTGGGCCGCGTGGAACCTGGAGTACCGCCGGGTCGGTCCGGCGGACTCGGGTGGAGGCGGCGGGACTCCCGCGACGTTCGACGACGTGGCTGCTGGGATCGACGCGCTGGCCGGCGTCGAGGGGCTGGCGACGGCGACCGTCATCACGCTCGGCCACTCGGCCGGCGGACACCTCGCCGCGTGGGCCGCAGGGCGCGCCGAACCGGTCGTCCCCGTGACCGGGGTCGTGTCGCAGGCCGGTGTGCTCGACCTCGGGCGCGCCCACGCGCTGAACCTGGGCACCGGCGCGGTCCGGGCCATGCTCGGCCACCCGCCGGGCCCGGCCGACGCGGCGTACGACCCCTACTGGCAGCTCCCGCTCGACGTCCCGGTTCGCTGCGTGCACGGGTCGGACGACGCGATCGTCCCGATCGAGATCTCGCAGCGGTACGTCGCGGCGGCCTCAGACGCGGGCGGGGACGCCACGCTCACGACCGTCGACGGCGACCACTTCGTGGTGATCGATCCCGGATCCGACGCCTGGCAGCGGACGCTCGGGCTGCTCGACGACCTGGCCTGAGGCGTCCAGCGCCGGCCAGTCGCGCGGCCGCGGCACCGACCGGACCTGCGGCGTGAGGGTCGGGATCAGTGCGGTGAGCGCGGCCGCGACGAGCAGTACGACGGTCGCGGCCGACGCGCCGTACGTCTCCAGCAGCCAGCCTCCCAGCAGGGGCGCGAACGGGATCGTCGTGAAGCTGAGGAACTGCGACGACGACGCGATCCGGCCCTGGAGCTCGTCGGGCGTGACGGCGACCCGGTAGGACTGGCCGGCCGCGTTCCCGGCCGGGTTGAGCAGCAATCCGACGAACAGCATCGCACCGACCAGCCAGGGCGAGGACCAGAAGATCAGGGGGACCAGGAGCGGCACCCAGCTCCAGGCCACCGACATCGTGAGGTGGCCGGTGCGCATCCGGTCGATGAGGAACGGCGCGATGAGCGCTCCCACGATGCCGCCTGCACCGGCCAGAGCCTCGACCACGCCGATCGTCGTCGACGGGACGCCCGCCTCGACGAGGCGCACCACCGCGACGAAGAACACGGCGTTCACGACCAGGTTGCAGGCGGCTGAGAACGCCGCGGTCGCGCGGAAGTAGGGCCTGGCGAGCAGGAAGCGCAGCCCGTCGCCGAGCTCGCGCAGCGGAGCGCGGTGGGGGCGCTCGACGGGCGAGAGGTCGGCCTCGACGCGCGAGACCGCGACCAGCGAGACCGCGAAGGTGAGGGCGTCGACGAGGAACGCCAGCGGCCGGGCCAGGGCGAAGAGCACGCCGCCGAGCGGCCCGCCCAGCAGCGACGCGATGTGGTGCCGCGCCTGGTTCTGGCTGATCGCGGTCGGCAGCTCCTCGCGCGTGACCACGCTGCGCACGGCGGACAGCTCGGTCGGCATGTAGAAGCCGGCCACCGCCCCCGTCCCGAGCGCCACGACCACGAGGTGGGGCATCGTGATCGTGCCGAGGAACCCCGCGACCCCCAGCGACCCGGAGAGCACGAGCCCCGTCGCGCTCGCTGCGAGCAGCACGCGACGCCGGTCGAGCTGGTCGGCGGCGACTCCCGCGGGGAGCAGCGCCAGGGCGATGCCGAGCGAGTACGCCGCTACGGGGAGCCCGGCGAGGAGCGCCGAGCCGGTGAGCGCGTAGCCGATCAGCGGGTAGACGAAGAGGCCCGCTGCCGTGCCGAGCTGGCTGACGGCCTCGCCCACCCACAGCCGAGTGAAGTCGCGGTTGCGCGCGAGCGTCAGGTAGCTGGTCATGGTTCGACGATAGATGCGCAACAACACATGCGCAAGTAGTAGTGCGCAATTAGTGCTGCGGATACCATGGCGGCATGCCACGGCTCGTCCACGACCCGATCGTCCTGCGCGCGATCGCCCACCCGGTGCGCAACCGGATCCTGGGCGAGCTCAGCGCCCAGGGCCCGCTGCGCGCCGCCGACCTGTCCCAGGAGCTCGAGATCCCGGCCAACCAGGCGTCGTTCCACCTCCGGCAGCTCGCCAAGTACGGCTTGGTGGAGGAGGCCGTCGGCGAGGGTCGCGACCGGCGCGACCGGGTCTGGCGGCTGGTCGACGAGTCCGGCCTCGACCTCGACCTCGGCGAGCTGGAGAAGCAGCCCGGCGGTCCGGCCGCCGCGGCGGTGTTCCGGGCCCAGGCCGGAGCCTGGGCGCACACGCTGGTCGACGCGGCCTACGCCGGCCAGAAGCAGCCGGGGATCCATCGGTCGATCACCGACCAGACGATGCGGCTGACCGTCGCCGAGGCGCGCGAGCTGGTGGCCGAGGTCAACGAGGTGGTCCGGCAGTGGGCCGACCGCACGCGCGGCCGCGACCCCGAGCGGCAGACCTACTCGTTCCTCTCCATCGTCCAGCCGCTCCCCGAGAACGGGCCGGAGTAGACCCAGGTCCTAGGGCACTAGTGTCGGGGCCATGCCAGCCCGGTTGCGCGTCGCCGAGCCGGCGGAGGTCACGGCGGCCCTTGGACGCCGTGCCCCGGCCGACGACAAGCTGCTCACGAAGCACTTCCTCGCCGTGCTCGCCGAGCGTGCGCCCGGCCGCTCCGTCGAGGTCCGAGTCCCGCCGTACGCCGCGGTGCAGGCGATCCCCGGCGTCCGCCACACCCGCGGCACCCCGCCCGCGGTCGTCGAGACGGACGTCGACACCTGGCTGGCTCTGGCGACCGGGGAGCTGACCTGGGAGGCGGCCGTCGCGGCCGGTCGCGTCGTCGCGTCCGGGGAGCGGGCCGAGCTCACGCCGTACCTCCCGCTGGTCGGTGACCCGTGATCGCGTCGCTGCCGAGCGAGGAGCTGCGGGCGGCCGTCGGTGACGTCGCCGGCGTCGAGACCGTGCTGTGGGACGGGGTGGCCGACCCCGACCCGCGGATCGAGGTGTGCGTCCCCGATTACCGCTCCACGCTCCGCACCCTGCGACGCGTCGGCGAGCTCCCGGCGGTGCGGGTCGTGCAGACCCAGCTCGCCGGCTACGACGGCCAGCTCGAGCTGCTGCCCGACGGCGTGACGCTCTGCAACGCGTCCGGGGTGCACGACGACGCCACCGCCGAGCACGCGGTCGGGTTGGTCCTGGCGAGCCTGCGCGGCATCCCCGAAGCGGTGCGGGCGCACGGCAGCTGGACCGGTCTGCAGGAGGGCCGGAGGTCACTCGCCGACTCGCGGGTGATGATCCTCGGCTACGGGTCGATCGGCCGGTCGCTCGCCGAGCGGCTGCTCGCCCACCGAGCCGTCGTCACCGCGGTCGCCTCCCGGTCCCGGCCCGACGACCTCGTCGGCGAGGTGCACGGGGTGGACGAGCTGCCGGGCCTGCTGGGCGACCAGCACGTCGTGGTGGTGCTGCTGCCGCTCAGCGACGCCACCCGGGGCTTCGTGGGTCCCACGGTGCTGGCTGCGCTGCCCGGCGGTGCCCTCGTGGTCAACGTCGCGCGCGGCGGCGTGCTCGACACCGACGCCGTGCTCGCCGAGGCCGGCCGGCTGCGGTTCGCGCTCGACGTCACCGACCCGGAGCCGCTCCCGGACGGGCACCCGCTGTGGGATGCACCCGACGTGCTGATCACGCCGCACGTGGCGGGCGGCACCACCGCCATGCTGCCGCGGATGGCCTCCCTGGTGCGGCAGCAGCTGGCGGCGTACGTCGCCGGCCGGCCGCTGTGCAACGTGATCCGCGCCGGCTGACCGGGCGGTGCCGTCATCCGGGCTCGGCGGCGGCCTCACTAGGGTTGCCGGGCTTCGACTCGCCGTCGCGCCCTCGCAGGCTCGGTCGCGGGCTCGCTCAACCTCCCTCCCCGCGCCGGGTACTCCTTCCTCGTGCCCGGCTAGGGTCGCGACATGACACGCGACGAGCTGCGCGCGCGGGTGGCGGAAGTGCTGCCGGGGATCCGCGCCGACCTGGAGGACCTGGTCCGCATCGAGTCGGTCAGCGCCGACCCGGCCCGCGCCGCTGAGGTGCAGCGCAGCGCCGAGGCGGTGCGCGCGCTGTTCGACGCAGAGGGCTGCGAGACGGAGATCGTCTCGGCGGACGGCGGTGCCCCGGCCGTGATCGCCCACAAGCCCGGCCCCGAGGGCTCGCCGACGGTGCTGCTCTACGCCCACCACGACGTCCAGCCCGAGAACGACCACGCCGCGTGGGACTCGCCGCCGTTCGAGCCGACCGAGCGCGGCGCCCGGCTCTACGCCCGGGGCGCGGCCGACGACAAGGCAGGCATCGTGGCCCACCTCGCCGCGCTACGCATCTTCGGCGACGACCTGCCGGTCGGCGTCACGCTGTTCATCGAGGGGGAGGAGGAGGTCGGCTCCGACACGCTCCCGGCCCTGCTCCGAGCCCATCAGGACCGGCTCGCGGCCGACGTCATCGTGATCGCCGACTCCGGCAACTGGGACATCGGCGAGCCCGCGCTCACCACCAGCCTGCGCGGCCTGGTGCGTGCCGACGTCGAGGTGCGGACGCTGACCCACGCGGTCCACTCCGGCATGTGGGGCGGGCTGCTGCCCGACGCGCTGATCACGCTGAGCCGGCTGATCGCCTCGCTGCACGACGACGCCGGCAACGTCGCCGTCGAGGGCCTGCACCTCGGTCCGGCCGCCGATGTGGAGTACCCGGAGGCACGGCTGCGGGCCGAGTCCGGCGCCACCGCGCAGGTCGAGTGGATCGGCGACGGTCCGGTCGTCGAACGGCTGTGGACCCGGCCGTCACTGAGCATCACCGGTCTCGACGCCCCTCAGGTGGACGGCGCGAGCAACACGCTGGTCCCGGTCGCGCGCGCCAAGATCTCGATGCGGATCGCACCGGGCGACACCACGGCGAACGCCATCGAGTGCCTGCGCCGCCACCTCGAGCGGCACGTGCCGTGGGGCGCGGAGCTCGGGTTCACGGTCGTCGACACCGGTGAGGCGACCCAGATCGACGCCACCGGCCCGGCGTACGACGCAGCGCGGCGCGCGTTCGCGGAGGCCTGGGACGGCACCGAGCCGGTCGACATGGGCGTGGGCGGCTCGATCCCGTTCATCGCCGAGTTCCTGGAGACGTTCCCGCAGGCGAGCGTGCTGGTCACCGGGGTCGAGGACCCCGACACCCGCGCCCACGGCGCGAACGAGGGCCTCCACCTGGCGGAGTTCGAGCGGGTCGTGCTGGCCGAGGCGCTGCTGCTCGACGGGTTGGGCGCTCCGTCGTAGGGAGTCAGCCGGCCGTGGGCAGCGTGACCCGGAACGTGCTGCCCGCCCCGAGCTCGGACGCCACCGTGATGACGCCTCCGTGGCGTTCCACGATCCGCTTCACGATCGCGAGCCCCAGACCCGAGCCGGGCTGCTGGGCCGCCTGGGGGTTCGCCGACCTGAAGAACTCGTCGAACAGCTGGGCCTGGTCGGCCGGCGAGATGCCGTAGCCCTGGTCGGCCACCTCGAGGACGACGTGGCCGTCGACCTGGCGCACTCGGATGTCGACCCGCCGTCCCTCAGGTGTGTACTTCACAGCGTTGCTCACCAGGTTGGTGAGCAACCGGTCGATCTCGACGGCGTCGCCCCACGCCGTCACCGCCTCGGCGGGTACGTCGGTGGAGACGACCAGGTCCTTCTGGCGGGCGGTGACCGCCACCAGGTCGATCACCTCGTCGACGATCCGCTTCACGTCGACCTCGGCGGCGATCATCCGCTGGTGCGGGTCGCCGACCTTCGACAGCAGCAACAGGTCCTCGACGACCCGGGACAAGCGCGCCGCGCCGCGGCCCATGGCCTCGACCGCGGAGCGGGAGGCGGCGTCGAGCGAGCTGGCCGTGTCGAGGATCTCGAGGTATCCGGTGATCGCGGTGAGCGGGTTCTTCAGCTCGTGGGAGACGGTGGCGATCAGCTGGCTCTTGTAGGTGTCGAGCGCCTGGAGCTCCACGACGAGCTCGTGCTCGCGCTGGAAGGTGCGGGCGTTGAGGATCACCCGGCCGAGGTCGTGTCCGACGTCGAGCGCCGCCCGCCGGTCGAGCTCGGTCCACGACTCGCTCCCCGACCGGGTCAGGACCAGGTTGCCCAGGCACTCCGCACCGGCGCCGAGCGGCACGAACAGCAGCGAGCCGATCCCGAGGGAGTGGAGGAACGCGACGATCCGCTCGTTCTCCTCCTCCGAGATCCCAGGCGGGATCGGGTGGCGGACGCCGACGACCTGCACGACCTGGTTGGCCCAGCAGTAGCGGGCGGAGCGTTCGGCGAGGTCGACGAACCCGTCGGGAAGCTCCACCTCGACGCCGATCGCGGAGTGGAGGGCACCGCTGCCGCGGCCGTCCTCGTCGAACGTCTGGATCCAGGACCCGCGCGACCGGAAACCCTCGACCAGGCTGGCCTGCAGGTCCGCGAGCACCTCGTCCAGGTCCTGCTGGGCGCTGGCGTTGCGGACGATCGTGCGAGCGGTGTCGGCCATCCGGACCTGGTCGCTGAGCTCCTCACGCTCCAGGGTGGTCACCACCGCACGCCCGGCCAGTGACGCGAAGCGCTCCAGCAGCCCGCGCTGGTCGACGCCGGGCCGGCGTCCGTTCTCGGGGACGTCGATCGCGAGCGTGCCGCGCAGCACACCGCGGTCGTCGTGGAGCAGGGCGACGAGGAGGTCGAGCGGGTGCCAGGCGTCGGGGGCGTCGATCATCTCGATGTTCGGGACGACCCAGCCGTAGCTGTTCTCGACGTCCTGGGTCTCGAGCAGCTCGTGCGGGAGGAAGCGGAACTGGCCCCAGACCTCGGCCTTCTCGAGCTCCATGAGCAGGCTCGCCAGCGGCGTACGCCGGCCGACGATGATCTGGCCGTTCTCGTCGTCGCCGGCGTCGGCGATGACCTCGAGCTCCTGGCTGCCGTCGGGGGCATGGCGGACCACGCTGATGGTCGCCAGCTTGAAGCCGACGATCTCGATGACGCCCTCAGCGATCAGCTGCAGGGCGTCGCGGAACACCTGGTCCGACCCGCCACCGGGCAGGTCTACCGGGCTCGCATCCTCGTGGCGCACGCAGACTCCCCACTGTCAGTCTCCCCGGGCGGAATGGTACGGAACGGACCGTCGCCATGTCCTCGACCTGCGCCAAGTCGCGCCGAAGCGAGATCTCGATCGAGTCTTTGTAGACTCGGGGTGTGCTCCGAGCCAGCTGGTCCCGTCCGGGCGACGGCAGCCTCACCGATGCGCTCGACCCGCAGGACCAGGGCCCCCAGGACGCCTGTGGCGTGTTCGGGGTCTGGGCGCCGGGCGAGGATGTCGCCAAGCTGACCTACTTCGGCCTCTACGCGTTGCAGCACCGCGGCCAGGAGTCGGCCGGGATCGCCGTCAGCAACGGTCGCCAGATCCTGGTCTACAAGGACATGGGCCTGGTGTCGCAGGTGTTCGACGAGACGACGCTCGCCTCGCTCAAGGGTCACCTCGCGATCGGCCACTGCCGCTACTCCACCACCGGGTCGAGCGTCTGGCAGAACGCCCAGCCGACGTTCCGGCCGACCGCTGACGGCTCGATCGCGCTGGGGCACAACGGCAACCTGATCAACACCGCCGAGCTGATGTCGATGGTCGCGACGCTGCCGAGCGCGAGCGACGAGCTCGACATCCACGCCCGCGAGCTCGAGGCATCCACCAACGACACCGGGCTGGTCACGGCCCTCCTCGCGTGCCACCCCGACACCTCCCTGGAGCAGCGCGCGCTCGAGGTGCTCCCCACGGTGAAGGGCGCGTTCTGCTTCGTCTGGATGAACGAGAACACGCTCTACGCCGCCCGCGACCCGCAGGGCATCCGACCGCTCGTGCTGGGCCGGCTGGAGCGCGGCTGGGTCGTGGCGTCCGAGAGCGCCGCGCTTGCGACGGTCGGCGCCAGCGTGGTCCGCGAGGTCGAGCCCGGTGAGCTGCTCGTGATCGACGAGAACGGGCTGCGCAGCCACACGTTCGCCGAGCCGGAGCCCAAGGGCTGCGTGTTCGAGTACGTCTACCTCGCGCGGCCCGACGCCACCATCAGTGGTCGCAGCGTGCACGAGGCCCGGGTCGAGATGGGCCGCCGGCTGGCCCGGGAGTTCCCGGTCGACGCCGACCTCGTCATGCCGGTCCCGGAGTCCGGCACCCCCGCCGCGGCCGGGTACGCCGAGGAGAGCGGCATCCCGTTCGGCCAGGGCTTCGTCAAGAACGCGTACGTCGGACGCACCTTCATCCAGCCCAGCCAGAGCCTGCGCCAGCTCGGCATCCGGCTCAAGCTCAACGCCCTCGACCACATGATCCGGGGTCGCAAGATCGTGGTCGTCGACGACTCCATCGTCCGCGGCAACACCCAGCGCGCGCAGGTGCGCATGCTCCGCGAGGCAGGCGCCCTGGAGGTCCACGTCCGGATCTCGAGCCCGCCGGTGCAGTGGCCGTGCTTCTACGGCATCGACTTCGCGACCCGCGCCGAGCTGATCGCCAACGGCCTCGACGTCGACGAGATCGCCGCCAGCATCGGCGCCGACAGCCTCGGCTACATCTCGCTGGACGGCATGGTCGAGGCGACCGGGCAGACCGACTCGACCTTGTGCACCGCGTGCTTCACGGGCAGCTATCCGATCCCGCTCCCCGACGAGGCGCTGCTCGGCAAGCACCTGCTGGAGACCTCGCTCGCCAGCGAGGCGCTCCCCGTCCTCAACAACCCGTGATCCCGGAGGTCCCGTGACCGAGAACGCCTACGCCGCCGCCGGCGTCTCGATCGAGGCCGGCGACAAGGCGGTCGAGCTGATGAAGGGCTGGGTCGAGAAGGCTCGTCGGCCCGAGATGGTCGGCGGGATCGGCGGCTTCGCGGGCCTGTTCGACGCCTCGGCGCTCAAGTCCTACGACCGGCCGCTGCTCGCGTCGTCCGCCGACGGCGTCGGCACCAAGGTCGCGATCGCGCAGGCGATGGACAAGCACGACACGATCGGGTTCGACCTCGTCGGGATGCTGGTGGACGACCTCGTCGTGTGCGGCGCCGAGCCGCTGTTCCTCACCGACTACATCGCCACGGGCCGGGTCGTGCCCGAGCGGATCGCCGCCATCGTCAAGGGGATCGCCGAGGCGTGCGTCGAGGCCGGCTGCGCCCTGATCGGCGGCGAGACCGCCGAGCACCCGGGACTGCTCGAGCCCGACGAGTACGACGTGGCGGGCTCGACCACCGGCGTGGTCGAGGCCGACCGGCTGCTGGGTCCGGGCCGGGTCCGACCGGGTGACGCGGTCGTACTGATGGAGTCCAGCGGGCTCCACTCCAATGGCTACTCACTCGTGCGCCACGTGCTGCTCCAGCAGGCCGGGTGGGCTCTCGACCGGCACGTCGACGAGCTGGGTCGCGCGCTGGGGGAGGAGCTCCTCGAGCCCACCCGGATCTACGCCAAGGCGTGCCTCGCGCTGGCCGACCAGGGCGGCACGCACGCGATGTCCCACGTGACCGGGGGCGGGCTGGCCGCGAACCTCGCCCGCGTGCTCCCCGTCGAGCTCGACGCCACGATCGAGCGCGGAACCTGGCTGCTGCCGCCGGTGTTCGACCTGGTCCGCCGCGTCGGCGACGTACCCCTCTCCGACCTGGAGCAGACGCTCAACTGCGGCGTGGGCATGGTCGCGCTGACCGAGCCCGACGCGGCCGACGCCGCGGTGCGGGTGCTCGGTGAGCACGGAGTGCGGGCCTGGGTGGCCGGCGTGGTGACCGGAGACGGCTCCGGAACCGTCTCGCTGACGGGTTCCCACGCCGGCGCGTAGCGCGCTCCGCCGAGCTTCTCGCCCATTTCCCGGAGTGGGTGTGCGGGAACACCCGGGCAACAGGTAGCGTTGGCCCTACGAGAAACCAGACCGATCAGACCGGGGAGCGACCGCGCAGGTCATGCCCGGCCCAGTGTGCGAGGGGGTCGACCCTATGGGGCGCGGCCGAGCGAAGGCGAAGCAGACCAAGGTGGCGCGCGAGCTGAAGTACCGCTCTCACGAGACGGACTTCGGCGCGTTGGCCCGTGAGCTGCACGGCGAGAACGACGACGGACCCACGGCTGCCGAGGCGCCGCCGCCGCTGGACGACGTCGGCGAGTACGGCGAGTGGTCGGAGTACGCCGCCGACCGCGATCGGGACTGACCTCCCCAGCCCGGCGACTCGGCCCAGGGGCCGAGTCGTGGCTGCTTGGCGCCGTGACGCCGGCCACCGGGTCGCGGCGCGCTGCCGCTCAGTGCACGTAGATCCCGCGGAGCCTGCCGACGTCGCGCATCCGCTGCTCGGCCAGCCGGTCGGCCGCCACCGCCGGCGGGACCTGCTCGGCCCGGGCCAGCTCGAACACCGAACGGGTCGTCTCGAAGATCTCGGTGGCCCGCTGCTGGGCACGGTCGAAGGAGAAGCCCTCGAGCTCGTCGGCCACCTGGATCAGGCCGCCGGAGTTCACGCAGTAGTCGGGGGCGTAGAGGATCCCGTGTTCCTCGAGAGCCTTCTCGACCCCGGGGTGCGCGAGCTGGTTGTTGGCCGCCCCGCAGACGATTCTCGCCGAGAGGGTCTCGACGACCGCGTCGGTGAGCGCCCCGCCGAGCGCGCACGGCGCGTAGACGTCGAGGTCGGAGGCCACCAGTGCGTCGGTGTCCGCGACGACCGTGACCTGCGGGAACTCGCCGAGCACCCGCTCGATCGACGGCGGGTGCGGGTCGGTCACCACGACGCTCGCCCCGTCCTCGATCAGGTGGCGGACCAGGTGGTGCCCGACCTTCCCCACGCCCGTGACGCCCACGGTCCGGCCGCCCAGCATCGGCTCGCCCCACGTGACCTCCGCGGCCGCGCGCATCCCCTGGAACACGCCGTACGCCGTGAGCACCGAGCTGTCGCCGGCACCGCCGTGCGCGACGGTCCGGCCGGTGACGAAGTCGCACTCGCGGGCCACGTGGTCCATGTCCTCGCTGTAGGTGCCCACGTCGCACGCGGTGTAGTAGCGGCCGTTGAGCGACTGCACGAACCGGCCGTAGACCCGCAGCAGCGCCTCGGACTTCAGCGTGGCCGGGTCGCCGATGATGACGGCCTTGCCGCCGCCCAGGTCGAGGCCGGCCAGCGCGGCCTTGTAGGACATGCCGCGCGAGAGGTTGAGGACGTCGCGCACCGCGTCGTCGGTCGAGGCGTAGGGGTAGAAGCGGGTCCCGCCGAGGGCGGGGCCGAGGGCGGTCGAGTGGATCGCGATGACGGCGCGGAGACCGGTGGCCGGATCGTTCGCGAAGACGACCTGCTCGTGCTCGGCGCCGAGCTCGAAGACGTCGACCGGGGTGCTGGGCATGGGGTGACCCGCTTTCTGTCTGGCTGCCACGAGGGTGGTGGCGGTGCTGCGACCGCAGGGGTGGCGCGGGCGCTCCTCCCAGGGTAGTTGCGCGGCTCGGTTACCCAGAAGTACGCGCGGCGCGTTCGCGCTCGAGGGCGGCGACCGCCTGGCCCATCTCCCGCTCGAGCGCGACGTAGGCCTCCGTCGAGCCGTCGAGCCGGCCCTCGCGGCCGTTCTCCTCCAGCACCAGCGCGGCCGCGCCGACGCGGGGGAGCCCGAGGTTGAGGGCGCTGCCCTTGAGCTTGTGCGCGGTCGCCATCAGCTGCTCGGCGTCCTCGGCGGCGACCGCGGCCCCGATCGCGGTGAGGTGGTCCTCGGCGTGGGCGATGAAGTTGCCCGAGCTGCGCTGGAACAGGCTCAGCCCGTCCTTCACCATCTCGTGCAACATGTCGATCCGCTCGACGTCCACCGTGTCGGCCGGGAGGTCGTCGACCGCGGCCGCGGGGGCCTGAGCCACGAGCTCGGGCTCGGGCTCGCCCACAGGA
>Ga0299913_10003557_pt1 | contig 12786 bp, 9 predicted proteins | sample RVTome_9_FD_201360 | JGI IMG/M metagenome (GOLD analysis project Ga0299913, IMG submission 201360) | Soil microbial communities from uranium-contaminated site in the Upper Colorado River Basin, Wyoming, United States - RVT155D38 (version 2) ... | reverse complement strand
GCCTGCGCGCGCGGGCGGAGACGCGCCTGCGCGAGGAGCTCGCGCTGATCGGCGAGCTCGGCCTTTCCGGGTTCTTCCTCCTGCACTGGGAGGTGCTCGAGCTGGCGAAGGAGGTCGCCTCCGAGGTACGCGGCGCCGGCTCGCCGCGCCATCTGCTCCCGCCCGGACGCGGGCGGGGAAGCTCGGTCGGCTCGATCGTCTGCTACCTGACCGGGCTCTCGCACGTCGACCCGGTCGCCGCCGACCTGGCGCTCGGGCGCTTCCTCAACCGCGAGCTCGTTTCGGTGCCGGACATCGACCTCGACTTCCCGCGCGACATCCGCGAGAAGCTCATCGTCGCCGTCTGTGAGAAGTACGGGCGGGAGCACTCCGCGCTCGTCGCGAGCTTCGCCACGTACCGGGCGCGCGGGGCGATCCGCGACGTCGGCAAGGCACTCGGCCTGCCGCCCGCCGAGCTCGAGCGGCTCGCGCGCCTCTCGGACGGCTGGAACGCGCGCAAGGTGGCCGAGGAGCTGGAGCTCCTCCCCGACGCCGAGCGCCGCCGCCGCTCGCCCCGCTGGCGCGCGTTCGCCGAGCTCTGCGGCGAGATCGCCGGCCTCCCGCGCCACCTCTCGCAGCACCCGGGCGGGATGGTCATCTCGACGCGTCCGCTCAACGAGCTCGTCCCGATCGAGCCGGCGGCGATGGAGGGTCGCCAGCTCTGCCAGTGGGACAAGGACTCGTGCTCGGACGCGGGCTTCCTGAAGATCGACCTGCTCGGGCTCGGGATGCTCTCCGCGGTCGAGGAGTGCGTCGAGCGGATCGCCACGCTGCGGAACGAGCCGATCGACCTCTCGCGCATCCCGCTCGACGACCCGGCCGTCTACGCGGAGATCCAGGCCGCCGACACGGTCGGGCTCTTCCAGATCGAGAGCCGCGCGCAGATGCAGAGCCTTCTGCGCACGCGCCCGGAGAACCTCGACGACCTCACCGTGCAGGTCGCGCTCGTCCGGCCGGGGCCGATCCAGGGGAAGGCGGTGCACCCGTACGTCGATCGGCGCCAGAAGCTCCGCGAGGACCCGGAGTTCGTGCCGCCGTACGACCATCCGCTCCTCGCCGAGCCGCTTCGGGACACGCTCGGGACGATCATCTTCCAGGAGCAGGTGCTCGACGTCGCGGTCGCGCTCGCCGGATTCTCGGTCGGCGAGGCGGAGGGACTGCGCCGCGCGATGAGCCGCAAGCGGAGCGAGGCGGCGATCGAGGCGTACCGTGAGCGGTTCCTCGAGGGCGCCGCAGGGCGCGGCGTCCCGCGTGAGACGGCGGAGCTCGTCTTCGGGAAGATCAACGGGTTCGCGTCGTTCGGCTTCCCGAAGTCGCACGCGGCCGCGTTCGCGCTCCTCGCGTATCAGTCCGCGTGGCTCAGGCACCGGTATCCGGGCGAGTTCCTGTGCGCCCTGCTGAACGCGCAGCCGATGGGCTTCTACCCACCCGCGAGCCTCGTGCGGGACGCGCAGCGACGCGGGGTGGAGGTGCTCGCGCCGGACGTGCGCGTGTCGGCGGCGGCGTGCCGGCTCGAGGGGGACGCCGTGCGGGTCGGGCTCGGGTACGTGCGCGGCCTGGGGGAGGGGCCGGCGAAGGCGCTCGTCGCCGAGCGGGAGCTGCGGGGGCCGTTCACCGGGGTCCGCGACCTCGTCCAGCGCGCGCCGGTCGACCGCCCCGCGCTCGAGGCGCTCGTCGCGGGCGGAGCATGCGACTCGTTCGGCTGGCCGCGGCGGCAGCTCCTGTGGCGGCTGGGGCTCGCGCCGCGCTCCGTCTCGGTCGGGCAGGGCGGGGAGGAGCGCCAGCTCACGCTCCCGCTCGACCCGCAGACCGCCGTGCCGGAGCTTCCGGAGGAGTCGCGCTGGGAGCGGATGCTCGCGGACTACCGCGTCACGGGGCTCTCGGTCGGCGTGCACCCGCTGATGCTCCTGCGCCCGAGCCTGCCGGAGGGCGTCGTGCGGAGCGACGAGCTCGGCGCGATCGCGCACGGGGCGCCGGTGGCCGTGGCGGGGATGGTGATCGCGCGGCAGCGCCCGGCGACGGCGAAGGGCGTCGTCTTCATGCTGCTCGAGGACGAGGAGGGCCAGGTGAACCTCGTCGTGCCGCCACCCGTGTACGAGCGCTACCGGGCCGCGGTGCGCGGCGAGCCGCTCCTTCTCGCCCGCGGCCGCTTCGAGCGCTACGAGCGGAACCGGAACGTCGTCGTCGAATCGCTCGAGAGCCTCGCGGCGTTGGCGCGGGAGGCCGCGGGCGAGGTCGAGGTGAGCGGCGCCCTGCCCGGTGCCCATCACTTCGGCGGGCGCGGGCGCCGCTGACGCGAGATCGGCACGCTTCCGTCACGAGCTCGGCACGACCTGCGCTGTTTCGTGCGTCTCTCGACGCTAGCCTGACCGGTGAGGGGTATCTCAGGGGGTCCCCCGGGGGAGTCACATCCGGACGGGCCGCCGGCGGGAGCGAGAAGGGGATAGAGTCAGCCGCGATGGGCCTACTCGACTGGTTTCGCAGGCGTGGCGCCCCGGGCGCCGGCTCCGCCGAAGGCGCCGGCGCGCACCCGGCGACGACGGCCGGGCCGGAGACCGAGCTCGACGCGCGCACCGAGGCCGCTCACGGAGCCGGCGTTCAGGCCGGGTCTACGGCCGAGGGGCCGCCGGTCGGCGTGAGCGATCCCGGCTCGATCACGGGCGAGGACGACCCCGTCGCGGCCGAGCAGGAAGACGAGCTCGAGCCCGGGCCAGACACGCCCGCCTCCTAGGCACCCGGTCCCCGCAGAGCTCGCGGCTCGCTCCCCGGCCGCTCGCACGCACGCCCACTGGGGCTAGCCGAGGGCGGCGACGCGTCGTCCGGACGGCCCTGCGACTCGCGGGGCCGTCCGGACGTGAGCCGTGAGTCAGCTCGAGGCCGGAGCCGGAGCCGGAGCCGGAGCCGGCGCCGGAGCGACGGGGGAGCGCTGACCGGCCTCCGTCTCGTGCGAGACCTGCGGCAGCCACTCGAGCCAGCGCGGGAGGTACCAGTTCCAGTCGCCCAGGAGCTTCATGAGCGACGGAAGGAGCACGGCCCGCACGATCGTGGCGTCGATCAGGATCGCGGTCGCGAGCCCGAACCCCGCCTGCTTCATCTCGATCGTCGAGAGCGTCACGAAGATCGAGAACACCGCGACCATCACGAACGCCGCGGCGCTCACGACACCGGCCGTCGCCTTGATCCCGTGCGAGACGGCGTCCTCGGTCGAGAGCCCGCGGTCGAAGGCCTCGCGCACCCGGCTCAGGATGAACACGTGGTAGTCCATCGAGAGCCCGAACAGGATCACGAACATGAAGAGCGGCAGCCACGACGTGATCGCCCCGGTCGACTCGAAGCCGAGCAGGTTCTCGCCCCAGCCCCATTGGAACACGGCGACGAGCAGCCCGTAGGCGGCGCCGACCGAGAGCAGATTGAGCACGATCGCCTTCGCCGCGATCACGACCGAGCGGAACGAGACGAGCAGGAGCAGGAACGCGAGGAGCAGCACGAACCCGAAGACGAGCGGGGCCCGCTCCTTCACGAGGTCGTTGAAGTCCCTCGAGACTGCCGTCTCGCCGGTCACGCCGGCGTCGATCCCGGCCGCGCCGAGCGAGGCGGGGAGGACGTCGTCGCGGAGCGCGGCGAGCGCCTGCTCGGACACCGGGTCGCCGGCGCCCTCGCCGGCCAGGGGCACGGAGACGAGCGCGACGCGGCCGTTCGGGCTCACCTGCGTCGTGATCGGGTCGGCCATGAGGCCCGTTGCGAGGGCCCGCTCGCGCAGGTCGGCGATCGCCGCCTGAACCTCGGGCGCCTCGACGTTCTCGGCCTCGAGCGCGACGACGGCCGGCAGCGGCCCCCCGGGGAACGCGGTCTGGATCCGGTCGTACGTCTGCAGGATCGGCAGGTCCTTCGGCAGCGAGGACGCGCCGGGCAGCGAGGTGTGGAGCCCGAGCGTCGGCGCCGCGAGGACGAGCAGGAACCCGCCGGCGGCGAGCGCCGAGACGAGCGGGCGGCGCAGGACGCGCGTCAGGATCGCGTCCCACACGCGCGAGGTGCCGGCGTGGCCCCTCCGGCCGAGGAACGGGATCCGGCCCCTCTCGACCCGGTCGCCGAGCGCAGCGAGCACGGCCGGAAGCACCGTGAGCGACCCGGCGACGGCGATCGCGACGACGAGGATCGTTCCGATCGCGATCGAGTTCCAGATCTTCGTCCCGCCGAGGAAGAGCCCGGCGAGGGCGACGATCACCGTCAGGCCGGAGATGAGCACGGCCCGGCCCGAGGTGGCGGCGGCCGCCTCGAGCGCCGCCTCCGGGCCCCGCCCGGCGGCCCGCTCCTCCCGTTCTCGCTTGAGGTAGAAGAGCGAGTAGTCCACGCCGACGGCGAGGCCGATCAGGAGGATGACGGAGGACGCGCCGTCGTCGGTCGGGAACCACTGGCTCGGGATCGCGACGAGCCCGAGCGCGGCCGCAACGGCGGAGAGCCCGAGCAGAAGCGGGATTCCGGCCGCGACGAGCGCGCCGAAGACGACGATCAGGATCCCGAGCGTGATCGGCAGGGCGAGGAGCTCCGCCCGCTGGAAGTCCTTCTCGATCGTCTCGTCGAGCGCCTTCGCGGCGCTCGCGCCGCCGAACTGCTCGACGACGAGGTCCGGGTGCGCCGCCTGCACGTCGGCGACGGCGGCGAGCACGGGCTCGACAGCGGCGGCCGACTCCAGGTGGTCGCCCTGCAGCTCGAACTGGACGAGCGCGGAGCGGCCGTCCTCGGACACGAGGCCCGGCGACGTGCCGTCGAGCGGCGAGCGGATGTCGTCCACGGCGGCGAACGGCGAGATCCGGCTTACGACGTCCGCGACCGCGGCGGCGAAGGCCGGGTCGTCGGCGGTGAGCGTCTTGCTCTGCACGAGCACGGCCTCGTCGACGGCGTCGGGGAACCCGCCGCGGTCGACGATCGCCTGCGCGCGCTCGCTCTTGCCGGCGGCGACGTCGGCGTTGTCGAGCTTCTGGGTGCCGACGAGCCCGCCAACGACGAGCGCGAGGAGAACGAAGGCGAGCCACCCGGCGATCGCGGTCTTCTTGTGCCGGGCGCTCCAGCGGCCCATCCGGGCGGCGAGGTTGGTGGAGCGGGCGAGGGGGGTCATGGGAGTCCTTTCGGAACGGTTGCTTGGGGGTGGCCTCAGCGTCGCGCCTGGGGCGCCCGAACGGAATGGGGCTGGCAGGCGTCCGCGCGTCGGGCCGGCCCGGCCCCCGACCTGCGGAAAACCGAACTAGGAGGGTTCCGCGGAAAAACGCCTGAGCCTCCGGGCCGCGCTGGACGGCGCGCTCCGGCGACGAGGGCTTTCCAAACCCTTCTAGGCCGAGAGAGCGAGCTCGTCGAGCGAGGCGATGACCGGCTCGGACGTCGGCTCGGCCGCGCGCTCGCCGGCGATCGCCGGGAGGAACGCGAGCGAGAGCACGATCGGCAGGCCGACCGCGACCCACATCGCGCCGTAGCCGGCAGTCGCGGTGAAGAGCGGCGCGCCGAGGTCGATCGCGAGTCCGACCGCGACCGGCCCGGCGATCACGCCGATCGCGCGCGAGAGGTTGAAGATGCCGGAGACGGCGCCCTCGCTCCCAGCGGGGGAGATCCGCATGAGGATCCCGTACGGGAGCGTCATGAGCACGGCGCCGGCGAGGGCGACGACCGGGAGCGCGACGAGCATCGGCCCGAGGTCGTGCAGCGTCGCGGCGAAGAGGAGCCCGGCGCCGTAGATCCAGATCGAGACCTTCAGGAGCCGCATGAGGCCGACGCGATCGGCGAGCCGCCCCGCGACGAGCGCGGCGATGACGTACGAGCCGGCGACGACGCCGATCACCGCGGTCGCGGTCGTCATCGACTCGCCGAGGCCCTTGAGGACGTAGAGGACGATGAACGTCTTCAGCCCCATGAAGCTCATCTCCCAGAGGAGGTTCGCGGCGGCGAACGCGCGGATGTCGGGGCGATCGCGGAGCAGGGCGCGCACGCTCGGGCCGCGGGCCGCGCCGGGTGCGGCAACCGGCGCGGCCACGCGGGGGGTTCCGCGCACGAGCGCGAAGGTGGTGAGGACGAGGGCGGCCGCTCCGAGCAGGAAGGGCAGCGGCGCCCAGGCCGAGAGGAGGAACCCGCCGCCGACGAGCGCCGCGCCGAGGCCGAGCCCGCGGGCGACGCCCTGGATCCCGACCGCGCGGCCGGTGTGCGACGCGGGGACGAGCTCCGCGAACATCGCCTGGTACGGCGGGTAGTAGACGAAGTAGCCGACGAAGAAGAGCGACACGAGCGCCACCGTCCCGGCGAACGAGCCGGAGAACGGGAGCAGCACGAGCGGCGCCACGAGGAGCGGCGTCGCGAACACGGCGTACGGGAGCCGCCGGCCGAGCCGCGAGCGCGTGCGATCGGACAGCGAGCCGATGAAGACGGGGAGGAAGAGGGCGAAGAGCCCCTCGGCGCCGATCGCGAGGCCGATCGCCGCGCCCGAGTCCGTCTTCTCCCCGAGCAGGACGGGCGCGTACGTCGTCAGCACGCTCATCGCGAGCGCGAGCCCGAAGGTGGGGAGGGCGAGCGTCCGGAGGAGGCGGCCGACGTCGGCGGGAGGGGTCGCGGGACTCATGCCGCAAGCCTCGCGCGCGCGGGCCCGGGCGGGAATGGGGCAAGCCTGCGTACCGGGGTGCGGGTACCCGAACATCCAGAAGGGCCGCCGTTGCAGGCGGCCCTTCTGCTCCCCAGGAGGTGGGAGGTTTGGAGCGTCTAGGCGAAGGCCGGGCGCGGCGCCGGCGCGAGGCGCAGGCGCGGCAGCTTCACGAGCCGGCGGCGGCGGGCGGGGGAGACGGCCCAGCGGGCGCCCCGGTACGTCCACCCGGCGACGGCGAGGCTCAGCACGCCGAAGACGATGAGACCGATGAGGAGGGTGCGCGTCATGGCCTCAGCCTCGCAGAGCGCCAACGCCGCGGGAATACGGCCTCCCGGCGTCTGGAGGGTTCGGATAACCCCCGCTAGTTCTTGAGGAAGGCAAGCACCGCGAGGACGCGGCGGTGGTCGTCCGAGGCGGCCGGAAGCCGGAGCTTGGCGAAGATGCTCGTCACGTGCTTCTCGACCGCGCGCTCGGTCACGACCATGCGCGCGGCGATCCCCTGGTTCGAGCGGCCCTCGGCCATCAGCTCGAGCACCTCGCGCTCGCGGGGCGTGAGGTCGGCGAGCGGGTCGTCGGCCCGCCGCCGGCCGACGAGCTGCGAGACGACCGTCGGGTCGAGCGCGGAGCCGCCCTCGGCGACGCGACGCACCGCCGCCGCGAACTCGCCGACGTCGGCGATCCGGTCCTTCAGGAGGTATCCGACGCCCTCGGCGCTCTCGGAGAGGAGGTCGAGCGCGTACTCGGGCTCGACGTACTGCGACAGGACGACGACGCCGGTGTCCGGGTGCTTCTCCCGGATCTCGCGCGCGGCGACCAGCCCCTCGTCGGTGTGGGTCGGGGGCATGCGGATGTCCACGACGGCCACGTCCGGGGAGTACGAGCGCACCTTGAGCATGAGCTCGTCCGGGTTCCCCGCCTGGCCGACGACGTCGAAGCCCGCCTCCTCGAGGATGCGGGCGACGCCCTCGCGCAGGAGGACGGAGTCGTCTGCGAGCACGACGCGCACGCCCCGAGTCTAGAGCGCGCGCAGGTCGATAATGCGGCATGGGGCAGCGCGTCGTCCTCGCGAGCGAGCGTCGTGACCTGTGGGCGCGCGGGCTGGAGGCGACGGAGAGCGTATGGCCGGAGTACAACCTCCACGGCGATACGCCGGACGTCTACTGGCCGCGGCTGGACGAGGACTTCCCCGAGTTCCAGTTCGTGCTCCACGACGAGGACGCGGACGAGATCCTCGCGCAGGGCTACTCGCTCCCGCTTCGCTGGGACGGCACGGAGGCGGGCCTGCCCGCGGGCTTCGACGGTCTCCTCGAGGACGGGTTCGCCCTGCGCGAGGAGGGCGGCGAGCCGAACGCCCTCTCGGCGCTCGCGATCGAGGTCCCCGCCGCCGGGCAAGGTCGCGGGACGAGCCGGACGATGATCCAGGCCATGCGCGCGCTCGCCGCCGAGCTGGGGTTCGGCACAGCGCTCGCGCCGTTACGCCCTGTCTGGAAGGAGCGCTACCCGCTCGCCGCTATCGACCGCTACGCGGCTTGGACCCGGGCGGACGGCCTGCCGTTCGACCCGTGGATCCGAGCGCACGTCGCGCTCGGCGCGCGGATGCTCCGGCCCGAGCCCCGCTCGCTGCGGATCAGCGGGACGGTCGCCGACTGGGAGGGCTGGACGGGGATGGCGTTCCCCGAGACGGGGGAGTACGTGTTCCCGCAGGGCCTTGCGCCGCTCGCGATCGACCGGGAGGCGGACACCGGGCTCTACTTCGAGCCGAACGTCTGGGTCGTGCACACAGCGGCCTAGGCAGATATCGGCGCGGATCGACCGCCGCCGCCCGCCACAAGGGTCACCCGAGCGGGATCTCCGCGCGGATCGTCGTGCCCGACCCGCGGGAGCTCACGACCTCGAGGCGCCCGTCGAGCGCCTCGACGCGGTCGGCCAGCCCGCGCAGTCCGGAGCCGTTTCCGGGATCCGCGCCGCCGACGCCGTCGTCGGCCACCTCTACGACCGCCGCCCCGTTCACGCGCGAGATCCGCACGGTCGCCGCCGACGCCTCCGCGTACTTCGCCACGTTCGTGAGCGCCTCCGCGACGACGTAGTACGCGGCCGCCTCGACCGGCTCCGGAAGCCGCTCCTCCGGCGCCTCCGCGAGGGTTACGGGTACGGGCGCGCGGAGCACGAGCGCCTGCAGGGCGGGCTCCAGCCCGCGGTCCGTGAGCACCGCCGGGTGGATCCCGCGCGCGAGCTCCCGCAGCTCCTCGAGCGCGTGCCCGAGCTCGTCGCTCGCCGCCTGGAGCTGCTTCTCGGCCTGCTCGGGATCCGACTTCACCTTCGCCTGTGCAAGCCGCAGCGACAGCGAGAGCGACACGAGCCGCTGCTGCGCGCCGTCGTGGAGGTTGCGCTCGAGGCGACGCCGCTCGACGCTCGCAGCCTCGACGATCCGGGCACGCGAGCGGCGCAGCTCTGCCTCGTGGCGCGCGCGCTCGGTCACGTCCATCCCCGTCACGAGGAACCGGAGGCGGCCCTGCTCGGCCGGAAGGTACGTGAGCGACCAGGCGACGTCGATGTGATCGCCCGTCGCGGAGACCCAGCAGTCCTCCCGCGCGTCCACCGCCGCGCTTGCGATCGCCTCGCGCACCCGCTCGGTGTGCTCGGGGATCGGGAAGACCTCCCAGAACGGCCGTCCGCGCACCGTGTCGTCGTCGCTGATCCCGGTCGCATGCTCGAGCGCGACGTTGAACCGGACGATGTGCCCGCCTCCGTCGAGGATGCAGAAGAAGCTCGGCGACGTCTGGACGACGGCGCGGCTCAGCTCCCGCTCGCGGTCGAGCTCGGCAAGGCGCGCGCGCAGCTCCGCCTGGAGGCTCCCCAGCTCGAGCTCGTGCGCGCGCCGCTCGGAGATGTCGCGGACGATGAGGACCACCTCGTCGGCCCCGATCGGCGAGAGGCGGGCCTCGAAGTGGCGCTCCACGCCGTCCAGCTCGAGGGAGTACTCCACGGTCTCCACGTCCCCGGGTGCGGACACGCGTGCGATCGCCTCGAGGAGGCGCTGCGAGACGTCCTCCGGCAAAACGTCGCCGAGCGACTGCCCGAGCAACTGCTCGCGCGGCTCCGCGAGCAGCTCGGCCTCGGGCGCCTGGACGTCGAGGTACCTGCCGTCGCGCCCGAGCCGGAACATCAGGTCGGGCAACGCCTCGACGAGCGCCCGGAGGCGTGTCTCGGACCGGATGAGCGCCGCCAGCCGCCGCTCGTTCTCGAGCGAGAGGCCGGCGGCGGCGCTGACCGCCTCGAGCAGCCCCGGGTCGGAGCGGAGCGACGCATCGTGGACGAGCGCCGCGACCGGCTCGCCGGCCCGCTCGACGACGGTCGCGAGCCGTGTCCCGTTCCCGTCCACGGGCGGGTCGACCGGGCGGCCTTCGCCGTCGACGAACGTCCGCTGCTCCGGCAGCCAGAACGCGAGCTCGAGCGAGGGATCGCCGAGTGCCCGCGCGAGCGCCGCGCGGAGATCCTCCGCCTCCGCCACATCGTCCAGCTCCACGAGGAGCCGCCCCACGCCCGCCCGCGCAAGGCGCGTCTGCAGGAGCCCGACGGCGAACGAGAGCGGCACCGAGAGGAGGGCGACGAGGGCGGCCCAGTAGAAGATCCAGGAGGCCCACAGCCCGACGACCTGCAGGATCACGGCCCCCGCAAGAAGCGCGATCGTGACCGCGAACGCGAGGAACGGGGGCGCGAGCGTGCGTTGGAGCGGCGGCGATGCCGAGCGCCAGCGCTGGACGAGCACCGCGATCGCGCCGACGATGAGCGCGAGCGCGAGTCCCTCGATGACGTGCGAGAGCGCGGACGTGACGCCGGGCCGGTCCTCGACGAGGAAGGCGTTCCCCGGGCCGTTCGGATGGACGCGGTCGAGATCGGTGAAGAGGATCCAGATCGGCCGAAGGACGAGCCCGAGGACGAACGTGCCCGCGACGAGGAGCTTCGCCGCGGGGCCCTCCAGCCGTCCGGAGGGGTACGCCAGGAGTACCCAGGCGAAGAACGCCCAGGCGACGTCGTTCAGCCCCATCCCGATCGTGAACAGCACCTCGTTATCGGCCTGCGCGAGCGCCGGCAGGAACCAGGCGAACCCGGCGATCACCATGAGGGTGCCCATGCGCGTGTCCGGCCGGCGCAGGTGCAGGACGAGCCCTGATCCCACGAACGCGAGCCCGGCGACCGTCGAGAGCACGGAGCGGACGGTCACCTCGTCCGCGTGCGGGCTCGTGACGGCCAGGAAGAACGCGTAGACACCGGCGACGAGGGCCAGCGTCCAGAGGCCTACCGCAGTTCTGGCGCTCACCCGATCAGGGTAGCGAGCGCTCCTCCCGAAAGCTCAGCTTTCGGCACGAAACCTTTCGCGCCGCTTTCGGCGACGAGCGGACCGAAGTCGGAGGCGTCGCGGCTCGACGTGAGCACGACCGCGGGAGCGTCGCCGTTCCCGCTCGTGAGGCGGTATGCGACTTCGAACCCGTCGAAGTCGGGCAGCTGCACGTCGAGGAGGACGAGATCGGGCCGGAGCTCCTTCGCCGCCCTCAGCCCCGCGATCCCGGTCTCCGCCTCGCCGACGACCTCGAACCCCTCCGCCTCGAGCAGCGCGCGAGCCATAGCCCGAAAGCTCGGATGGTCGTCGACGATGAGAACCCTGGTTGCCACTAGGAGCATCGTCGCATGCCATTCCCTGAAATGGCATACGGCTACCCACACCTCTTCCTGCGGTCAACTACTGGTCGGAAAGGGCCTCGAGGCGCCGCCTGAGGCCGAGCGCGTTGCGGACGGCGAATCCCTCCCAGTCGTTGTTGAAGTACGCGTAGACGTCGCCGAGGGCAGCGTGCCGTGCCGCGCGCGCGGCCCAGTCGTCGAGCTCCCGCTCGGAGTAGTTGCCCCGCCGGCCGCGGCGGCCGTGGTGGAACCGGAGGAAGGTCCAGTCGGCGGTGCGGTCCTCCGTCTGGAACGGCCGCTCGGGCGAGTCGCCGATCACGAGCGCGACGCCGTGCTCTCGGAGGAGCTCGAGCACGTCCGGCACGAACCAGGAGGCGTGGCGGAACTCGAAGCAGTGCCGTCCCGCCGGAAGCCGCTCGAGCGCCGCCGCCAGCCGCTCGTCGTCGCGGTGAAACTGGCGCGGAAGCTGCCAGAGGACCGGCCCGAGCTTCGGCGACTCGACGAGCGGCTCGATGCAGGCGTAGAAGCGCTCCAGGCCGGGCCCGACGTCGGTCAGCCGCTTGATATGGGTGAGGTAGCGGCTCGCCTTCACGGCGAAGACGAACCCCGGCGGCGTGTGCTCGACCCAGGCGGCCACGGACTTGCGCGTCGGGAGCCGGTAGAACGTCGCGTTCACCTCGACCGTGTCGAAGAGGGTCGCGTAGTGCTCGAGCCAGCGCCGCTGCGGCAACCGGGGCGGATAGACGCGCTCGCGCCAGTCGGCGTAGTTCCAGCCGGAGCAGCCAATCCTGAGCTCGCCCACGGCCGGGCACGGTAGCGTTGCCGCGATGGACGCCGCCGTCGAGATCCGGGGCCTCACGAAGCGGTACGGGGACATCGTCGGCGTCCACGACCTCACGCTCGACCTCGCGCCCGGCGAGGTGCTCGGCTTCCTCGGGCCGAACGGGGCGGGCAAGACGACGACGATCCGGGTCGTCCTCGACCTCATCCGGCCGACCGAGGGGTCGGTGCGCGTCCTCGGCCTCGACGCCCGGGGCGGAAGCGTCGCGATCCGGCGCCGGCTCGGCTACCTGCCCGGCGACCTCGTCCTCTACGAGCGCCTGAGCGGGCGAGAGCTGCTCGGCTACTTCGCACGGCTGCGCTCCGCTGTCTCCGCGGAGCGGATCGAAGGGCTCGCCGCGCGGCTCGAGCTCGACCTCGACCGGCCGATCCGTGCGCTCTCGAGCGGGAACCGGCAGAAGGTCGGCGTGCTCCAGGCGTTCATGCACGACCCGGAGCTGCTTGTCCTCGACGAGCCGACGAGCGAGCTCGACCCGCTCATGCAGTCGGTCGTCCACGAGCTCGTGGGCGAGGCGGCCGGGCGGGGCGCCGCCGTCTTCTTCTCCTCGCACCAGCTCGCGGAGGTGGAGCGGATCGCCGACCGCGTGGCGATCATCCGCCGCGGC
>Ga0299913_10003556_pt1 | contig 12787 bp, 13 predicted proteins | sample RVTome_9_FD_201360 | JGI IMG/M metagenome (GOLD analysis project Ga0299913, IMG submission 201360) | Soil microbial communities from uranium-contaminated site in the Upper Colorado River Basin, Wyoming, United States - RVT155D38 (version 2) ... | reverse complement strand
TGACAACCTTGAGCTTTTGTTGTTGCGGCGGACGGGCGCGCTCGGGGGCGGCCGCGCTTGAATGTGCACGTGCGCTCACGCGGCCTCACTCCCCAGCTTCTCCGCCACGCGCAGGCGCGCCGAGGACGCCCGCGGGTTGCGCTGCAGCTCTTCGGCGCCGGGTGTAATCGACTTGGGTGCCACGTGCCTCAGCGAGGCCCGAGCCCCGCAGACGCAGATGGGGAAGTCTGGAGGGCACGTGCAGTTGCGCGCGCCGGCGGCGAAGAACCGTTTCACGATGCGATCCTCGAGGCTGTGATAGGTCAATACCGCAAGGCGGCCGCCCGGACGCAGCACTTTCACTGCGCCGGGCAGGACCGTCTCGAGCGCATCGAGCTCCTTGTTGACCTCGATGCGTATCGCCTGAAAGGTGCGCTTCGCGGGATGCCCACCTTTTCGGCGCGTTGCTGCGGGGATGGCTTGTTTGACGACCTCGGCGAGGGTCACGGTGTCCTCTATGGGACGAGCGCGCTCGATCGCTCCGGCTATGCGCCGGGCGAAGCGCTCTTCGCCGTAGCGGCGAATGACTTCCGCGAGGTCTCTGCTCGAGTATTCGTTCACCACTTGGTAGGCCGTCGCTCCACCACTCGGATCCATTCGCATGTCGAGGGGGCCTCTGATCCGGTAGGAAAAGCCCCGATGCGCTTCATCAAGTTGGGGTGAGGAAACTCCAAGGTCGAGAAGGACTCCTGCCACCTCCGCAACCCCGAGTCGTTCCAGTACGGACGCGAGGTTTTTGAAGTCGTCTCGAACGAGGCGTACCCGGGCGGAATACGCGGCGAGGTCGGTCCTCGCCGCCTCCAGCGCGTCAGGGTCTCTATCGATTCCGACGAGCTCGAACGCGCTCGACGAGTCGAGAAGACGGTGCGCGTGCCCGGCGCGGCCGAGTGTCGCGTCGACGAGGACTCCCCCATGCTCCAGGCTAGGGAGGAGGGCCTCGGTGACCTCCTCTGCGAGTACCGGGTCGTGAACCACGGGTTGCCTTTCCCGTCCATAGTCCTATGCGCCCAGGGCTCTGGTTGCGACCGCGACCATGCCGAGCAGTCCGCCCACCGATGCTCCAGCGAGGGCGAGGACGACGATCCCCTGCGACACCTCTCGAGCCAGCCCGGCGTTTCGCTGTTGGCCCGCACCGACAACCATGTTCGTTGGTTTCGCCATCTCGCACCTCCTTCGTTTGGGTGGTTCGTTCGGTTGCTAAAAGCTCATCGTTTCGACCAGCTCGTTCAGTTCGTCCATCTCGGCGCGGCCCAGGTCCAGACGGTCCGGCGCCCATAGCTCGGCGTGGTCAAGCGCACCCACCACGACGACGTCCTTGTCGATGCCGGCCGCCTCTCTCAGGTGACCCGGGACCGAGATCCGGCCCTGACGGTCCACCTCGTCGGTAAACGCGCTCGCCGCGAAGGTCCTGACGACCTTCCGGTTGTTCTGGCTTCCCGCTCGCTGCGTTAGGAGCTTGGCCTCGAACTCCCGCCAGCCCTCGCCCGACCACATCGCTATGCATCCATCGGGCCAGGTCGTGAGGACGACTCGTCCCTCGACCAGTTCGTCCCGCAGGCGCGAGGGGACGATCAGGCGTCCCTTCGTGTCGATCGTGTGGCGGTACTCCCCGGTGAACGACAACGTTTCCCCATCTGTTGCGTCTCGCGATCGTCGAGACGATCGCTGTTCTGCTGGCTACCTCTTGCTGCTCCGGCTCGCGATCGTCGAGACGATCGCTGTTCTGCTGGCTACCTCTTGCTGCTCCGGCCGTCTGGCTACCGCTTGCTGCTTGCCGCACGCCTTTGTGCGTTTAGGCGTAGAGGTGCTGGAAGTCTGTGGGCAGGGACGATATCGAGTCCTCCCCGATTCCCCACTTTCCTCCACTACGCTCCACTTGATGGGCAACGTAAGCCCCAGGAGGGCCCCGAGTCAACGATTCCCCCTGAATCACACTTTTGTAATTCTGTTGCTCCTGGGACTGGTGTGACTGATGTTCAGTTGGAAATCGGCCCCGATACGGGCGAATGGGGACCGGCGCGCTCCCCCTCACGTGCAAAGAAATGAGGTGGAGGGGCGGGGAGGGACTTTGGGAGCTCCGGGCGCGCCGCGGACGCCCGGATAGGCCAAAGGTGATCGATGCGTGAGAGTGCGGCTAGGCCAGGGAGACCTCTAGCCTTCGGTTCCTCTTGTGGCGCAGCTTGTGCGGCAGGCGGAGGTACTGCTCCCAGCTCGGGTCCACGCTGTCGACCGCCACGACTATCCAGACGCTTTCATGGGGGGCCTGGGGCCGGTGCTTGAGGCGATAGCCGACCTCGTCGATGCTGCGGTTCTCCTTGCGGGAGTTGCAGGACTTACAGGCCGCCACGACGTTCTCCCAGGTGTGGGGACCTCCCCGGCTACGGGGCACGACGTGGTCGACGTTTTCGGCCGCCCGGCCGCAGTACTGGCATTCGTAGTTGTCCCGCACCATGACGGCGCGCCGGCTGAGCGATGCCCGGGCCCGGTAGGGAACCTTCACGAAGTAATTGAGCCGCACCACGGTGGGTGCGGCCAGTTCGAGATGCTCGCTGCGATAGACATGGCCGTTGCTATGGAGAACCTCGGCCTTGTGGGTCAGGGCGAGAACCAATGCCCGCCGGACTGGTACCACGCACAGCGGTTGGTAGGAGGCGTTGAGTACGAGCACTCTTCCCAAGGTGCCGAAAGTATAGCCAGCCTTGGTGCCATCGCCCGGCATGAGGTTTCGCCGTCGGCCAACCGTCCCGGCCGCCGGGCGGGCGCACCTCTGTTGCCTAGCTTCGCCGTTCGTCTCTCAGATACTCGACGTAGCGGTGAAACGCCAGGTGATCGGAGGTCACCTTGACGGTCTCGCCGTCTTTGGTGACCGTAACGCTGTCGGCGGGTCCGCCCGGGCCCGCCTCTTCCGATATGTCGGTGACCTCCCACCCCGAGTCGACCATCTCGCGCAGCCGCTCGAGCTCCGGATCGTCGCCCCATCCCGCCATGGTTCCTCCTTGGTTCAAGGTTTTGTTTGTCAGGAAACTAACGCCCCTCGAACCGAGTCAGACAAAAGTCGACCCTTGCTAGGGTTAGGGGATTCCTCTGGCGGGGGACGAAGCGGCCTACTACATTGGTAAGAGGTCGTGTGGTCGCCGCCGGCGATCGCCTACGCTTTTGCACCGCTTACCGAACCGACCACGAGCAAAGAGGATTGGCACGAGCATCGAACTGTCCAGGCGTGGCTTAGAACGGGAGCCTCAATGACCGAGGGTGTCACCGACTTCTCGCATTTCCAAGCGTCCTTCGACCGCATCGCCACCAACATCGAGAGGGCGATCCAGGGCAAGGACGAGGTGGTGCGCCTCTCGCTCGTAGCGCTCGTCGCCGAGGGCCACCTTCTGCTCGAGGACGTCCCCGGAGTGGGAAAGACCATGCTCGCCAAGTCGCTGGCCAAGACGCTCGGTTGCTCGTGGCAGCGCATTCAGTTCACCCCCGATCTGTTGCCGAGCGACGTCACCGGTGTGAACGTCTGGAACAAGACCACGGGGGCGTTCGGCTTCAAGCCGGGGGCGGTCTTCGCCAACATCTGTCTCGGCGACGAGATCAACCGTGCCTCTCCCAAAACCCAGAGCGCGTTGCTCGAGTGCATGGAGGAGCGACAGGTCACCGTGGACGGAGTCTCCCACGTGCTCGAGAGACCCTTCATGGTCATCGCTACGCAGAACCCCATCGAGCACGAGGGCACCTATCCCCTGCCGGAGTCGCAGCTCGACCGCTTCATGATGCGGCTGTCGGTCGGTTATCCCTCCCGCGATTCCGAGCTCGAGATCCTCGACACGCACGGAACCCGGTCCCCGCTCGAGGATCTGGGCGCGGTCACCGACGCCGGTGAGGTCATCACCCTCACCAAGATGGCCCACGCCGTGCACGTCGCGCCCACGCTCAAGCACTACATCGTCGAACTGGCCGAGTCCACGCGCGACCATTCGGACGTCTATCTCGGAGTGAGCCCCCGCGCTTCGCTCTATCTCCTGAAGGCGGCGCGCGCCATGGCCGCAAGCAGGGGCCGCGACTACGTGGTTCCCGACGACATCAAGGATCTCGCGGTTCCGGTGCTGGCCCACCGGATACTCCTCTCCCCCGAGGCCCAGATGCGGGGAGCGAGCGCCGAGGACGTGCTCGAGTCGCTGCTCGGCCGAGTACCGATCCCCGCGCGCGAACAGGCCTAGCCATGCCCACGGCCAGGGGCTATCTGGTAATCGTCACGGCCCTTTGCCTGATGGTGGCGGGCCGCGCGTTCGGCTCGGGTCCGGTCGAGCAACTGGGATTCGCGCTTCTGGTCGTGGTTCTGATTGCGGTCGGCGTGGTCCGGCTGGGACGTCACGACCTTCACCTCAAGCGCACCGTGTCGCCTCCCCGCGCGGCGCAGAACCAACCGGTAAAAGTCGAGATCGAACTCCGCAACGAGGGCCGCGGGGCGGCTCCCCTTCTGCTTCTCGAAGACAAACTCCCACCGGGTCTGTCGGGCAACGCGCGCTTCGCGGTGCACGGCATCGAGGCGACCGGCCGGCGCCGGGCGGGCTTCGCGATGAAGGCGGTCAGGCGGGGACGCTACGACGTCGGCCCGCTTCACGTGGGATTCGTCGACCCGTTCGGTCTGGCGCGCGTCAGATGGCGGGCGCTCGGCGTCTCGAGCTTTTTGGTTCATCCCCGTATCGACCGGCTCACCTCGCCGAGGGACTCGGGCGAACGAAGGAGTGTGGCGTCCACCGCGCGCCGGCAGCCGACCGGGGCCCGCGGGGAGGACTTCTACACGATGCGGGAGTACGTCGAGGGTGACGACCTTCGCAAGATCCACTGGCCGGCGACGGCCAAACGCGGCAACTTCATGATTCGCCAGGAGGAGACCCCCTGGCACACCCGCTCGACCATCCTGCTGGACAACTCGGCCGGGACCCACGCCGGGATCGGCGAATCCTCCAGCTTCGAGCGCGCGGTGGAAGCCGCGGCCTCCCTTTGCGACCTCTATTTGCGGTCGGGTTACGGCTGGCGGCTCACGCCCGCCTCGGGCACCGGGCTGCCTTCGAGCCGGGGTAACGACCACTTCAACCGGTGCCTCGACGCCCTCGCCACCATCGAGGTGCAGCCCGACGACGACGCTCTGGCTGTGCGCCTGGCCGAGCTCGAGGCCGCCGGCACGGTGGAGGCCGCTCTGGTGGTCGTGGGAGGGACGGTGTCCCCCGCCGTCGCCATGGCCCTGACGCGCGTCCGGCGCCGATTTCGAGCGGTCACCGTGCTCAGCTTTCCCGCTCACCGGTTCGGGACCGAGGGCACCAAGGACCGCTGGGAGCACGAGGGTCGCTCGAAAGAGGTGGCCCGCCTGCTCGGTCACTCGGGGGTCCGCACGATCGTTCTCGGACCCGACGAGGCGCTTGCCACCGCCTGGTCGATGTCCTCGCAGGGACGCACGGAGGGAGGGGCGTGGGGTCGGAAGCCAGAACTCGTCTAGCCCTGGGGGGCGTCCTGGCGGTCACCCTCCTCTCATTCGGCCAACTCTTCGACGGGGACGCCTATGTGGGCCCGGCGCTTCTCGGCGCTATGGCCGCAACCGGCATCTCCATGCTCTGCCGGCGGATGGGCGCCGCGCCGTGGCTGACGTTGTGGATCTCGCTCATCGGGCTCGCCTGGTACGTCTGCATCGTCTTTCAGTCGGACCAGCTGTTCTACGGTCTTCCCACGCCCGCGGCGGCCGCCGGCATCGTCAACTCGATCACCCGGGCGATAAACGCCTCGAGCGCCGACTTCGCTCCCGTTCCGCTGCGGCCCGGCTACGTCATCATGACCGTCACCGGTCTGTGGGCCTGCTCGACCATCGGCGAGCTCGCGACCTTCCGGTGGAGGCGGCCGCTGCTCGCGAGCATCGGCCCTATCTCGCTCGTGAGCTACCTCGTTATCGTCAGCCAGGGCTCTCTCGCGGGTCCGCTCGTGCTGGTGTTTCTGGCCGCCCTGCTGACCTACTGGGCGCTCGAGGCCACGCACCGGCTCCGCTCCTGGGGTCGCTGGGTCGGCGCCTGGACGAACCGCGAGGGAGACCCCGACGCCGTCACGGGACGGGTCGCCCGGCGCATGGGTCTCGGCGCGGTGGCCGCCGCAATCGTCGCCCCTATGGTCGTGCCGGCGTTCGGCTCCGGCGTTCTGACCTGGCGCACGCCGGTCGAGGGGGGGCCGAGCAACGGGGCCGCGGGTAGCGGTTCCGGCTCCGGTGGAGGCGGCGCCATCAACCCCTTCGTCGACCTTCAGCCGAAACTGCTCGAGCAGACCGAGGCCGAACTGTTCACCGTGCGGGCCGAGTCCCCCAGCTACTGGCGTCTCGTGTCCCTCAGCGACTTCGACGGCGAGATCTGGACTCCCGGCGACTCCGAGACCGCCGCTTTGGAGGATGCTCTGTCGGCCGGCGATCAGCCGACCGGCTCGGTGCTGGAGCAGACCTACGAGCTCACCGGTCTCGAGGGCCCCTTCGCCCCGGCGGCGGAGCGGCCCGCGGAGGTGACCGAGGGCGCCGAGCATCTCCAGGCCGACGTCGAAACCAAGCAGCTCGAGGCGACCAATGGGGACGTTTCCGACCTGACCTATGCGGTGCGCTCGGTGGTTCTCAACCTGGACTTCGACGAGCTCAACCAGGCCAGGATCGGGAATCTGGGGGAGGTTCAGGACGACTACCTCGAGCTGCCATCGGACCTCGATCCGCGCGTCCTGGACCTCGCCGACCGCTGGATCGAGGAGGCCGGCGCGACCACTGACTTCGAGAACCTCGTCGCCCTGCAGGATCGTTTTCAGAACGCCGGCGAGTTTCTCTATTCCGATCGGGTCGCGCCGCCGGAGGACGACGAGGGCTACCTCTACCGTTTCCTGACCGAGACCCGCGAGGGCTACTGCCAGCAGTACGCGACCGCCTTCGCGGTCATGGCCCGCGGGCTCGGCTACCCCACCCGCGTTTCGGTCGGGTTCCTGTCGGGCGATGGCGACCCGAGCGATGACGATCTCTACACCGTGCGCGGCACGCACGCGCACGCCTGGCCCGAGGTCTACTTCGAGGACCGTGGCTGGGTCACCTTCGAGCCCACGCCGCGCTCCATCTCGCAGCCGCCGCCCCACACCCGCGAGTCCCAGGCCGGAGGAGGGGGCGCGTCCCCCGGACAGATAAACCCGTTCTCCGATCCCGACCTGGAGGCCGGCAGCGGTGGACTCGACGGGCGCAGCGGGCCGCGCGTCGGCGACGGTACCGTCGCCTGCCCACCCGGTCTGACTCAGGCCGAGTGCCAGGCCAACATCGCGGACCCGGGCTCGGGGGGCGGCGGACGTTCGCCGGGCGACGACTTCGCCTGGCAGGAGAGCTTCGCCGTCATCTGGCGCGCCTCGCTGGTGCTCCTTGCGCTGTTTCTGATTCTGGTCCCCCTGCTCAAAGTGGCCAGGACGCGCCGCCGCTACGCCCGGGCGAATTCACCGTCCGGGGTCACGTCGGCGGCGTTCAGGCAGTTCCTCGACGACGCCTCCGAGCTCGCCGTCGCGCGCTCCCCCTCGGAGTCGGCGATCGCCTACACCGCGCGGCTCGCGCGGCGCGGGATCGTCAGCCCGCTTCAGTCCGGACGCCTCGCTCAGCTTTACGAGCGGGCGGAGTACTCGGCCCCGGGGGTCACCCCCGCTCAGGCGGAGGAGGCGAAGCGGCTCGCCGGCACGCTGAGCAGGTCCATGTGGAAGGAGGCGTCATGGTGGATGCGACTGAGACGCCTGTTCTCTCCTACCGGACTAGTAGCCGGATTGCAACGGAGGCCTCGCCCTCACCTCTCCTCGCGCCGCGCCTCGTAAGTCACGCGCCGGCGGGTGGCGCTGTCTAGCGAACTGCGCGCAGGTTTCGCTCGCGCATACTCAGTTGGTGAGCAAGGTCGGACTCGACTTTGCGAAGAGCTCCCACGAACTCCTCGCGGTCGTAGAGGTAATGCGACACGTTGGTGTCGACGCTACGTGCGACGTCGTCGATCGCCAGAAAGAACGACATCTGGCCCTCGCGCAGCGCGTCGAGAATCTCGCCATCGGACTTGGCGAGCTGAAAGATGCTGGTGCCGTCGGTCACCAGTTTCAGTTCGCTGAGGTGTTCGTCGAGGCTTGCTTTCTTGCGCAGGAATTCGATGGCCTTGCGAATTCGTTGGAGGCTCATGCCTCCATCGAGTAAAGACTTGATGACGCGCAGTGACACCAGGTCACGAAAAGAGTAGAGACGCTTTACTCCCGGCCGTCCTCCGGTGGACTGAACCCCGGGTTTGACTAACGAGATGCGATCCCAGTAACGCAGTTGGTGCGCGGTACAACCTGTGTAACGAGAAGCCTGCTCTGCAGAGAAACCCTCCATAGGGACGCGCGAACCTCCAACGATCGAAAAGCGCAGCAAAAACTTTTGAAACGAAGTCATCCCCCGGGGCCGGGACCCCCAACCATCCCCTTGGGTTCCGAACACCGCTCACGGAATCTAGCGTGTGCGCCCAAGGCGCGGCAAGTCCCCAGAGGCGATACAAGCTGTTCGCGGGAAAGTTTTTTCTAGATGCGCTTGTTACGATTGCGGATCCGCTGCTCGAAGTTCTTCAGCGAGCCCTTGAATCTGGCGGACGCGTCGCGTCCGCCCTCACGACCCGAATTGACGAGGGCCGAGCTCGATCCAAGCACGAGGACGATGCCCGCCACCATGCCCCCGAACGCAAGCACCCCGACCACGACCATCTGGGTGGCGAAGAAACCGAGGAGGGTTGCAAGGCCTGCGATGAAGAGCACTGCCCCGAGCCGGGCTCTCCTCGAGCGATCGAAGCGCGGCGTGACTCGCCGGGTCGCCCGCGCGAACCGTGGATCCTCTTCGTAGAGGCCTTTCTCTATCTCTTCGAGGATTCGCTGTTCACGATCCGAAAGCGGCACTTCTTGCTCTCCCTTTGCTGGGATGAGCGGTAGACAACCCGCTGTAGTCGATTATAGGAACGGCTCAGGATTAGCCAACCCTTCTGAGGCGCTCTTTACCCGGATTGGGGCCAACCCTCACCGGGATCGGTCCAGAAGCGTGGCCGGACCGACGGCGTCCTCGCCGAAACGGCGCCGGATGTCGTCCACCGCGAGGGCGGCCTCGGACCACGAGGCCCTCCCCGAGTCATCCAGGAGAAGCTGGCGCCGCGCCGGACCGGGGGCCAGGGAGGAGACCGCCACGCCAAGCAGGCGGATGCGGGGTCGCTGCGGGTCGAGCTTGAGGTAGAGCTCTCTCACCGCCTCGAAGATCTCCGAGACGTTGTCGAACTCGGCCGGCAGGGTCCGCGAGCGGGTAATGGTCTTGAAGTTCGACCAGCGGACCTTGAGCGTGACCGTCCGGCCGCACATCCCCTTCTCGCGCAGCCGGGAGGCCGTCCGGTCGGCGAGCCTCAGGATCTCCCGGAGGATGACCTCGGTATCGTCGAGGTCGGCGCTGAAGGTCTCCTCGGAGCCCACCGACTTGGCCGGCTCGTGGGGGGTGACCCGCCGGTCGTCCACTCCGTTGGCCAAATCGTGGAGATGGGCCCCCAGTGAATCCCCAACCGCCCGCTCCAGGGTTCGCCGGGGAATCGCCGCGACGTCTCCGACCGACTTCAGCCCCAGCCGCCTCAGGGTCTCCGCGGTTGTGGCCCCCACCCCCCACAGCGCGTCGACCGGCAGAGGGTGGAGGAATTGCCTGACCGCGTCCGCCTTGACCACCAGCAGCCCGTTCGGCTTGCCGCGCGTGGAGGCGAGCTTGGCGAGGAACTTGTTGGGGGCCACCCCGACCGTGCAGGGCAGACCGAGCGACGCGATGTCCTGCTTGATGCGGCGGGCGATCTCGACCGGCTCTCCGAAGAGCTTGACCGAACCGCCGATGTCGATGAACGCCTCGTCGAGACTCAGCGGCTCGACCAGCGGGCTGTAGGAGGTGAACACCTCCCGGATCCGGCTCGAGAATCCAACGTAGGCCTCGAAGTCGTTGGGCAAGAAGATCGCCTCCGGGCACAGGCGCTGGGCCGTGATCGTCGGCATCGCCGAGCGCACGCCGAAGACCCGGGCCTCGTAGGAGGCCGAGGTCACCACCCCTCTCCCCGCCAGGCCCCCGACGATCAGGGGTCTGCCGCTCAGATCCGGATTCTTGGCGACCTCGACCGACGCGTAGAAAGCGTCCATGTCGACGTGGAGGATGGGTTCGGCTACTGCCATGAGGTCATGGTAGTGCTCGGACTCCTGATATGAGGTAGCAAAGGGGCGTGGCTTCCACCAAAGAAACGATCACCGTCGGCGGGCGCAAGCTCGAGGTCTCCAACCTCGACAAGGTCTTCTATCCCGGCCCGGGGTTCACCAAAGGCGACGTCATCGACTATTACCGGTCGATCTCACCCGTCCTGCTCCCCCACCTCAAGGGCAGGCCGGTCACGCTGAAGCGTTATCCCGACGGCGTTGAGGGCTTCAGCTTCTACGAGAAGTCGTGCCCCGAGCACCGGCCCTCGTTCATCAAGACCGTGGCCATCCGGCGAAAGCGCGACGACAAAGACGTCAACTACTGCCAGCTCAATACCGAGGCCGCGCTCGCCTGGGCGGCAAACCTCGCCAACCTCGAGCTGCACGTGGCGCTCGGCTCGGCCAGGGCCCCCCACAAGCCCCACAGCGTCGTGTTCGACCTCGACCCCGGAGAGGGCACGGGGGTGCTCGAGTGCGCCGAGGTGGCCATCCGGCTGAGGGAGCTGTTCACCGACCTGGACCGGGAGTCGGTGGTCAAGACGTCGGGGTCCAAAGGACTGCAGCTCTTCCTTCCGCTCAACACCAGGGTGACCTACGAGGACACGCGCCCGTGGGCCAAGGCAGTCGCCGCCCGGCTCGAGGCCGAGACCCCCGACGGCATCGTGATCAAGCCGTCCAGGGAGGCGCGCCGCGGCCGGGTGTTCATCGACTGGAGCCAGAACCACCCGGCCAAGACCACCGTGTGCGTCTATTCGCTCAGGGCCAGACGGCAACCCACCGTCTCGGCCCCCGTCGGTTGGGACGAGCTCACGTCGGCGCTGGACGCCGGCGACCCGGATCGGCTCGTGTTCACCCACGACCAGGTGCTGAAGCGGGTCACCGAGCTCGGTGACCTGTTCGAGCCGGTCCGTAAGCTCGAGCAGCGGCTCCCAAAACTCGACTAGCTTCGGCGGCTAAGTGCGACCCGCCCCCTTGACTCCGATGAGGCGGTTGAGGTCGCGCACCAGCTGGTCGGTCCCCTTGTCGGCCGCCAGGGTCCGGGCGACCGCGCAGAGGCTCCGGCGGACCTTCTTGGTGGTGGACTCGAAATGCGTGTGCGAGTTGGTCAGGTCGGCCACGAACGCATCCGTTTCGACCGGACCGAAGGTGAAGACGAGCTCGTCGCAGGAGCTCACCTGAATGTTGACCTCGAGCGAGGTCGTCATCGGCTTCATCGGTACGAACGTGGTCCCATCGGTGCAGACCCCGGAGAGATCGGCCAGGGCGGTCGGCTCACCGTCGGTGTTCTCGAAGCGCTGGATGAAGGCCGAGCCGGTGAACGAGCCGCTCAACCCACCGGGGGTCACACACGGACCCGCGATCGAGATCAGGGCGAAGGTCCTGGGGGCCCACGCGGGCTGGGGCAGCAGCAGCACCGTTAGGGCGGCGAGCAGGATCGCGGCGATGGCCCTGCGGCGGATGGTGGTCACGGTTTCTCCTTTTCCGAACGCCGCAGCCATCGGCGTCCGCCCACTCTAGGGCCGGCACCGGACCACCACAAGGGAGATGGGCGAGGGGTTAGTGGCCGGCCGAGCCTCCGCTCGAGTGCCACAGTTTCCTTACCGGTCCGCCCGCGCCGCCTTGGGCGTCGAGCTCGGCGGACACGGGGGCCAATCCGGTCATCGCCTGGCGCTTTCGCTGGCGGCCGAGGGCGGTCGCGATGGTGTGCTCCTTGCGGTCGGCGGCCAACTCGGCGAGGTCGAAGGCCTCGTCGGCCACCACCGTCACTCCCACGTTGGTCGGGTGCATCTCGTGGGTCAGCGACGCTCCGCCGCGCTTGCGCACCACGCCCCGGATCAGCAGGAGCCAGGAGTGAAACACCGTGCGGGCGCAGCGGGCCTGCCGGCGCTCGAACACGGTCACGTCGATCGGACCGGTGAGGTCGTCCAGCGTCAGGAAGATGATCCGTTGGCCCGACCGGATGGCAGGGGTCTGCGTCGAGACCTTGACCCCGGCGACCCACACCTCGGCGTCGTTGCGCATGAAGCGAAGATCGACCCCCGGGGTTGCGCCGAGCTCCCTGAGCAGGGGCCGGTAGAGACTCATGAGGTGACGCCGGGCGTCGATGCCGGTGACCTCGAGCTCGGCGGTGACCCGCTCGAGCTCGGTGTAGCGGCTCAGGGCCTCCAGCTCCTCCTCACCCGCCGGTTCGTCGAGCGCCAGTCCGAGCTGCGCTCCGGGCACCGGCCGGGGTTCGCCGGATAGTCTGCGGTCCGGCCGAGCCCGCCCCGCGAGCTCCGCTGCCCGCCACAACAGCTCGCGCCGGCTGCGCCGCGGCTCGATCGAGTCCAGCGCCCCGATGTGGATGAGGTTTTCGAGCACCGGCCTCGACAGCTCGACTCGCCTCCAGAGGTCCTCGAGCGAGGTGAAGGGGTGGACAAGACGGGCCTCGAGCAGTCCGTCGAGCTCGGCGGCGGAGATGCCCTTGACCTCGGACAAAGACATCCTGATCCCCCAC
>Ga0299913_10003555_pt1 | contig 12788 bp, 8 predicted proteins | sample RVTome_9_FD_201360 | JGI IMG/M metagenome (GOLD analysis project Ga0299913, IMG submission 201360) | Soil microbial communities from uranium-contaminated site in the Upper Colorado River Basin, Wyoming, United States - RVT155D38 (version 2) ... | reverse complement strand
GGACGACATCCTCGAAATGCACACTTGGCTCGGCTGAGTGGCTTGGGGGGCGGCGACGTCTCCCCCCACCGCCGTACCCGCCAGGTCCAGGCGCAGCCGAGGCGCCATGGGCATCGCCCAGCCTCTCGGCCAGCAGTGCCTCCATGTCCGCGCCGGTCCTCCTTGCCGACCCATATTCGACGGCCCATTATTTGTCGCAAATTGAGACAAATTACGACTACCAGTTTGGCTCGGTATGCGGAAGATCAATATTGGCGACTTCAAGCTCGCAAACCGCATGACGGCGCGGGAAGTCAACCGCAAGATCCTGTTGAACCTGGTCCGGGAAAATCAGCCGATTTCGCGTGCGGAGCTCGCGCGCAAGATGAAGGTCGGGAGGGGCGTGGTCAGTGCGCTCGCGGCGAAGCTGATCATGGAGGGTGCGATCTACGAGGGCGGCCGGGGCAAGGCGGCACGCGGTCGCAAGCCGCGGTACCTTTACGTGCGCACGCATGACCGCCTCGCGATCGCCGTGGATGTGCGGTTCAGCCGCACGTATGTCATGCTGAGCGATTTCGGGGGCACGCAGGTCGCGCTCGAGTCGTTCAAGACGATGTTCTCGCCGACCGATCTCGTCGACGAGCTGGCGGTCCGCGTTCGGCGACTGATCCGTGCTCAACGCGGTCAGGGAAGGGTGGAGGGCATCGGCATCGTGGTCCCCGGCATCGTCGAGACGAGGACGGGACGGGTGCTCAACGCGCCGCAGCTCGGTTGGCGCGGCGTGGACCTGCGCGGCCCGCTCGAGGCGGCCACGGGCCTGACCGTGCATGTGGAGAACGCAGCGACCGCGTGTGCGCTCGGACGGATGTGGCTCGGCGAGCGCGCCGCGCGCGCGTCGGGCGACTTCGTGTACGTCACGGTTTCGGACGGCGTGGGCGCCGCGGCCGTCATCAACGGCCAGGTGCTGCGCGGATCGCAGCACACCGCTGGCGAGTTCGGCCATATCACGCTCCACCCTGAAGGCCCGCACTGCCTGTGCGGCGCACGCGGATGCTGGGAGGCGTACACTTCCAACCTCGCAACGCTGTCCCGGTTTCTCCACATCGAGCCCGGGCCCGCCGAGGCCCAGCGGCTTCTCAAGGAGGAGGACATCTCCATCGCCGATGTGATTGCCCGCGCCCGCTCCGGCGATGCGACTGCGATCGCCGCGCTCGAGCACACCGGCCATTACCTCGGCGTCGGCATCTCCCTGATCATCAAAGCGCTCGCGCCCGCCGAAATCTTCGTCGGCGGCGAGATCACCGGCGCCTGGGACCTCATCCGCACCCGCCTCGAAGCCGCCATTGCGGAACGTTCGCTCACGGGCGCGGGCGCCGCGACGCCTGTCAATGCGGAGCCGAACGGCGGACACCCACGGCTCCGCGGCGCCACGGCCCTCGTCTCGGCGCCAGCATTCGCCGCGCCGCACGTGGCATGACGCGTTTCGCGATCTCATCCTCCGCTCATTTGGTCACATCGCGACTGCGTAGAGCGTTCTCGTATATCGGAAGGCAGCCACTCGAAAAAACATGCTGAAGCACTTGGGAAATTCGAGCTGGCCTGGGCACCGCAGGCCCGGTTCGGCGAAGTTCGGAGCTGTTCGGAGAGCAAGAGTTGTGACCCGAACCAGCCGAGCTTATATTGGCCGAAAATGTTCCAAAATGAGCCAAATTCTCGCGATCCGTCGGGCATGCGCACCCGCGGCATCGTGACGACCTGATCCACGACAACGGCAGAGTCTCGAAAGCGTTGAGACCGGCGGAAACAGCGAGCATCCCGTACGAGGTCGCCGCGTCACTGCGCCAGAGGCGCAGCCGCCGGCGTGCATTCGATACAGGGTGAGTCGATTCGTTCTCCTTTTCCGTGAGGGTGTCATGATACGAAGGAGCCTGCTTTGCCTGGTGTGCGGAATGCTGGCCGCTGCGCCGGGTGCGGTTGCGCAGACGACCGGACGCGTGGTTGGGACGGTGGTCGAAGCGGAGAGCGGGCGGCCGTTATCGGGCACAACGGTCGACGTAGCGGGCACGTCGCTGCGGACGATGACGAATTCCGATGGCCGTTTCGTGCTGGCGGATGTGCCGGCAGGCGAGCAGACGGTCCGCGCCGAATTGCTCGGCTACGGCACGGTGACCCGGACCGTGGAGGTGACGACGAACGGGGCGGCGACGCTGGAGTTTGAGCTCGAGTCGTCCGCAATCGAGCTGCAGGGGCTCGTCGTGGTCGGCTACGGCATCCAGCGAGCGCAGGACGTGACCGGCTCGGTCGCGTCGGTCAGATCCGAGGATATCCGACAGGTCGCGACGTCGAACTCGATCGAGGCGATCAAGGGCAAGGCCGCGGGCGTGGACATTATCAGCAACGGCTTCCGGCCGGGTGACGGCGTACGCGTGCGGGTGCGCGGCACGCGGTCGATGACGGCGGACAACGAGCCGCTCTACGTCGTGGACGGCATTCCTCTCGCCGGCGGCATTGCGGACTTCAACACGACAGAGATCCAATCGATCGAGGTTCTGAAGGACGCAAGCGCCACGGCGATCTACGGCTCGCGCGGCGCGAACGGTGTCGTCCTGATCACGACGAACCGCGGCCCGGCCACGGGCACGCAGATCACGTACGACACCTATATCGGCACGCAGGACACACGTCGCGCGATCGACATGATGACGGGTCCCGAGTTCGCGGTGTACAAGCGCGAGGCGTTCCGCACCGCAGGCAAGTACAAGTGCCCCGAAGGCACGGACACGAGCGTCGGCTGTGCCGAAGGCGATGCCGACCTGTTCACGGAAGCCGAGTTCGCCGCGATTCAGGCCGGCGCGTCGACGAACTGGCAGGACTACCTCAAGCGCACGGGCGCGCAGCAGAATCACGCGATCAACGTCAGCGGCGGCAACGAGAACACGCGCTTCACGGTCAGCGGCAACTTCTTCGACCAGACCGGCGTGACGAAGGGGATGGATTACCGTCGCATGTCCGGTTCGGCCAGCATCGATCACCGGATTGGCCGGCTGAACCTGGGCCTCTCGTCGACGGTCGCGTACAACGTGCTGAACGAGGGTGCGGGCAACGACATCTGGGACCAGGCACTGCGTCACAACCCTTTGGGCAACCCAATGTTCGAGGACGGCACGCCGAATCCGCAGCCGGTGCCCGATGGTCTGCTGTGGAACCCGATCCTGACGCTCGACAACGCCATCAACGAGCAGACGCGGACGCGCGTGTTCGGCAGCATCTGGGCCGAGCTCGATCTCGCGCCCGGCATCACTTTCCGCTCGAACTTCGGCCCGGACGTGACGTACCGCCGGAACGGCACGTTCGCCGGCTCGAACAGCGGGACACACCGCGCGTCGGGCAACGCGAGCGCGACGGTGCACCGAGACCAGAGGCTGGCGTACACGTTGAGCAATTTCCTGACGATCGACCGCGTGATCGGCGGCGACCACCGCGTGAACACGACGCTGCTCTACGAGCTCCAGCACGCCGATTCGTCAGGCAACGACATCTCGGTCAGCCAGCTTCCGTACGAGCATCAGCGTTGGGAGAATGTCGGTACCGCCGGCCTGATCAACTCGGTGGACAGCGGCTTCCAGGAATGGCTGCTCCAATCGTTCATGGGCCGCGTCCACTACGGTTTCCGCGACAGGTACCTGCTCACGCTGACCGGCAGGCTCGACGGCTCGAGCCGCCTCGCCGAGGGCAACAAGTACGACTTCTTTCCGTCCATTGCCTTCGCCTGGCGCCTCAGCGATGAACCGTTCATGGCGTGGCTCGCCGGGTCCGGCGGCCCGGACGGCGGTGGCGGCATTTTCGACGAACTGAAGCTGCGCGCCAGCTACGGCGTGACCGCGAACACCGCAATCGCGCCGTACCGAACGCAGGGCAGCCTCGCGCGCACGACCTACTCGTTCGAAGGCAACGGTGCGTTCGGCTACCGGCCGGACCAGCTCGCGAATTCCGAGCTGGCGTGGGAGAAGACGCGCGCGCTGGATGTGGGGCTCGACTTCTCGATGGTGGGAGGCCGCATCTCCGGCACCGCCGACTTCTACATCCAGAACACATCCGACCTGCTGTTGAACCGGCAGCTGCCGATCACGTCCGGCTACAGCAGCGTGCTCGAGAACATTGGCGAGACGCAGAACAAGGGGATCGAGCTGTCGCTCTCGACCGTGAACATCGATCGGCCCGGCTTCAGATGGAGGACGGACATCAACTGGAGCCTCAACCGCAACAAGATCGTCAGCCTGTTCGGCGAGAAGGATGACGACGTCGGCAATGCGTGGTTCATCGATGAGCCGATCAACGTCTACTACGACTACGAGTTCCTGGGTATCTGGCAGGCGAATGAGGCGGACGAGGCGACGGGCTATGGTCAGAAGCCCGGCGACATCAAGGTGCGGGACACGAACAGCGACGGCCAGATCACGGGCGATGACCGCGTGATCCTCGGCCGGCACGAGCGCCACCCCGCATGGACCGGGAGCCTGAACAACCGATTCCAGGTCGGCGCGTTCGACCTGAGCGTGCTCGTGATGGCGCGCTGGGGCTACCTGTTGGACAGCGCGTTCCACGACCAGTACAACACCCTGTTCGCGCGGTACGGCAACATCAACACGAACTACTGGACGCCAGAGAACCCGAGCAACGCGGATCCGCGTCCGAACGCGGACCAGGAGCGGCCGCTCTACAACGACTCGAGGCAGTACAAGGATGGCTCGCACGTGCGCGTCCGCACGATATCGCTCGGCTACCGCGTGCCGGAATCGATCGTGCGGCGCATCGGCGGCGAGTCCCTGCGGCTGTACGCCACGGCGCAGGACCCGTTCCTCATCACGAGCTACGACGGTTTCGACCCCGAGTCGAACAACGCCGGCGGCACCGGTGCGGGCAGCCCCAGCTACCGGACGCTGCTGGTTGGCGCAACGATCAGCTTCTGAGGCCGCGATGAGCATGCCAATGATCCAGCGGCCGCGCGCCGCACAGACATCGCGGAGCCACGACAACGCTCACGCGAGAGGAGCGCCAACGATGATCCGACGGATGCTGGCAACCGTGTCCGCGCTTGCGCTGCTCGCCGGCGTACTGGCCTGCGATCTCTCGGAGGAGGTCGTGAGCGGCGTCACCCCGGAGTTCTACGAGAGGCGGGAAGGCCTCGACGGCGCCGTCAACGCCGCGTACTCGTTCCTTCAGCGCTTCTACGCCCAGGAGATCCAGATGACCATGACCGAGCTCGGCACGGATCTCTGGGTCAAGGGTGCCGATGGGAGCTTCAAGCATTTCAACGACTACACGGCTACGTTGAACGCGACCACCGGCCCGGTCGAACAGCTCTGGAACGACTCCTATGAGGCGATCAACACGATCAACACAGTCCTCGGACGACTGCCGGACATCGAGGGGATCAGCGAGGAGTTGCGCACCGAGCGCACGGCCGAGATGATGTTTCTGCGCGCGTTCTTCTACTTCAACCTGGTGCGCACGTACGGCGATGTGCACCTCACGCTCGAGGAGACGACCAGCATCGAGACCGAGGCGCAGCGCACGCCTGTGGCCGACATCTACCAGCAGGCGATCCTGCCCGACCTCGAGTTCGCGGAGGCGAACCTGCCGGCCGTGCCGAGCGCGGCAGGCCGGCCGAGCCGCGGCGCCGCGCAGCACCTGCTCGCGCTGGTCTATCTCACGCGCAACGAGTCGGGCGACCCCGAGCGCGCGCTCGACAGGGCGGACGCGGTCATCAACTCGGGCAACTACCAGCTCGTCGACCGCTGGGCCGATCTCTTCGCGATTGAGAACGAACGGAACAGCGAGGTCATCTTCTCGATCCAGTTCACGAACGACCCGCTGACTACGGGCAACGGCAACCGCTTCCACCTGTATTTCCTGATGGAGTACGACGTGCTGCCGGGAATGAGCCGGGTGCTCCAGTACGGCCGGCCATGGAAGCGGCTTCGGCCGACCGAGAAGCTGATCTACCTGTTCGACCGCGCGATCGACTCGCGCTACGAGGACGGATTCCAGTTCCTCTGGCTCGCGACGGTGGACGACCCCGAAAGGGGTATCTCGGTGGGTGACACGGCGATCTTCATCCCGAGCGTGCGGACATCCGAGCTGCCGGCCGAGTTTCACGGCAAGAACTACCGGATCATCACCGAGCCGGACGATTTCTGGAATCCGCAGCCCACGCCGTTTGGCTCGGAATACGACTTCCGCTCCTTCCCCGCGCTCACGAAACATCAGGACCCGACCCGGCTCTCGATCAACGACGAGCGCGGACAGCGTGACTTCGTCGTCATGCGCCTCGCCGAAACGTACCTGCTCGCGGCAGAGGCGCTCGTGCGCATGGGCCGGAACGATGAAGCCGTGCCGTACCTGAACGCGATCCGCGAGCGCGCCGCGTACCCCGGCAGTGAGATGGCGATGCACATCAGCGCGGCCGACGTCGACCTGGACTTCGTACTCGACGAACGCGGCCGCGAGCTGTTCGGCGAGGGCCACCGCTGGTTCACTTTGCAGCGCACCGGCAAGCTCGTCGAATGGGTGCGCATGTTCAACCGCGAGGGTGCGCCGAATATCCAGGACCACCACATGCTGCGGCCGATCCCGCAGACGCAGATCGACCGGACCAAGAACGGGGACGGCACGGCCTTCAGCCAGAACCCCGGCTACAATTGACGGGAGTGGGCCCGGGCGAGATCGCGCGGGCTCCCCGGTTCTCACGAGACGACAACGGGCTGGCGCAATCGACATCGGAACGCGCGCCGGATCGGCACGACGCACGCCAGCGGATCGCTACAAACCGGGTTCGCCACGCAGCCTCGCCGATTGCCAGCACCGGCGGGCGCTGATCTCGGCGGTCGCGACGGGACCGCTCGGACCGGCCACCGTGGTACGAACCCAACGCCGGTTTGCGCTAGGCGATGTGAGCGAACCGTCGGACAGGAGGAACAGCTCGGCGCTTCCGTGCCGCGGCATGGAGATGAAGAGCCCCGCCACACGAACAACGAGGGCCACGATCGGGCCGTCACGGCAGGTCCCGAAGATCTCCTCACGGCGGGCGCACAGCGCGAGTCTCATCCGCCCGGGGCACCTGGGCGGACGTACAACGTTCCTCCGGCGCTTCTCCGATTCGCGGGTGCGTTCGAGCGAGGCGGCACGCGCGGAAGTGCGGACGCTCCTCGCGCAGATCATGGTGCGCAACACGCGCGCCCTCTCGGGCGTTCGACTACCACCGCGGTTCGCGCGTACCGTGCTGGTTCAGCCGGATCCCGCAGAAGCGGAACTGTACGAGCTGCTCGCGGCCGCGCTCCGTACCCTCGCCTCGGGTGGCCGCACCCGCCTTCTCCTTTCGACACTGCTCCAGGAAGCCGGCAGCAGCCCCTGGCCGTAGGCGCTACGCTGAAGAAGGTGGCATCCGGAGACGCCGCGCACGCCGCAGCTCTCGCCCCCGCGATCCGAGCAGCCGAACGATCCGATGGCACCGGCAAATCGGCTGCACTCCTGCACCTCCTGAAGGATCGCGGCGAACCGACCGCGTCTTCACGCGCTTTCGCGCGACGCTCGATCACCTGGGCGGCTTTCTCGATCGCGCAGGCATCGCTCTCGAGAGGATCGACGGAAGCGTACCGGCGCCGCTTCGCAAGGAAGCCATCGATCGCGTGCGACATCGAGGAGGTGTGCTGCTGTCGACAGGGCGGCTACGGCGTCGTTCTGTTATCGGAACATCATCGCCGCGAGTCGCCCGGGGTTTCCGGAGAACGACGAGCAATCGAATGGAGATCATGGCGGTCATTGCCGGCCTCGAGGCGCTACGCCGCCCGTGTCGCGCCACCGTCCTGAGCGACTGCAGTACGTCGTCAACGCGATGACTCGCGGCATGAATGGTACGAGTCCGGGTTGCCGGTTCGGTTCAGACCGAGCGGCCCGTGATGTTGATGCCTGCCAGCGGCTTCCGCTCCGCCCTCGATGCCGCGGACGGCTACCGCCTTCATGACGCGCCGCCGGGGGTGGACCTGCTCGCTGTGCACGTATGCGGACCGGCGTCGACGTGCTATTCTGTCGACATGATTGCGCACCAGCTGACGCGTTTCTTCGAGGCTCAGCGGTCTCGCGGCGTTGTCGCCGCATGGCTGTTCGGCAGCGAAGCCGAGGGCCGGGCTCATCGGGAGAGCGATGTGGACGTCGGCGTCCTTGTGGACCGGTCGAGCTTCCCCACGATGCCAGCGCGATCGGCGCTGCGGCTCGATCTCACGAACGCGATCATGGGTGCCATCTCCCGCGACCGGGTCGATGTCGTAGTTCTGAACGACGCCCCACCGGAGCTGGGCCGTCACATCGTGGTTGGTGGTACGCGACTGTTCGCTGGCGATGCGGAAGCCGTCCACGCGTTCGAGAGGGACATCCAGCTGCGGGCGGCGGACATCGCACCGTTTCTCGAGCGTATGCGTCGGATCAAGCTGGAGTGGCTGGCACGGTGACGTTCCTGACCGAGCGGCTCGCGGAATTGCGCAAGTACGTGCAGCATCTGCGCGCCATCCGGCCGCGGGTCGAGTCCAGCGCCACGCTCCGGGCCGATCTCACGCTTCACAATGACGTCGTGTTCTCTCTGTTGCAGGTAGCGCAGCTGGTGATCGATGTCTCGGGCGAGCTGGCTGCGCGCAACGGCATCCGGTTCGAGACATATACTGAAGCCATCCGCGCCCTCGAGCATATACCTGGGTTCCCGGCAGGTCTCGTGGAAACACTGGCGAGATTGCCCGGTTTCCGAAACATCGTCATGCACGATTACCTGCAGCTGGACTACGAGCTGGTGCTCTCCGCCATCGACGATCTCTCCCCCGTCGAGGATTTCATACGGCTGGTGGCGCGACTGGAGGCGGCGGAGTGAGCCCTCTACCGCTGAAGATCCGTACCTGGCACCAACGCGCGCTCGGCCCGCTCGATCGTCGCCTCCAGACGAACCAGTCTCAGCTCCAGCGCCAGCGTGGACGCGGACGAACGGACTACCGGCTCGGCCGGTGGCAGGAGGGCCAGCAACTGTCGGTAGAGCGTCTCGAAGGCATCCAGCAGCTGCGTGAACGCGAACCGTTGCAGGACCCGCTGGCGTGCAGCCCGCCCCATTCGCTGTCGTGCGCCGGGCGTGCGCGCCAGGTGCTCGAGCCGCTCGGCCATCGCGGCCGGGTTGCGCCGGGGAACGACGAAACCGGTAGTACCGTCCTCGACATTCTCCGGGAGTCCGCCGGCATCGGAGCATACGACGGGAAGTCCCATTGACTGGGCTTCCAGTACGGATACGCAGAACCCTTCCGTGACGGCTGCGTGAATCATCACGTCCGCCCAGCGCAGCGCATCGCGTACGGCGGCCTGGGGCTGTGCGCCTGTCAGCTGCACCACATTCCGGAGGCCAGTATCTTCAATGGTGTACTCCACGGCCGCACGGTGCTCTCCTTCGCCGACGATCCGGTACTCGCACGCGACGCCCCGCTGTGTGAGCAGACGTACCGCCTCCAGCGCGAACTCGTGTCCCTTCTTCCAGTGAAGTCGTCCGATGCTGAGGATGCGCAGCGGCCGCTCGGCGCTGCCGACTACGTCCGCGTATTCCTGCTGGCCGGGATCGAAGTATGCCGCATCTACAGCGTCGTGAATCACGGCGTGCAGCTGATCCTCCGGACACCCGCGTTCCAGCGCGCGGCGCCAGAGGTGCTCGCTCACCACGTGAATCGCATCCGCGCTGGTCCATACAGCGTCGTAGTGGCCGGCCGCGGAGAAGCGAGCATCGTTCAGGTCGTATCCACGGAAGCTCACCACCGTCGCCGTGCCGGGAGCCTTCACCTCGCCGATCGTGTCCGGCGCGAGCGCGCCGAATTCGTAATGCACGATGCGCGGTCGCAACGCGGCAACCACCGACGTCAGTTTTCCGACGACGTGGATCCGTTCCGCTACAGCCGCGACAGCGGTCTCGGGAAAGAAGGACCTCTGCGCCGCGTCTGAGGAACGGCAGACGAGATGCACGTCCCAGCCGCGCTCGAGCAGTCCGATGAACTGCCTGACAATGAATGTCTCGGAGACCTTGGGGAACTGGTTCGTCACCAGCAGAACGCGCGCGCCGGTCATCGCGCCATCCTCTTCGCGGCGGTCTCCGCGAGTCTGTAGATCACGCACTCGCTGGCTGTCCGCTGAGCCACGAAACGATCGAGATAGGACCGGAATTCCTCGTAGTAATCCAGCCACCATGAGGCGCTCGGCGGAAAGACCAGGTACTCCGCGCCGCCCTTCCGTAGCTGCTCCAGCAGTGCGATGGCGTGTGCGCTGTCCGAGGGGTGGTGGCCGGCATAGCGCCCGTCGGCGCTCTGCGGGAAGTGTCCGGCCTGAATCCCGCCGCCAACGTCGAGAAGCTCGTCATCGCCATGACTGACGATCAGGACTCTCGCGCCCTGCGGGAAGATCTGCGTCAATGTCTGCCGCACGTCGCGCACCTCGGCCACACGCTCCAGCTCGCGGCCGAGCGCGGCGATCCGGTCCTCCGCCGCTGCCACACGCAGCTCGAACAGGTCGAGCGTCGTATTTCCGGTGCCCTGCGGCAGTAGTGAAACCTGCCGCGGGTCCGTCACACCGAACGCGTAGATGATGCCCACGTCCTCGTGATACGCGATGACGCGGCCGTGCTGCTCGAGGTATTCCCGAAATCCGACGTAATGCTCGAGCCACCAGAACGATGTACTCGGAACGACGAGGTACTGCGCGCCGGCATCGAGCAGCGTCGCCAGGCGCTCGATCGCCTCTGCGCTGTCTGCGGGATGATGGCCGAGATACCTGCCATCGGGCGTCTGGGGGAAGTGACCGGCATCCCTGCCGAAAAGCTCGAGCAGGTTGTCATCGCCCCGGCTCACGACCAGCATGCGACCACCGTACGGCACGGAAGCATCGACCAGCGCCGTGACTCGCCGTACGAGGGGTGACGAGCCGGCAGGCTCGCGTACCGCCACGCGCCTCAGCAATGCTGCCTCGATACGCGAAATCTCCTTCTCGTTCCGGCGATGCCGCCGTGCCCGGCCCTGCGTGAGGCTCGTGCTGAGCGCGATCGCTTCGTCCCGAACCGGCAGGTCGGCCGTCTGCGTCTGCGACGATGCACTGACCCCCGCGGAGACGTTTCGCACGGGTCTGAGACACGCATCGTCCCACTCCTCACCAATGAACCGCAGACACTTCTCGAGAACCCGCGGCGGTGTACGCAGCAGACTGGCGAGCCGCACGCGCAGCACCACATCCGAGCCCCATGCCTGCTCCGCCTCGAGACACGTCCGCACCGTACCCAGCCAGTGCTCCCAGGCTGCGCTCTCCGACCAGGAACGGTGAAACAACTGCGAAACCGACCTGTCGCGAAGGAGTGCCACTGTGCTTTCGGCATCCCGCACCACGTGGATGAATCTGGCGAGCGGAAAAAGTCGCAGGAGGGGGCCCACATACGGAGCGTGCTCCGGCGCGGCGTGAACCGCACGCCGCGATGCAGTCAACGGATCGCCCCCGCCCAGCATGCTGACGACGGAAGATCGAAACTCCGATACGAAAGCGTCGCGGCTCACCTGGCGAAGGCCCAGCCCGGACCGGTCACCATCCGTGAGGGCGTCCTCGTGCCGCGCCATCAGATCGAGCGCGAAACGGCCGACCCAGCCCGAGTCATGTACGGTATGCAGCGCAGGATGCTGACCCAGGCTCCAGGCGAGAAGGTTGGCGCCCGACCGCTCCGGTCCGAGGATGAACACGGGACGCGTCGCCGCACCCGTCATGGGCGCCTGCCGCTCTGTGTCCGCCGACCCGCCGCTGAATGGAGGGCAGGTCCGGCCAGCTGACGCAGCTCGATGTGCGGAGCCGTGACCATGGGCGAGGTATCCGGCTCTTCACCGCGAGCCACACGCGCGACATTGTCCAATGCGCGCTGATGGAGCGTGGCCATCAGCTGCCGCCGTTCGGGCGAGTTCATCCCCGTGTTCGCGGCAGTCGTGAGCGAGCCCGCCCGGATGCGCCGGAAATAGCAGAATTCCGGGACGTTCCTCAACACCGCGGCGTGCACGGCGCGACGCAGGAACTCCGAGTCGCCTCCGAAGCGAAGGCCCGTAGCGAATCCGCCGATGCGCATGAAGAGTGACCTGGAGACCATGCTCGTGGGATGGAGCAACGGAAAGCTGGTGGGCGACTCGCGCAGCGCATCATTGACATCCAGCGCATACGTGAAGGGCACGGCCTCACCCTCCTTGCACAGTACGCGCAGCTCCTGGCTTCCGATCAGCTCGGCGCCCGTCCGCTCCGCCTCGCCGAGCAGTCTCTCGAGGCGGTCCCGGCTCGACCAGTCGTCGGCGTCCTGGTACAGATACGCATCGTAGCGCGTGTCCGCGATGATCTGTTGCGAGAGACGGTACGGTCCGGCGTTCTCACCTTCGGCGGACTCCAGCAGGGCAACGCCGGTGAACCTCGACGTTATCTCGAGGGGCGGATCGCCCGATGCATCGTCGATCACCGCGATCGCATCGAGGGGTCGCGTCTGAGCCACGAGCGACTCGAGGCAGTCGCCCAGCCATTCCTCGCACCTGTGGTGCGGCACCACCGCGCAGACGGTGGACCGCCTTGTGACACGGTAACGAGCCGAACGACCGTTCCCGCTCCTGGCTGCGACGCCCGGGACTCGTCGCCGAATGTGCGCCGCCATCCGCTCAGAACCTCTCGGACGTTCGACTCTGATGGATGAAATGATACACGGGTGTGCGGCAGTAGCGGCCCACTTC
>Ga0299913_10003554_pt1 | contig 12789 bp, 11 predicted proteins | sample RVTome_9_FD_201360 | JGI IMG/M metagenome (GOLD analysis project Ga0299913, IMG submission 201360) | Soil microbial communities from uranium-contaminated site in the Upper Colorado River Basin, Wyoming, United States - RVT155D38 (version 2) ... | reverse complement strand
CGCGGGTGATCCTGCGGCTTATCCGCGAGCGGATCAGCGCCCGCCCCGATGGCCGCTTGGACGGCGCTCGGGATGCTGAAGTCCGTGATGAGGAAGGTGGTCTCTATGCCAGCTGAGTCGCTCGCGACGAACGGGGCGAGGACGCGGACCGAGTTCGGACGGCAGCCGCTCGAGACGCGAGCGCCGTTGATCGAGCTCGCCGGCGTCGAGAAGGTGTACCGGATGGGGAAGGTCGATTACCGCGCCCTGCGCGGCGTCGACCTCTCGATCGCCGCCGGCGAGATGGTGGCGGTCGTCGGACCGTCGGGGAGCGGCAAGTCGACGATCCTGAACATGATCACCGGGATCGACCGGCCGTCGGCCGGAACGGTCGTCTTCGACGGCAAGCGCCTCGACGAGATGAGCGAGGAGGACCTCGCGGTCTGGCGGGGCGGAAACGTCGGGATCATTTTCCAGTTCTTCCAGCTCCTGCCGACGCTCTCGGCGCTGGAGAACGCGGTCCTGCCGCTCGACTTCGCGCGCCAGGGATCGAAGCGTGAGCGCTTCGAGCGGGCCCGCCACAACCTCGAGCTGGTCGGGCTCGGGGACAAAGGCGATCACCTGCCGAGCGAGCTCTCGGGCGGGGAGCAGCAGCGGGTCGCGATCGCGCGCTCGCTCGCTGCCGACCCGAGGCTGATCGTGGGCGACGAGCCCACCGGCAATCTCGACACGGTCACAGCGGCCGAGATGTTCGAGCTGCTCGAGCGCCTCAACGGGGAGGGCAAGACGATCCTCTTCGTGACGCACGATCGCGAGCTAGCAGCGCGCGCTTCGCGGATGATCGAGATCCGCGACGGCCGCGTCGTGGACGGCTGAGGAGCCGGAGATGCTCTCCGCCTCGCTGCGCAAGTCGGTCACCGACCTAACGCGGCGGCGGGCGCGGACAGTCTTTAGCGTGCTGACGCTCGCACTTGCGGTGGCGAGCATCTCCTTCTTCGCGATTCCGACGCTGATCGACCGCGCGATGCAGGAGGAGGCGCGCGCCGGCCGCCTCGCCGACGTGACCGTGGCGATGCGGCCGGTCGAGCTCACGAACGAGCAGCTCGCGGCGCTCGTGGCGCTTCCGAACGTGGCCGCGCTCGAGCCGCGCTCGAGCGTCGATGTGCGGGTGCTGATCGGGGAGCGGCGCGCCCCCGCGCGCGTGGTCGGGGTTCGCGACTTCACCCGCCAGAGCGTCGACCTCGTGCGGGTCGAGTCGGGGGCGTTTCCCGGCCCGCGCGAGCTGCTCGCCGACGTGCAGGACGCCAACGTCGGCATCTACGGCGGCCGCGCCGGGGACACACTGACCGTTCTCGGCGACGGCGCCGAGCGCGCGGAGTTCTTGGTCAGCGGTCGCGGGCGCAGCCTCCCGGGCGGCGAGCAGGTGCAGGACGAGGACGTCATCGTCCTGTACGGAAGCGCGGCCACGGTCGCGGCGCTGAGCGGGGAGCCGGGCTACGGCGAGCTGGCTCTGCGGCTTGACGACCCGAGCCCGACCGCGGCCGAGAAGACGGTCGAGGCCGTGCGCCGCTACCTGACCACGGTGCCCGGATTCGCCGGCCTCTCGGACCTGCCGGAGGTGCGCGCCCCGGGCGACTGGCCGGGGAAGGCGGACACGGAGCAGTTCGCCCAGCTCCTCGGCGTGATCACGGTCCTGGCGCTGCTCTCGGCGCTGGTCCTGATTTCGAACACGATGAGCACGCTCGTCGCGGAGCAAACGCGTGAGATCGGGATCATGCGCGCGGTCGGCGCCCGCCGCCGGCAAGTGGCGCTCGTCTACCTGCGGACGACCCTGCTGCTCGGTGCGCTGGGGGCACTCGTCGGCACTGCACTCGGGATCCTGCTCTCGAACCTGCTCGCTGGCTTCTTCGCCAGGGCCTTCTGGGCTATCGACGTCGGCTTCGGTCTCGACCCGATCGTGCTACTGGTCAGCGTGCTGGTCGGCCTGTTGGCGCCGCCGCTCGCGGCGCTGCCCGCGATCCGCCGAGGGTTGCGTGTCGATCTGCGCGAGGCGCTCGAAGCCTCAGGCTCGGCGCTCGGCGGCCAGGATGCCGCCGACCGCGCGCTGCGGCGTGCCGGCTTCCTGCCGCGGGTGATGCAGATCGGACTGCGAAACGCCGGGCGGCGCAAGCGGCGCAGCCTCGCCACCGCTCTGATCGTCGCGCTGGCGGTCGGGAACCTGCTCGCGGTGCTCGCGATGGCGGAGGCGGCGACCGAGAGCACACGCACGTCCTGGGGCGACCACCTCGAGGACGTGCAGATCTCGACCAGCGGGCGAGCGCTCTTCGACGAGCGCGCGGAGCGCGCGATCCGCGCGACGCCCGGCGTCGCTGAGGCGGAGCCCGTGCTCAAGAATACGGTTGAGCTCGCGGGCAGGGAGGCGTTCGTGTGGGGTCTCGAGCGTGAGCCGCTCTTCCGCTACCGCTTGACCGACGGCCGCTGGTTCAGCGCCGGCGAGGAGCAGGGCCGCGAGCGGGTGGCCGTGATCGAGCGCAACATCGCCCAGATCATCGGTGTCGAGGTGGGCGAGCCGGTCACGCTCGCGACCGCCGCTGGTAATGCCGACTTCCGCATCGTCGGAATCGCGAAGAACCAGCAGGAGAACGGGACGGCGCTCTACGTCCCGCTGACGACCGCGCGCGCGCTCCTCGGCCAGCCGGCCGGCGCGAGCGCCTACTGGGTCAAGACGGAATCGCCCGACCAGGCGTTCGTCGACCGCACCACCAGCCGCTTCGAGGACCGGCTGGCGGCGCTCGGCCACGAAGTCACGAGCGAGATCAAGTATGTCGCCGAGCGCGACGAGGTCGCGGCCAACAGCTCGGTTACCACCTCGATCGCGGTGCTGGGTTTCTTGATCGTCGCGATGAGCATGGTCGGGCTCGCGAACGCGATCACGACGAACGTGCTCGAGCGGACCCGGGAGATCGGCATCCTCCGCTCGCTCGGGGCGCGCGCCCGCGACATCCGCCGCATCTTCACGACCGAAGGCATCGCACTCGCCATCGCGGGGTGGCTCCTCGGCATCCCGCTCGGCTACGCGCTCACACGCCTGCTCGTCTGGCTGGTCTGGGAAGTCGTCGACGTGCGCCTTCCGGTCGTGTTCCCGCCCGGGAACATCCTCATCGCGCTCGTCGGGACGGTCGCGCTGGCACTCCTTGTGCTCCTCCTTCCGGTGCGCCGCGCCGTCCGCTTCCGCCCCGGGGACGCGCTCCGCTACGCTTGAATAACCCGGTCGGATCGCCCTCGCTGCGCCCTGCGTCCGCCGGGTGAGGAGACGTCGTCAGCGGCGTCCGCGGCGCACTCCGGCCGTGATTGCGAGCGCGGCGCCGGCGGCTAGGAGTGCGCCGGCAGCGAGGAGCCCGACGCCGACCCAGATCACGGGATCGAGCTCGGCTCCGATGCTCATCTCGGACGACACTCCCCGACTTCCGTCCGCGTTCATCACCACCACACGCCAGTCGCCGTCCTCGGGATCCCACTCGAGCGGCTGCTGGCCCGACCCCGACGACGATGCGACCCAGAACTCCTGCTCTCCTGGCAGGCTGTCGGGCTCGCCTCCCTGCGTCCGCGAGTAGCGCGGCTCGTCCTCGAGGTCCGTCACGACATCGTGCTCGACGCCTCCGAGGTAGCCGTCGACCTCGGTCTCGGGGCCGATCCCGACGAACACCGAACGGTCGCTCTCACTGCGGATGCGCACCGTTCCGAGGAAGGAGTCGAGCGCCCACTCGGCCCCTCCCGTCTCGATGTCCGCGCTCTCGGACACGATCGCGTAGGTCGAGGTCCGGAAGTCTTCGGACGGCGACATGAGGAAGCCGTCGTCGTCGCGTTGTGTCTGGTCGATTGCCACCAGCGCGCACCCGCCCGCGAGCAGGCCGAAGGCGAGGACTGCGGCGATGCTGCCGACGACGAGCAGGACGACCCGGCCCGCCCCGCCTCCTTCGCGTGCGGGGGCGAGGGGCGCCGGTGCGACCGCTGCTGCCTCTGCAACGGGCGGCCGAGGGGTTGCCTCCGTCGGCAGGGGCGCACCGTCCTCTCCTCCCTGATCGAGGCGGAAGGGTGGATACGAGTCGGTCATGAGGCCCGCGTAGACGGCGACGCGCGCAACCCAGCGGTCGAGCCCGAGGACGAAGTCGAAGATGCCTCGCGGGTAGCGCGTCGTGAAGAGCAGCGCCACGCCAGCGAAGAGGACGAGCGTGCCGATGAGGCCTGCCTGGAGCCCGACGGTCCAGAACCAGTCCGTCGCCTTCGCTGCCGCGTAGCCGCCGCCGAGAAAGACCCCGACGAGGATGTACTGGGGGATCGCGAGCAGCCACCACTTCACGAGCACGAGTCCGCGCGAGAGCCTCTCCGGGTAGGTCAGCTCGAGCGTCGCCGGGTAGTCCGGCACGTCGCCGAGCGTGAACGGCGGGTAGCGGTCGGTGCCAAGGGCGCCGTATGAGTAGAAGGCCACCCGCCACGTCCAGCGCAGCACGCCAACGTTGAAGTCGAAGATCCCTCGCGGGTAGCGGCCGGTGAAGAGGATCGCGAAGAACGCCACCACCGTCAGCACGAAGAAGGCGAGCCAGAGGAAGAAGAGCACGATGTAGTGCGGGATCGCCAGCAGCCATTTGACGAGCCAGAGCCAGCGGCTCAGGCCGGGCTCGAGCGAGCCCCGAAGCCGGAGGGGAGACGCGTGCGGTCGCTGAACCTGCTCCGCTTCCATCGCGTGAGAGTCTGACGGGTCCGACCCGGGATGCGAAATCGGCAGGACCTCGTGGGGGGCTGCGGAGAGTTGCGGCGACAAGCCGCCGCTCGAACTCGACTCGGACCAAGAATTCGCCGAGCCGGTGGCTCGGGGTAACGATGTGCTCTGGGGGGCGCGCGGGCAGCACCTACTGAGCCGCCCCCCGCTGGGCGACGTCGTACCGTCCCACCGTGCTCGACATCCCAACGCGATCTCGGGAGCCTGGCCACGGGTAAGGTCGTCATCGCCGTTTCATGGACTCGTAAGAACGCATCCAGTTTCCGTACGCCGCCAACCGATTCAATGAACGCGTGAGCTTCGCGCGTCTCATCGCGTTGACCCTGGCGCTCGTCATCGCGCTCGCGGCCTGCGGCGGAGACGACGAAGCCGACGAGCGGGCGGGCGCTGGCGCGACGACGGCGACCCCGACGACAACGGCAACCGACGAATCCCCCGCGACAGAGGACGCTGCCGCCTTGGCGCGACGTCCCGAGGGCGAGGAAGGCCTGCGTGTGCCCGCCCAGCGGGCCCAGATCGTCGCCGACGAATCGGACTTCGGGCGCGTCCTCTTCGATGCGAACGGCCAGGCCATCTATGTCTTCGAGATCGACGGCCCGGAGCAGTCGAACTGCACGAGCGACGAGTGTGTCGAGGCGTGGCCTCCGGTTCTCACGCAGGAGCAGCCGACGGCCGGCGCGGGTATGGACCCCAAGCTCCTCGGGACGATTCGACGCGACGACGGCACGCTCCAGGTCACCTACAACGAGCGGCCGCTGTACTTCTATGAGCACGAGGGGCCCGGCGAGATCAAGTGCCACAACGTCGACCTCCATGGAGGTTTCTGGTGGGTCGTCACGCCGAGCGGCGATCCCGTCAGCTGAGCGGCGAATACGCGCACCGGCGAGCCAGCGGGCGTGTTCCCGCAGGTCTACATCGGGCGGATCCTCGCGCATGATGATCCCCGGACTGACCCCACCATGATGTGTCGCTGAAGCCCAACCAAGTCGAACGCGTGGAGCGTGCTGCCGCCGCAGCCGTCGAGCTTCACGACCTAGTGCAGAGACTCGCGCTCAGCGAAGACGAGCGTTCCTGCGCGCTCGGAAAGCTGACTATGGCGTTCGAGTACGCCGAGTCCTTTCCGGGTGAGGCATCGGGAGGCGTGGGCACCTTCTTCAAGCCGATGATGGAGTTCGAGGGCCGGCGATACCCGCCTGGGCTCGATCAGCTCTCAGACGAGGTCGTCTCCATCTGGCAGGAGGCGGCAGAGGAGATCGCGGCGCCGCTTCCGCGGGCGCGCCTGAACGATCTCTGCTTCGAGGGTGGATGGGGAAATCGCGGCGCTAGCGCTCGGGCTGCCGCCACCGCGTACCTCGAGGCGGCGGCGACGCTCGGCAGCTACTCCGGCGATGCGCAGGACCTTCCCGTCGTGGCTTTCGGGCAACTCGGGTCGTTGGCCCGTGCTCTGGGCCTTGCCCGAACGATTAGTGATGGCGAGCTCATCGAGCGTGCGTACGCCGCGATCGTCGGCGCCGCCGAGCACTCCCTCACTCGGACCGATCCCGCCCCGGGCGTTGCATTGGGGCTGATCGAGCTTCTGCTGACGGATCGCGGCGGCTCGCTCGATGCTTTCGACAGCCTCATTGAGCGGGCGAAGGCCCTGCTTGCCGACGATCTCTTCAACCGCTCAGAGGCGATCAAGCTGCAACTCAGGCGCCCGCGTCTCGATGAGGAGACTAGAGCGGCACTCCAGCGCGAGCTAGTCACGACGCACCTTCGCCAGGCGGACGCCCGCGAGGGCATCGCGCGCGTCCACTTCCTGCAGGAGGCAGCACAGCTAGCCGCCGACTTCGGTATTGCCGACCTCCGAGAAGGCGCGATCGCAGAGCTCCAGAAGATCGGCATAGATGATCTCGGACTGACCGCGCATCGCTTCGAGGTGACGATTCCGCGCGAGCACGTCGAGCGGTACCTCGATAGCTTCACTGAGCAAGAGAACTGGGAGAACGCTCTCCTGCACCTGCTTGCATACGGTCCACCGTCGGGGTTCACACCTGCGAACCGCGAGCAGGCGGAGGAGATCGCCCGCCGGGCGCCACTGCTATCGGTCGTGCCGCACATGGAGGTGGGCGGGGACGGCCTGCCCCGGTTCATCGCTTCCACGGAAGAGGAGAAGCGCGAGCTACGGCTCGTCCGGTACGAGATGCAGCGCGCGCAGTTCACCGCGGCGTTCCTGCCCGAGGCGCTCGAGCGCATCTGGCAGAAGTGGGGGCCCGATCAGCGAAGAGGAGCTAGCGGCATTTCTCGGCTCGAGCGACCACGTCGTACCCGAGCTCGCAGCAGCGCTCGCTCGCGACTTCATCAGGTTCTTCAATGGAGACTCCGAGGGCGCCTGCTACTCCACGAGTCCGCACGTCGAAGCGCTCGTGCGCGCCATCGTCCTTGCCATCCCGCTGCCCGTCTATCGCCTTCAGCGGCAGGAAGTGCCTGGGCAGTACCCCGGGTTAGGAGCGCTGCTTCGGCTCTTGCACGCCAACGGCCTCGATGAGTCATGGGCGCGTTACCTGCTGGGATTCACGGCGGAGCCGATGGGGCTCAACTTCCGCAACGAACTGCTCCATGGACTCGAGCTCGAGCCGACCGCGGCGGACGCTGCGCTCTTGCTGATCTGCGTTCTGTACCTCGCCAAGGGAGTGACGCTCATTCCGCGCGCAGAAGCGAGTGGCGACGACGGTGATGCCACGTAGACGCGCAAGTTCTCAGGACGATGTTCGTGCGGGCTCCATTCCGACGCGTCTCGGGCACCCTGCGGACGCTGAGTCGCGGAAGCGAAGAAGTGGCCGAGGCCGACGGCCGAGAGCGTGCCTGAGTCCCGTGGCAAGAATGGCAAGGTTCGGTGTTCGCTCGGGTTCGCTCGCGTTCGCTCGCGTTCGCTCGCTCCGACCGAAACCGCTGCAAACGGCCAGTTTGAGCGAACGGGCGCGAACGGGCGCGAACGGCCGCTCGCACTTGCCATGCAGAAGGTCGAGGGTTCGAGTCCCTTCATCCGCTCTAAGAAGTACCTGCAAATCGGCAGGTTCTGTCGTCCTGACGGTAAACGGCCTCAAGGCCGCGTGGCAAGGTTCGTTCACGTCGACGCGCGCGACGACGTCCCAAGTTCACCTCGACGTCGTGGGACTACCGGTCGAAGCGGGGGCAGGAAAGTCCCGCAAATCTAGGGAATCGCTCGCACGGCTTCTAATGAATGGACGCGGGTCAGCGGGACGTGAATCTTTTCGGCGGCATCGCGCCGTCGGCGTCTACAGAAGGTCATGTACGGAGCAAGCGGCCTGGCAAGGTCGCTTCACCTCGTACTCGTCCGCGTAGCCGAAAATGTCGCGCGTGCGGCACGATCTGCCCACCGGCACCGTCACCTTTCTCTTCACTGACGTCGAGGGGTCGACGAAGCTGCTGCACTCGCTGGGAGCGGAGCCCTACGCGAAGGCGCTTGCTGACCACCGGCGCGTGATCCGCGAAGCGTGCGCCGCGCATGGCGGGGTGGAGGTCGACACGCAGGGCGACGCCTTCTTCTTCGCCTTCCCCACCGCGCCCGGCGCGCTCGAGGCAGCGGGAGAGATGACCCGAGCGCTCGCATCGGGACAGCTGCAGGTGCGTGTCGGCGTGCATACGGGGACGCCGCTCCTCACCGAGGAGGGCTACGTTGGCGACGACGTCCACCTCGCCGCTCGCGTCGCCGCCTCCGCCCACGGCGGCCAGGTGGTCCTCTCGGCCTCGACGGCGACGTTCGTCGAACGGTCGCTCCTTGAGCTCGGTGAGCATCGCCTGAAGGACATTGCCGAGCCGGTTTCCATCTTCCAGCTCGGTGACGGGCGCTTCCCTCCGCTGAAGACGATCTCGAACACGAACCTCCCCCGGCCAGCGAGCTCCTTCGTGGGCAGGGAGAAAGAGGTCGAGGAGGTGCTCGCCCTGCTGGGAGACGGCGCCCGCCTCCTCACCCTCACCGGGTCCGGCGGCTCGGGCAAGACGCGGCTAGCGATCGAGGCGGCCGCCGAGCTCGTGCCCGAGTTCCGGGCAGGAGTGTTCTGGGTCGGTCTCGCTGCGCTGCGGGATCCGGCGCTGGTGACCGAGACGATCGCGCAGACACTCGGTGCCAAGTACGGCCTCGCGGAGCACATCGGCGTGCGCGAGCTGCTTCTACTCCTCGACAACCTGGAGCAGGTGGCCGAGGCGGCGCCCGAGCTGGCTTCGCTCGTCGAGCGCTGCCCGAACCTGAGGCTGCTCGTCACGAGCCGCGAGCTGCTGCGTGTTCGGGGTGAGGTCGAGTACCCGGTGCCTCCGCTCGCCGAGTCGGAGGCAGTCGCACTCTTCTGCGCACGCGCCCGCTCCGAGCCGGACGACGCGGTGGAGCAGCTCTGTCGCGCGCTCGACAACCTACCGCTCGCGCTCGAGCTCGCGGCCGGCAGGGCGAGCGTGCTCTCGCCAAGGCAGGTCCTCGAGCGGCTCTCGACGCGACTCGACCTGCTCAAGGGCGGGAGGGATGCCGATCCCCGTCAGCAGACGCTGCGGGCGACGATCGAATGGTCGTATGACCTGCTCTCCGCCGAGGAGCAGCGACTCTTCGCACGCCTAGCCGTCTTTTTCGGCTGCACGCTCGAGGCGACCGAAGAGGTCTGTGAGGCCGACCTCGACACCTTGCAGTCACTCGTCGAGAAAAGCCTCCTCCGCTCTTCGAACGAGCGCTACTGGATGCTGGAGACGATCAGGGAGTATGCGGCGGAGCGGCTCGAGGAGTCGGGCGAGGGCAGCGATCTGCGGGAACGCCACGCGCGGCATTTCCTCTCACTTGTCGAGGAGGCGGAGCCGAACCTGCACGGGAGCGGAAGCACTACGGAGTGGCTCGACCGGTTGGAGCGCGAGCACGACAACATCCGGGCTGCCCTCGACTGGTTCGAGGCCTCGGGGGATGGCGAACGTGCCTTGCGGTTGGCGGGAGCTTTGTCTTGGTTCTGGGGGATGAGGGGCTACATTCTGGAAGGCCGGAGTCGTCTCGAAGCCACACTCGGATGCGACGAGCGCCCGACCGCGGCTCGTGCCAAAGCTCTCATCGGAGCAGCCACCATGGCGTTCGAGGATGGAGATAACTCGGCGGCCAGGGCTCGAGCCGAGCAAGGACTTGAACTCCACCGAACGCTCGGTGATGCCTGGGGCACGGCGTACGCCGCATACGAGCTCGGGGACTTCGTCGGCAACGACGGCGATCTGGCGAGGGCTCGAGAGCTCTTCGAGGAGAGCGTACGGATCTTCCGCGAACTTGGCGACGAGCACCACACCCAGCTCGCGACCCGGATGCTCGCCTTTGCGTATCGCGGCCTCGGGGACCTGGAACGCGCCCGAGCGCTGCTCGAGGAGAACCTCCGTCGGGCTCGTGCGGCGGCCAACGAGTTCAGCGCCGCGGGCACGCTGAGCGAGTTGGCAATGGTTGCGAGGGACGAAGGTCGCGTCGACGACGCCCTCTCGATGCTGACGGAGTCACAGCGCATATGGCGAGATCTCGGGAATCTCATCGGGACAGTGGCGGGGCTGAGTCGAATCGCCTCCATACTTGCCGTCACCCGTAGGGCAGAGACGGCCGCTCGGCTGCTCTCTTGCTCGGAGAACCTGAACGAAGAGGTCGGCTACAGGGCGTCATGGCTGGCGGAGATGAACGAAGAGACGCTCACCGCAGTCCGCGCGCAGCTCGACGAAGCGGCCTTCGCCGAGGCGTGGGAGCAGGGCCGGAAGCTCTCGCCAGACGAGGCGGTCGCGCTCGCGTTCGCCTCCGTGGAGTGAGCGCGCCGTCGGCGCGGTCCTCCGCCCGGCGCGACTCCGGGTTTGGCGTCTGAATCCGTGGCAAGAATGGCAAGGTTCGGCGTTCGCTCGGGTTCGCATGCGTTCGCTCGCTTCGACCAAAAGGGCTGCAAGTAGCCGGTTTGAACGAACGGGCGCGAACGGAAGCGAACGGCTGCGCGCACTTGCCATGCAGGAGGCCGTGGGTTCGAGTCCCATCATCCGCTCTTCTATCGAGTTAAACGTCCCTGCAAAAATCGGCGTCCTTCCGTGTGGACCGGTCGCCTCATGCGTGTAGCTTCTCCCCGGATTTCTCCCGGGACAATTCACGCCCGACCTTCTGCTTCCATCCCGAAGTACGGGTCGCCTGTGCTGGCGAGGCGGTTCGTTAGCGGGAGCTGCCGGTGGAGCTGGCACGGTCGGATTGACGGCAGTGGGGAGCCGCACACACTTCTGGGCGACGGGCCGCAGGAGCTCATGTCTCGGCTTAGGCGGTGGCCGATTTGGCGCTGACACTGGTTGCGCCTGCTGGGCCCCATGGACGCTCCATCCGGGTCGGCCAGTTTCGGGCAGCGCAGCCCGATCCAGTTTGGATCCCAGACGGTTCAGGCGAGAGCACACTCGCGCATGGCGGCGTTGGGTCGCAGCTTCGAGCACCCGGTGACGGGCCCGAGCCTCGAGCGAAGGTGCACGGACAAAGGCGGACTGCTCAGGCGCGCTGAGGATGCGCTCAGGTTTCCGTTAGGTGTCGTCGCCAGGCTGCAGCCTCGCTGGACAGCAGCGATCATTGGCGCGAAAGGAGGGGTGTGATGGCGGACGTGACGGGTTTCCTCGAGGAGGCCGGGGTCGACTTCGACGTGCTCCAGCACGCGCACACCGAGCGGGCGGCGGACGAGGCAACCGTGCTCGGTATCGGGCCCGAGGAGGTGGCGAAGACGCTCGTCCTGGTCGCGCCGAGCGGCAACGTGCGCGCAGTGCTGGCCGCCTCGGAGCGGATCGATCTGCACAAGGTCGCCGGCGTGCTCGGGATCGGCGGCAAGAAGGTGCACTTGGCGAGCGAGGACGACCTCGCGCGTGCCTACCCGGACTTCGAGCTCGGCGCGGTGCCGCCGTTCGGCGGCCGCGAGGATCGCGTGATCGTGGACGAGCGACTCGCCGCACGCGACTCGGTCGTGCTTGAGGCCGGCTCGCACGACAGATCAGTGCGGCTGAAGGCAGCAGACCTCGTGCGTCTGACGAGCGCGCAGGTAGCCGACATCACCAGGGAAGAGCAGATGGCGGGCTAGGTCCCGGATCCGTCGAGCTCTCCGACCTCGGACTGCTCGCCATGGCCGTGACGCTACGTCGTGGCCGAGGCGTCCCAGCTGCGCCACTCGAGAATGTCTACTGCAAGGACCGGTCGGCCCGGGGGCTCACGTCGGTACCGCTCGTACTTCTCGACGAGCAGCCGGAGAGCCCGCTCGGCCTCCTCTCCCGTATCGAGCACTCGCGCCCGTCCCCGGAGGCTCACCCACCAGAGCCGGCCCCAGTCGTCTCCGTAATGGTCGACAAGGACGGTCATGTTAGGCCGCTCACGCGCGTTCGCGACGCGGCGAAGCCTGCGCGAGCGCTTCGGCTTCGCGTCGACGGCCGAGTAAAGCGTCTGGCCATCGAGGACGAAGACAATCGGCACGAGGTGCGGGCGCCCGTCCGGGTCGGTCGTCGCGAGCCGGGCTACCCGCGCGGTCCGCACCAGCTCCCTCATTGCTTCCGCCCCGTGCACGCGGATCGGTTATGGCTGATACAGCACGTCTGTCTTCGCCGCCATGACGAAATCGTTCCGATGCAGGCCCCTGATCTTGTGCGTCCACCATGTGACCGTCGTACTGCCCCATTCGGTTAGCAGCGCAGGGTGATGCCGCTCTTCCTCCGCAAGCTCGCCTACCTTGTTCGTGAATTCCAGCGCCTGCGCAAAATCGTCGAACGAAAAGGCGCGTCTCAGGCGTTTGACTCCATCGAGCTCCACGATGTCCCAGTCAGAGACTTGGGGCTGAAACTCGGCGATCTCCGCATCCGTCACGGTCGGTGCGTCTTTGCGACACGCGACGCACTTCATCTCCGTCAGCGTCTCCATCTCCCTGTCTCCCGTTAGTCGGCCCCTCGTAGACGGCTTCTCGTAGAGTCAGAGTACTGCTCGCGGTATCGATCCCTGCCAGCTATTTCGACTCGCGCGAGCAGATCTACGA
>Ga0299913_10003553_pt1 | contig 12791 bp, 10 predicted proteins | sample RVTome_9_FD_201360 | JGI IMG/M metagenome (GOLD analysis project Ga0299913, IMG submission 201360) | Soil microbial communities from uranium-contaminated site in the Upper Colorado River Basin, Wyoming, United States - RVT155D38 (version 2) ... | reverse complement strand
TGGCCATCGCCGTTTCGACCGGCGGGCGATCGAGGAGCTCAGCCGCCGCATGCGCGGGCTGGGAGGCGCCGCCCTGCGTTGAGGACGGGCCTCTGGCTCCGCCGCGCATGGCCGGGCGCGGCCGTGCTCGCGGGCGCCTTCGCCTGCGCGCTCGGCGCATCCGCCGCCGAGCCGCCGGCTCCCACCGACGCGGAGTGCCGGGTGTGCCACGAGAGCCCGTCGCTGGAGCGGCTCCCCGACTCCATCCACGGCCAGGCCGGTCTCACCTGCGTGGACTGCCACGCCGACCTCGCACAGGCCACCGAGTTCCCCCATCCCGCCACACCCGCGCCGCCCCAGTGCGCCTCGTGCCATGCCGAGCCGGTGGAACGCTACGCCGAGGGCGTGCATGCGCGTGCCCTGCGCGCGAACCCGGACAGCCCGGCCGCCACCTGCGCCGGGTGCCACGGCGACCACGACATCCTGCCCGCCGGGGACCCCTCGTCCCGCACGTACCACCTGAACCTGCCCCGGACCTGCGGCCGTTGCCACGGAGACGAGCAGATGATCCGCACCGCCGGCATCGCGGCCGGCAACGTGCCCGCGCAGTTCGAGGACAGCATCCACGGGCAGTCCCTGTCGCGGCGCGGCCTGGTGGTCGCCCCCAACTGCAGCTCGTGCCACCGTGCCCACGACATCCACCCGGCGCAGGACGCGCGCAGCCCGGTCTTCCCCGCCAACGTGCCCGCCACCTGCGGCCGCTGCCACGAGGGCATCCGCAACGAGTACGACACGAGCGTGCATGCGCAGGCGCTCGCGGCCGGCCGCGCCGCCGCGGTGTGCTCCGATTGCCACAGCGCCCACGGCATCGAGGCCACGGACGTTCCGGCCTGGCGCCTGTCCGTCATCGGGGAGTGCGGCACCTGCCACGAGGAGTCGATCCGCACCTACCGCGACGGGTTCCATGGCCAGGCCAGCGCGCTGGGCTTCGTGCGCGTCGCCACCTGCGCCGACTGCCACGGCGACCACGGGGTGCGCGCCGAGGCGGACGCCACCTCGCAGGTGCACCCGGCGAACCTGGTGACCACCTGCGGCCGGTGCCATCCCCGCGCGAACGCGAACTTCGTGCGGTACGATCCGCACGCCGATGCGCGCGACCGCGAAAGGAGCCCCGCCGTCTACTGGACCGCGCGGCTCATGAAGCTGCTGCTGGCCGGGGTCTTCACCTTCTTCGGCGTGCACACCGCGCTGTGGTTCCCGCGCTCCTGGCGCGAACGTGAAGCGCAGTCGAGGTCGAATGGCCACCCCGACCGCTGACCCCGGGGCGCGGACCATCCTCCGGTTCGACCGCTACGACCGCCTGCTGCACGGCCTGCTGATGGCCGCCTTCCTGGGCCTGTCGCTCACCGGGCTGCCGCTGCTGTTCGCCGATTCGCGATGGGCGCAGGTGATGGCCGGCCTCAGCGGCGGCTACGGCGTCACCAGCGTCCTGCACCGCCTTTTCGCCGCCCTGCTCATCGGGGTGTTCGCGGCCCACCTGGGACGGGTGCTGCGGAGGGTGTACGTCCACAAGGAGCTGGGCATCCTCTGGGGACCCGACTCCCTGGTTCCCCAGCCGCGGGACGTGGTCCAGATGGCCCAGCACTTCCGCTATTTCGTGGGGCTCGGGCCCCGGCCGCAGTTCGACCGCTTCACCTACTGGGAGAAGTTCGACTACTGGGCAGTGTTCTGGGGCATGGGGATCATCGGCGGCTCCGGCCTGCTCCTCTGGTTCCCGGGCCTGTTCTCCCGCTTCCTGCCCGGCTGGGTCTTCAACATCGCCTTCATCGTGCACGGCGAGGAGGCGCTGCTGGCCACCGTGTTCATCTTCACCGTGCACTTCTTCAACGGGCACCTGCGGCCGGAGAAGTTCCCCATGGACACCGTGATCTTCACCGGTCGGGTGGACCTCCACGAGCTCGAGCACGAGCGGCCCGCCGAGTACGCGCGCCTCGTGGCCAGCGGGCGGCTGGAGGAGAAGCTGGTGGGGCCCCCGTCCCGCCGGGTCCTGCGTGTGGGAGTGGCCGCGGGGACCGTCGCCATACTGCTCGGGTTGACCATGGTCACGCTCACGGTGTACGCGCTGTTGCGCCACTGACCCGGAGCCGTTGACAAACGGGCGTACCCGCTGTTCACTAAAAGCGCGGCTTCACTCCCCATGAATCGACTTCTGGGCATCACAGCGGCGGCGTTCGCCGTCACCCTCGGCGCGCTGGGCGCGCGCGCGCAGCCGGGGGGAGAGCAGGACCCGCCCGCGCAGGCCGCCGCGCCCGAGACGCAGGCTCCGGCCGCGCTCGAGCTGTGCGCGTCGTGCCATCCCTCCGCGGCAGCCGGCCTCACCGGGACGCACCACGCCGGCCTGGACAGCTCGTGCGCGCGCTGTCACGGGGACGTGGCCGCGCACGTCGCGTCCGTCACGGAAACGGGGGACCCCGGGCCCATCGTCTCGTTCCGCCGGCTGGATCCGCGCCAGGCCAGCGAGACCTGCCTGGGCTGTCACGACAAGGGCCGGCAGGCGCTCTGGCACGCGGGCGTGCACCACCGCCGCGGCGTGTCCTGCGTGAGCTGCCACAGCGTCCACTCGTTCAAGTCCGCCGACGCGCAGCTCAAGACCATGCGTGAGCCGGAGACCTGCTATCAGTGCCACGCCCCGATCCGGGCCCGGTCGCTGCGCAGCTCGCACCACCCGGTGCGCGAGGGGCTCATGAGCTGCTCGAGCTGCCACGACCCGCACGACGGCGCGCGGCCGCGCATGGTGCGCGCGGAGTCGGTGAACGAGCAGTGCCTCACCTGCCACACCGAGAAGCGCGGGCCCTTCCTGTGGGAGCACCCGCCGGCGCGCGAGAGCTGCCTGCACTGCCACGATCCCCACGGCTCGAACCACGACAAGCTGCTCGTGGCCAAGCAGCCCTACCTCTGCCAGCGCTGCCACCTGAACACGCGGCATCCCGGCACGATGTACGACCTGCGCAACACCCTCGCGGGGCCCTCCGTCAGCAACCGCGTCGTGGATCATGCCTGCCGGAACTGCCATCAGAACGTGCACGGCGGCAACGCCCCTTCCGGCCCGTACCTGGGACGATGACCATGCGCGTGCTCCTCGTCGGACTGCTCGCCCTGCTGCCCGTGGCCGCGATCGCCGCGGACGAGCCGCCGAAAGAGGTGGCCCAGGCCGCGCCGGACGCGGGGACGGCGCCCCCCCCGGCCACGCCGCCCACGGAGCCGGCCGCGCCCTCTCCGGCCGCCGGACCCGGCGGTGTCCTGCCGCCTCCCTTCACGCTGGGGCGCGTCGAGTTCGGCCTGCAGGGCGTCGAGACCGACACCCGCTCGTCGAAGTTCCAGGAGTACCGCGACCTGCCCACCGGCCCCTTGCCCTCGTTCGTCCGGTTCGCGGGCAGCCGCCGCGTCCTCTGGGATCTCGTGGCGGAGGACCTGCTGCAGGACGACGCGCGCTACCGGCTGGCGGTGGAGCCGCGCGGCCACTCGTTCGAGGCCTCGTACGCGCTCATCCCGCACCGCTTCGGCCACGACGCGCGGTCGCTGCTCGAGGACACCGGCCGCGGCGTGCTGTCGCTGAGCGACACCTTGCAGCGCTCGTTCCAGACCGCGGTGGAGGAGCAGCACGCCCGGAACCGCACCGGGGTCAACTTCGCGTTCCTGAACAACCTGGTGCAGCCCTCGCTCGCGGCCGAGGACCGCTTCGACCTGCAACTGCGCCGCGACCAGGGCCGGCTCACCATGGACCTGTGGCGCGACCGGCCGGTGGCGGTGCGCCTCGCCTACTTCCACGAGCGCCGGCGCGGGGAGCGCGGCTCCGGCACGTCGTTCGGCTTCAACAACGTGGTCGAGACGCCGGAGCCCATCGACTACCGCACGCAGGACCTCGCGCTCTCCGCCGAGTGGTCTCCCGCCTGGGGGATGGTGCGCGGCGGGCTGCGGCTGAACCTGTTCACGAGCACGATCGACGCGCAGGTGTTCGACAACCCCTTCCGCGCCACGGCCTCCACGGATGCGAGCGCGTACCAGGCGCCGTCCTCCTCCTCGGTGGGCGGGCCCGTCTTCGGACGGCTGGCCCTGCCGCCGGACAACCGGTCGCTCACCGGCACGCTGGGCGTGGTGTGGAAGGCGCGCGCCCGCACCCGGGTGGCCCTCGACGGCAGCTACGGCGTGTGGACGCAGGACGAGGCCTTCATCCCGTTCTCCACCAACACCGCGATCACGTCCCCGGTCGTGGCCGCCGACCCGGGCGCCCTGCCCGCGCGCAGCCTGGACGGCCGGATCGAGGTCTTCACCCTGTCCGGCGTCGTGTCCTCGCGCCCGGTCGACCGCCTCACGCTCACGGGCCGCGTGCGCCGGTACGACCTCGGCAACGAGACGCCGCGCGTCCGCTTCCCCCTCGGGTACGTGCGCTTCGACGCGGTCTGGGAGGACATCCCGCGCATCAGCGTGCCTTACGGGCACGTGAACGACCAGGCCACCGCGGCCGCGGCCTGGGACTTCGGGCCTCTCAGCGCGGAGGCGGGCTGGCGGTTCGACCGCTGGCAGCGGACCTTCCGCGAGACCGACGACACGCGCCAGCACACCGGGTTCCTCTCCGCGGACCTGCGCGCGGGTGGCTGGGGCGTCCTGCGCGGGAGCTTCGAGCGCGGGCATCGCGACTTCGACCGGTACGACGCGGAGCGCGCGGAGCACGCGTCGTTCCTGGAGCCGGGCCCGCCCGTGAACCTCCCTTCCCTGCGCCGCTACGACCAGGCCACGAAGGACCTCACGCGCGCGATGGCGCTCTTCCAGATCACGCCGTGGGAGACCGCCACCGTCTCCCTGTCCTTCACCCAGGGCCGCGACGACTACGACGAGTCGCCGCACGGGCTGCTGGAGTCGCGCGTGCGCGCGCTCTCCGCGGAGGTGGACTGGAGCCCGACGGACCGGCTCAACCTCTCGGCCTTCTACACGCGCGAGGACGTGTCTTCGGTGCAGCGGGGCCGGCAGAGCGGCGCCACGCCCTCCACGAACCCGGCGGACGACTGGACCGCGGACGTGGACGACGACTTCGACTCCCTGGGCGCGGGCGCCACGCTGACGCCGCGGCCGGACCTCGAGCTGTCCCTGCGGGCCACCCTGCATCGGACCGACGGCTTCAATGACCTCGACAGCCCGCCGGGCGGCACGCCCGACGTCGCCGTGGACATCACGGCCTTCGACGACACGCGCCTTCTTCTGCTGTCGGGCGAGGCCCGCTACCGTCTCTCCGCGCGGTGGCAACTCGCGGCCGGGGGCTGGGTCGAGGACTACGAGTTCCGGGACGCCGCCAGCGAAGGCCTGCCCCACTATGCGCCGGGCGGGTTCTTCCTGGCGCCGGTCGACGGTGACTATCGGGGGACGGTGTTCTACGTGCGCGCGGCCTACACCTGGTGAGGCGCGCTTTCCGACAGGAGGTTCCCATGAGCCGCTTCACGTCGCTGCTCGCCGTGGCCGTGCCCGCTGCGATCGTGCTCTCCGCGCCCGCCCGCGCGGCGGAGCAGCTCGACGGCAAGAAGATCTTCCTCGCGCAGAAGTGCGAGACCTGCCACGCGGTGTCCTCGGCCGACATCAAGGCCACGGGCAAGATCAAGGCGCCCGACCTCACCGGCACCGCCGCCAAGCGTGACGCCACGCTGCTCTCGGGCTATCTGCGCCGCAACGCCGAGATCGGCGGCAAGAAGCACATCAAGCCGTTCACCGGCAGCGACGAAGAGGCCGGCGCGCTGATCGCCTGGCTGCAGAAGCAGGTCCCGCCCGCCAAGAAATAGCCCCTCCGTCGTCCGTACCGGCCATCTCAGCCATTTCTCCCGCCTGGATCGGTCCTTGTCCCGATGGTCTCCCGAAGCGCGCCACCGCATATTGGAGGCAGACGATCGGGAACCGGAAGGAGGGGGTCATGAAGCGGTGGAGCGGTGGAACGAGGGTGCCGGCGGGCTTCTACTGGCGGCCGGCGAGCTGGGAGATCGTGACGCTGTCCGGGCTCGAGGGTGTGCTCCCGGGCGAGCGCGGCGAGCGCTACTTCAAGGTGCCGGTGCTCGCGATGCTGGCGCTGGCTCCGGCCATGGGCGCCGCGCTCGTGATGTTCCTGCCCCTGGTGGGCTTCGTGCTGGCGGGGCGGGAGCTGGCCCGCAAGACGCGGCGGATGGTCGCGGCAGGCACGGGCGGGGCGCCGGCCGAGCACGCGGCGCCGGCGCGCAAGGCGGCGTGAGCGTCCGCCGAAAAATGGTCGATCCCGTGTCGTTCCTTCGATCCGCCCGGGTCGTTCGAACGGCTCATAGCCTCCGGGCCGCTCTCGCAGTAACTTGACCTCCTGAACGGTCCCTTCCGCCCGCGCACGCCGAAACGCGCGGGCGCCCGTTCGATGCCGGCTCCGAGAGGGCGGGGGCGGCGCGGTCCCATCCCTGGAAACCGACCGTGACTCTTGGCCAGCGCCACCGCTGGAGCAAGGAGATTTGCGATGAGATTGAGAGCCAGTCCCGGCCGCCTGGCCATGGCCATCCTTACCTCGTCGTTCGCGCTGGGGAGCGCCGCCGAGGCGCAGGTCCAGACGCCGCTGGCGGGGTCCGCCATCCCGCAGTTCGTGGACCCGCTGCCCATACCGACGATCGTGTCGGGAGACGCCGACCTGACGCTGCGCATGTGCGAGTTCAAGGCGAACGTCCTGCCGACCGGCACGTTCGCGCCCTTCGTCGCGCCGGAGACCTGGGTCTGGGGCTACCACCCGGGCCCCTGCCCCCAGACGACGCAGCCGACCTACATCGGGCCGGTGATCGTGGCCACGCGGGATACGCCGACGCGGGTCACCTTCCTCAACGAGCTCGGGACGACGGCCACGAGCAACGTGCTCGCGTACACGCGGTCCACCGACCAGACGCTGCACTGGGCCGACCCGCTCCACGCGGAGGCGAACCACTGCGCGCACCAGGCCACGATGTTCCCGGGCCAGCCGCCGGTGGGCGAGTGCGCGGAGAACTACGCGGGGCCGATCCCGGCCGTCGTCCACCTTCACGGCGGCGAAGTGCCGCCGCAGCTCGACGGCGGGCCCGACTCCTGGTTCACCAGCGACGGGGGCTCCCGGGGCCACGCGTTCTACAGCTACCCCGGCACCGGCACCGGGAACGACGCCGTGTACCGGTACCCGAACACGCAGGAGGCCGCGCCCATCTGGTTCCACGACCACACGCTCGGCGCCACGCGGCTCAACGTCTACGCCGGCCTCGCCGGCGCCTATGTCATCACCGACCCTCCGCGCGACCCTGCGAACCTGCCCCCGATCGTGCCGCTCGTGATCCAGGACCGCTCGTTCGACACCACGGGGCAGCTCTATTTCCACGCGGGCGCGCCGTTCATCCCCAACCCCGACCACCCGTTCTGGGTGCCGGAGTTCACGGGCGACACGATCGCCGTGAATGGGAAGGTCTGGCCGTTCTTCGACGTCGAGCCCCGGCGGTACCGGTTCCTGTTCCTCAACGGCTCCAACGCCCGCGCCTACGAGCTCTTCCTCACGAACCCGGTGACCAAGGTCAACGGCCCGCCGCTGTGGCAGGTGGCCACGGACGGCGGTTACCTCGACGTGCCCGTGAAGATCGATCCGAACGCCCCCAAGGGCCAACTCCAGAAGCTCGTGATCATGCCGGGCGAGCGGGCGGATGTGATCATCGACTTCGCGGGCCAGCTTCCCGGGACGACCCTGATCATCAGGAACGTGGCCAAGACGCCGTTCCCCAATGGCGCCACGGCCCCGGGTTCCACTGTGGGCCGGATCCTGCAGTTCCGCGTGGTCGCCGGCACCGGAGCCGCCGACACCACCTTCGACCCCGCGAGCGGAGGGGCCCTGCGGGCCCCGCTGGTGCGGCTCGTGAACCCCGCGACCGGCACGCTCGCGCCCGGCGTGACGCCGGCCGTTAAGCGGCAACTCACGCTGAACGAGGTCATGGGCCCGGGCGGCCCGCTCGAGGTCGTGCTCAACAACACGAAGTGGAGCGGCTTGCGTCCGGACGGGTCCGTGCGCCCCGATTTCACCGCGGTGACCGTGGGCGGCGTCACCAGCTACTACTCCGAGCTGCCCGGCGAAGGCACGACCGAGGTGTGGGAGGTCATCAACCTGACCGCCGACGCGCATCCCATCCACACCCACCTCACGCAGGTGCAGGTGCTGAACCGCCAGCGCTTCGATGGGGCGAAATACCTGGCAGCCTACACGGCGGCGTTCGGCGGCGTGGCCATGCCCGACGGGTATGGCCCGCCCGCCGACTACGGCGCGCCCAACGCCGACGGCGCGCTCGGCGGCAACCCGGCGGTGGGTCCGTTCCTCAAGGGCGTTCCCGCACCTCCGGCCGCCAACGAGGCCGGCTGGAAGGACACCGTGATCATGCTGCCGGGCGAGGTGACGCGGATCGCCGTGCGCTTCGCACCCACGGACCGGCCGGTCGGCGATCCGGATCTGTTCTACCCGTTCGAGCCGAACGGCGGCCACGGGTACGTGTGGCACTGCCACATCATCGACCACGAGGACAACGAGATGATGCGGCCGTACGCGGTCACGCCGATGGACGTGCCGCGGACGTTCATCGACTACTGATCACGCCGGGGGGCCGCGCCCGGCCGGGTGCGGCTTCCGTTTCACGCGGCCGGCGCGCTCCCAGCCGGGGAACGCACCCGTAGACCACATACAGCAGACCTGACCCCGGCTCAGAGGCGGATGACGCCCTCGCGCAGCGCGAACTTGACCAGGGCGGTGCGGTCGTGCAGGTCGAGCTTCTGCATCACGTGCGCGCGGTGGGTCATGGCCGTCTTCACGCTGATGGCCAGCACGTCCGCGATCTCCTTGTTCGAGCGGCCTTCGGCCACGAGCTTCAGCACCTGCTTCTCGCGGTCGGTCAGCGACTCGTAGCTGCCGGCGGCGGCCTCGCCCGCCGGCTCGCTCACCGCGGCGCGCGCCACCTCCGGGTCGAGCACCAGCCCTCCGCGCTGGACGGCGCGGATGGCCGCGGGCAGGTCCGCGCCCACCGTCTTCTTCAGCACGTAGCCGGCCGCGCCCACCTTCATGAACCGGGCAACGTACTCGCGGTCCTCGTATTGCGTCAGCACCAGCACGCGGGCGCGCGGGCACTCCCGCTGCAGGGCCAGCGTGGCCTCCAGGCCGCCCAGGCCGGGCATGGCGATGTCCATGAGCACGACGTCGGGCTCCAGGTGGCGCGCCTTCTCCACCGCCTCGCGCCCGTCCGCGGCCTCCCCCACCACCTCGATGTCTTCGCACGACCGCAGCAGGGCACGGACGCCTTCGCGGACGAGGGCGTGGTCGTCGGCGACCAGCACGCGGATCCTAGGCACGTGTGGCCTCGGCCGGCACTCCGGCCGGCGCGCGCAGCAGGACCCGCGCGCCCAGGCCGGGCGCGGCGTCGATCTCGGCGGTGCCGCCGAGCAGCTCCAGGCGCTCGCGGATGCCGAGCAGGCCCAGCCCGCGGCCGGAAGGGTCCGCGGTGGCGAGGGCGGCCCCGTCGAAGCCCCGGCCGTCGTCCTCGATCTCGATCTCGACCGTGTCCCCCTGCCGGGAGGCCTGGATCAGCACGTTCTGCGCGCGCGCGTGCCGCGCCACGTTGACCACGGTCTCCTGCACGGCGCGGAACAGCGCCGTCTCCGTCTCCGGGGGCAGCCGCTCGTCGAGACCGCCGAACTCGTAGCGCACGGTGATGCCCTGCGGGCGGAGGTGGCGGTCGGCCAGCCAGCGGATGGCGGGGACGAGGCCGAGGTCGTCGAGCACCGCGGGCCGCAGGTCGAAGATCACGCGGTGGACCTCGTCGAGCATGCGCTGCGCGAGCGCGCGCGCTTCGGCCAGCCCTTCACGGTACGCGAGGCTCGAGCCGCCGAGCAGCGCGGCCTCGCACCGCATGCCCAGCGCGGCCAGGGTCTGGCAGGTCTGGTCGTGCAGCTCCCGCGCGATGCGCTTGCGCTCCTCCTCCTGCGCGCCGATCACCTTGCGCAGCAGCCACCGGCGGACCTCGTCGCGCGCGCGCAGCTCGCGGTTGAGCCGCTCCAGCTCGCGCGTGCGCTCCTCGACGCGCCGCTCCAGCTCCTCGCGCGCGCGCGCGGTGGCGTCGAGCGAGTGGGCCAGCTCCCGCCGCATGGTTTCGAGCGAGCGGGCCAGGCGGCCCACCTGGTCGCGCCCGAGGTCGGGGATCGGCTCGTGGATGGCTCCGTCCGCCATGCGCGCCGCGACACGGGAGAGCGTGGCGAGCGGCTCGATCACGCTGCGCGCGGCGCCCCAGGCGAAGAGCAGCGCCAGCCCGAGGACGCCCGCGCCCACCGCCGTCAGGCGGGCCAGGAGGGAGCCTCCGGCGCCGAGCAGGGTCGGGTCCGGATCGCTCACGACGACGCGCCAGGCGGAGCCCTCCACCGCGGCCTCCGCCCGTCCCGACCCGCCCGCGCGGCCCCCGCCTCCGAAAGGACGCGCGCGCGCCGGGCCGGCGCCCGCCAGCACCACCCCACGGCCGTCCACGACCTCGACCGCGCTCGTCGCCCCCCCGGGAGCCGCGAGCGCGGCGCTCCAGGACGGGGCGCGCGGGTCCACGACCGCACAGGCCACGCCGGCGGGCCGGCCCTCGCGGTCGCGCAGGGGGACGACGAGCAGGATGCGCCCGTCGGCCTGGGCGTCGGACACCACGGGACCGTCCACGGCCGCGCTCTCCGGCGGCGCCCCGCCGCGCGGCTCGCGGGCGATGCCCCGGGGGTCCTCCGCCACGACCGTCCCGTCCGCCGCGACGAGGAACACCCCCGCCAGCTCGCGCGCCCGGAAGCGCAACGCCCGCAGCGCGGCGTGCGCGGGCCCGGCGCCCGCCTCCCCGGGGTCCCACCCCGCGGAGGCGCCGAGCTCCGACAGCGACTCCAGGTCGCGGCGCAGCGCCGCCTCCCACCGATGCGCGAGCACGTTCGCGACCCACTGCCGGTCGGCGGCGCGCTGCCGTTCCAGCCGGCGCACGTCGTGCCACGCGACTGCGCCCACGAGCGCGGTCGCGAGGAGGACGCCGGCGCCGACGAGGACGGCCACGCGGTGCTCGATGCCGTGGCGCACCGTGGGGTCTTCTGGCCCGCGGCGGCCGCCCTCAGCCATCGCGGGTGTGTCCTGGCTTGTCGTCGGGCGCGGGGGGCTCGGCGTCCGGCCGGGCGGCGGCCGGCGGCTTCGCCGCATCCTGTCCCGGGAACAGCCGTTCGTACTCCAGCGGATGGTGCTCGCGCAGGTGCTCGCGGCTGATCTTGCCGGTGAAGATGGTGGGGTTGAAGGGAAACACGCCGGGCGCGAAGTGCGCGTTGTACACGTGCCAGGTCAAGACGACCAGGAACGCCATCAGCCCCTCGTTGCTGTGCGCCACCTTGGCCACCGGGATCAGCTCGCCGGGCAGGAAGCGGGTCACCAGGATCGGAAAGTAGAGGATGAGTCCCGTGGCGCTCATCACCAGCGCGCCGATGACGAGCCCCCAATACTCGAACTTCTCGCGGTAGTCGAAGCGGTCGAAGCGCGCCTGCGCGTCGGAGAGCCGCAGGTAGTAACGGAGGCTCGTCACCACGTCCTGGAAGTCGCGCTTCGTGGGTACCATGGAGAGGGGCGTGCGGCGGGTCGCGGCCTGGAAGACGGCCGTGAGCAGGTGGCCGGCCGTGAGGGCCACGAACAGCACGCCGGCCGCGCGGTGCAGCCAGCGCATGCGCCCGATCCCGCCCAGCGCCTCCACCACCACGCCCGCCCAGCCCGCCTCGTAGAACTTCTGCGGGAAGCCCGTGAAGGCGAGCAGCAGGAAGAGCACCATCACGACGAGGTGCTCGATCCTCTGCCGGACGCTGAAGCGGACGACGTAGTCGCTCATCGGTTCACCACCCGCCTCCACAAGTGGAGGACGATCTGCAGGACGAGGCCGCCGATCACGAACGGGATGAAGACCCAGTAGAAGGCCTGCACCAGCCAGACCAGGGGCGCCTGCTTCAAGCTCGGCTCGTAGTGGGAGAGCCAGGCGGCGGGGAAATTGTCGCTCGCTCCCTCGTGGCACCGGCGGCAGGTCTTCACCAGGTTGGCCTTGACCACGCGCGAGCCGGGATCGTCCACCTTCGCGATGTCGTGCACGCCGTGGCAGTCGGTGCAGAGCGCGGTCAGCCGCGCCTCCCCCGGCCGCCTGGCGCTGGAGAGCGAGGCGGACATGCCGTGGAAGTCGGCCAGGTAGGTCCGCAGCACGCGCGTGGAGAGGCCGTAGGGCGCCATCTTCTTCTCGTCGCCGTGGCAGTTGCCACACAACTGCGGCGAGGCGAGCAGCCAGGCCGCGTCGTGGGGTCCGCCCACCGCGTGCGAGCGGTGGCAGTCGGTGCACACCGGGGCGTCGGCGCTCGCCTGCTCGAGCAGCGCCCGGCCGTGCACGCTCTTCGCGTACGTCTCGTACACGCCCTGGTGGCACCGGGCGCACGTGCGCGAGAGCGCGGCCCGCGGCCGGCCCGGAGGCACCACGTCGTGGGCGCCGTGGCAGTCGGTGCACGAGGGAGCGCGTGGATCGGCGTGAGGCAATAGCTTGTAGTGGACGCTGTCCACCATCCGCGTGTAGTTCTCGAAATGGCACGACTTGCACGCCTCGCGGAAGGGGGCGCGGTACTCCGCGAGCGTCCGGTAGACGCGCTCGGGGTGCGGGTAGTCTCCGTGCCCGGGATGGCAGTCCGTGCAGCTCAGCCGCGCGCCGTGCACGGAGCCCGCGAACACCTCGGCGTCCACCGTCATC
>Ga0299913_10003552_pt1 | contig 12792 bp, 8 predicted proteins | sample RVTome_9_FD_201360 | JGI IMG/M metagenome (GOLD analysis project Ga0299913, IMG submission 201360) | Soil microbial communities from uranium-contaminated site in the Upper Colorado River Basin, Wyoming, United States - RVT155D38 (version 2) ... | reverse complement strand
GAGAGAATCGATGTGAAACGTCAGCGTGCCGCCCGACCGTGCATGGACCAACTTGCTCAGCTCGTAGCCGTGCCGGGGCCGCGCGTCGAGGAGGGAGAGGATGAGCAACTCCGCTGAGCCCCTCTTCAGTTCACGATCCAGCGCACGCGTGTCGATATCTGCCATGGACAGATATTATGTGGACAGATGCAGCCCGTCAAGATGCGTCCGGCCGCGGTCCGGGAGCGGCTTGGACGGCCGGTGGCTGGCGTCCTCGACTCGGTCCGAAAACCTGGGTGCGGGCACGCCTTGGGTCAATGCCTACACTGGAACGGCAACGTGCGGTTCGAGATCCCAGCTGGAAGGTGGAAGCTGGATTCTGGGCCTCAGTTGACACCCTCCCGCCCGGCAGCGTAGGGTCTGCCGACTGGAGGCTGCTGCTGCCCACCTATAAGAAGCCCGGTACGGAGGAGGTCCGCTCGCGCGCCGCGGGCGCGCGGCTCGACACGCTCGGCCAGGACGTGCGCCACGCGTGGCGCGCGCTGAGCCACTCGCGCGGGCACGCGCTGTGGGTGATCGGCAGCCTCTCGATCGGCATGGCGGTGATGACGGCGACGCTCGCGCTGCTGAACGCGCTCCTGGTGCGCTCCTTTCCTGCAGTCACCGATCAGGACGGGCTCGTGCGGGTGGCCGTCAGCCGCAACTGCGGGCGCCCCGAGTGCTGGCTGCGCATGTCCTCCCTCGACGATTACGACGCGCTGCGCCAGGGCCTCACCGGCCTGCAGGGCCTGACCGCATACGCGCAGGGAGAGGTCCCCGTCACGCTGCACGACGCACAGTCGCTGCGCGCGCTCTTCGCGTCCGATAACTACTTCGATGTGCTCGGCGTGCCCGCGGCGATCGGCCGAACGTTCGACGCGCGAGACAGCCGCGCACATGCGGCGGTGGCCGTTTTGTCGCATGCCGTCTGGACCGGGCAGATGGGTGCCGACCCGTCGGTCATCGGCCGGTCGATCAGGGTGGTCGATTCGCTCGTGGAGATCATCGGCGTGTCGCCTCGAGGGTTTGCCGGCATCGACTTCCGTGTCCGCACACGCGGGCCCGACATCTGGCTGCCGCTATGGCTGGCGGACCAAATCCTGCCCTTTGCGCCTGCGGACGCGCGGCGGCATCACCGCGCGATCTCCTTCGTGGGCAGGCTGGCCGATGGCGGTGGCGCGGACCGCGTGCAGAGCGAAGCGGACGTGGTCGCGTCCGGCCTCGCAGCCCTCCACGACCCGGCGATCCCCCATGGCCGCGCCGAGGTGCTGCCCGTCTGGATGACGAGGCCGGAGCTCCGCCCTCTCATGGTGCTGATCATCCTGCCCATTCCCATGCTCATGCTGGTGATCGCCTGCGTGAATGCCGCGAACCTGATGCTGGCGCGCGGGTCGCAGCGCGGGCGCGAGATAGCCATCCGGCTGGCCATCGGCGCCGGCCGCTGGCGCATCGTCCGCCAGCTCCTGATCGAGAGCGTGCTGCTTGCGCTGGCCGCGACGGCGGTTGCCGTGCCGCTCGCGCAGTGGGGGCTCGACATCGCGCAGGGACCGCTTGGCGTGCCGATGCCGCTCGATGGGACCGTGCTTGCGGTCGCCGTCGTCACAGCCGCCGGGACGGCGATCGCATTCGGGCTCATCCCCGCGCTTCGCACGACCGCGCAGCCGCCGGCACGGGTGCTCGGGCCGGCCGGTGCGGGCAGCAGCGCCGCGCCGCGACAGTCGTTCGCGCGCCGTGCGGTCCTCGTGGCGCAGGTGGCGCTCTCAATCGGGCTGCTCGCGACAGGGTGGCAGCTGGTCGCGACCGTCAGATCGGCGGGAGGGTACGCCGGCACGCCAGGCGATCGCCTCCTGATCGCCAGGTTCGACCTGGAGCCGCTTCGATTGTCCGCGTCGGAGACGGCGAGCTTCTACCAGCAGCTCCTCGACCGCGCGTCCCGCGTCCCGGCTGTGGCGGCCGCGGGCCTCGCGAGACACACCGCTGTCTGGACGTTCGGGCGCGGCGCCGCGCCGGCATCCCTCCTCGCATGGCACCCGGGCGATGGTCCCGCCGACGGCCGCGCGTACATCGGTGGCTATGCCGATGGCGATCTGTTCGACGCGGTGGGCCTCCGGCTGCTCGGCGGACGGGCGTTCGCGGAGGGCGACCGAGACGGGCCGCCGCGCGTGGCCGTCGTCAACCAGACGCTGGCGGACGCGCTGGGCGGACCGGCCGTCGGACAGATGCTCCGGATCGCCGCGCGAGACCAGGAGTTCTCCTCGTCGACGGAGGTGCAGATCGTGGGGGTCGTCGAGTCGGCGATGGAGCCCCGCTACACCGCCGACGGACGTCCAGTTCCGAAGCTGTACCTGCCGTCGCCGATCGGACCAGAGCCAGCGCTTGCGCTGTACGTCCGATCGCGCAGCACGGCGGCGGGACTGGGCGCGTCGCTGCGGCAGCTGGTGCGCGACCTCGACGCGCGGGTGCCGATCATGGAGCTCGGCTCGCTCGACGAGATCAACGAACGCTCCTTCGGGCCGCAGCTGTGGCTCGCGCGCGCGGCCGCCGTCCTCGGCGGCCTCGGCGTGCTGCTGGCCACGGCCGGGCTCTACGGCGTGGCGTCGTACGTCGTCTCCATGCGGTCCCGGGAGCTCGCCATACGGCTGGCGATTGGCGCCCGACCGCGGCGCGTGCTGGCGATGATCCTGGGTGATTCGCTGCGCATCGTGTGCGCGGGACTGGCCCTTGGCGGGCTCGCCGCCTGGATCGTCAGCCGCGTCATCCAGTCGGAGTATCACGGGATCGTCGGGATCGACATCGTCGCATTCGGAGGATCGGGGGCGCTGTTCGTCGCGGCGATGCTCGTCGCCAGCGCTCTTCCGGCAGTGCGTGCAGCACGAGTGGACCCGGTGGCGGCGCTGAAAGAGGGCTGACGCCAGTGTGTCTGATCCCCGGTGCATCGAGCCGCACGCGTCGATGCGCCGTCGCCCTGCGGCAGAAGTGATCGCTGCTGTCGACCAGTCAGAAGGACTCCCCGAACCGTCCGGCCACGCTTGCAACCGTGGCGACGAGCTCCGACGGATCGACCGGTTTGGCGACCTGGACGAGGAAACCGGCGCGCAGCGCGCGCGTACGGTCCTCGGTGCGCGCAAAGGCTGTCAGCGCAATGGCGGGTACGCGGCCGCCGCGCTCCGGCCCGAGCGCGCGTATCAGCCGCAGCAGCTCGTATCCGTCGGTGCCCGGCATGCCGATGTCGCTGACGAGCACGTGCGGCTGCGCCGATTCGGCGAGGCGGACCGCCTCCTCGGCCGTGCTGGCGGTCACGACCTGGGCGGCGCAGTCTTCCAGCACGCGGCGCAGGAGATCTCGCGCGTCGGCCTGATCGTCGACGACGAGCACGCGAATCCCGGCGAGATCGGCGGGCGCGAATGCCGCCAGCGGTATCTCGCCGGAATGCGGATGGAGCGATCCGCTGTCGTGACGGCTCGGCTGCACGACCATGAGCGGCAGGCGCACGGCAACCTTCGTCCCGAGGCCTTCACCCGCGCTGTGCACCTCGACGGTGCCTCCGTGGAGCTCCACGAGATTCTTAACGATGGAGAGACCGAGCCCGAGGCCGCCATGCGCCCGCGTCGTGGACGCGTCCGCCTGCCGGAATCGCTCGAACAGGTGCGGGAGGAACTCGGGGGGGATGCCAACGCCGCTGTCGGCGACGCCGATCTCGACATGGGAGTCCACACGCTCCACTGTCACCTGTATCGTTCCTGCCCTGGGTGTGAATTTGATCGCGTTCGAGAGCAGGTTCCATATGACCTGCTGCAGCCGGGCCGGGTCGCCGGAAATCGGGCCGGCCGTGGGATTCACGATCTTCTGCAGGCGGATTCCCTTGGCGTCCGCGGCGGGCATCACCGTCTCGATCGCCGCTTCGATCACCTGCGCGGGGTGCACGGTCCGCATGTCGAGACGCAGCTTTCCGGAGGCGATGCGGCTCATGTCCAGGAGGTCCTCGATGAGCTGCGTCTGCACATGCGCGTTGCGCTCGATCGTCTCGAGACCGCGTACGAGGTCGTCGCGGTCGCCGGCGCTGTGCCGGAGCAGCTTGGCCCAGCCGAGGATCGCGTTCAGCGGCGTGCGCAGCTCGTGCGAGAGGGTGGCGAGGAAGTCGTCCTTCACTTCGCTCAGCCGCTCGGCGGCGTTCCGCGCGGCGCGTTCGCTCTCGAGGAGCGCCTGGCGCTCTTCGGCGGCCCGCTGCGCAGCCTCGTAGAGCCGCGCGTTATCGATCGCGACGCCGGCCTGTGCCGCAATGCCGACGATCAGCCGTTCGACGCGCTCGCTGAAGACGCCGGGCGTGGAGTGGCCGAAGAACAGGCCGCCAATCACCTCTCCCGTACGGGAGATCACGGGCACGGCGAGATAACTGCGCACGGGCAGGTGCCCCGTGGGCATCCCGTGATGCGGCGGCATGCTGCCATAGCGGGAATCCTGGAGCACGTCGTGAATGCGGATCGGGCTTTCGCCGCGGAACGTCGGCCCGAAGAGCGCCGTCGCACGCGGGTGCCCGAACCTGTCGAACGCCTCGCGCGGCGCACCGGACAGGGTGTACAGCACGTAGGCATCCCCCGAGCCACCGGATGTGTTGTGGAAGAACGCCCCGAACTCCGCCCCGCTCAAGTTCGTCGCCGCATCGGTCACCGCCTGCACGAGTGCCTGCAGATTCAGATTGGACGCCAGCAGCGTGCCGGTCTCGTTCAGCAGCTCGAGGATGCGGGTCTCCTCCCTGAGTGCCGCCTCCACCTCCTTCCGGGCGGTGATGTCCTCGACGATCCCGAGAAACTGCTGCGGGTGGCCCTCCGCGTCCTTGAGCAGCGTCACCGTCGTCCGGCTCCACACGATCTGCCCGTCCTTGCGGACGTAACGCTTCTCCAGCGCGTAGTGGGGGATCGTGCCTGCGAGCAGCTGCTCGACCAACGCGTTGGTGGGTGCGAGATCGTCGGCAAAGGTGATCTCGCGGAACGTCTTCGCCCGGAGCTCGGCCTCCTCGTACCCGAGGATGTCCAGGAACTTGCGGTTCATGTCGCCGAAGCGGCCGTCGAGCCCCGCAACGCCGATGCCGACAGCAGCCTGGTTGAACATCCGCTGGAGGCGTTCCTCGCTCTGACGGAGCGCTTCACGCGTGCGCAGCAACTCGGCTTCGGCGCGTTGGCGCGCTCGGAGAATGCTCACCGCGTTCTGCAGCGCGACCGACCGCAGCAGAGCGTCCTCGTCGTCGGCGTGCCCCGCCACTCAGGTCCTCCCGAGCTGCTCGGCGGCGAGCGCCGTGCCGAGGACGCGCGCGCGGATTTTCGCGAAGGCGGTCTCCCGGGTCGTCGACATGTCGTCCGAGAACGGCGCAAAGCCGCAATCGTCGGTGGTGCCGAGTTGATCCAGCGGGATGTACTCGGCGGCTTCAAGGACGCGATCGCGCACCTCCTCCGGCGACTCGATGCGCGGGTCGATCGGAGCGATCACCCCCACGAACACTCGCTGATCCGGCGCGAGGTGGTCCCGGATGATCCTCAGCGCACGCCGGCGAGCAGGCTCTCCGGCGAGGGAGATGTAGAAATTCCCCGCGTGCAGCTCGAAGAGACTGGGCAGCAGCTCGGCGTAATCCACGTCGGCGCTGTGCGTCGAGTCGCGATCACCGCCCGGGCATGTGTGGACGCCGATGCGCGCGCGCTCGGCGATCGAGAAACGGGCCAGCGCCAGGTTGTTGAGGTCGATGAAGCTGCTGAGCAGATGGCCCGAGGGATCAATCTTCATCGCCAGCCGCCCCTCGGTGAAGTCGACCTGCACACGGCCAGCCCCGTGCGCGAAGCACCGGCGGATCTCCGTCTCGTGTTCGCCGATCAGATCGTCGATGAACTGCTCACGCGAGTAGCCGGGCAATCCCTCGGCGGGATACATGAGGCTGAGCGCCGAGGGTGAGATGACGGCCTGCTTCACCGGACGCGTGGCGTATCGCTGCACCACGTCGAGATAGGTGTCGGCGTAGCGCCGGTAACGAAAGGGACCGGCGGTGAGCCGCGGCATGCGTCGCGTGTGGCCGGCCGCGAACGGAATTCGGAAGCCGTCGGGCGCCGTGTTCGGCAGGCCGTGCACGGAGTAGGTCCAGAAATTGTGATACTTCCGCTGTTCACCATCGGTGATGATCGGCGAGCCCGCCGCCTCGAGGCGCTCGACCGAGTCCCGCACCGCCGCATCATACAGTGGCTCCAGGCGGGGGCTTTCGCTGCCCCAGCGCTCGATGGCGTCGAGCAGGTCGGCCGGGCGCGGCAGACTGCCGATCGGTTCGGTGGGAATGGACATGACTGGACGCCGGACGCTCGCGCCATCATATGCGCACCGCCCGGCTCGCACGCAATCGCCGGCTCGATGGGCCGTCGCACTCCCGGCCGCCAGCCGCTCGCACCCGGACCGAGGCGTGCCGCCAGCAGGCTGCTGAAAGGCGCAGCCTGAAGGCAAAGGGAAGCGCAGCTGGCAGGAGTCTATGATGGACAGTCACGCGAGACCGGAACGAACGGCCGGCGGTGCCCCGATGCACCCGACCACGAGTAGAATCCTGTATCTCACGACGGTGGAGTTCGGCCTTCACGCGGTGCGCACGCTGCCCGGCGCGCTCGCCGACCTGCGCATCGATCGGCCGCTGGTCGTCAGCGACCATGGTGTGGCTGCGTGCGGCGTGCTGGGAACGGTGCTGGATTTCCTGCCCTCCGACGCGCCGCAGTTCCTGGACGTGCCGCCGAACCCGACGGAAGCAGCCGTGGCCGCCGCGCTCGAGACGTACCGCGACGGACGGTGCGACGGTGTCGTGGCCGTTGGAGGCGGCTCCCCGATCGATCTCGGCAAGGGCGTCGCTCTCCTCGCGGCCCACGAACCGCCACTCTCCCGCTACGCCGCGATTGCCGGCGGGATGCCGCTCATCACACCGGCGGTCGTGCCGGTGATCGCGATCCCGACGACGGCCGGAACGGGATCCGAGGTGGGCCGCGCGGCGCTCCTCACCCTCAACGACAGGCAGAAGCTCGGGTTCATCAGTCCGCATCTGATCCCGAAGCGTGCGATCTGCGATCCGGCGCTGACCATCGGGCTGCCGGCCGGCCTCACGGCCGCCACGGGGCTGGACGCGCTCTCGCACTGCATCGAGACATTCCTGTCACCCCGGTTCAACCCACCGGCCGAGGCGATTGCGCTCGATGGCGCCGCGCGTGCGTGGAGGCACCTCGAGCGCGCGGTCGCGGAGGGGTCGGACGTCGGTGCCCGCAGCGAAATGATGATGGCGGCGCTCGAAGGAGGGCTGACGTTCCAGAAAGGACTTGGCGCGGTTCACGCACTGAGTCACGCGCTCGGCAGTGTGGCGGAGTTGCACCTTCACCACGGGACACTGAATGCCCTCCTGATGCCGGCGGTGCTCCGGTTCAACGAAGCACACGTCGATCGGAAGCTCGATCGGCTCGCGGCGGTACTGGATCTGCCCTCGGGTGTACATGTGCCCGACGCGCTCGACGCCCTCAACCGGCGCCTCGGCATGCCGGCGGGGCTGCGGGCCCTCGGTGTGACCCCTGCTGTCCTCCCGGGAGTGGTCGAACGTGCCCTGTCGGATCACAGCCATCCTACCAATCCACGAGCGGCGAGCGCCGACGACTACATCCGACTGTTGCAGGAGGTCCTGGCGTAGTGTCGCGTCTCCGACCTCCTGGGTGCATTCGGCCACCGCCGCGTTCCCCTCGCGGCGTCGGCTCCTCACTCACATGCTCCCCGGTATGGCCGGTCGTCCGCGCCTTCCCGAAGCACGGTGCGTCACCGCCGTCGGCTTACACACGACGGAGAGCTGTGTCGTGGCTTGTCGAAGATGGCGCCACCCTTGCACAACACCTCAACAATCGCGCCTCGCCACTCGTGCAGTGGTGAGATACCTGTCATTAATGTGTAGTTACGCTCCACTCCCGCCCCGCCGCGTTCCAACCCGGCTCCTCCACCTCGCGAAACGTGTGGCAGCCGAACGGGTCAGGAGGGACGGCGCATGATCGCTCCCGTGGGGGAAGACACGCATCCAGATTCCCGGCTGGCGCGGGTGCAGCGGCTGCCCTACGCCCCGGGCACCAAGGATGCGGTGGGCAGCCGACGCACTCATATCCGGCCCCGGCGCGGCTGGCAAGCCATCGACGTCGGCGAGCTATGGCGGGCGCGGGACCTGCTGTGGATCTTCACGATCCGCGACATCCAGGTCCGCTACAAGCAGACGTTCTTCGGATTTGGGTGGGCGCTGGTCGTCCCCGTCATCCAGATTCTCGTGTTCTCCGTGTTCTTTGGCAGCGTGCTCGGCGTGAGCAGCCGGGTCAACGAGGCCGCCGGCCGGATCCTGCCCTATCCCCTCTTCGCCCTGACCGGCCAGATCGTCTGGAACTTCTTCAAAATGACGGTCGACGGCGCAAGCCTGAGCCTGCTGTCGAACGGCCACCTGATCCGCAAGATCTACGTGCCCCGTCTGATCCTCCCGTTGGCCGCGCTCGGAAAGCCGACGATGGACACGCTCGTCGTCTTCGTACTCATGCTGGTGCTCACCGGCTGGTACGCTGCGGATCCGACCTCCGGGATCGTGTTCTCGCGCGGCATGGTGCTGGCACCACTGCTCCTCGCCGGCAGCGCGGCGCCTGCGCTGGCGATCGGGCTGATCGTCGCCGCCGTCACGGTGTTCTATCGCGATCTCCAGCACGTGCTGCCGTTCTTCACGTCCATTCTGTTCTTCGTCACGCCGGTGATCTACTCCGTGGCACTTCTGCCGGAGCAGTACGCGTGGCTCATGTATCTGAACCCTGTTGCCGGGTTCGTGGAGGCACACCGCGCGGCGGTGATGAGCCTGCCCATCAACTGGCTGGGACTCGGCATCTCCGCCGCGTTCTCGCTCCTCCTGCTGGTCTTCGGCCTTTTCTATTTCACGCGGGCCGAGCGGCAGTTCGCGGACGTGGCGTAACCGGGTGATGATGCCGTGAGCAATACGGCCATCAGCGTCGAGCGGGTGTCGAAGCACTACCGGCTGGGCAAGGGGCCGCAGGGCCGTGGTGACTTTCGTGATGCGGTCACCGCCGGTATCCGCCGTGTGAAGCGGCGGTTCAGCAGGAATCGCGGCGCCGAGGCCGGCGGCGCCGCGCGGGACTTGTGGGCGCTTCAGGACGTGAGCTTCGAGATCCGCAAAGGGGAAGTCGTCGGCCTGATCGGCCACAACGGAGCCGGCAAGAGCACGCTCCTGAAGATCTTGAGCCGCATTACGGATCCGACATCCGGGCAGGCCTGGTTCGAGGGACGGCTCGGCAGCCTCCTGGAGGTGGGAACCGGCTTCCATCCGGAGCTGTCAGGCCGGGAGAACGTCTATCTGAGCGGCGCGATTCTCGGCATGACGCGGCGCGAGATCGCGCGGCGCTTCGACGAAATCGTCGAGTTCTCAGACGTCGGACGATTCATCGACACGCCGGTCAAGCGGTACTCGAGCGGCATGTACGTGCGCCTCGGATTCGCCGTCGCTGCACACCTCGAGCCGGAAGTTCTCATCGTGGACGAGGTGCTGGCGGTCGGGGACGCGAGCTTCCAGCGCAAGTGCATGGCCAAGATGCAGTCGGCGGCCAACGAGGGGCGCACGATCCTCTTCGTCAGCCACAATATGGGCTCGATCCAGCGCCTCTGCCACCGCGCCATCGTGTTGCGGGCCGGCCGCATCATCACCGACGGGGAACCACTCGAGGCCGTCAAGCAGTATCTCGCCTCGACGGCCGAGCAGAGCGACCTCGACCTGGCTCGGCGCACCGACCGCCGCGGCCGCGGGCGCACACGCCTGCTGCACGCGACGGCATGCAGCGCGGGGCACGACGATGCGCCGGGGTTGCTCCTCCATGGGCAGACCGCCCGCTTCGAGTTCCACGTGAGCGAGGTCGCGCCGGACCTGACGTGCCGCTTCACGATCTACTCGCACCTCCACGGCACTGTCTGCCGGTTGACGAGCCTCGCCGCGGCCCCGGGCGACGGCGTGGTGCCGGCGCCCCGATTCGTGTGCGAGATTCCCGATCTGCCGCTCGTGCCCGGCCAGTACCGCGTCAACGCGGCGATCCTCGCCGGCTCGGTGCTGGAGGATCACGTCGAGAGCGCCCTGTCGTTCGGCGTGGAATACGGATCGCTCGACGGGCGGCCGCTGACGCCAGCGCAGCGCTCGGGCGTTTTCGTGCCGCGCCATCGCTGGACGGTCCCTGGAACGGTGAACTGACGAAATTCACGAACCATGCCTACACCCTGCGGGACTGCCCGATGACGAAATCCCCACCGTTTGTCGCCTTCGCCGGCATCGCGCCGACCATCGGCGACACGGCCATCGGTCAGAGCATTCTCCATGGCCTGAAGACCAATGTCGGCGTGCCAATCCATGTGCACACGAACCGGCCGGACGTGTTCGGCCTGCTCCCGCAGCTCGGCGCTGACGACCAGCTGCGTCCGCGCGTGCCGGCGCTCGCGCCGCGCCCGCATGCGGCGCACGTCCTTCCGTTCCGGCTTCGCACCCTTTTGGCCGATCTGCGCCGGACGGGCGGCAGGACGGCGCTGCCGCCGGATCGGTATGCCGCCCTTCGGGACGTGCTGGAAGGATGCGCCGCGCTCGTCTTCCAGGGCGGACCGGACTGGAACGATCGCATGATGGATCGGCGTCGTGTCATCGAACGATGGCTGCTGCTGGAAGCCGCACGGTACTACGGTGTCCGCGTATACCAGGTCGGCGTCAGCTGCGGACCCTTCGGATGGCGGTACCCGCAGCGGTTGTGGATGGCGCCGCTCTACCGTCGCGCGCTCGATCGCTACGACATGCTCTTCGTCCGGGATCGCTTCTCGCGGCCGGCGCTCGAACGTCTGGGCGTCCGCGCACGCGTCGTCGAATCGACCGACGCCGCGGTATTCCTGCAGGCAGCGGCGGATCCCCGGTACGCGCACGTCGAGGCGCGGATCCGCGCGGCCGACGGCCGGCCCCGGGTCGTGGTCTCGGTGCGTGACTATCAGCCGGCCTATCCTGATGCGCTGAAGGCGAGGGACCACGCGCTGACGGCGCTCGCGCGCGCGCTCGATCGCGTCCAGCGAGATCTGGCGAACGTCTTCTTCCTCTCGACCGATCACAACCCGCGCCCGGACAAGATGACGGATCTGGCGGTGGCGGCGCGTCTCCAGGAAATGATGACGACGCCCGGGTCGGTGGTGATCGACGAAGACGTGGCCAATCCGGCGGCGCTCAAGCACATCTACGGGCAGTTCGACGCGATGATCAGCATGCGCCTCCATCCGACGATCCTCGCGCTCGACCTCGGAGTGCCGGCGCTGCTGCTCTCCTACGACGCGAAGTGCACCGATTTTTTCCGGTCGCTCGCTCTCGAGGAGTACGTCGTGCCGCTGGAGGCATTCGACCCCGAGGCCGCCGTCTTACACGTGGCGACGATGCTTGCCAGTCCCGGCCTGCGCGACGACATCCGGCAGCGCGTCGCTGCGCTGCGGCGCGCGCACGCCGCTGATTACGAGCCGATGTACGCCCAGATTGCCGCGCGCGCGCAGCAGCTGTCCGAGAGCGGCCGCCAGCCGACCGCGCCCGCCGGTGGCGGGCCCCGCGTGCGACAGGCGGTGACGCATGGATAACGTCCAGTCCGCGGCGCTGCACGAGATGGCCGGCAGCCCGCACACGGCCTCGCCGGTGGCGACGACCCTAGGCCGACGGCTCCAGCGACGGGTGAAGCAGCTGTTCGAACGGTCGCTGGGGCTGACCATCTCACGCAGGCCGCGCTTCGCGCCGAACCAGTACGCGGATGCCGCCGTGCGCGGGCTGCGTAGCTGGTCCGCCGACGATGTGGTGTTCGACGTCGGCGCCAACGACGGCCGCACCATCCTCCGCATCCGCGAGCAGCTGGCGTCGCCGCGGATCTTCGCGTTCGAGCCCGTGGCCGCAACATATACGACGCTCGTCCAGCGAACCGCCGGAATGCCGAACGTCCGCGCCTTCCGCACCGCGCTCGGCGCTGCGCCAGGCGAGGCGGCGATCTACTTGAACGACATCGACGCGATGAACTCGCTCTCGCCCGACTGGACCGAGGCGCCAGCGGGCGTCGAGCGCGTGGCGATCACCACCGTCGATCGCGTGATGCAGGAGCACAGGATCGACTTCGTGCATTTCCTGAAGGTCGATACCGAGGGCTACGAGCTCGAGGTGCTGAAAGGCGCCGAGGGCGCCCTCAAGACGGCGCGGATCGCACTCATCCAGGTCGAGGTCGGTTTCGATCAGATGCTGGCGCGGCGGTTCACCACGCTCGAGGAAGTCCGCGTGCATCTCGCCCCACGCGGGTACGTGCTCTACGGCGTGTACAACCAATGCCGGGTTGCCGGCGCCGCGCCTGACATGTGGCCCCTGTCGGAGCGGACCGGCTACACGCCCAGGGTGCTGGTCTATTGCGACGCGTTGTTCGTGCGGGCCGACCTCACCCGGTGATCGCCGTGCCGAGCTCGATCATGTCTCACCCGGCCGGCGGCCCCGTCCTCGATCGGGCGCCGCTGCTGCACGAGCTGGTCCGGCGCGGCTGGCGCCGAATGGCACGCGCGGGTGTGACGCGGGGCGTCCATCCGGCGTGGTTCGGGTACCGCTGGATCCGGCACGACACCGTGCAGGGCTATCTGGCGCAGCACGGCAGGAGCTCCGGTCTGCACTACGAGACTGTGCATCGCGAGACCATGGCATCGAATCCGCTGCCT
>Ga0299913_10003551_pt1 | contig 12795 bp, 8 predicted proteins | sample RVTome_9_FD_201360 | JGI IMG/M metagenome (GOLD analysis project Ga0299913, IMG submission 201360) | Soil microbial communities from uranium-contaminated site in the Upper Colorado River Basin, Wyoming, United States - RVT155D38 (version 2) ... | reverse complement strand
GTCGATGTCGGCGGGCAGACTGCCGTTGGAGCCGTGGCCGGTAATGTATTGCAGCCGCCTTGCATCGTGCCGGTGCGTCAGCGAGACCTTCAGCCGGCTGGCCGCACCTTGCGCGGCGGTGATGCCGGGGACCACTTCGACCGGGATGTTGGCCACGCGGCAGGCCGCCACTTCCTCGCCGGCACGGCCGAAGATCATCGGGTCGCCGCCCTTGAGCCGCACCACCCGCCGACCTGCCTTGGCGAGCCCGATCATCAGCGCATTGATTTCGTCCTGCTTGCAGGAGGGCGCGTAACCGGTCTTGCCGACCAGCATCTTTTTTGCCTCGCGCCGCGCGAAGTCGAGGATTTCCGGCGCCACCAGATCGTCGATCAGGATCACGTCGGCGGATTGCAGCGCCCGCACTGCGCGCAGTGTCAGCAGTTCGGGATCGCCCGGCCCCGCCCCGACCAGCGTGACGCTGCCGCTCTCGACCTTGTCGCCTTCCTCCTTGGTCTCGGCGAGCAGATGATCGTAGTCCGCAGACTGCGGCGTGCGATCGGGATTTGTCACCGCGAACTGGGTGAACAGTTGCCAGAAGCGGCGGCGGCCGGCGAACGACAGTCCCGATTGCTGCACGACGCGCCGCCAGGCGCGCGCGGCTTCTGCCCACTGCGCAAAGCCGCGCGGGATCAGGGCTTCGAGCTTGGCGCGGATCGCCTGGCCGAACACCGGCGCTGCGCCGTCCGTAGAGATGCCGATCACCAGCGGCGAGCGGTTGACGATGGCGCCGAAAGCAAAATCGCAATGGGCCGGCTTGTCGATGACGTTGACCGGTACGCCGGCGTGGCGCGCGGCAGCGGCGAAACGTGATGCCTCCGCGTCATCCTCGTAGCCGCCGATGGCGATGGCCGCGGCGGTGAAGTCGGGCGGCTCCCAGCCGCGCGCATGAATTGTCACGATGCCGCGCGGCGGCTGCGCAGCAAGGGCGGTCAGCTCTTCGCCGGGCGTTGGCGCATAGACGTCGACCTGCGCGCCGGCGGCCGACAACAACTCGGCCTTCCAAGCGACGGCGGCGCTGTTGCCCGCGACCACGGCACGCTTGCCTTGCAGCGCCAGGAACACCGGCAGGCGCGCCAGCGACTCCATCTGTGGCGGCTTTGTCTCGACGGGGGTGCGGGTGTCGCTCACGCGGATACCCCTTGAAGCGTGGGGGCGTGGCCGGCGCTTTCGCCTGACCACGCCTGGAATTGGGCGCCGCGGGCACAAAGAGGAGCCCCCGCGGCGTAGCTGCCGGCTCCCACCGAGTTGGTCAGCAATCCACGTGCCAGATGCCTACCGATTGATTTTGTTGGGTAAATTCTGCCAAAGCGGACGCGCCCGCTGATCGCGCCGAGCAGTGGAGCAGCATTCGCTGAAATCTTGTGCATAAGCTGTGGACGCCTCATGTCGCGGCGCTAGCCCCGGCGGCGGGCGCCGACATCGGCATGGAAGGTGCGGCCGCTTTGGGTACGCGCCACGAAGCCGGCGCGGATCACGAAGTCGCCAAGGCGCTCGCCGGCTTCCCGTTCCTTCGCATAGGCGGCGAACACCGGATCGAGCGCCGTGACGATGCCGTCGTGGTCGAGGTCCTCGGCAAACAGCTTCGACAGCCGCGTGCCGTCGAAGGCCGCGCCGAGATAGAGGTTGTAGCGGCCGGGCCCTTTCCCCACGAGGCCGAGCTCGGCGAGATACGGCCGCGCGCAGCCGTTCGGGCAACCGGTCATCCGGATGACGATCTCGTCTTCCGCAAGACCATGCGCAGCGAGCTGCTGCTCCAGCGCCGTGACCAGGTCCGGAAGATAGCGTTCGCTCTCGGCAAGCGCGAGGCCGCAAGTCGGCAGCGCGACGCAGGCCATGGAATTGCGCCGCAACGCCGAGACTCCGACGGCAAAACCGTGCTCCGTAATCAGCGCTTCCACCGCTGCACGCTTCTCGGACGCCACGTTGGCGATGACGACATTCTGATTACCAGTGAGACGCATGTCGCCGTCATGAATCTCGGCGATGCGGCGTAGCGCCGTCATCATGCGCGCGCCGCCGGCGCGGTCCTGCACGCGCCCGTTCTCGACGAACAGGGTGAGATGCTGGCGCCCGTCTTCGCCTTCGGTCCAGCCGTAGCGGTCGCCGGTGGAGTCAAATTTGTACGGCCGCGCCGGCTCCAGCGGCTTGCCGGTGCGCCGCTCAACCTCGGCGCGGAAGGCATCGAGGCCGCGGTCGTCGATCGTGTACTTGAGCCGCGCGTGCTTGCGGTTGGCGCGGTCGCCCCAGTCGCGTTGCACCGTCACGACGGCTTCCGCAATTGCCACAGCGTCTCCGGTGCGGCAGAAGCCCATCACGTCTGCGGCGCGCGGATAGGTTTCCGGCTCGCCGTGCGTCATCCCCATGCCGCCGCCGACCGTGACGTTCCAGCCTTCGATATCTCCGTCGGCATCGAGGATGGCGATGAAACCGAGATCGTTGGCGAACACGTCGACGTCGTTGGAGGGCGGCACCGCCACGGCGATCTTGAACTTCCGCGGCAGGTACGTTTTGCCATAGACCGGCTCGACAACGTCCTCTTCGCTGCTCCCGGCAATCTTCTCGCCATCGAGCCAGATCTCGCGATAGGCCGGCGTGTGCGGCTCGAGATGATCGGAGATCGCGCGGGTGAGCGACAACGCGCCCGCATGCGCCTTCGACTGATACGGATTTACATTGCACATGACGTTGCGGTTGATGTCGCCGCACGCCGCGATGGTCGACAGCAATTCCTTGTCGATCGCCTGCAAGGTCTGCTTGAGATTGAACTTGATAATGCCGTGCAGCTGGATGGTCTGCCGGGTGGTGATGCGCATCGAGCCGTTGGCATAAAGCCGCGCGACCCGGTCGAGCGCGAGCCACTGCTCCGGCGTGAGCACGCCGCCGGAGATGCGCACGCGGATCATGAAGGCGAACGCCTTCTCCATCTTCTTGCGCATGCGCTCGCCGCGCAGGTCACGGTCGTCTTGCAAGTACATGCCGTGGAACTTGACGAGCTGCTGATCGTCGTCGCTGATCGAGCCCGTGATCTCTTCGCGCAAACCCTCGGCAAGCGTGCCGCGCAGATAGCGGCTCGCTTCCTTGATGTGCTCATTGCGCGAGAGTTCTTTGGTGTCGGTCATCTCTCACCTCGGTCGTCCCCGCGAAAGCGGGGACCCATACGCCGCAGCGTTTCGATGTGGCAGCGTTTGCGCCATTCAGGTTGTATGGTGGTTATGGGTCCCCGCTTTCGCGGGGACGACGGCCTCAATGCGGATCAATACACATCCTGCTGATAGCGATGCTCGCGTTCGAGCTGCCGCACCGCCTGCTCGGCGGCTTCCGGCGCGAGGTCGCGGACGTCGCCTACCGCGCGCACCAGCGTCGCCCGCACATCCTTCGCCATCGCCGTGGCGTCGCCGCAGACATAGACGTGCGCGCCGTTGTCGAGCCATTCGACCAGATCGCGCCGGCGCTCCCACATGCGGTGCTGCACGTACCGCTTCTCCGCGCCGTCACGCGAGAAGGCGACGTCCATGCGCGCCAGTGAGCCGTCGGCCAGCGCATCCTGCCATTCAAGCTGATACAGAAAATCGTGGGTGTAGCGGCGGTCGCCGAAGAACAGCCAGTTCTTGCCGCTCGCGCCCGCCGCGCGCCGCTCCTGTACGAAAGCGCGAAACGGCGCGACACCGGTGCCCGGCCCGACCATGATGATGTCGCGGCCCGGATCGGGCAGCGTGAAGTGCTTGTTAGGCCGCAGCTTGACCTTCACCCGCGAACCCTTCTTCAGCCGCTCGACCGCATAGCCGGACGCGACGCCCTTGCGGTCGCGGCCATGAGTCCGGTAGCGAACGGCGGAGATCAGCAGATGCGCCTCGTCGCCCACTTCGCTGCGTGCCGATGCGATCGAATAGGCGCGCGGCGCGAGCGGCCGCGTCACCGCGCGAAGCTGCTCCGCCGTCAGGGCGATCGGGAAATATTCGAGCAGATCGATGAGCTGCCGCCCCGCGATCCACTCGCGTGCACCGCCGGACTCCAGCAATTCCTTCACGTAGCGGTGGCCGGTCTTGGCGGCGTAAGTTTCGATGCTCTTGAGCGACAGTGTGGTGATATCGAGGTTGCGCTGCAGATCGTTGCGAAGCGCATCGTCCTTCAGGCCCGTGGCCTTCAGGATGGCATCCACATAGGCAAGATCGTTGTCGGCATAGAGATCGAGCGAGTCGCCCGGCTTGTAGGCCGGAACCGCACCGTCGAAGGCGAGTTCCAGGTGGACGGTTTCCTTGTCCGAGCGCGATGAGTTGAGATTGATGTGCTCCGTCACCTCCGCCTCGACCGGACCGAGATCGGTCGCCTGGCGCGTCGCAAAATCGACCTCGATAACACGGCCGCGGCCGGTCTCATCCTTCGGCGCGAGCGCCTTCAGCGCGCCGTCGATCCAGTCCGCAGCGGGCTTGGCGAAGTCGAGATCGCAATCAACCCGGTCGGCAATGCGCGTGCCGCCGAGTTCTTCCAGCCGCTTGTCGATCGCCTTGCCGATGGCGCAGAACTCCACGTAGGCGGTGTCGCCCAGCGCCAGCACGCCGAACGAGACGCCTTCCAGCGACGGCGCCTTGTCGCTCATCAGGTCGGCATAGGCGGACACGGCGCGCGCCGGTGCATCGCCTTCGCCCCACGTCGCGGCGATCACCATCAGGCGCTTGATGTTTGCGAGCGACGACGGCTCGAGATCGGCCATGTCGACCAGCGTCGGCTTCAGGCCCAGCTTGCGCGCGGCCTTGGCGGCGTCGCCCGCAAGCTTCTCCGAATTGCCGGACTCGGTGGCGTAGAGAATGGTCAAAGGCTCCGCCGGGCGCGGCGGCGCCTCCGGCTGTGCGGGCTGCTCATTGGCGGCGTCGAGGCCGGCCAGAAATCCGGCGAGCCAGGCCCTTTGGGTCACCGACGCACGGCCGACGACCTGGTTGAGCAACTCGATCTGCTCCTCCGGAAACGGGGCGGTCTTGGGGATCGGGGCGGGGCTCATGCGGTCCTCAGGGTCCTTAAGGCCCTGAGATAGAATTATTTTCTTCCAAAAGGCAATCTATTGGCCAGAAAAAGAAAATTGTTTCTAGAGAGCCCCGATTCTGCACGAAAACTCATGCTGTCGGCGGCCCTCCGGGGGAACGAAACACGCGCCCCCGGAGCGCAGGAATCCGGCCGCTGGCGGGTTCAATACCTGTGACCTTCGCCAGCCACGGGCCTGGGAGCCTGTCCTTGCCGATACGCAAATGTGCCACCATCGAGACGGGTGAGACATCGGCCGCCGCCGGCGGTCAGCGGACCGTCACGGCATGGACGAACCGAGCGACGAAGAGCTCATGCTGCGCGTTGCAGCGGGCGACGCTGTGGCGTTCCGGACGCTTGCGCGCCGCTGCGTCCCGCAGGCCGTCGGCCTTGCACGCCGCATGCTCGGCAACACCGCGGACGCCGAGGACGTGGTGCAGGACGCCATGCTGCGGGTCTGGACCAATGCAGCACGTTGGCGTCCGGAGGCGCGTTTTCGCACCTGGCTCTACCGTGTCGTGGTCAATCTCTGCCTTAACCGCAAACGCCGCGCCCCGTTCGCGAGCCTGGAGGCTGCCGGCGATCCGGCCGATCCGAGTCCCGACGCCGCCACGCTTCTGGAGCGCCACGAGCGCGACCACGCAATCGCTGCGGCCATCGCGCGCCTGCCGGAGCGCCAGCGCGCCGCAATCGTCCTTACCTTTCACGAAGGGCTCAGCAATGCCGAAGCCGCTGCGGTGCTCGGCACCACCCGTTCCGCAGTCGAAACCCTGCTGGTGCGCGCCAAGCAATCGCTGCGCCGCCAACTTGGGCCTTCGACCGACGACCTCGCAGGAGAATGACCGATGACGAGCGACGACAAGCTCGACCGGCTGCTCACGCAGCATTTTCGGAATGACACCCACCCCGGCGACGCCGATGCGGGGGAACGGGTGCTTGCCAAGCTATCGGGGCCGTTGCCGCCGCAGCGGCGCGCTTGGCGGCATTGGCCGTCGGCGCTGCTGACCTGGGACCTCGCTCCAGCCTGGCCGCGTATGGCTGCGCTCGCCGGCTGCACCGTACTCGGCTTTGCCACAGGCGTTGCCACGTTGAGCTTCAGCGAGCGCGATGGCTGGTTCTCGCCGGCTCGTGGCGAGTACCAGCTCGCCGCGGCCTTGTCCGACCCCGAGCCCATGACCGGAGTCCTGCCATGACATTCTCAGGCGTGACCCTGCACGGATCGGAAGGCTCGACGCGCTGGCTACTGCTCGCCTCGCTGGCACTCAACCTGTTCTTCATTGGTGTCGGCGGCGCGCTTCTGCTGCAAGGTTTTGGCTCCGATACATTTGCGTCGCGCGCTGCATACGATCGCAGCGTCGCGGGGCGCATCGAACGAATTGCCGCTGTCCTGCCGCCCGCGGATGCCGACCGGCTGCGCAAGGCCTATAAGGAGCGCCAGAGTGAAATCGACGGCGCGCGCGCGGCTTATCGCGACAAGCAGGAAGCGGTTCGCGCCGCATTGCGCGCCGAGCCGTTCAATCTCGAAACGCTGAAGACGGCAATGACCGAGATGCGCGCCGCCCGGCAGGCGTTCGATCTCAGTATCCACGGTTTCTTTGCCCAGCAGGCGTCGGAGATGTCAGAGGCTGGACGGCAAGCACTGGCCAATCGGTCAAGCTCACGCCGGGGGGCGGATCAACCGTCGAAGAACTGAGGTCGCAGATCGCTGCGCACCTGAGACGCGGTGCGCGGAAATTGCGCGGAGTGTCATGAAGGCTCCGGAATTGGAATTCGACTCGATGCGTGGACGTGCAGCCGACATTCGCCTCAGCCGATCAGCGCGCGCTGCCAGCGCGCTTGGTGGAATCTGCCTTGCGCCGTTCTTGCAGGGGTGCATGCTGAAAGCCGAGCAGCCCGACCTTGCTCTCGCGATTCCGGTCGCCTACCGCGACGCCGCGACGAGTCCGCACGCCGCCTTGCCCAAGGCCGACTGGTGGCGCGGTTTCCGTTCGCGCGAACTGACCCGGCTGGTCGAGGAAGCGCAGATCGGCAATCTCGATATCGCTGCCGCGATCGCCCGCGTGATCCAGGCGGACGCGCAGGCGCGCGTCGCCGGCGCGGCTCTGGTGCCGGCGATCAATTTCGACGCAGCGGCATCGCGCACGCGCCCGTCGCAGGCAACCGGGACACGGCTTGGGACGACCGGCGGACCGGTGCGCAATCAGTTCGGCACGGTGTTCAGCGCCAGCTATGAACTCGACTTCTGGGGCAAGAACCGCGCGACGCTACGCGCCGCCGAGGAAACCGCCGTCGCTACCCGTTTCGAGCGCGAGGTGGTGGCGCTCAGCAGCATGGCAGCCGTCGCCAACGCCTACTTCGTGGTGCTCGCCGCCCAAGACCGGCTGCGCTACGCGCACGACAATATCGCGAGCGCCAATCGGATTCTCAACGTCATCAAGCAGCGCCTGGAAGCCGGCACCGCGTCGGCGCTCGATGTCGCGCAGCAGGAAAGCGTGCTCTACACCGAACGCGCGACCGTGCCCACGCTGGAACAGGTGGTGCGCCAAAGCACCGCGGTCCTGGCCGTGCTGGTCGGGCGTCCGCCGGAATTCGTCCGTGTCCGCGGCGGCAGCATGTTCAACATCTCGATTCCGCGTATCACGCCGGGCCTGCCGACCGAATTGCTCACCCGCCGGCCCGATATTCGCGCCGCGGAGGCTGACCTCGCCGGCGCCAATGCCAATGTCGAAGCGGCGCGCGCCGCGTTCTTCCCCACCATCGAACTGTCCGCACAGGGCGGATGGCAGGCTTCGCTGGTGTCCTGGCTGGCGCGGCCGGAAGCGGCGGTGTGGCAGATCGCCGCCGGACTCACGCAGCCGGTATTCGACGGCGCACGGCTGCAGGGACAGCTCGATCTGCAGAAGGGCCGGCAGGAAGAACTGTTGCAAGTCTATCGCAAGACCATCGTCCAGGCGTTTGCCGACGTCGACAGCGCGCTCGTGGCGACGCGGCAACTGGCGATCCGCGAACGGCTTCAGAACGAGGTCGTGGCAAGTTCACGGCGCGCCTTCCAGATTGCCGATCAGCGTCTGCAGGAAGGCACTGTCGACATCATCACGGTGCTCAATACGCAGCAGACCTTGTTCCAGGCTCAGGACACGCTGACCCAGGTGCGGCTCGCGCGGCTGCAGGCCACCGTCGGCCTGTTCCAGGCGCTGGGCGGCGGCTGGATCGCCGAACCCACGCAACAGCAGGCGGCACGGCAATGAAGCGCTTCCGGCGTATCTTCATCACCATGCTGCTCGGCCTTCTGGTGGTCGGGGGCGTGGCCTATGTCATCACCGAATACAACCCGGAACAGCAGAAGCGGCAGCGGGCGGGGCGTCCGCGCGACATCCCGGTGCCGGTGCTTGCGGCGACCGTCAAGACCGCCGACGTGCCGGTCTATCTCGACGGTGTCGGCACCACCAAGGCGCTGAACACCGTCACCGTGCGCCCGCAGGTCGACGGCAAGCTGACCGAGATCGCCTTCAAGGAAGGCCAGGACGTCAACCAGGGCGACGTGCTGGCGCGGATCGATCCGACCACCTATCAGGCGCAACTCGATCAGACCGTGGCGAAGAAAGCGCAGGACGAGGCGACACTCGCCAACGCGCGGCGCGACCTCGAACGCTACACGCGGCTTGCCGCCAACAATGCCGCCACTCAACAGCAGGCGGACACCCAGCGCGCCATGGTGGCGCAGCTCGAAGCGCAGGTGCGGCTCGATCAGGCGGCAGTCGACAACGCCCGTGCGATCCTCGCCTACACCACCATCACTGCGCCGATCTCCGGCCGCACCGGTATCCGTCTTGTGGATCAAGGCAACATCGTGCGGTCGTCCGATACGGCCGGCCTCGTGGTCATCACACAGATTCGCCCGATCTCGGTGCTGTTCAATCTGCCGCAGCAGCGTCTCGCCCAGATCAATGCGGCCTTTGCCGAAAAGCCGCTGCCGGTCGACGTGATCGGCGCCGACAACAAAACGGTCGTTGAGAAAGGCAAGCTGGTCGTGGTGGATAACCAGGTCGATCCGACCACCGGTACCGTGCGCCTGAAGGCCGAGTTCCCCAACGCGGGCCTGCAGCTCTGGCCGGGACAATTCGTCAACGTCCGTCTCTTGATCGACACGCTGCGCAACGTCGTCGTCGTCCCGACCGCGGCAGTACAGCGCGGACCGAACGGCACGTTCGTGTTCGTCGTGCAGCCGGATCAAACCGTCACCGTGCGTCGGGTCGAAGTCACGCAGCAGGACGACGAGCAGTCGGTCATCGCCCGCGGATTGGAGGCGGGGCAGCAGGTCGTCACGACCGGCTTCTCCCAGCTCGCCGAGGGCAAGCGCGTGCGCGTCTCCGATGGCGCTTCGCCTCCGGCGATGGGCCCGGGCGCGCGCCGCGAGGGCGGGCCGGAGGCTGCCAAGCGCGGTGAAGGCCGGCGCCGACCGGACGGTGCGCAACGCGGCGAACGCCGCCGCGGCCAGACCTCCGGCGAGGCGCGCACCGGAGCGCAGGCGAGCCCGGCGCCGAAGCCGCTGCCATGAATGTCTCCGCTCCCTTCATCCACCGGCCGATCGCGACCTCGCTGCTCGGCGTCGCGACCTTGCTCGGTGGCATTCTCGGCTATTTGTGGTTGCCGGTGTCGGCGCTGCCGCAAGTCGATTTCCCGACCATCCAGGTGACGACGCAGCTTCCCGGCACCAATCCGGAGACAATGGCGTCGATCGTGACGGCGCCGCTCGAACGCCAGCTCGGGCAGATTCCGTCGCTTGAGACGATGACCTCCTCGAGTTCGTTCGGTATCAGCCGGATCACGCTGCAATTCAGTCTCGATCGCGACATCGACGGCGCAACGCAAGATGTGCAGGCGGCCATCAACGCCGCCGGTTCGACGCTGCCGCGCACGCTGCCTTATCCGCCGACCTATTCCAAGGTGAACCCGGCCGATGCGCCGATCGTGATGCTGGCGCTGACTTCGCCGACCATTCCCTTGCGCCAGCTCAGCGACCTCTCCGATACGCTGATCGCGCAGCGGCTCGCCGAGATCAGCGGCGTCGGCGCGGTATCGGTGCAAGGCGGCATCCGCCCGGCCGTGCGCATCCAGGCCGATCTTGCCCGGCTTGCCAGCTACGGTCTGGCGCTCGACGATCTGCGCGCCGCAATTGCCGCCGCCAACAACGCCGGTCCGAAAGGATCGCTCGACGGCGCGCATCAGTCCTACGCCATCTCGGCCAACGATCAGCTCAGCACCGCCGAGGCCTATCGCTCGCTCGTCGTCGCCTACCGCAACAACGCCCCGATCATCCTCGGCGATGTCGCGCAGGTCATCGACGGGCTGGAGAACAGCAAGGTCGGCGGCTGGTATCAAGGCAATCCGGCAGTGATCATCGACGTACAGCGTCAGCCCGGCGCCAATGTCATCGATACAGTCGAGCGCGTTCGCCGCGCCCTGCCGCGTCTGCAGCGTGCGATGCCCGTCGGCGTCACGCTGACCATCGTGCATGACCGCACCGACACCATCCGCGCCTCGGTACGCGACGTTCAGTTCACCCTGGTACTCAGTGTGGTGCTGGTGGTCCTGGTCGTGCTGATTTTCCTACGCACGGTCCGCGCGACCATCATTGCCGGCGTCGCGCTACCGCTGTCGCTGATCGCCACCTTCGGGGTGATGTGGTTCTGCGGTTTCTCGCTCAACAACCTGTCACTGATGGCGCTCACCATCGGCACCGGCTTCGTGGTCGACGATGCCATCGTGATGATCGAGAACATCGTGCGCCACATCGAAAACGGCGAGAAGCCGTTCGATGCGGCGCTTCGCGGCGCCCGCGAGATCGGCTTCACCATCATCTCGCTGACATTCTCGCTGATCGCGGTGTTCATACCGCTCCTGTTCATGACCGGTATCGTCGGCCGCATGTTCAGCGAATTCGCGATGACGTTGACCATCGCGGTCGTGGTCTCGGCCGTCGTTTCGCTGACGCTGTCGCCGATGATGTGCAGCAAGATCCTGCGCCCGACCCACAGCGGTCCCGGCAATCGCATTACCCGCGGCTTCCACCGCAGCGTCGACTGGTCGATTGAGCGTTATCGCGTCAGCCTCGAGTGGGTGCTGCGGCACGCCAACCTGACGCTCGCGGTCACGCTGGCGACGATCGCCGCCACGGTGTGGCTCTACATCGTCATCCCCAAGGGGTTTCTGCCGCAGCACGACACCGGCCTGATCTCCGCCGTGATGGAGGCGGGCCAGGACGTGTCGTTCCAGCGCATGCACGACCTGCAGGGCCAAGTGGAATCGGCGATCCGCCGAGATTCCGACGTCGCCGGCGTGGTCTCGGTGATCGGCATCAGCCCGATGAACCCGACGCCGAACGCGGGCCGCCTCGCCATCACGCTGAGGCCGCGCAATCAGCGCAACGATCTGGTCGGCGCGATTGTTGAGCGGCTGCAGCGCGCAGTCGCGACCATCCCCGGCGTCATTGTCTATTTCCAGCCTGTGCAGGATATCCAGATCGGGACGCGCATCAGCCGCGCGCAATATCAGTACACGCTGGTCGGCACCGATGCCGCACTGGTCACCACCTGGGCCGAGCGGCTGACCGACCGCCTGCGCAGCGACCCGGTGCTGCGCGACGTCGCCTCCGAGGCGCAACAGGGCGGCCTGCAGGTGATGGTCCATGTCGACCGCGAGAAGGCGAGCCGCCTCGGCGTCACCATGCAGGAGGTCAACGACACGCTCAACAGCGCGTTCGGCCAGCGTCAGGTCTCGACCATCTATGGGCAGGCGAACCAGTACCGCGTCATCCTGGAGGCGATGCCGCAGTACCAGCAGGATCCGTCGTCGCTCGGCAAGCTCTACCTTAACGGGACCGGCGGCGCGCAGGTGCCGCTCAACGCCATCGCCACCTTTGAGCGAGTCACCGCGCCGCTCCTGATCGCGCACCAGGAACAGTTCCCGTCGGTGACGATCAGCTTCAACCTCGCGCCGGATGCTTCGCTCAGCGATGCGGTGGCCGCCGTCAGTGCGGCGGAGCGCGACATCGGCATGCCCGCCTCATTGACCGGCAGCTATTCCGGCGATGCCGAGGAATTCGCCAAGTCGCTTGCGAACCAGCCGTGGCTGATCCTCGCGGCGATTATCACCATCTACATCATCCTCGGCGTGCTGTACGAGAGCTTCATTCATCCGATCACGATCCTGTCGACGCTGCCGTCCGCCGGCGTCGGCGCGCTGCTGGCGCTGATGCTGCTCGGCTACGATCTGTCAATCATCGCGCTGATCGGCATCATCCTGCTGATGGGCATCGTCAAGAAGAATGCGATCATGATGATCGACTTCGCGCTCGATGCCGAACGGACTCAGGGAATGCGTCCGCGCGATGCGATCGTGCAGGCGGCGCTGCTGCGCTTCCGTCCGATCATGATGACGACGCTTGCCGCGCTGTTCGGCGCGCTGCCGCTCGCGCTCGAAAGCGGCACCGGCTCTGAGCTGCGCAATCCGCTCGGCATCACCATCGTCGGCGGTCTGCTCTTGAGTCAATTGCTCACGCTCTACACCACGCCGGTGATCTATCTGATGCTGGAGCGGCTGCGGTTGCGGCTTACGCGCCGTCCGTCCGTCCGTCTGCCGGAGGCGGCGGAATGAACATCTCCTACCCATTCATCCGCCGGCCAGTCGGGACTGCGCTGCTCGCGATCGGGCTGACCCTGCTCGGGATCGTCGCCT
>Ga0299913_10003550_pt1 | contig 12797 bp, 14 predicted proteins | sample RVTome_9_FD_201360 | JGI IMG/M metagenome (GOLD analysis project Ga0299913, IMG submission 201360) | Soil microbial communities from uranium-contaminated site in the Upper Colorado River Basin, Wyoming, United States - RVT155D38 (version 2) ... | reverse complement strand
CGATCAGTCCGACGACGGCCGAAAGTCGAGCGCGACGCTCGCCCGGAGCCGAGGTAGCGCGGAAGAGCAGATAGCCGGCGTAGATCAGCCAGAGAACCAGCGTCGACGTTAGGCGTGCATCCCACACCCACCACGTGCCCCACGTCCGGTGACCCCAGATGGGGCCGACGGTAAGCACCAACGTGATGAAAAGCAGACCGACTTCGGCCGCGGAAACCGCGATGCGGTCCCAGCGCTCCCAGTCGTCACGCCGCGCGAGCACCATCACGCTGGCGGCAGCAACGATGATGAAGGCGAGGTACATCACCCACGCAGTCGGCGCGTGTATGTAGAAGAGCCTCTGAACGTCGCCTTGTATCGCCTCGGTCGGCGCGTAGAAGAAAGCAAGCGCCAGCGCGATAGCGATGAGACCGACGGCTGTGACCGATAGAGCCGATAGGACATTGGCGGGGTGGCGCATCATTCTTCGAGAACGTACTCGAAAAGAAGCAGACTCGTCCCCCAAGACAGCACGCCGAAAGCGCCCAGCAGGAGGAACCCGCTCGACACGTCGACCAGTCGCTCGCCGGCCATGTAATAGGCGAGTAGCCGCACGGCGGCGATGGTCTGGGGGACTACCAAAGGAAACAGCAAGATCGGCAGGACGATCTCACCCGCTCGAGTGCTTCCGCTTATCGCGGCGAAGAGCGTGCCCCAGGAGATCAGCCCGGCCGCACCGAGCAGTGCGATCCCGATCGAAGCCGGAACGCCGCCTATGTCCCCGACGAAGAAGAGGGACGCAACCGGGACGAGGATCGCGATGAGCACACCGATCACAAGGAAGCTCGAGATGGACTTGGCGATGAACAATGCAGATGCGTCTAGGGGTGATGCACGGAGACCGTCGAGCGTCCCGTCGCGCCTTTCGGACTCGAAAGACCTGCGGAACTCGAGAACGCTGGCGAAGACGACGGCAGCCCAGAGGAAACCGGCCGCCGCCTTGGGCCGCGCTTCTGATTCGGGTGGGAGTGCGAACTGAAGAGTCAGCAGGATGGCGACGGCAAACAATGCGAGCGTGCCCAGGCGCTCGAAGCTGCGCGCTTCGGTAAGTGCGTCCTTCCAAAGGAGCCAGGCCAGCTTGCGCACTGAGCTAGATGCGTTCGAGCCGGCCGCGGGCGAGCGCGTACACCTTCGCGCCGGAGAGTCGCGATCTGTCGTGAAGTGCTGCGACTACCGTGTTTGCCTTGTTGAGAAGTGACTCGACGGTTTTCGCGCCGTCGGCATCGAGTCCGGCGAACGGTTCGTCGGCGATCACAAGGTCCGGACTTATACAGAACGCGCGAGCGACGCCGACGCGCTGGCGCATGCCCTGCGAGTAGGAACCGATGACGCGTTTGTCGGCGGGGTCCAGACCGAGTTCGGTCAGGAGCTCGCCACCGCGATCGGCGGCATCCGGTGCGTCGTAGAGGTTGCCCCAGAAGCGGACGTTCTCGAGAGCGGTCATGCGCGCGTACAAGGAAGGGGAGTGGGCGATTACGCCGATGCGTCGTCGCACGCTCGGATCTCCAGTGTCGCCGTCGAGAACCTCCACGCGACCGGATGTTGGGCGCAGCAAACCGCTCAGAACGCGCAACAGCGTTGTCTTTCCGGCACCGTTGGGCCCGGTAACGGTGATGTGCTCTCCGGGCTCGACTACAAGGTCGAGCCCGGAGAGCACATCCATAGACCCGAACCGGCGAACCAAACTGGTGACTTCAACGGCGCTCACTTGGACGCCTCGAGCATCTCCGTCGGCGCCGGCGCCGCGGAGCGCCGCCGGCGCCGCTTGCGAATGAGAGGGATCGCAACGATGGCGACCGCGAGGAGCGCGGCCGCGATGGGGCCGATTATCCGAAGCGGACCGGTGCTCTGCGCGACGATCACGCGCGCGGCGACGACGTCTCCGCGCGCAAGATCCTCCGCCGAATACTTCCGGTAAGAACGTTGGGCGGGGCCGACATCCGCGCTGCCGCTCGGCTGCAAGCCTTCTGACGGCCGCGCATCGAGCTCTCCTCCCACGAGCAAGTCGAAACGCTCGGTCGGGATCTGGAATGTGCGGCGGAATCGGATCCCGTCGGCGTCCGATTGAACGGGGTAGGTGTAGGTGATGTCGTGACGTCCGGGAAGGATCGGTGTTCTTGCGATGATCTGACCTTCCGTGATCGACGCGCGCCGCTCGTCGAAGCCTTGCTGAACCTGTATCGCTGTGCCGCCCGGCAAGACCGGTAGACGGAGCTCACCGACATAGGCCGTGTTCCCGCGGTTCCTTACAGTCACCGCGTGTACGGCTTGAGCCCCACGAGCATCACCGACGATGGCCAGCGACTCGGAATCGATGGTCAATCCGCCGGCACTTCGGGTCGTTTCCGCAACCCGTATCCGGATGGGAGCTCCTCGTTCGTTTCCCGCCCTCAGAATGGAACTGGCGAACCGCGTGCCCTTGAAGACCGCTTGAACGATGGCGGGTCGTCCGGGATTGATGTCCGCGTCTTCGAAAACGACTCGTCCGTCATCGTCGGTCTGAGATTCTCCGACGACGACGAAGTCCCCTACCTTCTCGTCGAAGGCTGCGATCTCGACGGTGATGCCGTCCATCGGGTCGTTGGTTGCGTTCGTGACGAGCGCGTTGATGTCGTCCGTCCCCGACGTGCTTACCGGGTCCGGTTCCGCGGTGGAAAGCTCAACGTTCGGAGTTAGCTCTTCGGGGTCGAGGGCGTTTGTTGCCGCCAGGTAACCCGCGAAGACGACCACGGCTCCGCCGATGCCGACGATGACCGTGGCCATTGGTCGCGGCATCTGAGGGAAGCCGGAGCGGCGCAGACGAAGCACGCCCACCATGCATAGGGAGACGCCGCCGAGGACGAGAGCGATGACGATGGTTGCTTGTCGCAGGCTATACTCCGCGCGATCTTCCAGGCAGCGGCTTCAATGGGTTCTGATGGAGGATAGATGGTCGAGGCGCGCGCCACTTCCGCATACCAAGTAGAGCCCGACTTCGCCGCTCGGCAGTCGGTTCTTTGGGCGATCGCTTGGCTCGTCGGCGGCGTGACGGTGACGCTCGTTGCGCAGCTCCTGCTCATCCGGCCGGACATAACGGGAGACCTCGGCTTCCTTTCTTACGGACGACTTCGTGGCGTTGCCGACACAACGATCGTCTTCGGCTGGCTCGCCGTGGCCGGCTTCGCCGCCATCTACGCGCTGATTCCGCGAATCACCGAGGTCCAGCTCCACAACGAAGTGTTGGGTGCGGCCACGACGCTTACTTGGAGCGTCGTCGTCACGGCAGGCTCCCTCGCGCTGGTGCTCGGGACAAACCAGGGGCGGCCTCTGGGCGAGCTGCCGGCGGGAGCCGACCTGGGCATGGTGCTTTTGCTCGCCTTCGTCTTGTTCAATGCCGGCGTAACCGTCGTGAGGCGGCGGGAACGCACGCTGTATGTGACGGGATGGTTCCTGCTCGCCGCGGCCCTGCTCGCACCCGTCGTCTTCGTGATCGGCAATCTTCCGGTGTTCGAAGGCGTCACGGACGCGATCGTGAGCGGCTTCTACCTCAACGGCATCGAGATGTTGTGGCTTCTGCCGATCGCGCTTGGTGTCGCGCACTATGTGATACCGGTAGAGACGGGCAAAGCTCTTTATTCCGCAACGCTGGCGCGCGCGACGTTCTGGAGCTTGATCTTCTCCGGCGGGTGGGCGGGGCAGCGCTTCTTCCTGGGCGGGCCGGCTCCCGACTACCTGGAGACGATGGCTGTAGCGATGACCCTGGTGCTCCTGGTTCCCGTTCTTTCCGCAGCGGCCAACCTTTATGCGACGGGCCGGGATCGTTGGGAGCTGATCTCCAAGTCTTATTCGTTGCGGTTCGCAGCTACCGGACTCGCTCTTCTTCTTGTGTGGGCCCTTCTTCTGACCTTCAGCGCGATGCCGGCTGTATCTCGATTCTTTGGATTGACGGCGTGGGGTGCGGGTATCCGCCACCTTGCGATCTTCGGGGTCTTTTCGTCGTTTGCGTTCGCACTCATCTATCACCTGTACCCGTTGATGGTCGGGCGTGACTGGTTCTCGCGCTCGGCTGCGTCGTTCCACTTCTGGACGACGCAGATCGGTGTGATGGTCGGCACAGTGGCGTTGCTCGCTACCGGGGCCGCGCAATCGGTGCAGTCGACTTTGTCCACGGGGACATCGGCAACGCTTCCGAACACAAACGTAATCGGTTTGTTGCGGGTTGTATCGGCCGGTGCCTTTGCGGCGGTGGTCGTGGCGCAATACGCACTGGCGTACAACACGCTCAGAACCTCGCGGTCCGGGTCCTTCGTTCAGGACGTGCCTGGAGGCGTTGTGGCCGCTGCGACGAGGCGTTCGTCTTGAAGCTGCGCGCAGACCGCAGGGTCGGACTGCTGCTCGGCGGCGTCGTCCTTCTCATGTTCGTCGCCATGGGCGCCACGATCGCGTTGCCGGCGTCCGATTCGTCCCTTCAAGGTGAGGCAACAGAGTTGTCGGAGGCCGAAGAGCGTGGAATGAAGGTCTACCGAAGCGAGGGCTGTTGGTATTGCCATTCGCAGTACGTGAGAGATTCCGAAGGTGGTGACGGTAACGAGCCTTCGGATCCGGCGGCCTACGCGGGCCGCTCGCCGTCGATGCTCGGACTCGAGCGTGTCGGCCCTGATCTCGCGCACGGGCCGACACTTACCGGAAGCGCGCTCACCGAGTTCCTGGTGGGAGGAGAAGACGGCCATGCTCCTCCGTACGGATACCTTTCGGACGAAGACCTAGAGGCACTGACCGCTTATCTGCTGTCTTTGCAGTGAGTCTTCGCGACACCCTCATTCAGCTTGGGTTCGTTGCTCTGGCTGCCGGCGTAGTCGTTGCCGTCCGAACGCTTTTCGTGTTCCGCTTCAAGGACACACCGAGCAAGCCGAAGACGAGAACCAAACGGCCCGGACGTCCGAAAACCTGACGCTGCGTAAGGCCTCGCGGAACGCGGAACGTCCAGCGAAGAAGGCGGCATCGTCGTTGGCGAACGCCGCCCTATAAACGATCCGAACGTTCCAACGTGGAATAAAGACGGCTTCCTGACGACCTCCGACGGCCGGACCGCCGTACGTCAGGAGAGTCGCGTCGTACCCATCCACCTCGATGTCTGATGGTTTCGACCCGACGTTCTGCTCGAGGAGGCTCTTCCTGTACTCATCCACCGTCGTGTCGGATCGCAGGTAGATGTCGAAGACGGCCTTGGCGGTGCCGGCACGATCTCCGGTGGCGTCGCCCGTGCTGCCGTTGGCCATCTGCAGGTTGCTTCCGCCCCGGCTCGTTACGCGCCAACCCTTGGGAACATCGATCGACAGCGGGCCTATAGAGGTAGTTCCCTCGGCGCACGCAGTCGCGGCGAGCACAGCGATGGCAAGGATCAGAAGTAGCGATCTCAATCCCATCGGAACGTGAGCGCGGCGACGAGGCACGTGATCACGGCCCACAGGCCCAGCGTAGCGAGGGAGCCGGTGTCCCACGCCCCCTGCATGAGCGCGGCGCGCACCGACGTCGTCAGCGGCTCGGCGGGAAGCCCTCGCGCGATGTCGGCGAGGCCACTCGGAAGACGCGACAGGGGTACGACGATGCCGCCCAGCAGAAGGAACAAGAGAAAGAGCGCGTTGGCGACGGCCAGGTTCGTCTCCGCGCGCAAGCGTCCGGCCAGAAGGAAACCGAGGCCGCCGAAGGCCGCCGTACCTAGAACAAGCGCCACGACGGCAGATGCAGCGCTGGCTTGGGGCGACCAACCCAAGGCGAAGGCCGCACCTACGACGACGCCGGCCTGGATAGCAACGATCACGATCAGGCTTGTGGTCTTGCCGAGGAACAGTCCGCCTCGCCCGAGCGGAGTTATGCCCAGTCGCCGAAGCACGCCGGCGTGCCGCTCGAAGCCGGTCGCGATGCTGAGATTGGTCATCGCGCTCGATATGACGGAAAGAGCCAGCACGCCCGGTGTCAGGAAGTCGACCGCGCGGCCTTCGTGAGGAAGAACGTCTACGAAGGAAAAGAACACGAGTATCCCGACGGGGATGATCAGAGAAACGAGCAAGCTTTCTCCCCGGCGCAGAGTGAGTGCCAGTTCGATGCGGGCCTGAGCCATTACGCGCTTCATTCTTCTTCGCTCTCGGGGCGATCGCCGGTCAGATCTAGATAGACCTCCTCGAGCGAACGGGCACCTACGTCCAAGGATCGGAACAGAACTCCGCGTGCGGCGAGCCACGTTGCAAGCCGCGATATCAGATGCGGGGTTGGGTCATCGGATTCGATGCGATAGGTGCGCGGTGCCGTCGCCGTCACCGAGATACCGAGCGCAGCAGTCAAACCCTCGGGATCGATCTGGGAAGCAGTCTCGAACGCGATCCGCGCTTCCCTTCGTGCGGCCAGTTCGGCGGGGCTCCCGAGTGCGACGAGCTCGCCGCGCGAAAGGATGGCAACGCGGTCGGCCAGCTTCTCCGCTTCACTGATCAGATGCGTGGTGAGCACGATCGTGGCGCCACGCCGCTTCAGTCCGGCGACTATGTCCCACGTCGTGCGTCTTCCTTCGATGTCCATCTCCGCCGTGGGCTCGTCGAGGAACAGAAGATCGGGACGACCGACCAATGCGAGAGCAAGTGACAGCCGACGACGCTCCCCACCCGACAGACGGCGATACGTCGTCTTGCGCACGCGATCGATCCCCGTGCGCGCCATCAATTCGTTGGGATCCTCGGGATCGTCGTAGAACGAGGCGAAGAGCTTGACCGCCTCTTCGGCTCTTATCCCCGCATAGAGGTCGCCGGACTGCGGCATAACGCCGACACGCTGGGAAATGTTCCGCTCCCCGGGATCATTGCCGAGGACGCGCACCTTGCCCGAATCAAGCTTGCGTAGACCCTCGAGGATCTCGATCGTGGTCGTCTTGCCCGCGCCGTTCGGGCCGAGGATCACGAAGATCTCCGCGGGAGATACCTCGAAGGAGATGTTGTTTACGACGGTGTACGGGCCGTAGGCCTTCACGAGCCCCTCGACCTCGATGAGGGACTGCGTGGTCATCGGTTGCGCATCGTTGCGCGCTCGGCGAGTTCTCGAAGCTGGATTTCGGCGTCTGGATTGAGATTTCCGTTGGCCAGTGCCTTCGTCGCTTGCTCGGCAAGGTCTGCGATGAGTTCGTTGGTGCGATCGAGAGCTCCGGACGCCGTTATGACTTCCCTGATCCTGTCTGCGTCCTCATTCGTCAGCTGGGGGTTGCCGACCCATCTGTCGATCTCGTCGCGTTGACTCGCCGTGGCAAGAGCTCGCGCCTTCGCGAGCAAGACGGTTTGTTTCCCATCACGCAAGTCACCGTCGCCGTCCTTGCCTGTTTGCCTCGGATCTCCAAACACACCAAGCACGTCATCGCGCATCTGGAACGCCTCACCCAAGGGGCGGCCGTATTCATCGAGCGTATCGATCACCGCTGCGTCGTCTGTAGCCAATAGCGCGCCGATAACGAGGGGATCGGCCACCGAATATCCGCCGGACTTCAAAACACCGATGCGTCGAGCAACGTCTTCGTCGGCTTCTCCGCGGTGTGCAGCGAGCAGGTCCAAGTACTGCCCGCCGATGGCGTGCAAGCGCATGCGGTCGTAGCGATCGGAAGCTCGCATAGTCGCCTCGAGCGGGAAGCCCGCCGAGTAGAAGAGGCGGTCGGCCAGCACGAAGCCCAGCAGTCCGGTAAGGATCGCTGCCGACGTCCCGAAGCGAACCGGGTCTCCGCGGTGAGGGACGCCAGCGGCCAACTCGGCCAGCGCGCGGAACGTCGTAGCACGGCTTCGCCGCGAGGTGGATCTGTCCATCACATCGTCGTGAATGAGGGCGAAGGTGTGAAGCAGCTCCAGAGCCGCGCCGGCTCGGATGATCTCCAGTGAGTCCGTTCCGCCGGCGGCCCGGTGTCCCCAGTAGCAGAACAGGGGCCGAAGTCTCTTTCCGCCGGCCGATACGAGCGCTTCGATCTCGTCGAGCAAAGGATGCGCTTCCTGGTCCACGGCTTCGCGCTCCGTTTCCAGATAGCGCAGAAGCGTTTGCGTGATGTTCGTGGCGACGTCCATCGGTGAAGTCTGCCCCATGCTGCAACGACGCTGACGCGCGGCCCGGCGGGCTCAGATAGGGTTGCCCCGCCGATGAGCCAAGGGCTCCCACGATTCCGCCGGCTTGCGCTCGGCACTGCGATCGCGACGCTCGCTTTGACCGGCGTGGGCGGACTGGTCCGCGGTACCGGGTCCGGTTTGGGCTGCCTGGACGAATGGCCGAAGTGCCGCGGTGGCTGGATCGCGCCGATCGAGTACCACGCGTTGATCGAGTACGCGCATCGTGCGCTGGCCGGGATCGTCGTGATCCTCATCCTTGCGCTCGTGATCGCAGCGCGCCGTTGGATGCCGGGGCGGCGGTCGCTTTTCTATCTCTCGGGTTCGGCGCTCGCTGTTGTGGTCGCACAAGCCCTGCTCGGGCGCGAAGTTGTGACTTCGGGACTTCATGCCGCGCTGGTCACCGCACACTTCTTGCTCGCGCTGGCTCTCGTCGGGCTGGTGACGATCGTGGCTGCTTCCTCGTACGTGGTGGGGCGACCGGCCGCTGCCGAAAAGGCGCAGCGGCGCGTAGCGCGAACGTCCATCGGCGCCATCGTTGCGCTGTTGCCCGTGCTCGTGCTCGGTGCATATGTGCGCGAGAAAGGTGCGGGGTCGGCCTTCGGTGACTGGCCGCTCATGGGCGGGGAGCTCGTCCCGTCCTTCGACTCACCCGGTGCCGGTTTGCACTTCGCGCATCGTCTTCTCGCGCTCCTTGCATCGGGTCATCTCATCGTTCTTGCGCTTCGTGCTCGTGCCGATGAACGGCGCGATGTGCGTGTTCTGGGAGTGGGCGGACTGCTCTTGTTCTTAGGGCAAGCGCTCGTGGGAGCCGCGAATGTTTGGACGGGACTGCAGCCGGCGGCGGTCGTCGGTCACGCAGCGCTGGCGTACGTGACGTGGGCGACTTACATCGCGTTGGCGGTGATCTCGCGTTACGGCGCACGCAGTGAAATGCGGAAGACCGCGGGCGAAGCCCGCGAGGGGGGTTCGGGGGGGCGCTCTGTTGCCCCCCCGATAAGAAAAGCCTTCGCAAGCTTCCGGGCCTACGCGAACCTGACCAAACCGCGGATCATCATTCTGCTTCTCGTCACGACGGTTCCGTCGATGGTCCTCGCACAACGTGGCATGCCACCGCTTTGGTTGATGGGCGCGACTCTGCTCGGCGGGATGATGACGGCCGGCAGTGCCAACGCATTCAATCAGTACCTCGAGCGCGACATCGACGAGAAGATGAAGCGCACGAGGAAGCGTCCGCTGCCGTCGCATTCAGTGGAGCCGGTGCGAGCGCTTCTTTTCGCGATCGCGCTCGGCATCGCCGGTTTCATCTGGCTGACCATCGTTGTGAATCTCTTGAGCGCGATCCTTGCCGTAAGTGCGATCGCCTTCTACGTCCTCGTTTACACGCTCCTGCTGAAACGATCTACTCCGCAGAACATCGTCATCGGCGGCGCCGCCGGCGCCGTGCCCGTGCTCGTCGGATGGGCCGCTGTAACCGGAACCATCGAAGCTCCGGCCTGGGTGATGTTCGCGATCATCTTTCTGTGGACGCCTCCGCATTTCTGGGCGCTCGCGATGCGCTACCGGGACGACTACGCGGCCGCCGGCGTCCCCATGCTCCCCGTCGTCCGGGGCGACGACGCTACGACGGCACAGATCTTCCTGTATGCGGTCGTGCTCGTGGTCTCGACCTTGGTTCTGTCTCCCGTCGGCGGTCTGGGTGTCGTATACGCCGCCAGTGCTGCAGCTCTCGGGGGAGGATTCATCTATAGGGCGGCCCGTCTCCGTCTCGCGCCCAGCGCGGCCTCGGCTGTGAAGCTCTTCAGATATTCGATCACCTACCTCGGCCTGCTCTTCGCAGCTATCGCCGTAGACCGGCTCGTCTGGTGACTTGGTTGAGCATTGCTTCCTGTGTTGTCATGCTTCCGGTCTGATGGAGTCCTTCCTGATGAAGTCTTGGCGACGCCTTCGTTGGCTCATCCCGGCCGGCTTGCTGCTGGCGGCTGCGGGCTGCGGTGAGACCCCGGAAGCGACCGAGCAAGCGCGCGGCGTCCTTTCGGGCGCGAACATCGTGCTCGCCATGACCGTCGTGCTGGTTGTCGTGGCCGGCGGTCTCGTGATCGGTGCCTTCGGTCTCGACCGTTTCGTTCGGTCGCGCAAGCAGCTCGCCGAAGCGCCGGCCGAAACGGAGGAAGAGGCAGACGAGGTCGTCGCCGGTATCACTGTCGGTCGTGCCGGTGTGCCGCGCTGGCTGTATGCCTTCTACGTCCTGATCCCGCTCTTCGCGATGCTCTACGTCTTCACGAACATCCCCTTGGAGGACGCAGTGAGCGATACGCCCGCCGAGACCGAAGCCCCATCCGGCCCCCGTCCCGAGTGGGCCATCGTCGCTAGCGGTATCGCTTTCGACTTGGACGAGATCATCGTCCCGGCATCGACGGATGTGACCGTCACCTTCGACAACCAGGACACCGGCGTGCCGCACGACTTCACGGTTTGGGAATCCGCCGATGCCGCAGGTGCCGGCGGTGACGCCGGGCAGTTGGCAACCACCGGGACGATCAACGGCGGCCAAACGAGGGACGTCACTTTCGATTCGGACGGTGTAGGCGTTTATTACTTCAACTGCACCATCCATCCGGCGTCCATGTTCGGGGACTTCGAAGTGGTCGAAGGCGGCTAGCGCTCTCGGCGGCCATAGACTCGGGTCGTGCGATTTGACCTGATCGTCGCCGGAGGGGGCCCAGCAGGTTCTTCTGCAGCGTGGCGCGCTGCAAGCTCCGGTGCTCGAGTACTCATCGTCGACAAGGCGGAGTTCCCGAGGGACAAGCCGTGCGGTGACGGGCTGACCCCGCGCGCTGTCGCCTCCATAGATGCCATCGGCCTTGGAAACGAGCTCAAGCGTTTCAACCGCGTCGACAAGCTGCGCATCCACGGTGCCGGACGCACGCTGACCTTCGATTGGCCGGCATCCGATTCCTTCCCGGATCACGGCTACGTGATCGCGCGCACCGACCTGGACGAGATGATGCTCCGCCATGCTCAAGCTGCGGGGGCGGAGGTTCGCGAAAAGACGTCGGCGGTTACGCCGATCGTGGAGAACGGAGCCGTGCGCGGTCTGACCGTCAAGCACAACGGCACGACGGAAGAGGTGCGTGCTTCGGTCGTCATCGCAGCCGACGGTGCTTCGTCCCGTATAGGACGTGCTCTTGGGATGGTGGCCGATCCGAAGCGCCCGATGGCGGCGGCGATGCGCGCGCACTTCGAAGCGGAGCGTCCGGCCGCCGACGATTCCGTCATCGAGAGCCACCTCGAGCTGCGAGACGGCGACGCGCTGCTGCCCGGATACGGATGGATCTTTCCTATGGGGCGGGGGTCGAGCATTTCCTCAACTGGCCGGATCAACGTGGGCGTTGGCGTGTTGTCGACGTACAAGGGCTGGCGCGATGTGAACAACGCTCACCTGATGGAAGTGTTCATGCGCGCGCTACCGCCGGACTGGAACCTTCCCGACCTCTCGGTCTTGCGTGAAAGCGGCCAGCTGAAAGGCTGGCGGTTGCCGATGGGGATGTCCGTTTGGCCCCCATGGCGTCCCGGCGTGATCGCGTGCGGCGACGCCGCAGGTGTGATCAATCCGTTCAACGGGGAAGGGATCTCCGAGGCGGTCGAGTCCGGCGTGATCGGTGTGGAGGTCGCCCTCGACGCCCTGGACGGGCGCGGGCCGGGCGACTTTTCTCTCTACCCGCAGCGGCTCGACGAAGCCTGGGGGTCGTACTACCGGATGGCTCGCACCTTCGTCCGGCTGATTGGACGTCCACGCATCATGCGCGCGCTCACCGTTTTCGGAATGCGCAGTCCTGCTGTGATGGAGTTCGCGTTCAAGATGCTGGCGAATCTCTACCGCGAGCAGGGCGGGGGATCCGGCGACGCACTGGTGCGTGGGATGCACCGCCTGGCGTCGGTTATCCGCCTCGGCTGAGCTCCTGACGTGTTTTGACCCGCCCCTCTAGCGGGTATACTTTGTGAACTGAATCACAAAGTCCCAGGACCCATATGGCAGCAAACGTAAGGAGGACGGGCGCGATGGACGCATCGCTTGGCACGAAGCTCACCAGGCTGGTTGCCGCGCGTTTCGGGCCGCAACTACCTTGGGGGCTCGACTAAAGGGGAGTCCGTGCTCGCGAGCTACCTGCCCATCGCCTTCATGCTCACCTTGGCGGGCGCTTTCGCCGTCGTCTCGGTAGCCGCCTCGCGGGCGATATCACCCAAGGACCCAACGCCGCAGAAGCTCATGCCCTACGAGTGCGGCATAACGGAGATCGATCCCAAGGCCGAGCGGTTCCCCGTCCGCTTCTATCTGGTCGCGATGCTCTTCGTGATCTTCGACGTCGAGGTCATCCTCTTCTTCCCCTGGGCTGTCAGCTTCAGAGCATTCCCGACGTACTCACTCATCGCGATGAGCGTCTTCATCTTCTTTTTGCTCGTGGCCTTCGTATACGAGTGGCGCAACGGAGGTTTGGAGTGGGACTAGAGGAACGTCTCCCCGCGATCGTCACTCTCTCCCTCGAGAAGCTCGTCAATTGGGGACGAAAGAACTCGGTGTGGCCGGCGACCTTCGGGCTTGCGTGCTGCGCCATCGAGATGATGCAGACGGTCGCACCGCGCCACGACCTCTCA
>Ga0299913_10003548_pt1 | contig 12798 bp, 14 predicted proteins | sample RVTome_9_FD_201360 | JGI IMG/M metagenome (GOLD analysis project Ga0299913, IMG submission 201360) | Soil microbial communities from uranium-contaminated site in the Upper Colorado River Basin, Wyoming, United States - RVT155D38 (version 2) ... | reverse complement strand
GATCGAGGTCTCGTTCCACGAGGGGTGCGTCTTCGTCGTCGCCGACGGCGAGCGCCTCGTCGTCGCGGTCACCGGGCGGGATCCGACGTCCGGGCTCGTCTTCTACGACCTGAAGACGTGTCTCCGCCTGAGCTCCGACCAGGAGCCGGCCGCCGCTCCCAAGGCCGCCGCCGGAGGCCGCCGACGCAAGAAGAAGGACGAGGAGCCGGAGGCCGAGGGTGAAGCGTAGGCTCGCCGCCTTCGTCGCCGCCCTCGGCGCGCTGGCCGGGGCGGCCGCCCTCTGGCGCCGCCGCTCGGGGGCGGGGCGCGAGCGCGCGGACGTCTACTTCCCTGACGGCTCGATGGTGACCTTCGCGGAGGGCACCGACGAGGCGGCTCGCCTCTTTCCGCCGGCTCGCCGCATCCTCGCGCAGGCCCGAAGCTGACCGCGGCGGTGACCGACGCCGAGCTCGCCCGGGCGATCCGCGAGCATGCCTACCTCGAGGGCGACTTCGTGCTGCGGTCAGGGAAGCGCTCGCGCTACTACCTCGACAAGTACCGCTTCGAGACCCGGCCCGACATCCTTGCCGCCCTCGGCGACCGGCTCGCGGCCCGCGCGCGGGAGGTCGCGCCCGAGGCGGCGCGCATCGCCGGCCCGGAGCTCGGCGCGATCGCGCTCGCCGCGGCGGCCTCGCTCTCGTCGGGGCTGCCCTTCCTGCTCGTCCGCAAGGAAGCGAAGGGCTACGGCACCGGCAACCGGCTCGAGGGCGCTTTCGCCGCCGGCGAGGAGGCCTGCCTCGTCGAGGACGTCGTCACCTCGGGGGGCGCCGCGGCCGACGCGATCGACGCCCTTCGCGAGGCCGGGCTCGAGTGCCGCGCCGCGATCTGCGTGGTCGACCGCGAGGAGGGAGGGGCCGACGCGCTCGCGCGCAAGGCGGTCCGGCTGCACCCGCTCTTCCGGGCGCAGGACATCCTCAACTCGTAGAAAAACCCCGCAAACCCGCATGGTTGCTTGCTATCAGGGGGCTCTGTTAGGGTTGTCCCGGTTCCCCCAGTCAGCGTAAAAGGACGGAAGGAGAGGGCAGTGACGAAGGCCGATTTCATCGACATGGTGGCCGCCAAGTCCGGGCTCACCAAGCGGGATGCAGCGGCGGCGGTCGACGCGTTCCTCGACTCCATCACCGAGACCCTCAAGGGCGGCGACTCGGTGTCGTTCACCGGTTTCGGCAAGTTCTCCGCACAGCAGCGCGCGGCGCGGCAGGGCGTCAACCCGCGTACCGGCGAGCGCGTGCAGATCCCGGCGGCCACGGTGCCCAAGTTCTCCGCCGGCAGCCAGCTCAAGGCGGCGCTCCGCTAGCCCTCTCCGTCAGCGGAATCGTCACGGGGGCCGCGCGAGCGGCCCCCGGTCTGTCCGGCCCGGTTCCCGGCTCGGCGCGGCGCACGGAGCTCTACGGGACCAGCGCATGGGCAACGACCGTGCCCAGGGCGACGAGGGTCAGGGCCAGCCAGGCCGCGACCCCGACTGCGAAGACTGAGAGCAGCGGCCGAAAGCGCGCAACGGCCTCCCGGCGAAGCCGCTCGAGCTCCGGATCGGCCTCGGGCCGGAACATGCGGACCGGCCGGCGCAGCACCTGCCCGACCCCGAGGGCCGTCGCGTGCAGGATCCTCGGACGGCGCGGAGCCCTCCGCAGGAAACGGTCGATCACCGTCTCGGTGGCCTCCGCGGATGGCTGGAGCACGAGGAGACGATCGAACCACTTCCTGTTCGCCCGCGTGTAGCGGACTGCCAGGACGACCCACACGGCGAGAAACGGCCCGGCGACGGCCCAGAAGAGGATGTCGGAGGTGGCCATCCATCCATGATCGTCGCGGGCGAGAGCGACCTTGAGGCTGCTCCGGGGTGTGCGCGAACGCGCCCGCGATCGCACGGCCGCCGTGCATACGAACATGTGTTCGTATATCCTCTCGGGGGTGCAGCTCGCCTTCGACGCGGCCGACCGGCTCGTTGAGCTCGTCGAGGAACGGCGCGGGCCGGTGCCCGCCGGGGAGGCGGCCCGCGCGCTCTTCGCGCTCGCGCATGCGCCGGAGGACCTCGCGCGGAGCCTGCTCGACGACGTCGTCGCCGGCGACGCCCGGCTCGCCTGGCGCGGGGCGAACGTAGGGCTGGCGGCGGCGCCCGGGCGCGACCTGCCGCTCGAGGCGGCCCGCTTCGTCGTCGTCGACCTGGAGACGACCGGCCTGCGGCCGGCGCAGTCTGCCATCTGCGAGATCGGCGCCGTCCGCGTCGACGCGCTCCTGCCGGCGGGAACGTTCCAGACCCTCGTCGACCCCGGGATCCCCCTCCCGCCCGTGGTCGCGGGGATCACGGGCATCGCCGACCGCGACCTGCGCGGGGCGCCGCGGCCCGCGGCGGCCGTCCGGGCCTTTCTCGCCTTCGCCGGCGGGCACGCGGTCCTCGTCGCGCACAACGCCCGCTTCGACCTGGCCTTCCTCGACCGAGAGGTCGAGCTGCTGACGGGCCGCCGGGTCGCGTCGCCGGTCGTCGACACCGTGGGCCTGGCCCGGCGCCTGCTCGTCGGGCGCGTGCCGCGCGTCGGCCTCACCTCGCTGGCGGAGTTCTTCGACACGTCGGTGCGGCCGTGCCACCGGGCCCTCCCGGACGCGCAGGCGACCGCGGAGATCCTCGTGGCGCTCGTCGGCCTCGCGCAGGAGCGAGGCGCGAGGACGGTCGCGGACCTGGTCGAGCTCGCGGCCCCGCGCCGGCGCCGCGTCTATGACAAGCGCTCGCTCGTCTTCGGGGCCCCGACCCGCCCCGGCGTCTACGTCTTCCGCGACGCGAACGACCAGGCGCTCTACGTCGGGCGCGCACGCGACCTTCGCGCCAGGCTGCGCTCGTACTTCCGCTCCGAGCGGCAGCGGCCGGCCGTCGAGGCAGCGCTGGCCGCGGTCGAGCGGGTGGAGTGGCAGGTCCTCGGCTCGGAGCTCGAGGCGGCGCTCGAGGAGCTCCGCCTCATCCGCGAGCTGCGGCCGCCGGCCAACGCGCGCGGGAAGCGCGGCGGCCGCGCCTTCTACCTGCGGTTGCGCGGCGAGGGGATCGTCGTCTCCGGGCGGCCGGGCCCGCTCGGGCCGATCCGGAGCCGCCGCCGGGCCGAGCGTGCGGCACGGGCGCTCACCGGCGCCTCGGAAGACGAGCTGGGCCGGCTGCTCCAGGGTGGCCCGCTCCCGCGCCTGCGCGCGCGCCTCGCCGACCTCTCCGAGTGCCTGCGCTACGAAGACGCCGCGCGACTTCGTGACCGGATCACCGCCCTCGAGCACGTCATCCGGGAGCTGGCCGCGCTGGAGCGGCTCCGCTCGCTGGAGGCCTGCCTCGTCACGCCCGCCTCGGCCGTAGGCTTCGCCCGGGCGGTCTTCGTCTCCGCCGGGCGGGTCGCCGACGCGCGCGTGCTGCCGCCGGGCGCGGGCGCAGCCCTGGAGGTCCGGGCGGGCCTCGCCGCGGCAAGGGCCGCCGAGCCGTCGCTCGGGCCCGAGGACGCCGAGGAGCTCCTCCTCCTGGGCGGCTTCCTGCGGAGACCCCCGCCCGAGCTCGTCGTGGCTCCGCTCGACGAGCGCGCCATCCTCGCCGCCCTGCACCACCCGCAGTCCGCGGTAGCCTGACGAAGCTCTAAGCTCCCTGCAGATGGCTCAGGAGCTGGAGGCAGGGGCGCGCGCCGCCGTCGCAGCGCTGACGTTCGGCGACCGTGTGGCCGCCGCCGTCGACGCGAAGCGGAGCCAGCTCCTCGTCGGGCTCGATCCGCGGCCCGAGCTCTTGCCGGTCGAGCTGCGCGGGGACGTCCACCGGGGCCGGGCCTCGGCCGCGGATGCGGTCGGACGCTTCTGCCGCGGGCTCGTCGACGCCGTTGCGCCGTACGTCGTCGGCGTCAAGCCGCAGCTCGCGCACTTCGAGGCGCTCGGCGCCGACGGGATCAGGGCCTTCGAGGAGGTCTGCGAGTACGCGCGCGCCGCCAACCTGCTCGTGCTCGCCGACGCGAAGCGCGGCGACATCGGCTCGACCGCGCGCGCCTACGCCGACGCGTATCTCGAGGAGCGCGAGGACCGGCCGCCGCCGGTGGACGCGCTCACGGTCAACCCGTACCTCGGAAGCGACTCGATCGAGCCCTTCGTCGCCGCCTGCCGCCGCACGGGCAACGGCATCTTCTGCCTCGTGAAGACCTCGAACGCCGGCAGCGCCGACATCCAGGACGCGGCCCTCTCGGACGGCCGCCGCGTGTGGCAGCACGTCGGCCAGCTCGTCGATGCCTGGGGCGAGGACCTCGTCGGCGAGCGCGGCCTCTCGAGCGTCGGCGCCGTCGTCGGCGCCACCTACCCGCGTGCGATCGGCGAGGCCCGGAAGCTGATGCCGCGCGCCATCCTGCTCCTCCCGGGGATCGGCGCCCAGGGCGGGACGCCGGCGGACGTCGCCCGCGCCTTCACGAGCGGGCCGGCGAGCGCGCTCGTGCCGGTGTCGCGCTCGGTCATCTATGCCTTCCGTATGGACGGGGCCGACTGGCGGAAGGCGGCCGGCGCCGAGGCGGCCCGCCTCCGCGGCGAGGTCTGGGCGGTGTCGGGCTGGTGAACGCCGACAAGATCAGGATCTGGATCGCCCGCTTCGCCGCGCCGCTCGCCTTCTTCTTCGCGGCCACGGTCCTCGTCATCCTCGTCCAGCGCGCGCTCGAGTCCGACGAGACGGAGGCGGGAACGAACACCACCTCCACCGTGGAGGTCGACACCGGCCCGACGACGACCGAGCCCGACCAGACGACGACGCTTCCGCGCGGCTGCCGGCGAGCGCGCTACACGGTGCGACGGGGCGACACCCTCGAGTCGATCGCCGCCAGGTGCGAGGTATCCCTCGCCGACCTGCTCGAGCTCAACCCGAACATCGACCCGCTGACGCTCAACCCGGGCGACCGGATCCGCATCCGGCCTCCGCAGCAGCAGGGGACGACCACCGAGACGGAGACCGAGACTCAGGGCTAGGAGGGTTTGGCGAAACACCCCGGTGCCGCCGGGCCGCGCTGCTCGCTCCGAGGACGGCGTCCTCAGTCGCGCCCGTAGCCTCCGGCTACGAACGCTCCCTGCGTCCTTGCCTCGGAACGACCATCACGCCCCGTCGGCGAGCGGAGTTTCGCCAATCCCTCCTTGGGCTAGCTGGGGTCGAGGCGGCGGCCGAGGGCCTTCGCGGCGTGGACGCCGGCGAGGGCGATCGTCATCAGCGGGTTGCCGAGCGTCGTCAGCTCGACCGCCCCGGCCTGCCGCTCACGGCGACGCCGGGGGATGGTGAGCGTCCGGGGCGCGCTGCCGAGGGGGAGGATGCGCTCGCTCGCGCCGCGCTCCTCGCCGCCCCACACGAAGAGGCGGGTGGGGCGGAGCTCGAGGCCGCCGAGGCCCTTGATCTCGACCTGCAGCGAGCGCTCGACTCCACGGATCCGCTCGGGCTTCGTCTCCGGCTGCTCCGTGGCCATCGCTCCGAGGATAGCCTGAGGGCCGTGCGGAAGCACGTCGCAGTCAACGCGCTCGTCCTCCTCCTCGTCGCCCTGCTGGGCGGCACGGCCGCGGCTTCGACACCGCCGCCCGTGCAGGCCCGGGCGGTCCTCGTCGCGGACGGGCGCACCGGCGACGTCCTCTACGAGCGCAATGCCGACAAGCGGATGGCGATGGCGAGCATCACGAAGCTGATGACGGCGCTCGTCACCCTCGAGAACGCCCGCCCCGGCCAGATGGTCACCGTCGCGCCGCAGGCGGTGGCGCCGGGCGGTTCCTCCATCTTCCTCACCGCGGGAGAGCGGCTGCGCGTTCGCGACCTGCTCGCCGCCGCGCTGATCCAGAGCGCCAACGACTCCGCCTTCGCGCTGGCCGCCGAGGTCGGAAACGGGAGCGTCAAGCGGTTCGTGCGGATGATGAACGCGAAGGCGGAGGAGCTCGGCCTGGAGGGGACGCGCTACGTACGCCCGGACGGGCTCGACGTGCGCGGGCACGTCTCGACGGCGCGCGACACTTTTCGCCTCGCGCGCCTCGCCATGCAAAAGCCGCTCGTGCGGGAGCTCGTTCGCAAGCGGACTGCGCAGATCCCGCCGGACCGGAGCCTGAGGAGCTGGAACGACCTCCTCTGGACCTTCCCCGGCCTGATCGGCGTGAAGACCGGCCACACCGACAACGCCGGCTGGGCCGAGGTCGCGGCCGCGCGGCGCGGGCCGACGGCGATCTACGCGGTGATTCTCGGGAGCCCGTCGCGCGCAAGGCGGAACGCCGACCTGACGAAGCTGATGGAGTGGGCGTTCGACCAGTACGTCCATTACAGCGTCATCCGCGAGGGCGAGGAGTACGCGACTGCGGAGATCCCCTTCGCCGAGGGGGAGCGGCTCGGGCTCGTGGCCGCCGCGGGGGCCTCCGAGCTCGTCCGGCTGGGCGACGGCTCGCGGTTCGTCGAGCGCATCGTCGCGCCCGAGATGGTCGAGCTCCCCGTGCGCAAGGGCCAGAAGCTCGGCGAGGTGGTCGTCATGGAAGGCGACCGCGAGGTCGCCCGCACGGACTTGCTCGCCGCTCGCGACGTCCCGGCGCCGACCTTCGAGGAGAAGGCCCGCTGGTATGCCGACCGCGCCCTGGACGAGGCAGGCTCGATCCTCTCCTCCGTGCTCCCCGGCCTCTGACGCGGCGCCGAGCATCTGAGCTAGGATCGCGCCCGGTGCCTTCTCCGCACCCAGTCGGATGATCGTCACCGTCACGCTCAACGCAGCGATCGACCGGACGCTCGTCGTTCCGAACTTCAAGCCGGGCCAGCGACATCGGGCCAGCGTCGGCTTCCCGAGCGCCGGGGGGAAGGGGATCAACGTCGCGCGTGCGCTCAAGCGCCTGGGAGCGCCGGTCGTCTGCGCCGGACTGGCCGGCGGGCGCACGGGCACGCTCCTCGTCGAGGAGCTGACGCACGAGGGGATCCTCAACGACTTCGTCAGGATCGGCGGCGAGTCGCGCACCTCCATCGCCGTGCTCGACCCGACCTCGAACGCGTACACGGAGATCAACGAGTGGGGCCCGGAGGTGACCGACGAGGAGCTCGAGATCCTCCGCGAGAAGCTCGCCTACCTGGCGCAGCGCGCGGAGTTCGTCGTCCTCGCCGGCTCCCTGCCGCGCGGCGTCGACCCGGGCTTCTACGGGGACCTCGTGCGGGAGCTGAACCGCCGCCAGCTCCTCACCGTCGTGGACACGGAGGGCGAGCCGCTCCGGCTGGCCGTCGAGGCGGAGCCCTACCTCGTCTCGCCCAACCAGCAGGAGGCGGAGGCGCTCGTCGGCCACGAGTTCGTCGACGACGAGGACATCGTCGCCGGCCTGGACGAGATCGCCGCTCTCGGCGCACGGAACGTCCTCATCACGCTCGAGACCGGCGCGTACGCCCTCCTGCGGGAGGACCGCACCGAGCTTCGCGTGCGCGCGCAGGCGCCGCGGGTCGAGCCCGTCTCCGTCGTCGGCGCGGGCGACACGCTCCTCGGCGGCTTCCTCGGCGCCCGGGTCGCCGCCAAGCCCTTCGACGAGGCCGTGCGGGCCGCCGTCGCCGCCGGGTCCGCCTCGGTGCTCGAGGCGGGCGCGGGCCGCTTCGACGCGCGCGAGGCAGGCCGCCTCGCCTCGCTCGTCCAGCTCGAGCACGTCGAGCGCGTGGCGCACGAAAGCTAGCCACCCTCCTTGGTACGATCGCTCCAGTGAGCGTGGAGCTGCGTCAGGACGAGATCGAGCGCCTCCTCGCCCTGGAGCGCAAGTTCGCCAAGGAAGGGCTCACCTTCGACGACGTGCTGCTCGTCCCGTCCGAGTCGGGCGTGCTGCCGGGCGAGGTCTCGACGCGGACGCGGCTGACGCGCACGATCTACCTACAGATCCCGATCGTCTCGGCGGCCATGGACACCGTCACGGAGGCCCGCGCCGCGATCGCGGTCGCGCGCGAGGGCGGGATCGGCGTCGTCCACCGCAACCTCTCGGTCGAGGCGCAGGCCGCCGAGGTCGACAAGGTGAAGCGCTCCGAGGCGGGCATGATCGTCGAGCCGGTGACGCTGCCGCCCGACGCGCCCGTCGCCGCGGCCCTGCAGATCATGGAGACCTACCGGATCTCGGGCGTGCCTGTGACCGACGACGACGGGCGTCTCGTCGGGATCCTCACGAACCGCGACCTCCGCTTCGAGGACGACACGGGCCGGCCCGTCTCCGAGCTCATGACCTCGGCCGGCCTCGTCACCGTCGCGGTAGGGACGACCCTGGAGGAGGCCCGCGCCGTCCTCCACCGGCACAAGATCGAGAAGCTGCCGGTCGTCGACCCGGACGGGCGCCTGAAGGGGCTCATCACCGTCAAGGACATCTCGAAGCGGATCCAGTACCCCCTCGCCACCAAGGACGAGCAGGGCCGGCTCCGCGTCGCCGCCGCCGTCGGCACCGGGCCCGAGGGGCTCGAGCGCGCCGCCGCCCTCGTCGGCGAGGACGTGGACGTGCTCGTCGTCGACACGTCGCACGGCCACTCGGTCGGCGTGCTCGAGGCCGTTCGGGAGCTGAAGGGGCGCTACGACGTCCCCGTGGCCGCGGGCAACGTGGCCACGCCCGAGGCGACCGCCGCGCTGATCGACGCGGGCGCCGACGCGGTGAAGGTCGGCATGGGGCCGGGCGCGATCTGCACGACGCGCGTGGTCGCCGGGATCGGCGTCCCGCAGATCACGGCCGTGTACGACTGCGCCCAGGCGGCCTCGCGCCACGGTGTGCCGGTGATCGCGGACGGCGGCATCCAGTTCTCCGGCGACATCGCCAAGGCGATCGCCGCCGGCGCGGACACGGTCATGCTCGGCGGCCTCCTGGCGGGGACGGACGAGAGCCCGGGCGAGGTCGTCTTCCACCAGGGCGAGCAGTTCAAGGAGTACCGCGGCATGGGCTCCCTCGGCGCCATGCGGGCGCGCCACTCGAGCGACCGCTACTTCCAGCAGGACGTCGAGGAGGTCGGGAAGCTCGTCCCCGAGGGGATCGAGGGACGGGTCGCCTACAAGGGGCCGCTCCGGAACGTCGTACACCAGCTCGTCGGCGGGCTCCGCCAGGCGATGGGCTACGTCGGCGCCGCCACGATCGAGGAGCTGAAGGAGGCGCGCTTCGTCCGCGTCACCTCCGCGGGTCAGCGCGAGAGCCACCCGCACGACGTCGCCATCGTCAAGGAAGCGCCCAACTACCGGCCGGGACGGTAGTGCTCCCCCAGGCAATGAGCGCCCGCCCCTGGCCCGCAATCACGCGGCTTGGTGCTTGCGACCCATGGACTGGGCGTCATCACCTGGAGGAGCACTAGTGGGCGAGGTCGTGCCGCTCCCCGTCCCGGAGCCCGCACCCGAAGAGCGCCCCGTCCTCGTCGTCGACTTCGGCGGCCAGTACTCGCAGCTGATCGCGCGGCGGGTGCGCGAGTGCCGGGTCTACTCGGAGCTCGTCCACCACACGACCCCGCCGGCGGCGCTGGCGGCGCGGCGGCCGCTCGCGCTCGTCCTCTCGGGCGGGCCGGCGTCCGTCTACGCGGAGGGCGCGCCGCAGGCCGACCCCGGCATCTTCGACCTGGGCGTCCCCGTGCTCGGCATCTGCTACGGGATGCAGCTGATGGCGCGAGACCTGGGCGGGAAGGTCGAGCGGACGGACGGCTCGGAGTTCGGTAGGGCGGAGGTGCAGGTCGAGCCGGGCGCCGAGCTCTTCCGCGGCCTCCCAACCGAGCAGGTCGGCTGGATGAGCCATCGCGACTCCGTCACCGCGCCGCCGGAGGGCGCGCGCGTGACGGCCTCGTCGCCCTCGACGCCGATCTCCGGCTTCGAGGACCCGGCGCGCGGACTCTACGGCATCCAGTTCCACCCGGAGGTGCTCCACACCGAGCACGGCACCGAGATCCTCAAGAACTTCCTCTACCGCGTGGCCGCCGCGCCGCCGGCCTGGACGGCCGCGGCCGTGATCGAGGAGGAGACCGCCCGCATCCGCGCCCAGGTCGGCCGCGAGCGGGTGATCTGCGGTCTCTCGGGCGGCGTCGACTCGGCGGTCGCCGCGCTGCTCGTCCACAAGGGCGTCGGGGACCAGCTGACGTGTGTCTTCGTCGACCACGGCCTCCTGCGGAAGGACGAGGCGGCGCAGGTCGTGGAGACGTTCGGCCGCCACTTCCATGTGCCGCTCCTCCACGTCGACGCGCGGGAGCGGTTCCTCCTGCGGCTCGCCGGCGTCACCGACCCCGAGGAGAAGCGCAAGGCGATCGGCGAGGAGTTCATCAGGGTCTTCGAGGAGGAGGCGCGCACGCTCGGCGACGTCCGCTTCCTCGTGCAGGGGACGCTCTACTCCGACGTGATCGAGTCCGGCGGCTCAGGCGACGGTGTCGCCGCGACGATCAAGTCTCACCACAACGTCGGCGGTCTCCCCGAGGCGATGGACCTCGAGCTGGTCGAGCCGCTGCGGATGCTCTTCAAGGACGAGGTGCGTCGGGTCGGCGAAGAGCTCGGCCTCCCGGAGGAGATGGTCTGGCGCCACCCGTTCCCCGGGCCGGGCCTGGCGATTCGCATCATCGGCGACGTCACCGAGGAGCGGCTCGAGATCCTGCGCGACGCCGATGCGATCCTGCTCGAGGAGGTGCGCCGGGCCGGGCTCTACCGCGAGCTCTGGCAGTGCTTCGCGGTGCTGCCCGCGATCCGCTCGGTCGGCGTCCAGGGCGACGAGCGGACGTACGCCTACCCGATCGTCATCCGCGCGGTCACGTCCGAGGACGCCATGACCGCCGACTGGGCGCGCCTGCCCTACGACCTCCTGGAGACGATCTCGAGCCGGATCATCAACGAGATCCCCGCGGTCAACCGGGTCGCCCTCGACCTCTCGTCGAAGCCGCCCGCGACGATCGAGTGGGAGTGAGCGTTCCGGCGAAGGCGGAGCAGGCGGCCTGCCGGCTCCCCGCGGACGAGGCGGAGGCGGAGGCGATGTGCCCGCGCTGCAGCGCGGAGATGATGTGGACGAAGGCGAGCTGGCACTGCCTCGCCTGCCGGTACAAGCAGGGCTGCTGCGGGTAGCGGCGGGTCTCGCTCGGCCTCTGTCTCCTGGGGCACCCCGGCCCACCACCCGCTTTCGAGCCTAACGAGGAAAAGCGCACCCGTGTGTGCCGCATCGTGCCGGCTCTGTGCCGGCGGCTCCACAGCCTGCTCGGCGGATAGCCTCGCCGGGTGAGCCGGTACCGCTGGACGATCCTCGCCCTCGGCACGGCCGCCCAGTGGAGCTACTCCGCCGTCTTCCTGGGGATTCCCGTGCTCGCGCCGCAGCTGCGGGAGGAGTACGGGCTCTCGCTGACCCAGATCGGCGTCGTGCTCGCTGCGTTCAGCATCGGCTCGGTCGTCACGCTCCTGCCCTGGGGCCTGCTCGCCGACCGGCTCGGAGAGCGGCGGGTCTTGGCCACCGGGCTCGCGGCGGCGAGCCTCGCGCTCGCGGGGGCGGCGTTCACGACGGACTACGTCCCGCTCGTCCTCCTGCTCGTCCTCGCGGGCGGTGCCGGCGCGAGCGTGAACGCCGCCAGCGGCCGGGCGGTGATGAGCTGGTTCGCGGCCTCGCAGCGTGGGCTCGCGCTCGGGATCCGGCAGACGGCGCTGCCGCTCGGCGGGGCCGCGGCGGCGATCGCGCTTCCGCCGATCGCCGCCGCCGGCGGGACCGAGGCCGGGCTCCTGGTGCTCGCCGGCGCGTGCCTCGCCACGGCGATCGCCGGCGCGGTCGGCCTGCGGGAGGCGCCGGCGGACGATGCTGTACCCCTCGGCGACGTCACGAATCCGCTCAGGGACGGCCGGATGTGGCGCCTCGCCTCCGGCAGCGGGCTGATCGTCGTCGCCCAGATCAGCATCATGGCGTTCGCCGTCCTCTTCCTCCACGGCGCGCGCGGGCTCTCCACCGAAGCCGCGGCGGGCATCTTCGCGGCGATGCAGCTCGTCGGCGCCTCCCTCAGGGTCGCCGCCGGCCGGTGGTCGGACCGCGTGGGGACGCGCATCGGCCCGCTCGTCAAGATCGCGTTCGCGCTCTCGCTGCTGCTCGCCCTGAGCGCGGCGCTGACCTCGGCCCCACTGGCGCTGCTCCTGCCCGCGTTCCTCGCCGCCGGCGCGATCTCGCAGGCCTGGAACGGCCTCTCCTTCACGGCGGCGGCGGAGCTCGCGGGCCTCGCGCGCGCCGGGGCGGCGCTTGGCTTCCAGCAGACGGCCCTCGCCGTCGCCTCGAGCGTCGCGCCGCCCGTCTTCGCGGTGCTCGTCGAGTCGGCCTCCTGGGGCGTCGCGTTCGCGCTCGCCGCGGTGCTACCGCTCGCCGGCGCCGGCTTGCTGCGCCGCGTTCCTGCCTAGCCGGGCGCCACCTCCTGGCGTCGGCGTCGCATGAGCCCCAGGGAGAGGCCCAGCGCGGCGAGCACGGCCAGCGTCCCGCCGACGGCGGGAACCACGGGGAAGCCGGCGCCGCCCGCCGGGTCGGAGGGCGTGCCGCCCCCCGCCGGCTCGCCCACGGCCACGGCCACGGCCGCGAAGGTGTGCGTCTGCGCGCAGGGAACGGTCTGCCCGCCTGCCTCCGAGAAGTCGTCGTAGACCTCGTAGCGCCAGCTCCCGGCCGCCGGGAAGACGACCTCTGCGACGAAGACCTCGGGGTTGCCGGTCGGGCGGGCGACGAAGGTCTTCCGCTCGCCGGTCGCCGTGTTCACGATGGTCAGCTCGGGCCTCGCCGTCGCCGCGTTGGGAAGGGCGTTCCGTCCGTGCTGGAGCACGGTCAGCTCCGCCGTCCACGTCGTTCCCGCGG
>Ga0299913_10003547_pt1 | contig 12799 bp, 10 predicted proteins | sample RVTome_9_FD_201360 | JGI IMG/M metagenome (GOLD analysis project Ga0299913, IMG submission 201360) | Soil microbial communities from uranium-contaminated site in the Upper Colorado River Basin, Wyoming, United States - RVT155D38 (version 2) ... | reverse complement strand
GACCAGGTCGGCGCGGCGATGGAGGGCGAGCCCGGCAGCTGCGAGGTGGCCGGGTTCGGGAGGGTCACCACCGAGCTGCTCGAGGGCTGGCTGGGCCAGTCCGGCTTCACCATCACCCCGGTGGTCGACCTGGCCCGGCAGGGGGCGGTGGACTCCCACGACCCGCCGGTGTGGATGCGGACCCTGGTGATCCTGCGCGACCGGCACTGCGTCGCGCCGTACTGCGAGGTCGACGCCTGGGCCTGCGACCTCGACCACATCGAGGCCTACCGGCCGCACGGCCCGCCGGGCCAGACCAGCCCCGAGCGCCTGGCCTGCCTGTGCCGCAGGCACCACAACGCCAAGACCCACCTGGGCTGGCGCTACCACCGCACGCCCGAGGGAGCGTATGAGTGGACCAGCCCCGCCGGCCTGCGCTACCGGGTCACACCCGGCAGGGGCACCGAACGCCTCGACTGAACACGGCTCAGCCGGTCTCGACCGGCCGCGTCGAGTCGGTGACCCAGCCACTCCAGCCGCCGGGATACAGCGCTGCCTCGAGGCCCGCCAGCTCCATGGCCAGCACGTCGTGGGCGGCGGTCACGCCCGAGCCGCAGTACACCGCCACGTCGGCCCCGGGCAGGATCCCGACCGAGGCATAGACGTCCCGCAGCTCGTGCGGGTCCCGGAACTGTCCGTGGTTGTCGAGGTTGCGCTTGGTCGGGACGTTGACTGCCCCGGGGATGTGACCTGCGACGGGGTCGACCGGCTCGGACTCTCCCCGGAAGCGCTCGGGTGCCCGCCCGTCGACCAGCACCGACACCGACGACAGCCCGTCCGCGTCGACGACGGGCATGGAGCCCGGCTTCCCGTGGAAGTCGCCCCGCTCGACCGATCCCTCGCCTTCCTCGAGCTCACCGCCCACGGCGAGCCAGGCAGACAGGCCGCCGTCGAGCACGCGCACGTCGTGCCGCCCGTAGTAGCGCAGCAGCCACCACGCACGTGCCGCGGCGTGGCCGGCCCAGTCGTCGTACACGACGACCGGTCCCTCGAGCCGGACTCCGGCCCGCTGCATCGCATCGACGAAGGCCTCAGGGGACGGCAGCGGATGTCGCCCGCCCCTGCCCGGCGGGGCGGCGAGGTCCCGGTCGAGGTCGACGTACGCCGCGCCGGGGATGTGGCCGCGCACGTACTCCTCATGGCCCGGCGGACCTCCGAGCTTCCAGCGGACGTCGAGCAGGAACGGCGCCGGTCCGTCCGCGAGCCGGGTCCTGAGCTCCTCTGCCGAGATCAGCGGACTGGTCATGTCCCCAGTCTGCCTCGCCTGGCGCTTCCCGTCAGGTGGGCCGGGTCCGGGGCGCGCCGCGCTCCGTGAACCGTGGGTCGCGGATGACGACGTCGTCGAGCGCCTCGTCGATGGCCTTCAGCGCGTCGTCAGGGATGGTGACCCCGGCTGCCTTGACGTTCTCGGCCACCTGCTCGGGGCGCGAGGCACCCACGATCGCACCGGCCACGTTGTCGTTCTGGAGCACCCAGGCGACGGCCAGCTGCGCGAGCGTGAGGTCCAGGGACTCGGCGACGGGCCGCAGCGCCTGCACCCGCTCGAGCACGTCGTCGCGGAGGAACTTCGCGATGAAGTCGGCTCCCCCCTTCTCATCGGTCGCCCGGGAGCCCGCCGGCGGCGGCTGGCCCGGCAGGTACTTGCCCGACAGCACGCCCTGCGCCATCGGCGACCACACGATCTGGGAGACCCCGACCTCGCGGCTGGCCGGCACCACCTCGTCCTCGATGACGCGCCAGAGCATGGAGTACTGCGGCTGGCTCGAGATCAGCTGGACGCCGAGCTCACGGGCCAGCGCGTGACCCTCCCGGATCTGGTCGGCTGTCCACTCGGAGACCCCGATGTAGTGCGCCTTGCCCTGGCGTACGACGTCGGCGAAGGCCTGCATCGTCTCCTCGAGCGGGGTCTCCGTGTCGTAGCGGTGGGCCTGGTAGACGTCGACGTACTCGGTCCTGAGCCGCTTCAGCGAGCCGTTGATCGACTCGAGAATGTGCTTGCGGGACAGCCCGGAGTCGTTGGGCCCGCCGGGGCCGGTCGGCCAGTAGGCCTTCGTGAGGATCTCCAGCGACTCGCGTCGCTGGCCGGCGAGTGCCTCGCCGAGCACGCTCTCCGCCGCGGTGTTGGCGTACACGTCCGCCGTGTCGAACGTCGTGATGCCGGCGTCGAGCGCCGCGTGGACGCACTCCGTCGCGACGTCGTTCTCCACCTGGGACCCGTGCGTGAGCCAGTTGCCGTAGATGATCGACGAGATCTTCAGTCCGCTGTTGCCGAGGTATCGGAACTCCATGGCCCGAAGTGTGCCCGAGGCGGCAAACCCTTTGGGATGCTCGGGTCGTCTCGGTGGGTGACGGGGCGCCCGCCCCGATGGATCGGAGACACGATGGCACGTCGTGGTCGGGCCGCGTTCGCGGAGTTCGTCACCGCGCGCTCGCCTTCGCTGCACCGGGCGGCGTACCTGATGGTCTGCGACCCGGGCCGCAAGGCGATCACGACGACCGCGCTGACCTGGTTCCGCCGGAAGGGCTGGAACAACGAGCGCGCGACGGAGACGCTGCCCGAGCGCCGGGACGGCGGGCACGCGGTGGATGTGGAGACCCGGACCTGGCTCATGGACGGGCTCGCCCAGCTGCCGCCACGGCAGCGCGCAGCCATCGTCCTCCGCTTGACGCGGGCCGGCCGGTCAGGAGACCAGGATCGGGATCAGCATCTCGTCGGGCGTGAGCGAGCCGTGCAGCCCGACGAGGCTGTTCTCGTAGGGGAAGTCGGCGGTGGAGATCACCGCGGTGTCGCCGTGGGCGGCGACGACGACGTCACCGATCCGCGGGACGACCTGGCTCTCCACGGTGCCGAACCAGCCCTTGCCGACGACCTCGTCGCGCGCCAGCACCGTCGCGCGCTCCCCCAGCACCGACCGCCAGGTGGTTACCACGTCGGCGACCGCTCCCGGGCGGCAGTAGAGGTGCCGGAACCTCGCCTCGCCGCCGACGAGCGCCACGCCGTCGCGCATCTCGATCTGCTCGTCGACGTCGACGCGCGACCCCTGCGGGCTGTCGACCATGCCGTGGTCGGCGACGACCACCATGCGCACCGAGCCGGGCAGCGCCTCACGCAGCTGCTCGGCTGCCGCGTCGATGATCGCCAGCTGCTGCAGCCAGGCGGTCGACGCGACGCCGTACTTGTGGCCGGTCCAGTCGAGGTCGCCCTCGTAGACGTAGGTGAGGCTGGGCGACCGCCGGGCCGATGCGAGCACAGACTGGATCCGCTCGCCGACGCGGTCGCCACCGGCGAACTCCGCGCCTCGCTGGCTGGCCCGGGTCAGGCCCGAGTCACGGAACTCGCGCTTGCTGACCGAGGTGACGTGCACCCCGGCCGCCGCGAGGCGCTGGAACTCCGTGGGGTGCGGCTGCCACTCCAGCGGGTCGACCGACTTGTCCCACCACAGGTGGTTGAGCAGCCGGTCGGTGCCCGGGATCCGCGCGGTGAAGCCGACGAGCCCGTGCTGCCCCGGCGTGAGCCCCGTGCCCAGGGAGGCCAGCGAGACCGCGGTCGTCGACGGGACGCCCGCGGTGCCCGGGTCCCCGGCCAGCGCGGCCAGGAACGGCGCCGCGTGGGCGTAGCGCTGCAGCAGCGTGTGGCCGAGGCCGTCGACGAGCAGGACGACGTACGCCGGCGCGTCCGGGAACACCAGCCCGTCCGGACGCGGCGACTCCACGCCGAGCGCGGACGCGACGGCCGGGAGCACGTCCCCGAGCGAGCGCGAGGAGTACGCCGGCTCGACGAGCGCCGTGGTCATCCGTGCGTGGCGCCGGAGAGGGACTCGGCGAAGGACAGGAGCTGCTTCACGGCGGCCTGGCCCTCCGCGGCCGACGACACCCGGAGCGAGAAGTCGTCGGAGGCGAGCACGCCCGTGTAGCCGTGGTCGGCCTCGCAGTCGGGGTCCTCGCACCCGGCGGGCTCGAGGTCGATGCGCCCGACGCCGCCCCAGCCGATCGTCAGCACGACCTCGGCAGGCGGCTGCGGGCCACGGGTCGGGTTGGCGACCATGCGGGTCACGACCACCGACGTCACCGAGCTCAGCGCGATCGCCTCGGTCGAGGTCGAGGTGTAGGGGTGCGGCAGCAGGTCGTCGCCCGCGTGCTCGTCGGTGTGGCAGAGGATCAGCCGGCTCGGGGTGATGACGACGACGGTGATGTGCCGGCGTACCTCGTCGCGCTCGATCGTCGGCTCGTGGTGGACGTAGAAGTCCACGAGCTCCTCGTCGGCGACCGCCGTCGCGACGCCGTCGAAGACGACCTCGGGGTAGTACCCGGCGCGGTCGATGGCCGCTCGGAGCTGACCGAGGGGGCCGGTGGCGGTGGCTCTGCGCATGGTCCGAGTCTGTCACGTCGCGTCGGCGACGTTCGGGACTGCCGTCGCCTCGGACCGTCGGTGGTGCCGCCCGATCGGGACGACGAGGGGCGTCCGCGACACCGGGTCGACGACGACCTGCGCCTCCAGGCCGAACACCTCGCGCACCAGCGCCGGCGTCACGACCTCGGACGGCCGGCCTGCGGCGACGACCGCTCCCTCGCGGAGCGCGACGAGGTGATCGGCGTAGCGGCCGGCCAGGTTGAGGTCGTGGAGGACCATCACGACTGTCGCGCCGCGCGCGGCGTTGAGGTCGACGAGCAGGTCGAGGACCTCGACCTGGTGCGCCACGTCGAGGTACGTCGTGGGCTCGTCGAGCAGCAGCAGGTCGGTCTCCTGGGCGAGAGCCATCGCGATCCACACGCGCTGGCGCTGGCCCCCGGAGAGCTCGTCGACCGGGCGGTGCGCCAGGTCGACCGCGTCGGTCAGCTCGAGGGCCCGGGCGACGGCGGCATCGTCCGAGGCGGACCAGCGGCGGAACCGCCCGTGGTGCGGGTGCCGACCGCGGCCCACGAGGTCGACGACGGTGAGGCCCTCGGGGGCGACCGGGTTCTGCGGAAGCAGGCCGAGGGTCCGCGCGACCTCGCGGCTGGGCTGCTCGTGGATCGAGCGGCCGTCCAGCAGCACCGCACCCTGGGCCGGCTTCAGCAGCCGGGCCAGGCCGCGCAGCAACGTGGACTTGCCGCAGCCGTTGGCACCGACGATGACGGTGACCTCGCCATCGGGCAGGGCCAGGTCGAGGTCGTGCACGACCGACCGCTCGGCGTACCCGAGGCTGAGGCCGGCGGCGCGCAGTCGGGAGGTCTCCACGGACGTGAGGATGGCAGTCATCGGGCACTCCTTCCAGTGCGACCGCTGGCGAGCAGCCAGAGCAGGAACGGCGCGCCGACCGCACCGGTGATGACGCCCACCGGGTAGTTGACGTCGGTGAAGAGGTAGTCGGCCGGGTACTCCGCGGCCACGACGATCAGCGCGCCGGTCAGGCCGGCGCCGACAAGCGTGCGGCGGCCGCCGTTGAGCGCGCGGGCGATCGGCCCCGAGAGGAAGGCGACGAACGAGACCGGGCCGGCGACCGCGACCGCGAGCGCGACGAGCAGCACCGCCATCAGGAGCACCAGGTCCGTACGCCGCGGGCCGACGCCGAGGCCGGTCGCGAAGTCGGGCCCGAGCTCGGCGATGCCCAGGCTCTTCGCGAGCATCGCGGTGAGCGGCAGCAGGACGAGGAGGCCGACCACCACGAGGCGGATCTGCGACCAGGTCGCCTCTCCCACCGAGCCGGTGAGCCACCGGAGCGCGATGTGCGCGTCGTACTCGTCGGCGCGGGTGAAGAGGTACTGCACGAGGGCCTGCAGCGCGACCGTGGCGCCGACACCGACCAGGACCAGCTGGCTGCCGGAGCCGCCGGCGAGCCGGACGACCGCGGCCATCATCAGGGCACCCGCGGCGCCCCAGAGCGCCACGCTGACCCCCTCCTGGCCCAGCTCGATGATCGCGAAGCAGGCGGCCGCGCTGGCACCCATGGCGACGCCGATGATGTCGGGCGACGCCAGCGGGTTGCGCAGCACACCCTGGAAGATCGCACCGGCGACGCCGAGGGCCAGGCCGACCAGGACGGCGAGCACCGCGCGCGGCAGCTTGGTCTCCATGAGGATGAAGCTGACGGCGGGGATCTCCTCACCGAGCACGATCCGGACGGCGTCGGGGATGGTGAAGGTGAAGTCGCCGAGCAGGACCCGGGCCAGGAAGGCGGCGACCGTCGCCAGCGCCAGGCCGGCCCAGACGAGCAGCAGCCGGCGCCGCGGGCGGCGACGCGCCGCGCGGACGGCCTCGACGCTCTCCACGGCGGCCGGGACATCGGGAGCGAGCGTCGTCACCAGCGCACCCCCGCTCCACGCCGCACGAGCAGGAAGAAGACCGGCACCCCGACGAGGGCGGTCATGATGCCGACCTGGACCTCGGTCGGCGGGGCGATCACGCGGCCGACCGTGTCGGCGAGGATCAGCAGCACCGCGCCCCAGCCGAGCGACAGCGGCAGCACCCGGGCGTGGCTGGAGCCGACCATGGCGCGCACGGCGTGCGGCACGATCAGGCCCACGAAGGAGATGGGACCCGCGGCTGCGGTTGCGGAGCCGGCGAGCAGGACGACCGCGAGGCCGACGACGAGGCGGTCGCGGACGACATTGCGCCCCAGGCCGCGGGCGAGGTCGTCACCGAGCGCGAGCGTGTCGAGCAGGCGCGTGCCGAGCAGGCCCAGCACGATCCCGGCGAGGATCGTCGGGCCGACGGCCTGCAGGGCGTCGTAGCCGGTGCCGAGTCCTCCGACCATCCAGAAGCGGAGCCGGTCGAAGCGCTCGTGGTCGGTGAGCAGCAGCGCCGTGGTCCAGCTGGTGAGGGCGGCGGTCACCGCGGCACCCGCGATGACGATCCGGCCGGGAGTGGCCGCGCCGCCACCGAGCGACGCGAGCAGGTGCACGACGATCGCAGCGAGGGCGGCACCGAGGAAGGAGAACCAGAGGTAGCCCGACAGTGTCTGGACGCTCCAGACGGCGACCGCCAGCACCATGCCGATGGTGGCGCCGGCGGTGATGCCGAGCAGGCCGGGGTCGGCGAGCGGGTTGCGGGTCAGGCCCTGGAGCAGCGCGCCGGAGAGCGCGAGCGCGGCGCCGACGCAGCAGCCGGTGACGGTCCGCTCGAGGCGCGCAGCCGCGACGGCGTACGAGGTGTGGTCGGGGTCGAGCGCCGCCCACGGCACGACGACGCCGACGGAGCCGACGGAGACCGAGAGGACGAAGGCCACGGCGGCCACCGCCACGAGGAGGGCGGTGGCCCTCGCCGGGAGGACCCGGGCGGGTCGCGGGGCACCCCCGGTGAGGGAGTGCCCCGCGTTCGCCCGGGAGAGGGCGAGGCCGTGCGTCACCTGTCCTCGAGCGTCTTCTCGAGCTCGGGGAGCAGGTGGTCGGCCATGTACGGCAGCGACAGCGGAGTCGCCACGTCGAGGGCGTACGCCGTCGAGTGGTCCGGGAGGTCCCACCAGACGTTGCCCGCGGCGACGGCCGGGATCCGGGCGATGAGCTTGTCCTCGGTGATCTTGTCGACCTCGTCCTGCGACTCGGCGGTCATGATGGCCAGGTCGGCCTCCAGGGTCGCAGCGCGCTCGGCGGAGATGGTGCCGTAGGCCTCGCCCTTGGTGAGCTTCTCGACCCACTCCGGCTGGGTCATGCCGACCTCGGTGAGGACGGTGGCCCGGCTGTCGCCGTAGACGCCGACGGAGGAGGTGTCGGTGGGGTCGATCCAGGAGACGAAGTGCGACGTGCCGACCAGGTCCGGGTGCTCCTCCTTGGCCTCGGCCAGGGTCGCCTCGGTCTCTGCCTCGACCTCGTCGGCGAGCTTGTTGCGCCCGAGCGCCTTGCCGATCATGTCGAGGCTGTCACGCCACGGGGTCATCCAGGCCTCGTCCGGGTAGGCCACGACCGGGACGCCGAGCTTGCTGAGCTTCTGGTACTCAGCCTTGGTCATGCCCGAGTTGGTGGCCACGACCAGGTCGGGCTGCAGCTTCGCGACGTCGTTCACCGCGCCGGCGATGCCGGAGGATGTGTCGTCGATGCGCGTGGGGGCCTCGGCTCCGTCGATCTCGGCCAGGGCCTCGTCGAACCAGGCCGTCGAGCCCGCCTTGGTGCCGCCCCACGAGTTGTTGCTCGCACCGACCGGCACGACACCCAGCGACAGGACGACGTCGGGGTCGGACCAGCCGAGGGCCACGACACGCTCGGGCTCCTCCTTGATGGTGGTCTCGCCGTAGGCGTGCTCGATGGTGACCGGGAACGCGCCGGACTCCGCCTTGCTCTGGCCCGAGGCGGCGGACTCGCCCTTCGCCGAGGTGGAACCGGTGGAGCAGGCCGAGAGGCCGGTTGCCGCGAGTGCGACAGCAGCCGCGGCTGCGGTGAGTCGGAGGTTCATGCGTCCTCTTCCTGTTGAATCTTAGGGTTGCCTTACCTTAACTCAGTCATCGTCGCTCGAAGCCGCGGCCCCGTTCCCAGTCCGTCACAGCCCCGCAGAACGCCTCCCACTCGGCGCGGGCGGCCGCCACGAGCGCGTCGACGACCGCGTCGCCGAGCCCCTTGCGGGCGACCTCGCTGCCCTCCAGCCGGTCTGCCGCCTCCGGCAGCGAGGACGGGATCCGTACGGACTCCGGCCCGGGGGCGCCGCGGACCGGGTCGGGCAGGGCCAGCTCGTGCTCGATGCCGTGCCGGAAGGCCAGCAGGATGCCGGCCAGTGCGAGGTACGGGTCGGCGTCGGCGCCGGGCACCCTGTGCTCGACCCGCAGGGACTCTCCCGCCCCGGCCAGCCTCAGCGCGGCCAGCCGGTTGTCGGGGCCCCACGCGGCGTGGACGGGCGCGAACGCGCCCGGCCGCAGCCGCTTGAACGCGTTGACGGTCGGGGCGAAGAGCAGGGTCAGCTCGGGCAGCAGCGCCACCTGTCCGGCCAGGGCGTGCCGGAGCAGCGCCGACTCGCCGTACGGTCCGTCGCCGGCGAACGCCGAGCGCCCGTCCTCGCCCCGCATGCTGACGTGGAAGTGGCTCGAGCTCCCCTCGTGCTCGTCGAACTTCGGCAGGAACGAGACGGACATCCCTTCCTGGGCGGCGATCTGCTTCACGCCGGTGCGGAAGAACACCGCCTGGTCCGCCGTGCGCAGGGCGTCGTCGTACCGGAACACGATCTCGTACTGCCCCGGCGCGCACTCCCCTCGGGCGGACTCCAGGACGAGGCCGGCGGCCTCCATCTCCCGGCGGATGCGGCGGGTCAGCCCGTCCATCTGCTCGAGCCCGGTGAGGGCGTAGTCGACGCCGGTCCGGGTGGCCGGGGTGAGGTCGCGCCACCCGCGCTCCGCTGCCTCCGCGTAGCTCTCGCGGAAGGCCCGGAACTCCAGCTCGAACCCGGCGTACGGCGACAGCCCGTGGCCGGCCAGCGCGGCGACCTGCTCGCGGAGCACCTGGCGCGGGGCGACGCTGACCGGCGCCCCGTCGGGGTGACGGGCATCGCCGAGCACCAGGAGCGTGCCGCGGTCCCAGGGCAGCGGCCGGAGCGTCTCCAGGTCGGGGACCAGCAGCATGTCGCCGTAGCCCGTGCCGTCAGGGTCGAGCTCGGCGACCGGGGCGACCACGTTCATGTCCAGGTCGGTGGTGAGCAGGTAGGTGCAGGCCCCGAACCCGTCCATCAGCACGTGGTCGGCGAAGTGGCGGGCACCCAGCCGCGTTCCCTGGAGGCGCCCGGTCAGGTCGGGCAGCGCCAGGACGACCTCCTGGACCGCCCCGGACGCCACCCAGGCGCGGAGGTCGTCGCGGTTCATGCCCGGCCCTCCGTCGCGTGGAGCGGGTTGGGGATGTGCCCGTGCATCAGGTCGGGCTCGGCGTCCCGCTCGGCGCGGTCGTGGAAGCCGCCACCGGTGAGCTGCTCGCGGTTGAGGGCGATGCGCTCGAGCTCCGGCGCCAGCAGGCCCAGCTCGTCGAACGCGTCGGCCTCGTCGGGGTGCTCGTCGCGCCAGGCCAGCAGGTCGGCGCGCACCAGCTGCCAGAACCGGCCCTGCGGCACGCCCAGGTGGCGCTCGGCCAGCGGCGCGAGGTAACGGAAGTGGCCCGTGAGGATCGCGCTGATGATGCTGTGCGCCATCTCCGCCAGCGGCCAGCGCACCAGGACGGCGTCGGCCTCGGCCGGGAGGCCGGGGTAGTCGCGGCCCGGCAGCAGCGTGATGTCCTCGGCGAAGTCCTTGACCAGGATCCTCGTCGGCACGTCGTCCTCGAAGACCAGGATCGTGTTCTCCCCGTGGGGGCAGAACGCGACGCCGTGCCGGGTCAGGCACAGCAGCAGGCCGGGGAAGAGCGACCGGAACAACCGCCGGAGCCACGCCTCGGCGGACAGGCCGGAGCGGTCCACGACGGCAGCCAGGAACGACTCACCGTGCGCGTCCACGTGCAGCAGGGTGGCGAGCGAGCGGCCCCGCTCCCCCGCCCGCAGGTGCTGCTCGGCCGGCTCCCGCCACACCGCGCCGAGCAGCTCGGCGTACCGGTACGGCGCGTCCGGGATCGCCGCGTAGTGCGGGTGGCGGACGACGACGGTCGCGAGCTCGCGCAGGAACCCGATGCCCGTCTCCTGCAGCTGCGGGTCGCCGGCGTGCAGCTCGCCCAGCCACCGGCTCGCGGCGGGCGCTGCCTGCGTGGCGTCCGCGCCGAGCCCGCGCCACACCAGCGTGTTGCGCATGAGCAGCGACGTCTTCACGTCCCGCCGCTCCCTGCCGACGAGGCTGCGCACCGACTGCACCGGGCGGTACGACGTCTCGCCGACGCCCAGCCGCACCAGCCGGCCGGCGGCGACCTCGCCGGCGAAGAGCGTCTGCACGACCTCCTGCTCCTGGAAGGGGTGCACCGGGAACCACACGTACTCACCAGCCGCGTCGCCGAGCGGGGCGAGCGCGGCCTCGAACGTGACCCGCTCCTGCGGGGTGAGCTCCTCCTCCAGCAGGCGGTCTGCTCCCAGGCCCGGGACGGCGCGGTAGGCGCCCAGGCCGGGGTGGGCGGCGTACCAGACCAGGCGGACCGTGCCGTGCGCCTCGGGCGCGAACCTCGACAGGTCCCCGGCGTCGAGCCCGACCCGGCCCTTGTTGAGCACGAGGACCGGGTGCCCTGCGAGCTGCTGCTCCAGCGCGGCGTAGTCGAGCTCCAGCAGCGCGGCGACGGGCAGGCCATCGGAGACGACCCGCGCCTCCGCGGCCTGGGTGGCCGTCGCCTCGCGGACGATCTCGGCCAGCGTCACCGGGTCGAACCCGGCCACCTCGCGGGCGTCCAGGAAGAGCCGGACCAGGTCGTCGGCGGGCCCACCGTCACGGCGCACGCTGGTCTCGTCCACGTGCCAGGCGGTGAAGGCGTCACGCTCCGCGCGGAAGGTGTACGTCGACTCCCCCAGCTCCAGCTCGTACTCCGATGGCCCGGTGGCGCGGGGGGCGAGCAGCTGCTCGTGGGACAGCTCCGCGAGGGCGCGGGACACGAGGCGGGCGCCGGCGCGACTCCACGCCGATGGCGCTGCGGTGGTGAGCTCAGTGGACAGGGTCGAGGACACGGGGGTTCTCCTGGGTCTCGGGGGAAGGGGACATGGCGGGCGGCCTGGCCGCCAGGAAGAGCGCGCCGGCGAGGACGAGGATCACCGCGGCGGCGAGCAGCGGTGCCCCCAGCCAGGCGCCGGCGACCGCGGTGGCGAGGATCGGCGCCGCGAGCAGGGCACCCTGGCGCCCGGTCTCGATGGCGCTGAACGCGGTGCCCTGCGTGCCGATGCGGTCGAAGACGGCGAGGTCCAGCACCACCAGCAGCACACCGGTGCCGGCGCCGAAGAGCACCCGGCCGGCAAGCACGGTGACGGAGTCCTCCCCCGCCGCGCCGAGTGCCTGGACGAGCAGGCCCGTGCCGCCGGCCAGGGCGGCGACCGGGGCGGCGCCGCGGCCCAGACGGTCCAGCAGCCACGGGGTCACCGGCAGCAGCACGAGCGAGGCGAGGCCGGGCACGAGGAAGAGCCAGCCGGCGGCGGCGGTGCTGACGTCCTGCCGCACCAGCAGCTCGACGAAGTAGGGCCGCGGCACCGCGATCGCGGCGTCGACGGCGACCACCGCGACGACGAGCGCCAGCCACGGGCGCAGCCGCCGCCAGAGCGCACGGCGACCCACCGCGCGGCGGTCGACCACGGGTCGCGGCGCGGCGGGCGCAGCACTGCGGGGCCGCGACGCCGGCACCAGGCAGAGCACCGCGACCGCGAGCGCCACGTCGACCAGCGCGAACGCCGCCAGACCCCAGCGGGGCTCGTGCAGCCCGACGATCCCCGCACCGACCAGGGTGGCCAGCACCATCGACGCATGGAACACCGCCCAGTAGGTGACCACACCCACGCTCCGGTCGGCCCGACCAGGACGCTCGGTGACCTCGACCAGCACCGGGTAGGCCAGCACCAGCGCGGAGCCGCAGGCCACCTGGCCGGCGGAGAAGGCGGTGAAGGACCACCAGGTCGGCGCGACCGCCAGGGCGAGGTCGAAGACCGCGCTCAGCAGCAGCCCGGTCACCAGCAGCGTGCGCACCGGCCAGCGCAGGGCGGCGAGGCCCCACAGGGGCAGCGCGGCCAGACCGGCCAGCCGCGCCACGGTGAGGAAGCTGCCCGTCGCGGCGAGCTCCTCGAGCCCGAAGAGCCGACGGAAGAGCAGCGGCCAGTACGGCGTCAGCGCCGTCTCGGCAACCAGCTGGAGCGCAACCACCCCGGCCAGGACCACCTGGGCGCGGCGGGTCGCGACGGCTGCCCCCGTCACGGTGCCCCGAAGGA
>Ga0299913_10003545_pt1 | contig 12802 bp, 14 predicted proteins | sample RVTome_9_FD_201360 | JGI IMG/M metagenome (GOLD analysis project Ga0299913, IMG submission 201360) | Soil microbial communities from uranium-contaminated site in the Upper Colorado River Basin, Wyoming, United States - RVT155D38 (version 2) ... | reverse complement strand
CTACTGCGCCCGCTGCCAGACCGGCGGCCGGATGCTCGCCGACCGCTCCCTCTCCCGCCTGCTCCACTCCGACTGGCCGCGCACGCTCGACGACTGGGAGGCGCGCCGCCGGCCAGCGGGCTGACGGCACGATGTCGAGGGGCTGGTCTTCCACGCGCACACGGCGACGCCGGGGTGGCTGGGGGAGCGTCTCGACATGGGCTACACGATGGGCGTCATGCATCCGCTGGCCACCGGTCCAGCGGCGGGCTGAGTTCGAGCTGAACCGCTCGGCGACCTTCAGACCACGAGACCGCGGGATCTCGGTCGCCGATCGTGAACTCGCGCATGCCCATGGCCAGGAGCCGAGCAGCTCCACGATCTCAGGTCACCGCCCGGGCAGGACGATCGGCTGGCCGTGCGGGGTGTTGCGGGCGGCTTCCTCCCAGGCATCACGGCGGGCGCGCAGCTCGTCGGCGAGGACGATGCGCTTGTCGGCCACGAGCTTCTCGAGGGCGGTCAGCCAGTAGTGGTAGTAGCGCTTGCCGTCGTCGGTCTCGCCGCGTCCGGTGGCCGCGGCGATCTCGTCGGCCAGGCGTCGGGCCCATTCCGTCCAGGTGAAGTGGCCGCGCTCGTGGAGCATGACGGCCATTGCGAAGGCCTGGGCCTCCCAGGGCGCCCGGAACACCGGCCCCTCGTCGTCGCGCGGGATCCTGGGCAGGGCGGCGAGATCGGGGGTGCTCATGCGGGCTCCAGGTGGTCGTCCCACAGGTCGACGAAGACGGCGTCCCGTCCCGTCGCGCTCCCGCCCCACAGCTCGTGCGCCTCGAAGCGGACGGCGTAGCAGTGCTGGGGGTTGCGGCCGAGCCCGTTGCCCGCAGTGTCCGGGAACACCCAGACTCCGTGGTCGAGCGAGACGACGCCGCGCTTGCCGCGCGCGTAGCGTGGCAGCCGCGTGTGGCCGAGCGGATGGAGGTTCCGCGTCAGGACTCGATCACCCACCTTGTAGCGTGGCGCGACGTCCTCGTCGGCCTTGGAGGTGCGGCTGCGGCGGAGGGCCGTCTCGACGTCGCGCGCGGCCAGCGCCCGGAAACCGGTCACCGGCGCCGCCGGCGAGGCGGGGTCCTTCATGCGCGCCGCCAGCTCGGCGTGGCCGACCATCTGCAGATCGTTCAGGAGCTTCTGCAGGCCGAACAGCCAGTGCTCGTAGTACGTCGTCGCCAGGTACTCGGCGGGCGGCATCTGCTCGCGAGCAAAGCGGCCCTGGTCGATGTTCCACTTGCCGAGGAAGCCGGCCGCCAGCGTGATGGCGAAGGCGCGACGTTCCCACTCGTGATGGAACACCGGCTCGTCGCACTCGATCTCGACGGGGCCGAAGCCGTGCATGCCCCCGAGGTCGTGAGCGCCGTTCATCGCGCGGCTCCGGCCGGCGGCTGCACCCGGGCCACGCCGATCATCGCGTCGCGCGAGACCAGCGCGGCCAGCTCCTCCTCGCTCATGCGGTCGGTGCCGGCCGGACGCTCGGGCAGAACGAGATAGCGGATCTCGGCCGTGCTGTCCCAGACGCGCACCTCGGTGTCGGGGGGCAGGCTCACGCCGAGCTCGCCGAGCACCCCGCGCGGGTCGATGACCGCGCGCGAGCGATAGGGCGCCGATTTGTACCAGACCGGCGGCAGGCCCAGCACCGCCCACGGATAGCAGGAGCAGAGCGTGCAGACGACCATGTTGTGGACCGACGGCGTGTTCTCGACGACGACGAGCTTCTCCGATTGCCGGCCGACGAAGCCGTGCTCGGCCACCGCGGCGGTGCCGTCCTCCAGCAGCCGACGCCTGAAGGCCGGGTCGATCCAGGCGCGGGCGACGATCTTCGCTCCGTTGCGCGGGCCAACCTTCGTCTCGTAGGTGTCGATGAGCCGATCGAGCGCCGCCGGGTCGACCAGGCTCTTGTCCACCAGCAGCGATTCCAGCGCTCGCACGCGCAGCTCGACCTCGGTCAGCGGGGCGCCGTGGTCGCGGTGCTCCTGGACGTCGTCGTCGTCGTGATGGTGATGATGCCCGTGCTCGTGGTCGTGGCTCACGGCGTCTCCTCTCGTGGGCTCCGATTGTAGCGCGCGCCGCCGCCGTCAGGGCGCCCGGTACTTCTTCAGCGCGTCGGGCGCGAGCGCCAGCCCGTGCCCGGGGCGATCGGGGATGCGGAACCAGCCGTTCTCGCACCTCGGCAGCTCGACGAACAGGTCGGCCGGCGCCCAGTTCATGTACTCGACCAGGAACGCGTTGGGCAAGGCGCCCGCCACCTGCAGCGAGATCTCGTGGACGACGTGGGGCGAAACGAGCAGTCCGTGGGCCGCGGCCAGGTGGCCGATCTTCAGCGTCTCGCTGAAGCCATTGGCCCGGCAGACGTCGGGCATCAGGTAGCGCGCGGCCCGCCGCTCGCACAGCTCCTTGAACTCGAACCGCGTGTAGTGGTTCTCGCCGGTGGCCACCGGGATCGCGATCGACCGCGCCACCTCGGCGAGCCCCGCGTAGTCGTCCGCGAGGACCGGCTCCTCGTACCAGACCAGATCGAGGTCCTCCAGCATCCGGGCCTGGCGGATGCTGGCCAGGACGTCGAGCTTCTGGTTGACATCGACCATGAGCCTCACGCCGTCACCCAGCGCCTTGCGTACCGCCTCGAGGCGGCGGCGATTCTCGCGCGGATCCGGGTCGTGGATCTTCATCTTGTAGTAGCGGCAGCCGTGCCCGACGTAGAAGCGCGCCTCCTCGACGATGTCCTCGACCCGGTAGCTGGCCCAGCCCCCGCTGCCGTAGGCCTCGACCCGGTCCGTCGCGGCTCCCCACATGCGGAACAGCGGCTGGCCGGCCGTCTTCCCGGCCAGGTCCCACAGCGCGATGTCGAGCGCGGCGACCGCGTAGCCGGCCAGGCCCACCCGGCGGATGCCGCGGTCGGCGCGGAACATCTTCTCCCACAGGCGCGCGACCATCCGCGGGTCCTCGTCCAGCAGCAGCGGCTTCAGGCGCGTCTCCAGGTAGACCTGGATCGCCTCGGCCCCGCCGCCGCCGAAGGCCAGCGTGTAGCCGAAGCCGCGGAGGCCCTCGTCGGTATCGAGGAAGGCGGCCACCATCCGGTGGTCCCTGAACTCCAGCGACATGGGCCGGGGACAGGGCACGTGGAGCACGGCGGTCTCGATGCCGGTGATTCTCATGGGTGCTATCCTACCGCCCATGACGAGTTCACGCCCGAGCCTCGAGCAGGAGTACGCCGCCGCCCGCCCGAAGTCGAAGGCCCTGTACGAGCGCGCCCGCGCGGCGATGCCCAGCGGCGCCGCTCACGACGGCCGTGTCTTCGCGCCGTTCCCGTTCTACGTGGAGCGCGCCCAGGGCGCCCGCAAGTGGGACGTGGACGGAAACGCCTACATCGACTGCTGGAGCGGCCACGGCGCCCTGATGCTGGGCCACAACCACCCCGCGGTGGTGAAGGCCATCACCGAGCAGGCGGCCCGGGGCCTGCACTACAGCGCCGGCTCCGAGCTGGAGGTTCGCTGGGCCGAGCTGATCCGCTCGATCGTGCCCGGCGCCGAGCGTGTCCGCTTCACGCTGACGGGCACCGAGACGACCTCGCTCGCCGTGCGCGTGGCCCGGGCCTTCACCGGGCGCGACCACATCATCAAGTTCGAGAGCCACTTCCACGGTGTGCACGACATGTTCGTGGCCGCCGTGAAGGACCCCTTCGAGATCCCGGCTTCGGCCGGCGTGCCGGCCGGCACGCTGAGCACGACGCTGGTCGCGCGCTGCAACGACCTCGCCCACGTGCGCGAGCTGCTCGACGAGCACCCGGTGGCGGCCATCATCCTGGAGCCCGCCGGCGGCCGCTCGATGACGGTGCCGACCAATCCGGCGTTCCTCGAGGCCCTGCGCGAGGAGACGAAGAAGCGCGGCGTGGTGCTGATCTTCGACGAGGTGGTCACGGGCTTCCGGCTGGCGGCCGGCGGTGCCCAGGAGTACTTCGGCGTGACGGCGGACCTCACCTGCCTGGCCAAGGCGGTGGCGGGCGGGCTGCCCGGGGCCGCGCTGGTCGGCCGCGCCGACCTCCTGGACACCATCGCCTTCAGCGGAGACGGCAAGCGCGACCGGACCAAGCGCGTCGCCGACCAGGGCACCTACAGCGGCACGCCGCTGGTCGCCGCCGCCGCGGTCGCCCAGCTCGAGATCCTCAAGACGGGCGAGGTCCAGCGCGAGCTGAACCGCAAGGGCGACATCCTGCGCGCCGGCATGAACCAGGTGCTCAAGACCCGGGCCGTTCGCGGCTGCGTCTACGGCGCCTCGTCCGTCTTCCGCATCTTCCTCGGCGCCGACGCCGCCGAGCTGGGCCTCGACACCTACACGCTCGACGCCGCCCGCCTCGATCGCGGCATGGGGCCACTGAGTGGGCCGCTGCACCTGGCCATGCTCATCAACGGCGTGGACTACAGCCGCGGCAACGCCCACGGCTGGATGAACGGCGCGCTCACCGACGCCGACGTCGACCAGATCGTCGACGCCTTCGACCGCTCGATCGTCCGGCTGCAGGAGGACAAGCTCCTGGCGTGAAGCTGGAAGACGCCTATCCGATCGTCGTCACCGACAAGCTGGCCGAGTGTCGGGACTTTTACACGCGGCGGCTCGGATTCAACATCGGCTTCGAGGCGTCGTGGTTCGTCTACCTGCTGTCGGCCGGCGACCAGCCCCGTGCCATCGCCTTCATGGCCGCCGACCATCCTTCCCGCCCCCCCGGCCCGGAGACGTTCTCCGGCAAAGGCATGTTCCTCACGCTCCAGGTTGCCGACGCCACGGCCGAGTTCAAACGGCTGTCGGGGACTGGCGTGCCCATCGCGTACGCCCTGCGCGACGAGCCGTGGGGGCAGCGCCGGTTCGGGCTCGTCGATCCGAACGGCATGTGGGTGGACGTCGTGCAGCAGATCGAGCCGCAACCGGGGTTCTGGGACCCGTACATGCGCTGACAACGGCCACAGCGGAGGTGACGCGCGATGCCGACGACGACCGTCAACGGGATCAGGCTCTTCTACGAGCTCGGCGGCACGGGTAATCTGCCGCTCGTCCTCGTTCACGGCTCCTGGGGGTCGCACCACGGCTGGGACCTCGTGACCGAGGGGCTGAGAACGTCGTTTCGCGTCCTTGCCTACGACCGGCGTGGTCACAGCGCGAGCGAGCGGCCGAGCGCACCGGGCAGCGTCCGGGAAGACGTGACCGACCTCGCGGCGCTGATCGAGCACCTGGGCCTCGCCCCCGCGTGGGTGGCCGGTACCTCGTTCGGCGCCTCCATCGCGCTCCGGCTGGCGGCCGAGCGTCCGGGTCTCTTACGCGGGGTCATCGCGCACGAGCCGCCGCTCTTCGACGTGCTCACCCACGATCCCGGGGCGGCACCCATGCTGGAGGAGGTCGCTCGACGCATTCGTGCGGTGGTGGAGCGGATCGCGTCCGGCGATCATGCCGGCGCCGCCGAGCAGTTCGTCGAGACCGTAGCGCTCGGGCCGGGTGCCTGGAGCCAGCTGACGCCGGACCTCAAGCAGACGTTCATCGACAACGCCCCGACGTTCCTGGACGAGGCCCGCGACCCCGAGCAGCTCGCCTTCGACCCCGCCTGGATCAAGGCGTTTCCCCGTCCGGCGCTCCTCACGACGGGAGACCAGAGCCCTCCGGTCTTTGCCCCGGTGGTCGCCAGGCTCCGCGACGCGGCGCCCGACCTGCGCGTCGTCACGTTCTCAGACGCCGGCCACATCCCGCACGTGACCCATCCGGACGCTTACATCGAGACGATCACGGCGTTCATCGACGAGCATGCGACCGGGTCGCCCTGAAGGCGCGGCCCGGTGTGAGCGTCGACATCATCAAGGTCGTGGCCGGCCCCCTGGCGGTTCGCGTGTGGCGACCCGTTCGCGCGCGGCCGAACGCGGCATCAACCGGTTCGATCGGCCCGGCGAGGGGCTGTTCGCCGTTCGGGCGAACGGCGAGCTCGTCGCGGTCGGCGGCCTCAACGTCGACCCATACGCGACGGCGCCGCGGATCGGGCGGGTTCGCCACGTGTACGTCCTGGCGGCGTATCGCCGCCGGGGGATCGGTCGGCAGCTGGTGACCGAGATCGTCGTGGCGGCGCGAGGGCGCTTCGACAGGCTGCGCCTCAGCACCGCGAGCCCCGCTGCCGGTCGGCTCTACGAGCGGCTGGGCTTCCGCCCGTCCTCCGGTGAGGACCACTGCACGCACGTGCTGGAACTGGCGGGCCGGGAGTGAGAAGAGGGGCGATGCTCCGGGGCCCGGGCGCACTCCACCCCAAGCGTCCGGCGGAGGGCGTCTAGGTCACCGGACCGCCGTCATCCCGCCGCCTCGCGAACCACGCCCCGCAGCATCATCGCCGTTCGCTCCCACGGAAAGAGCCGGGCGCGGGTTCGCCCGAGATCCGACAGCTTCGCCACGAGACCGTCGTCCTCGAAAAGCCGCCCGATCGCACCGGCGATGGCGCCGGGATCGGTCGGATCGACCAGCAGCCCGGCGGGACCGACCAGCTCGGGTAGCGAGGACCGGTTTCCGGCAACGACCGGCGTGCCGCACGCCATCGCTTCCAGCGCCGTCAACCCGAACCCCTCGTACAGGGACGGGAGCAGGAGCATGCGGGCCCCTCGATACAGACGTACCAGCTCGGCGTCGGTGACGTAGGGATGCCAGTCGACGCGGGCCCCGAGTTGCAGCGCGTCGAGGCGCTCCTGGAGCGCCTCGACGTGAGGACGTCGCCCCCACCCGCAGATGACGAGGCGACGGGACGGGGGCCCGACGGCGGCGAAGGCCTCCACCAGACGGATCAGGTTCTTGTGGGGCATGACGTTGCCCACGTAGAGCGCGTAGGACGCGTCGCTCCCCGTCGGCCCCGGCGAGAAGCGCTCGGGATCGTGGCCCAGCGGGATCACGCACATTGTCGCCGGGGCGAAGCCGTAGAAGTGGGTGAGATCCCGGCCGGTGTTCTCGGAGCTGACCACGATGGCGCGTGAGCCCCGCAACACCCGCGGCACGTAGTGCCGGAAGTATGGCTGCTGGCGGCGGTACTCCCGCGCATAGCGGAGTGGGATGACATCGTGCACGATCGTCACCTGCGGGACCGGGGCCGCGAGCAGCCCCTCAGGTACGCAGTTCAGCACGACATCGGCGCCGGCGGCGCGGAGCTTCGTCCGGTACACCGACTGGGTCCAGGCCAGCCGCAGCAGGTGGCCCCGGGCGCCGCGCTCGAGCCGGAGCGCAGCCGGCGCCGCCAGGATTCGCGTGCGCCCGCCCCCGAACAGGTCGGGCCGGGAGGTGAACACTGTCACCCGCTCACCCAGGCGGTCGAGCGCCGCCACCAGGTTGACGACGCAGGTTGCGAGGCCGGTGGGCCGCTCGCCTACGAGCGCCGCATTGACGGCGATCAACGGTCCGTTCATTCCCACGCCAGGTCGCGACCCAGGAGCGCGTAGAGTCGGTCGTTGTGCGGACGGAAGAACGCCGCGAGTCGTGGTCGCAAGGCGCCCGGCATCGGAGGCGGCCGCCAGCCAAGGGTTCCCTCGGTGACGGCGGTCATGTTCCGGGGATCGACGATGGCCGAGCGCGGGATGCCGAGAAATCCGGTGACCTCGTCGAAGACCTGCTGGGCATCGGTGTAGAGATCCTCGCTCTTGAGGATCTTCACCCGCCCGGGTGGGAAGTGGCGGAACACCCGCTCGATCTGGTCCGCGTAGACGCCCCGCGCGAGATACGAGTGACGCACGAGGGCCTCGCTGGTGTACCCGGCGTCGACCTCCGTCCGCTCCAGCTCTCCGGCCAAACGCTCCGGCTCGCGCGCGACCGCGTCCTCGAACGACAGACTCTCGTGACCCAGCCGGACCATGTGCCAGTACTGCGAGTAGGCGCGGTCGACGGGGTTGCGCAGGAGGGCGATGAGCTTGACGTCCGGGACATCGGCACTGATTCGCGGCACGGCGTGCGGATAGAAGACGTAGGAGGGCGTCGCCTCGCCTCGAATCGAGGCCGGCGATCCCCCGGCGCCGTCCGTTCTCGCGAAGCACTGCAGGTACCAGTCGAGGCCCCGCTCGTAGTGGCGATCGAAGAAGTGGAGCTCCTTCCTTCCCGGCACCACCACCTGCGGATGTCGGGCGAGGTAATGGAACAGCGAGGTCGTTCCACAGCGGGCCGCGCCGATGATCAGGAAATCGGGTCGGCGATGGCGGCGCCGCCGACCGAGCCAGTCGACGCCCGACCGTCCGGCGAGGCTCATCGTCCCCGGCCTGACGCGCTCACCGCGGAGCGCCGCACGGCGTACTCGTACAGCTCGACGTCGAGCCGCCGGCGCTGGCGGATGACCGCCCGGACCTCCGGATCCACCTCCGTGACGGCCGGCCGCCCGGGTGTGGCGTTGAGGCACGGGATCGTCGTGCACCGGAGCCCGAACCGATCGCAGCACCGACGCACACAGTCCTCGAAGTGGTCGAAGAGCCCCACGAAGGCGCATCGGTCCAGGTTGGCCTTGGCCTGGCGAAGATGCTCCTCCAGGGCCCTGGGAGGGGGCGGCGTCGTGCCGCCGTCGGGGCTCAGGACCTCCGCCCAGTCGAAATCGGCCAGCCAGCGAGTCTGCAGGTTGTCGCTGATCGGCCACAGGTCGCTCTCGGCGTACTCGCGCAGGCTCATCGTGCTGGCCCGCTCGTGCTGCGGGTTGCCCGGCGTGCGCAGCACGTAGTAGTAGCTCGATATCGTGTGATCGACGGGCTCGCGCAGGAACACGATGTACTCGCAGGGCACGGCCAGGAAGCGGTCGATCCCGAAGGGCATGTGGCCCGCCGCCGCCGGGTAGGAGGCGCGCTCGGCGGGCGACATCTGCAGGAAGTCCCGGAGCCCCTGCGGGCCCGAGACCGCGAGCACCTTGCGAAAGTTGGCTCGCAGGATCTCGGTGAAGGTCGTCCCGCCCGTCTTCGGGATGTGAAGCGAGATCAGCATCCGTTCTGGTACGCGCTGCCCTCGCAGGAAGCTCCATGCGAGCCCGGGAAGGCGCTTCACCGCGACGGCTCCCCGGCGTCCCGGGTCGCGGCCGCCCGGCGCCGCCGCGCCGGATACTGCGAGAATCGGAGCTCGACCACGCCCCAGTGTCCGCCGTCGGTCGGCGCGTCGGCGAGCAGCCGCCAGAACCGGGCCCTGGCCGAGGGGGCGACGTCGTAGGAACCCGGCTCGGTGTCCTGGGCGATCTTGACCGTGTCGGCGGTCCTCACGTCGTTCACGAAGCCATCGCCGCTGAGCTGGACTTTCACCACCGGGATCGTGTTGGGTCGGCCGCCGCCCTCCCACTGCCGGATGGTGAAGCTGCGCACCTCCAGCTCGCGTCCCGCGCCGAAGTCGTAGCCGATCCACGACACCCCGCGGACGGCTTCGGCCCGCTCCCTGGCAGTCCACCGGGTGAACGGACTGCCGTCGAACGCGGACGCGACCGGGAAGTGCATCGCCACCGGCTCGCTCCCGATGGCGCGGCCACCGTCCAGGCGCTCGGCCGGCATGCTGTCGAAGTCCACCTCGACGAGGCCCCACGCCCCGTCCGCAACGGCATCGGACAGGGCGAGCAGCCGCCAGGACCGGGCGGGCCCGATGGGTGGCACCGTGACGGTCTGCGTGGAGGCGTCGGGCTCGACCTCCATCGTCTCCGCCGTCCGCACGTCGACCCCGAACCCGTCGTCGCTGGCCTGGACCGCCACCCGGGTCACGCAGCCCGCGCTGTCCAGACTGTGTGCCCGCTGGCGCAGGCTGACCCGCCGCACCTCGATCGCCTGGCCGGGGCCGAAGTCGAATCCGAGGAACGCACGGCCGCGAACCGGAGCGGCCGGATCGCTCAGCCAGTACGTGCGGGCGTTGCCGTCGAACGCGTGCTCCGGCGGGTGCGCGCGCCCGCTGCTGCTGGCGAACGGCCGCCCCGCCGGGGCCCCGGCCTCGGCCGACGCGTCGGCGGCGAACTCGAGCGCCGACACGGTGACGCGGTTCCGGGGCGGGCCGCCCAGGCCGTGGTACGCCTGCAGAGCGCCCCGGATCGGCCCGGCCGCGACGATCTCGCCCCGATCGAGCACGACGGCCTTGGTGCAGATGCTCTGCAGCACGTCCTCCGAGTGGGAGGCCAGGAACACGATGTTCGACTGCTCCAGGAAGTGCCGGGCGCGATGGCGGGCCTTCTCCAGGAAGTAGATGTCGCCGGCCCCGATCGCCTCGTCGATGAGCAGCACGTCCGGGGCGTCGCACGTCGCGACGGCGAACCGGAGCCGCATCTTCATCCCCGCCGAGTAGGTCCGGACCGGGACCGACAGGTAGTTCCCCAGCTCGGTGAACTCGGCGACGTCCTTCCCGAGCTCTTCGAGCCGCTCCCGCCGGACCCCCCGCAGCAGGCAGGCATACTCGATCGCCTCCCAGCCCGTCAGCTCGTCGTCGACGACGAGCCCGGTCCCCAGCACAGCCGAGATCCGGCCCTCGACCGTCACCGAGCCTTGCGTCGGTCGGTAGATCCCGGCGATCACCTTCAGCAGCGTGGACTTCCCGGAGCCGTTGCGCCCGATCACCGCCACCCGGTCTCCGGTCTCCACACGCAGGCTCACCCCCGACAGCGCCGCGATGGTCACGTGGCCCCGCGGGTCCTGTCCGAGCGCGCCGCCGCTCCCCAGGTAGATCAGGTTGGCGCGCAGGGATGTTGCCTTGGCATCGAACACGGGGAACGACACGCTCACGTCGTCGAGGATTACGCGGGCCATGCGGGCATCACCGATCGCGGCAGGCCGTCAGACCCAATACGTCAGCTTCGGCTGGAGGCGGGTCGCGACGACGAACGTCAGGAGCCATCCGGCGACCGTCGCGACGAGCACGACCTGGACCGACGCGAGGGGAGGGAGCTGACCCAGCAGCGGCGACCTGACGAACTCCAGGAACGCGTAGAGGGGATTCAGGTCGACGAACCGGGCACGGCCGGACAGCATGTCCTTGTACCAGAACACCGGCGTGACGAGGAAAGCGACGTGCACCAGCACCGAGACGAGCTGGGGGAGGTCGCGGAAGCGCGCGCACAGCATGCCGAGCAGCATCGCGAACCACACGCCGTTGACCAGGAGCACCGCGATGGCGGGGATGACGAGCAGGGTCGCCCAGCCGACCCCCACGCCGGCCACGGTGAGCGCGATGGCCACGACCACCAGGTTGTGGGCGAACACCAGGAAGGTCGCGACCACCGACCGCAGCGCGTGGGCCAGGATGGGCAGCGGCTGCTGCTGGATCAGCCCGCTGTGCCGCACGAACGTCGTGCACCCGTCGATGAGGAGGGTCGACAGGAATCCCCACACGGCGAGGCCGGCAATGAGGTAGGCGAAGTAGCTGCCGGCCGCGACCTTGAACAGCATGGAGTACACGAACGTGAGCGCCACCGCCGACACGCCGAAGCTGAGCGTGACCCAGAAGGGGCCGAGCAGCGTCCGCCGGTAGCGGAGCTTGATGTCCAGCAGCCCGAAGCGCCACCAGAACGGGTAGCTGGCCAGACCCGCCTTCCAGTCAGCGAGCACGTCGCGCGCTTCACGCATGGGCGAGGCCGCCGACCTCAGTGGATGCCGGTGCGCGGGACGCCTTCCAGCGACCATCCGAACTGCGCCGCCAGCGCCGGAGGGATCCTCGCGCTCGCGGCGGCGGCCTGCTTCGGCGTGAGTGCCGTCACCCACTCCGCCACCTCACCCTTGCGGAAGTGGATGTCGTCGTCGGGCTCGATGCACGGCGGGAAGTACCGTTCGAGCGGGATACGGAAGAACTCGAGCACGTCCCGGACGAAGCGGTCGCGGTCGGCGACCAGGTCCTCGTAGCGGGTGAACTTGATTCGCGGCCGGTCGGTGCCGTCGGCCGCCGCCACCCACTCCTCCGTCCACTCCACGAGGAGCGGCAACCAGCTCTCGATGGCCCAGTCGGTCCGTGCCTCGAGATCGCGCTGGTAGAAGTCATCGGGCATCGGCGGGTACACGAACAGCTGCGTCTCGTCCTCGGCCTGGCGAAACCGGGGCGTGGCCAGGAAGTGCACGTAGGACAGCATGGCCTGTCGCGGGTCACGGAGGTGGACCACCAGCCGGTCGACGTGCTTGGCGATGTGGACGAGGTTGATCTTGTTCGCGCCGAAGTGGTCCTGGCTGATCGTGTTGCCCTGCGCGAACACGCGCAGCTCCGGCTGGCGGATCACGTCGTACGGAAAGTACTGATGGCTGACGATCCGGCTGTCGATGAAGAGCCCCTGCGTGAAGAGCTTGGTGATGTAGTACGTGCCCGACCTGGGCATCGTCGTGATCAGCATCGGGGGCAACCGGACGCTCCGCAGCGCCGCCTGGAGCTGCCCGACCCGCACGCCCAGCTCGTTCTTCTCGGCGCGGAGGGCCGCAATCCAGCGCCACAGCAGCAGTTTCTTCAGCCGTCCCCGCACATCTGCCCTCCGCCGGCGACGTCGAAACTATAGCATGGCCCCCGACCGAGCCCGGGGCGCGGAGGCGCTTCACGCCGGTCCCCCGCCGGCCACCGGCGGGCTCGGCGACGATGACCCGCTCGTCCGTGAATCGTGCAGCACGGTCCGGAGCATGTCGAGGCACTGCTCCGGCGAGGCATCGGCCACGAACCAGATCGCGCGCTCGGCGGTGGCGCACTCGCCACCGAATGGGGCGATGTAGACGCCCGGGCGCTGCGCCGCGATCGCGGCGAGCCCGAACGCGTCGAGTCGGCCGACGAAGGCGTCCGCGGCCTGGGCGAGGCTGACGGCATCGGC
>Ga0299913_10003544_pt1 | contig 12803 bp, 12 predicted proteins | sample RVTome_9_FD_201360 | JGI IMG/M metagenome (GOLD analysis project Ga0299913, IMG submission 201360) | Soil microbial communities from uranium-contaminated site in the Upper Colorado River Basin, Wyoming, United States - RVT155D38 (version 2) ... | reverse complement strand
CGGTCACCCGGCCGATGCGGTAGCTGCCATCGTCGCCGCGAATGATGCGGGTCGTCGCCCCCGACTCGATGTCGAACAGCTCGCTGGCAAACGGCTCGTCTTCGATCGAGTTGCGCGTCACCAGCCCAAGGTCGCCGCCGCCCGCCGCGGTGTCGTCCGTGCTGAACTCACGCGCCACATCTGCCCAAGGCCGGCCGGAGTTGAGCAGCGCCAGGGCTTCCTCGGCGCGTTCCCGTGCCGCGCTTCTCTCCGTCACACTCGGGCCTTCTTCCTCGTTGACGGCTTCGGGCTCGACAGTGATCAGCAGGACGTGGCGCTGTTCGGCGCCCGCGAGCTCGGCCGCCCAGCGAGCGTCGATTTCGACGTCGGCGACGCTGATTCCTTCCTGCGCGGCGAGCTGGGACTGATAGACGAGATCAATCAGATCTTCGAGCCCGGTCGTGGCCAATCCCTGCAGCTGCTGCTGGAGAGCCGTCTGGCGCTCCTGTGCGGTGGCAGCGTCGATCTCGCCGTTGATCTGGGCCTGAGTGATGGCGTCGAGCTCGCGCTCGATGCGCCAGCTCTCGAGGTTGAGCCGATCGCGCATCAATTGGGGGCCGATCTCGAGCGATCCCACGCGCGCCAGTGGCCGAATGTTCTCGTTGTACCAGGCCAGGGCGACGGCCCCCACGAGGATCGCGACCGTGGCCAGGATGGCCAGGACGAACACGGCGCTGACAACGAAGTTCTGGCGCTCTTCGGTCTCGACCAGGCGGCCGAGACGCGAGCGGAGCGTCACGTTCCGTCGCCTTACGCGCATGCTCATTCGAAGCTGGGTTCCCCGATCAGCGGAGTGCGCGCCGGAGCAGCGAAACGACGAGGGCAAAGCCGGCGCCGAGTGCCAGCGCCGAACGCAAATCCAACACCGGCCGCACGTCACCGGCCGACGAACCAGCCACCAGGAGCAAGACGGATCCGCCGTCCTCGACTGTCGCCCTGTCGGCGACGACGAGCAGGGACGATGCGTTCTCGGCGACGGTCAGGTTGCGCGTACGCGCCAGTGCAATGCCGCCCTGGTTGACGGTGATCTCCTCGGCTCGCACGTTGGCGGCGCCGCCCTGGGTGATCGATACCTTCTTGGCCTCGATCAGGTTGGCGCCACCTTGGCTCAGGTTGACTTCCTCGGCGCGGATATCGCCCGGGCCGACCGCCTGGATCTGACGCTCGGACGATTCGGCCGCCGTGTCGATCGGCGCATCCGCATCGTCGACGTCGGTGCCGGTATTGGCGCCGGTCACCTCAGTAGCCGCCACTTGTTCCATGTGCTCAACGGTTTCGTTCTCGTGGACCATCGTCTCTCCTGGATCTGACCCTGCATTCGGGGCATCCGCTGACGCCAAATCCGATCGTGGCTGGGGAACCATCAGCGTAGCGCGATGTTGGAGATCGCGCATCTTCGGCATTTCAGGCAAGCACGCCGCCGGCCGCACCGGCCAGTGCCGCGGCATAGACCTCACGGGTCTCGCGTGCAACGTCCGACCATGTGCGGCGCGGCGTTGTGGCACGCTTGCGCGCCTGGCGATGGAGCTGATCGGCGAGAGAGCCGCCCGACCACAGCGCCTCGATCGCCGCGGCCAGCCGGTTCGGATCGCGTGGCTCGACGACTATCCCGGCACTCCCCACCGTCTCGGGTAGTGCTCCGGTGCGCGAGCAGATGACCGGGATCCCGAGGGCAAGGGCCTCGAGCGCGGGAAGTGCCGTTGCCTCCGAAAGAGACGGATACGCAAACGCCTCCGCGCCGGCAATGACAGCCCCCCGCTCACGAGCGCCGCGAGCGACGACCACCTTCACCAGATCGGCGACTCGGTTGGCGGCGGCAGCTTCAGCGACCAGCTGCGGCTCCACGCCATCGTCGCCGGTGAGGGCGACTACCAGGGCGGGAGATTCCTCGCTGCCCTCTGTTGTCGACCTGCGCCCGCGCGCGGAGTCGAGGGCCTGAAACAGCGTGCGCATGTCCTTTCGGGCGTCATAGCGGCCGGCAAAGCAGATGTAACGCTGTGGCAGCGCCAATCTCTCGCGTGTCGCCGCCACGTATTCGGCGTCCTGCCCAGCCGAGCGAAGCTCCTCGTCGACGGCGAGAGGCACCACGGCGAGCCGTTCTCGAGGCAGGTGCAGCCGGCGGCGCGCGCTCTCGGCCGTGGCACGCGAGCAGACGATCACGCGCGCCGCGTCACGCAGCACTCGTGCCCGCAGCCTGTGGCCGAAGCGTGCCGCCGGGCTGGTGGCGTACGTCTGTGGCAGTTCCCACGGCGCCATGTCGAGCAGCGTGGCGACGACGGGGAGCCGCGACGCGATCGGTACCGCCCCGCCGGCGGTATGGAACAGCGCGCCCGCGGCGCCCAGCGCGCCGGCGGCGGTGCCCACCTCGGCGCCCCGCAGCAGGAACGAATCGAGAGTCAGACCCGCCGAACGGAAGACCCGACTGGTGGGTGGCAGGCGGCGGCGCGCGACGACCGGCAGCCCGGCACGTATGAGCTCGTCGGCCGGGTCGGGGCGCAGCGTCCGGCTGAGGATCACGAACGACTCGCCCTCGAGTGGTTCTGCCGCGAACGCTCGCAGAAGATGCTCGAGGTATTCGGCCGTGAGTGGCGCCCGTTCGGGCTCCTGTACTGGGCGCGCGTCGATGACAACACGGGCAGGGCGCGGCGGCGTGCGCTTGCGTGACTTCGCGGCGAGCCTGGCCATCAGCGGCGGCCCCCGGGACCGCGGCCGCGCAGCTCGTCCCAGCGTAGCCGGAGCACCACCGCCAGTGCTTCGAAGATGATCCGCCGCGACATCTTGCTGGTGCCCAGTCGGCGATCGACGAACACGATCGGTATCTCCGCCACGCGCGCGCCCTGCCGCGAGGCGAGGTAGGTCGTTTCGATCTGGAAGACGTAGCCGCCCGAATGAAGCCTGGTCCATGGCAGGCCGGCCAGGGCATCGCGCCGCCACGCCTTGAAGCCTCCGGTCAGGTCGTGCGGAGAGAGCCGCAGTACGGTCCGCGCGAACACCGATCCGCCGCGTGAGACGAACCGGCGCAGAAACCCCCAGTTTCTGACGCCGCCACCGGCCACATAACGCGATCCGATGACCAGGTCGGCGCGCGCTTGGTCCCCACCGCCGGCGCCGCCATCCAGCGTCCCGACGAGATGCGGAAGGTAGGCCGGGTCGTGCGACCAGTCGGCATCCATCTGGACGACCTTCGCGGCGCCGCCGTTGAGTGCCGCCCGAAATCCGTCCACGTATGCCTTTCCCAGGCCCTGCTTGGTCGGTCGATGTAGAACCCGGATGCGTGGCTCCTCTGCCGCCAGGCGATCAGCCAGTGCGCCCGTGCCGTCGGGCGAGGAGTCATCAACGATGAGAAGCGTCGAACCAGGGAGCTGCTCGAGGATGGCTGCGGAGATGGCGGCCAGGTTCTCGATTTCGTTGTAGCTGGGCAGCACGACCCACGTCCCGACGTGTGTCTCTGAGGTCACGCGGCGGAGTCTAGCGATATGAAAGCGCTGAGCCGGCCCGTTCGGGCCGGCTCAGCAAATCTGCGTGTGGCAGAGCAGACGGGCGCCTATTCGATCGCGACGCCGGCCACGCGGGGCGTGAAGTAGCTCTTGTTGCCCGCGGCGTCGATCGCCTTGACGCGGTACTTGTAGGTACCCGTGGAGGTCGGCCTGTCGACGTAGCTGGTGGCACCGACCCGGGCGAGGCGCTTCGTGCCGCGGAAGATGACGTACTCGATCGGACCAGGCAAGTTGTCGGTGCTCGCATTCCATGTCAGGGAGATGCGCCTGTTGCCAAGGGATTGCGTCGCGAGCCCGGTGGGCTTCGAAGGCGGCGTGACGTCAGAGTCGACCGCCGACGGAGGATCTGCGCTGACCTGCACAGATACGCTGGGCGACTTGGCGCCCCTCACGCCCGATCCATCGATGGCCCGCACCTGGTATTTGTATGTGCCGGGTGCGCCAAGCTGATCCGTGTAGGTCAGGCCGGCCTGCTTGTAGCCGATGGCGTAGCCGTTGCGGAACACGCGGTACTTGGTCGTTCCCGAGACATACGAGGTGCTGGCCTGCCAGGTGAGGATGACCTTCAGGCCGGGCTGTGCCGTTCCGGTCAGCCCCTGAGGCACGGTCGGCGGGCCGGCCGTGCCGACGGGTGTCGGCGAAGGAGTTGGTGAGGGTGTCGGCGACGGCGTCGGAGTCGGTGTCCCGCCGGCGTTCTCGACCACCTGAACGTAGACGGGTTCTGAACGAGCGCTGAGGATGCCCGAAGGGTCCTTGGCCCGCATCTGGTAGTTGAACGTACCGGTCTTGCTGGGCTGGTCCGTATAGCTGGTGGCCGTGCCAGCCGAGCCGAGCTTCTTGCCATTGCGGAAGACGATGTACTTGACCGAGCCGTACATGTTCATCGTGCTCGGCTGCCACGACAGCTTCACCACGCGGTTGTCGAAGGCGGTGGCCGTAAGGCCCTGCGGTACGGTCGGACCGGCCTGGAAGACAGGCGGCGTCCAATCGCTCGGCTCGGTGCCCATCCATTGGCCAGCAGTCATCGAAAGATCTCCCGACACGGCGCGCAGGAAGCCGTCCTTGGGATCGGGGTCGAGGTAGTTGACCGTGCCCGGCGTGCGAACCGAATCGGAAATCCGTGCGTCGCTGCCGATCCAGCCGTAGTAGGCCTTGGCGTAGGCTCCCGATGTCTCGAAAATCTGCTGCATCGTCTTGTTGGTGGTGAACAGGTCGCGGATGACTCTCTCGTACGGCTGCGACGAATAGGCGAACACGGTCCGCGCGCTGGCGGCGATGAAGCCGGCGGCAAAGTTGTCGACGCGTTGGCGGGCGATGTCCCAGCTCGGCTTGGCCATGCCCGGTTCACCATTGCCGGCTGAATAGCAAAGATGGTTGAGGAAGACGATGGCGTTGGGCGCCAGATCCCAGTTCTCGCGAATGAACTTGGCGCCGTAATACTTGGTGTTGCTCTTTGAGCCACCCTCATACGGGTTGATCCCGATGCCGTTCTTGGTCTTCTCCTGGAATGGCGCGTACGGGCTGGGCCAGCCATTGCCGTGGCCCATGAACACGACCAGGTTGGCACCCTGGATATTGGCCATCACGTTTGTCCAGGTGGCATTCGGGTGGTACACGCGGCGGACGTCCATGCCGTACGACTCGGCTACGACTGCCAACGACTCGGCGTCGGCGAGATTCGACGAGGTCAGCCCATCGGTGGGGCCGACAATGATGACCGCCTTGAGCGGCGCCTCAGCGGCGCGGACGACTGAGGTCCGCGCCTGGGCAGCCGAGAGCATCACAAGGCAGATGAGCGTGAGAACCGTGAGCAGTGTCCGCATGACGCGCGGCTGCACGGCGGCGACGCCCGAATAGAACATCCCTCTCTCTTCCTTCCGGCTCTGCTGGGCACGCCCTGGGTGACGCGCCGGGGGTAAGTTGGCTCAAGGCTCGCTGTCGTAGCGTCGAGCAGCCATGCCGAGAAGGTCCTGACCCGGAGCGGACGGTTGGTAGGACCAGCGCAGCACACGCGTGACGCTCAACGAGGCGACGGCCGGTCGAACAGGTTGCGTCTGCGTTGAAGCGGAGCGGTGGGGTGTAGTACTGAGGCGATACTCGCATGCAAATGGTCAAGGCGCGATCGGGTAGGAGGGCGGCGCGGTGCCGTTGCCCAAACGCACCGCGACCGGTCGTGGCCGACCGGACTCCGCCGCGCCGTCGCGGCGGCCGCTACTCTGCCCGGATGTCGCAGGAGCCCCCGATGACGATAGGGCCCGTCAGCTCTATGCCTCCCCCGAACCGAAGCGGCGCGTGGCTGCCATGGCTCATTGGAGCAGCCATCGTCATCGGCCTTGCCGTTGCGTCAGGCTTGCTGGCGGCGTGGTTGGTGGCGGGCATGCGCGCCGTTCCGCCACCCGCCGCCATAGATGCGTCGCCGCGCCCCACAGCTGGTCCGACTGCCCTTCCAAGCGCCACGGAAGGCCTCCCGACCGCCCTCGCGACCGATGCACCGCGCTTCACGCCCAGCCCCTCACCACAGGTGACGATCGAACCGGAGCCATTCGTCCACATCGTCAGCCGCGGCGAGTCACTGACATACATCGCCGAGCTCTACGAGGTCGAGATTGACGACCTCATCACCCTTAACGAAATCCGCAACCCGAACCGAATACAGGTTGGCCAGGAGTTGCTGATTCCGGGTTACGGCGTAGTACCCTCGCCCAGGAACTGAGACGAGCGCGGGCCAGGTGAATCACAGCTAAGTCTCTGGCTCGGGCGACTCCGGGATGTCGGGCAGACCGCCCTCGTAATCGGTAATCACGAGCACGTACTCGAGCCGATCAAGCGACGCAGCGGGGCGAATCAGTGCCGTCTGGAAGAGCTGGTCGGGCGAGCGCTGGACATCGACGATGGAGCCGATCAGGAGCCCTTTGGGGTAGGGAGAGCGGATCCCCATCTGCAGCTCGATGCCGGCCGTCACTACCGCCTCACCGACGTTGACCTGGTCTTCAGCCGGTATGCCCGTCATTCGCAGCGGCCGTTCGATCTGGCCATTCACGTTGCCTACGGCGCGGCTGGTCTCGATGAGCCCAGCCACGTTGATGCGCGAATCGCTGATGAGCAGGACGCGGCTGTAGTTCGAGCCGACCTCGACCACCTGGCCGATGAGAGCACCTCCGCCGGCGACCACGGGATCATCTGCTTCGACTCCGTCGTCGCTACCGGCATCGAGGCTGATGGCGCGTTCCTGGCCCGTCGAACGCCGGCTGATCACTTCGGCCGCCACGGTTTCGTAGTCGAGCGAATCGCGCAGTTCGAGCAGCGCAGTCAGCTGGGCGTTCTGTTCGCGCAGACTGGCGAGGGCGCGGTTTTCGGTCTCGATCTCATTGAGGCGCCGGGATAGCTCGGCGTTCTGGGCGCGCAGCCGCTCAATCTCACCCAGGGTGGCGAAGAACGAGCCCACCGACTGCGCTCCGTCGCGCAGCACCTTCTGCATGGGCGAGATCGCGAAGCCGACCCCGCGGCGCAACTCGGTCAGCGGCGCCGAGTTGCTGAAGGCGATCAGAAGCATCGATATCGCCACCAGGGCGACGTAGACGATCGCCTGGCGTCTGGCCGACTGGCTTGTCAGCATGGCTGGCGACCGCTGGCCATACGATCAACCCCGATCGCCAGGCAGCCGGCGCACCTCAGCGTGGCGTGTGAGAGTAAGTCTCGGCGACGAGGGTGCGCTCCATCACGTCCAGCTCCTCAAGCGCCCTGCCTGTGCCGCGCGCGACGCAGGTCAGCGGATCCTCGGCGACGTGAACCGGCATCTGCGTCGCCTCACTCACACGCCGGTCGAGTCCCTGCAGCAGCGCACCGCCGCCGGCGAGGACGATGCCCTGGTCCATGATGTCGGCCACGAGCTCGGGTGGCGTTTCCTCGATGGTGTCCTTGATGGTGTCGACGATCTGCTGCACTGACCCCTCGATCGCCTCGCGCACCTGCTCAGCGGTTATCTCGACCGCGCGCGGCAGCCCGGTCAGGAGGTCGCGCCCGCGAAGCACAACGCGCTGCTCGTCGTACTCGCCAGGGTAGGCCGAGCCGATGGCGATCTTGATGTCCTCCGCGGTACGCTCGCCGAGAAGCAGGTTGTACTCGCGCCGCCCGTAGGCAATGATGTCCTGGTCGAGCTCGTCGCCGCCGATGCGGATGCTGCGGCTGACCACTATCCCGCCGAGGCTTATGACGGCCACTTCCGTCGTCCCGCCACCGATGTCGACGATTAGGCTGCCGGTTGGCTCGCCGACCGGCAGGCCGGCACCAATCGCGGCCGCCATCGGCTCCTCGATAAGCCGTGCCCACCGCGCGCCGGAGTTGAGTGCCGCGTCGCGGACGGCGCGCTTCTCGACTTCGGTGACGCCGCTGGGAATGCCCACCAGCATCCGCGGACGGGGGATCAATCCAACTCGATCGTGCACCTTGTGGACGAAGTACTTGATCATCTGCTCGGTCACGTCAAAGTCGCTGATGACTCCGTCACGCAGGGGCCGGACGGCGACGATGCTGGCCGGCGTGCGGCCGAGCATGCGCTTGGCCTCAGCGCCGATGGCCAGTACCCGCTTGGTGCGCTGATCGATGGCGACGACCGACGGCTCGCTGATGACGATCCCCCGGTCACGTACGTGCACGAGCGTGTTGGCGGTGCCCAGATCGATGCCGATGTCGCGCGAGAACATGCCCAGGAAGGCGTCGAACATTAAGCGTGTGGTCCTTGGCGATTGGGTCTGAGTTGGTCCGCGCCCGCGCCTCGCTGGGCGCCGGGACCGAAGCGTGCGCAGTGTATACCCCTGCACTCTCTGCGGCCCCGCGGCAGCTCTCGTTCTGGAACCGCAGCGGCCTCAGCGCGAGTCGAACGCCACTCCCCGGTCGCGCAGCGACACGTAGGCGTCACGGGCGAGGATGACGTGGTCGAGTACCGCGATGTCGAGCAGGCGCCCGGCAGCGATCGCCTCAGCCGTCAGGTGCAGATCATCCGGCGACGGCTCCGGGTCACCGGAGGGGTGGTTGTGGACGACTATCACACCGGCGGCATGGATACGCACGGCATCACGGAACAACTCGGCAATGCGCACGAGGGCGGCAGAGATGTTCCCGACATAGACCGTCTGCTGGCGCAGCACGGCGTTCTTGGCGTTGAGCAGCAGGACACGCAGCTCCTCGCGCTCAAGCAGCGCCATTTCCGGCAGCATGCGGTCGGCCACATCGCGCGGCGCGCGAATGGCCCAGCTGACGCCGCCCGCTGTCGACATCGAGCGGCGGCCGAGTTCGAAGGCTGCCAGCAGCTGCGCCGCGCGGGCACTCCCCACGCCGGGCACGCCGCGGAGCTCGAGCACGTCCGCGCGGGCCAGCTCGGAGAGTCCCCCGTGCCGCGCCAGCACGTCGTTGGCAATGTCGATGAAGGATCCGGCACGGCTGCCACTACCCCACAGCACGGCCAGGAGCTCTGGAGCGCTGAGCGCAGCGGGGCCGTGTGTCGCCAGGCGCTCACGCGGCCGATCGACCGTTGGAAGCTCGCGGATGGCGTGGCGCGGAGCACCGTGAGCGCTCATCGGACAACCCTCGTTGCGGTTTCGGGCGGTCGGGATGCTCCCTGGCCCGGACAACGGAGCCCGCCGATTTCCCCGCCATCCCGACCAGGGAGCGCGACGGATGCTAGCCGCACTGCCTTCACTGCCAATTGCCAGCGGCTTGCCGGCCAATCATCCGGTCAGCCGCGGGAAGGCAGTGACTCTGCGAGGATCAGCACCAGGATCCCGAAGCCGTTGTACGCGGCGTGGCCCGCGATGGAGGCCAGCAGGCCGCGCCGCAGGAAGAGCCATCCGAGCGCGTACCCCACGGGTGCGACGACGACTACCACGAGCAGCGCCTGGCGGGCTCCCTCGAAGAAGGTGGGGGCCGTCAGCGTGGCGATGTGGACGAAGGCGAAGAACAGCGTCGAACGAATGAGCGCCGCTCGCTCGCCCAGGTCATGCAGCCATGCCGTCACGGCATAGCCGCGGAAGAACAACTCCTCGCCGATCGGTATCAGCAGCACGGCGCCGAGCGCCACGAGCAGGATCTCGGCCGGCGTGTCTGGCGTCGGGACGACTTCTGGCGGGCCGGTGTCCAGGAGTCGCGCCAACAGGCCGCCGGCAATGCTGGCACCGAAGGCAACCAGCAGCAACACTCCGGCGCCTGTCCCCACGTCGCCAAGGAATCGGCCGATGGACATCGGCCTTAACCCCAGGTCATGCCACGTCATGGCGCCCGAGCGAACGGCGAACAGCCAGATGACGGCCAGGTATCCACCCAGCAATACGACGGAAGCCACGAAGAAGCCGATCGGCGTGTCGGGGCCCGGCAGGCCGATGACGAACAGCACAAGGCTGAGGGTGTTGACAAGCACGAACTGCAATCCGAGCAGGATGAGTGGCGAGGGACCGTGGAACTGGTGACCCGGCCGCGCGCGGCGGCTGACTATCTGGTAGCCGGCGCCGGCAGCCAACCCGACGATCAGCGACAGCAGGCCCGCCATCAGAAGCACGCCACCCAGAGGCGGCCCGGCCATGGCCCCGATCAGCAGCAGCGCCAGGCCGAGGCCGGCGAGCAGCCACGCCATGACGTACAGGCCGGCGGCCGGACGGTCCAGGAGTGAACTCAAGCCGACCGCGGCTCGTTCGCGGGGACTGTTGCGGTCAGTGTTCGCCGACTGCCGGTCGCGGTCTGCGCTTGCCAGACCGGTTGTCCACCGAGCTCGAGCTGATTGCCGGAACGGCGGGTGGCTCGGTCTCCGGCAGGGTTTCGGAGTCGATGGCGCGCAAAGGACGGCCCTCGGGCGGCGGTACTGCTACCGCCTGCAACAGCTCCGGCCGCTCGAAGTCCTTGCCACACCACGCGCACAGCGACCAATCGAGCTCGACCAGGCGGTTGCAGTTGGGGCACACGCGGCGCAGCCGGTTGCGGCACGTGGGGCAGATGATCCAGTCCTCGTGCACCTGGCGCGCGCAGTTCGCGCAGTGCGGTTGCGACTCGATCTCGACCATCATGGCTTCCTCGGCCAGCGCACGCTCGTTGGCCTCGGCGACCGTCTCTGACGGCCGCAGGATGCGATAGACAATCACCGCGAAGAGAAAGAAGACCGGGGTGAAGAGGATGATCAGCGCCGCGGCGAGGTAGGGCGCGACTGGATTGCTGGTGCGCGTCTGGAGATCGCGGTAGGCCCAGTAGGCTGTGGCGGCCCACAGCAGGACCACATAGAACGCGATCGCCTGCAGCGATAGCCGGACAAGCGGGGAGTCGAAGAATTTGCCGATCTCGCTCCCGAGCGTTTCCAGGAGCTGGTCAATCATGAAAAGCGCGCCTCAAATGTCCGGTCCTCGGGCGGCGCGAGTGTAGCAGGGGCGGTCGGCCGGGAGGCTCTCGCGGAGCGTGGCGCCAGATTGCATTAGCGCTTGAATTGCACGCTCCACAGCACCGAACGAAAGGCCGACGCGACGCCCGCGGACGACACGCTGACGGCGAAAACGGCGGTCAGGAACAGCGCGACGAGGATCGGAAGAATGAGCTGGCCGGGTTCGAAGATCGAGGTGATGGCGAGGAACGAGCCGCGCGTAAAGCGCCACGCAAGGCTGAGCCCCAGCCACGCGGCGCCGAGGACGGCGATCGTGGCGGACCAACCGACCAGCACCGTCACGAGCGTGCGCAGGGGTGATCGCAGCGGCTCAACCAGCGCGCCGGCAACAGCCGCCAACAGGGACCGCCGCTGTGCCAGAAGGCGCCGCGTCGCGATCGCCGAGAGCGCGTCGATCACGACCACCGCGGCCACGAACGGCATCAGTGCCGGGCCAAGCTGGCCGATCACTCGGACGTAGATCGACGCGCCCGAGGACGGACGCAGCAGCTCGTCGTACGCGGCCTGGCCAATCATTGCCGCCAGCGGGATGGCGCACACCGCGATCGCCAGCAACGTGAGCGCCTGGATGACGAAAAGCCGTCCCAGCAGGCCGCGTCGACGGGGTTGTACCGGCTGTGCGCCTGCTGTAACCCGCTCGAAGGCGGCCATCTCGATCCAGGCCAGACAAACGAGGACGGCCAGGGCGATCAGCGCCGATGCGGCCGTGGCCAGCGCCACGAGGCTCCAGAAGTCGGGCGTGAGGCCGGCCGAGCCAAGGCTGGCGCCGAGCGCCAGCCGCACCTCCACCGGCGTCGGCAGGACGATGATGGGCAGGACGAGAAGGACGATGCCGCCCCGGAGTGCGACGCTCAGCGCCCCCAGCAGCCATAGGTAGGGCTGGCCAACGACGAGCGACGCCACGGTGGCAAGCTCTGTGCGCCGGCCACGCTCACGCCCGACCCGAAGCCCGGAGGCAACCAGGGTGCGCGACGGAATCACCTCGCCTGGAGTCTAAACCCGGTGCGCGACCGAGCGGGAGCCCGGCTGAGCGGCTACTTCTTGTCGATCGCCGCCTGGGCGAGCCGCACGGCAATGCTGCCGCCGGGGATGAAGAGGCCCAGCGTGTCGCCACCGACATCGAAGAGCACGTCGCGGTTGATCATGCCCTTGATCTGACCGAGCATCGGCTTACCGGCGGTCACCTGCCCGGTGATCGAGTCGACCTCGACCACGCCGCGCTTGTCGCGCCAGCCGAATTCGAACGCCCAGATCGGCCGGTAGTAGAGATCGGCCTTCTCGAGGATGATCGCCTCTTCGAGGATCTTGTCAGCCTGGACGGGTTTCATGACCTCGTTCAGCGCCCGGCGGACCACGAACGATGCGCGCTGCTCGGGAGGGACGACGATGGTGTCCTCGGCGGAGAGCGCCTGCGGATCGCTGATCTCCGAGCGCGGGCCGCTGATCAAATCGGCGCCATCGGCGAAGGTGTCGCCGCTCACACCGTCGACGAACGTTTCGTGGCGCAGCTCGTTGCTGCAGTGCTCCGTCGCGGTCAGGCGGAAGGCCTTGTGGCCGTCGACGGTCCTGTCCAACTCGCGCCGCTGACTGTCGATGGTTACCGCCGTGACCTCTGGCGAGCTTCCCGGCACGGTGTAGTCACGCGTGCGCTCGTAGATGTATACGCCCTTGGCGGCGACATGCCAGAACGGCAGCAAGCGCCGCTGGCGGCTGACGACGTTGACTTCCTCGGCCTTGGGGCGCTGGAGGAGAGATCCGAAGCCGCCAGTGAACGCACCCGTCCGCCGATCCATCGCCTTCTGGAGCACCTCGGCCGGGGTCAGCTGCTCCTCGAGCAGCACCAGACGTTC
>Ga0299913_10003543_pt1 | contig 12803 bp, 12 predicted proteins | sample RVTome_9_FD_201360 | JGI IMG/M metagenome (GOLD analysis project Ga0299913, IMG submission 201360) | Soil microbial communities from uranium-contaminated site in the Upper Colorado River Basin, Wyoming, United States - RVT155D38 (version 2) ... | reverse complement strand
ACCTGCACAACCGACAGAATGTCGGGATCGTCGTCGGCTACGAGAACCCTGTCAGTCATCCTTCAGTCACTGCCCTTCTGATCTCTTCTACGGCCGCCGCCGGGTCGTCGGCAGCGAATATGGAGGTACCCGCCACGAACACGTTCGCGCCGGCGTCACCGGCGTGCCGAGCCGTTTCTGGCGTTATGCCACCATCGATCTGAATATCGGTTGCCAGGCCACGTTTCTCAACCCATTCTCTTGCCGTTTCGACCTTCGCGAGCACCTCCGGGATGAAGCTCTGTCCGCCAAATCCGGGTTCGACCGACATGAGGAGTATCACGTCGCAGATCTCGGCAAAAGGCGCTATCCCGTCGAAAGGTGTGGCGGGATTGCACACCAGGCCGAAGGCCAGCCCGTTCTGACTCGCCTTGTTGGCGGCGTCGGTGGGATCCGGGACCGCCTCGATGTGCATGGTGACCAGGTCCACCCCGGCTTCGGCGAGCTCCCCGAGGTAGGTGGCGGGATTGGTGGTCATCAGATGGCAATCGAACCGGAGCTCGGTGTGGCGGCGTAACGACGCGATGACCGGGACGCCAAACGAGATGTTGGGGACGAAGTGGCCATCCATCACATCGAGATGGAGCCAGTCGGCGGCCGCCTCGACCCGAGCCACCTCGGCACGGAGGTCGGAGAAGTCGGCGGCTAAAAGTGACGGGGCGATCCTGACCGGATTCACGCGCCTAGTTTAAGGAGTTGGCCACCGACTCGGAGACTCACCCCCCGACCGGCCCCGGGAGGTCTTCCTTCCCCGGCCCCACTCCACGCCCGTCATTGCCCGCTTTCCGGCGGGCTGGAGCATCCGCAGCTCGACCGAGCCCCCGGCCAGGCCGACCAGCGGTCTCGAGTCGACCAGCTCCCATCGGCCCGGGTCGACGTCGTCACTAGCGACGGCCGCGTCCAGGATCCGAGTTCGGACTCCATCGAGGGTCAGGTAGGCCCCTGGTTTCGGGGCAAGGCCCCGCACCCTGTTGACGAATTCATCCGCCCCCATCTCGATCCGCAACTCGCGGTCGGCCGGCTCCAGCTTTGACGCGTAGGTCATGCCCTCGTCCACCTGGGGCACCGGCGTCAGAGATCCTGCGGCGTAGCCGTCCAGCACGGAGGCGATGAGACGGGCGCCTGCCGACGCCAGGCGGTCGGTCAGCTGCCCGGCATTCTCCCCGGGCCGGATGTCGATGGCCTGTGCGGTGAGCACCCCACCGGTGTCGAGTCCGTCGTCGATCTCGATGATGGTCACACCTGTCATCTCGTCCCCCGCCATGATCGCGTGGGCCACCGGTGCCGCCCCTCTCCACCTGGGCAGCAACGAGAAATGTACGTTGAGATTGCCGACCTCGGCCACCGAGATCGCCTGGCCCGACAGGATCTGTCCGAAGGCAACGACGACCCCGACCTGATATGGGGAGAGGCCTGCCAGGGAGGCGTCCAGCTCCAGCCGACTTCCGGGTTGGATGACCTCCAGCCCCATCTCGCGGGCGGCCGCTTTGACGGGAGGCGGCTCCGGCGCACCGGAACGGCCCTTGGGTCGATCGGGACGGGTGATCACCGCGCGCACCTCACATTGACCGGCCAACAGCTGGAGCGTGGGCACCGCCGACGATGGCGTACCCATGAAGACGACGCTGGTCACAGAGGCTCCGTGAGACCCATCGACTCTTCCCTGATCTCCCTCAAAGCCCGCTTACGGAGGCGTCGGGGAAGCTGATCGAGAAGGAGTCGGCCGTCGAGATGGTCGATCTCATGCTGGAGCACCCGGCCCAGGAGACCGTCTCCGGCGTACTCGACCTCATAACCTTCCAGATCGAGGGCCTTGACCCGGGCGAATCCAGGTCGCACGATCGGCCAGAACCTCCCGGGCACCGACAAGCACCCCTCTTCGTATTCCCATTCCCCTCCCGTCTCGACGAGGACCGGGTTGATCAACACCCTCGGGCCCAGCTCATCCTGGGCGTCGAAGACGGCGACGCGGCGGGAAACACCGATCTGATTGGCGGCGAGGCCCACGCCAGGCGCCTGGTACATGGTCTCGAGCATGTCCTCCACCAGCGTTTCGAGGGAGGAGTCGAATTCCTCGACCTCCTTCGTCGACATGCGGAGCACCGGGTCGCCAAAGATCCTGATTGGGTAGATCGCCATGATTCAGGAGCGGGAGGTTAGACGGGGCCCTACCGCCTCAGAGATCGATGGGGTCCACATCCACACGCACGGTCCATCCCCGCTCTCGCCAGCGGGCCACCACCTGTCGAAGCCGCGGGCGCACCTCATCCAGGTCGCCCTGTACCAGCCAGCGGTGCCCGTCTTCGATTGTCGCCGGCCCGAGGACGGTCCCTCCGGCGCCAACCAGCTCCCGATGTGGCTCCTCGGGCGGCGCATCCTCCCCACGAAGCTCGATGGCGATCATCTCGCCGGCCGGGGGCAGCCGGTCCTTGAAACGCTTCGCCAGAATCGACTCGAGATAAGGGATCGGGTCGCCCCGTTTCATCGTCGCCACCACGGGTGAATCCGGCATCGAGGTCTGCAGGATGAGCCGCCGGCCGTGCCCTGGCTCGACGCGGTTCCCCAGCCGGGCCAGAATCCGGAGGGCTTCCTCCTCGGCGCGATAGTTGTGCCCGAGGGTGAGGCCATCGGTGTCGGCGACGACTACCAGGTCGTAACGGTCGCTCCCGGCCAAGTCGCGCTCGGTACCCACCGATACCGGCGTCTCCTCATCGACCCCACCGGCCTTCCCCGATCCCAGACTCTGACTCAGGGACGCCACGAGACGCTCCGGGACGGTGCCCATGGCTTCGAATTGGATGCCTCCGCAAGTCCGGCATTTCTGGGACTCCAGCCCGCATCGGCGGCATCTCGGCTCCCTCGACATCCTGCTGCCACAGCGGGGACAGGCTCGCACGGCCCGGCAGGTGGTGCACCGCATCGACTCGTCGCCCAGCCGCCGGTGGGTGAACACGAGGGTCCGCCATCCGTTGGCGAGGCCGCCTCGAATGGCGGCAATGGTCGGCTCGGCGAGATGGCCGCTGCCGGGCGGTTCCTGACGCCGATCGACCACCTCCACCAGCGACCATGCCCTGGGACCGGATCGCACCACATCCGCACGGGCCGCCAGGACCTCCACGGAAGGCGTCGGCCCGAGGAGACACAACGAAAAGCCCTCCAGCCGGGACCGCTCCAAGAGCAAATCCCTGACGTGGAGGGTTGGCGTCTGGCGATCCTTCATGGCCCTACGTCCCTCCTCGAGGACGACCGCCAGGGCCAATCCAGGCATCTCCCAGGAAGCAATGCGCGGGGTCCCGAGGAGCAACGAACCGGGACGCCGCGATTCCGTCCATGCGGTGGTGATCGCGCCATCGTTGCCTCCGGCGGAGAGAAGGGCGCGGGACCCAAAGGTCGAGGAGATGACGGCATGAAGACGCTCGGCTTCGGCCGCGGTGGCCACCACGATCATGACGCTCATGTCGCGGCTGAGGATCGGGGCGAGGGCAGCCGGCCAGCCGGTGTGGCTTCTGGTGACGACGGCCGTCAACGTTGGCCCGGCTCCATTGGCGATCAGCCGGCTGAGACTGGCGAGCTCATCTTCCCCTCCAGGCTCCGGGACCGGTTCGAAGTCGAGAAGCTCGATGCGTTTCGGAAGGTTGGGTGGGGCGGTCCGATCGAGGATGACACTGAGCGGGGCCAGGTAGTGATGGGCTGCCCATTCCAGGCTCGGAAGCATCGACGGCCCGAAGACGGGATGGTCGCCAGAGACCGATTGGATCGGCTTCAACCCCTCTCGTTCCTGGTCAGGGCCGATCTCCACGACGTAACCCCTGACCCGGCGTCCGGAGAGCGGAACCCGGACAATGGTCCCGACTTCGACCCGGTCGTCGAGGTTGTCAGGGACCGTGTACCAAAAGCCGCGGTCAACCGCGAAGGTGGGGACCCGGGGGACAACCCGGGCGGCGCGGCTCAGAGATTTGCGGCCGACTTGATTGCGTCGACCCGGTTGAGACGCTCCCAGGTGAACTCCGGCCTCCCGAAGTGCCCGTAGGCGGCTGCGGGCGCGTAGCCCGGTCGGCGCATGTCGAGTGCATCGATGATGCTTGCGGGTCGGAAGTCGAAGACCTCGTCGACCACTCGCCGAATGGTCTCCGGTGCGATCCTCTCGCTGCCAAAGGTCTCCAAATGGATCGAAAACGGCTCGGTTCGCCCGATGGCGTACGCGATCTGGATCTCGAGACGGTCTGCCACTCCCGCCGCGACCAGGTTCTTGGCCGCCCAGCGAGCCGCATACGCGCCGGAACGATCCACCTTGGTCGCGTCTTTGCCGGAGAAGGCGCCTCCACCATGGCGCGCATAGCCCCCATAGGTGTCGACGATCACCTTCCGACCGGTCAACCCGGTGTCGGCCACGGGGCCGCCGATGGTGAACACACCGGTCGGGTTGAAGATGAACTCGAGGTCCTCCACCTTCATCTCGTCCGGGATGACGTCGTCGATGACCAGGGTTCGGACCCCCTCGGCCATCTCGTCCTGCGCCATACCCTCGGCGTGGTGCGCCGAGATCAAGATCTTGTCGACCGCCACCGGGCGCGAGCCCTCATAGCGAACCATGACCTGGGTCTTGCCGTCCGGCCTGAGGAAGTCGAGTTTCCCGGTCTTCCGAACCTCGGTGAGCCGTTGCGACAGACGGTGAGCCAGATGGATCGGCATCGGCATCAACTCCTCGGTCTCGGTGACCGCAAAGCCGAACATCATGCCTTGATCGCCTGCTCCGAGCTTGTCGTCGACCCCGGCTGCGATGTCCGCACTCTGCGGCTGGACTCGGTTATCGATCTCCACGACATCGTGGGCGAACCTCGGGTCGAAGCCGTCATATCCGATCTCCTTGATGGTCGATCGGACCAGGGGCTCGATGTCGATCTCGGCCCCTGCGGAGATCTCACCACCTACCACGACCAGATTCGTCGTCACAAAGACCTCGCAGGCGACCCGGGCGAAAGGATTGATGGTCAAGGCCTGATCGAGGACGGCATCCGAGATTGCATCCGCGACCTTGTCGGGATGGCCTTCGGTGACCGACTCAGACGTGAAGTAGGTGGTTTTCATGGGACGGCGGCGAGCTTAGACCTCTCGGCCCAGATCGGAACCAATGCGGTCCCACAGGCGCGCCGCGACCTCCTCCTTGGCCAGGAGCGGCAGTTCCTTGACGCTCCGGTCGCGGTCGATGAACGCAACCCGGTTGGTGTCGGTGCCGAACCCCGATCCCGGCTCGGTGACGTCGTTGTAGACCAGCAGGTCGACATCCTTGCTCACGGCTTTCTCGATCGCCCTCTCGATCCCGTCGGTCTCGGCCGCGAAACCGACGACATAGGGGCGGTCCTCGCGTCCCACCACAGAAGCCAGGATGTCGGGTGTCGGGGCCAGGTCGATGGAGTCCGGGGCGGTCGCCCGGGCCAGCTTGCCGTGGTGTGCCTCCGCTGGTCGAAAATCGGCAACGGCTGCGGCCATCACGGCCACCTCGGCGTCGACGCCCGCCACCGCATCGAGCATCTGCTGGGCTGTCTCCACCTCGACGACTTTCACCGCGTGGTGAGCCGGGAGGCTCGAGGTCGTCACCAGGGTGACCTGGAACCCTCTCATGGCCGCCTCATTGGCGATGGCGTGGCCCATCTTCCCCGACGAGCGATTACCCACGTAGCGAACCGGGTCGATCGGCTCACGGGTTCCGCCCGCCGTGACCAGGACCTGACGCCCGCCACCTCGACCGGCCAGGATCTGACTTGCCACCTCCACGATTTCCTCGGGCTCGGAGACCCGACCTATCCCGACGTCGCCTCCGGCCAGATCACCCTGGGCCGGCCCGACCAGGTGCCTACCCTCCCTGACCAAGGTCTCGATGTTGCGCTGCGTAGCCGGGTTCTCCCACATCTCGGTGTGCATGGCCGGAGCCAGGAGCACCGGCCGGCTCGTGGCCAGGACCGTTGCGCTGATCAGATCGACGGACAGGCCGTTGGCGATCTTGGAGATGCTGGCGGCTGTCGCCGGCGCCACAATTACCAGGTCGGCCCAGCGCGCCATCTCGGTATGTGGCGAGACGGACTCGTCCGCGAACAAGGACGTTGTCGGGTGAGTCCCGGTGATGGAGGAGAAGGTCTGGGCGCCGATGAACTCCTGGGCGGAGTCGGACATGGCGACACGGACCGTTGCCCCCGCCTCGATCAGTCGCCGCGCCAGATAGGCGGACTTGTACGCAGCCACGCCGCCGGTGACGCATAGGACTATGCGTCGGCCCTGGAGCATCTACTCCTCGATGGTCTCTACCGCAACCTTGCCTTCGGCTATCTCTTCCATGGCAATGGTGAGCGGCTTTCTCGACAGGGAATGCACCTGCGGCGGGACAAACTCGCCATAGCCGGCCCCCAACTGGTGGAAATAGCCATTGATCTGGCGTGCCCGGCGCGCCGACACCACGACGGTTGCGAACCTGTTGCCGATCTGGTCTATGACGTTCTCTAGCTTCATGTGTCCTTCAGGGGATCGCGAGCCCTCAGGTTACCTCAACCCAGGGTGCGTGCCAGATCACAAATCACCGACATGGTCGAGGATCGCCTCGACCACTTCGTCGATGTTCATCTCCGAGGTGTCGACCACCAGGTCGTAGTGGGCGTGATCGGTGTAGTCGAGCCCGTAGTACGCGAGATATCTCTTCCTCTCCGAATGAGTCCGCGACTCGATGGCCCTCATTGTGCCGGTGATATCCACGTTCTCGTGCTCGCTGCCGCGCCCGGCGTCGTAGATCCGACGAGCTGCCACCTCGGGGCTGACGTCGAGGAACACCTTCACCGACTGGGGAGCAAAATGCCAGGCCAGTCGGGCGTCCATGACGAAACCCTCACCATTCCTGGCGAGACGGGTGGTCCGGGCGTCTATTTCCTTGTCGATGGAGCTGTGCTCCTCGGCGGAACGGGACAGCTCGAGGATCGAGACGCCCCTCTCAGCAGCCATCTCCCGCATGAAATCCCCGGCAGAAACGTGCCTGATACCAAGCGTCTCGGCGACTCGTGACGCCACCGCACTCTTGCCGGACCCCGGCCGGCCCGAGATGGTGATGATCACTCAGGAGAATTCGTCGAGCAGTGCTGCCCTCTGGTTCGCTCCCAAGCCTCGCAGTCGCCGGTTCTCGGCGATGCCGAGGCTCTCCATCATCCTCTTCGCCTTGATCTTCCCGGTTCCCGGCATGGCAGCGATCACTTTCTCCACTTTGAGACCTGCCAGGATCTCGTCGTTGTCTGCCTCGGCCAGCAGCTCGGAGAGGCTCAACGAGCCGGTCTTGAGCAGCTCCTTCTTCTCGGCGCGCACTCGGCGTGCCTCGGCCGCCTTGGCCAGGGCGGCCTTTCGCTGCTCGTCGGTGAGTTGGGGTGGGTTGGGCATGCTCCCTCCGGGGGTCGGTATGTCGACAATAGCCCGTTACGGGCTCACAAATCGTTTCGAATTGAGTCAGCCATCATCCGGGCGGCTCGAGCAGGATCGGGCGATTGAGTTATCGGCCGCCCGACCACGAGGATGTCGGCGCCCGCAGTGACTGCGCCGGAGGGAGTTTCGATTCGCTCCTGGTCGCCTCCGACGTCATCGGCCATGCGGATGCCCGGGGTGACGGCGAGCATCTCGGGCGCAGCCATCTTCACGGTCGCCACGTCGGAGACGGCACAAACCACTCCTTCGGCGCCGCCGGCCGTGGCCACTTGCACCAACGCCCCGACACCTTCGCTGATGGTTCCCCGGAACCCGGCCGATGAGTAGTCATGCTGGCTGAGGGATGTCAGAACGGTCACGGCGAGGACTCCTGCCTCGGGTGAGGTCTCCGCCAGCCCGGCTACTGCCGCCTCGACCACGTCCGTACCTCCGCTGGCGTGAACCGTGACAAAGCGCGGTCCCAGCTTCCCGATTGCCCGGGCGGCGCCGAAAACAGTGTTGGGAATGTCGTGAAGCTTGGCGTCGACGAAGACCGGCCGACCCAAGGCCCCTACCGCCTCCACCGCGCCCGGTCCTTCGTTCCAGATCAGCTCCAGCCCGACCTTGAATCCCCCCACCTCCCCACGAACCGCGGTGGCTATCGACACCGCCGAAGCCAGATCGGGGAAGTCCAGAGCGGCAAAGATCGGGCTCACCATGGGCGCACCGATCCGACCAGCTCGGTCACGGTGGACACGCCGAGTCGCTGCATCTCTCTGACCAGGTCTTTTGCGATGCGTTTGCCCGCGTTGGGGGACTCGAGGAGCACCGTCCCCAAGGCGACAGCCGAAGCTCCTGCCATCAGGAAGTCGACGGCGTCGGCTGCCTCCGAGATCCCCCCGCACCCGATTATCGGAGCGCCCGGCAACGCCTGGGCCACCTGGTAGACACATCTGAGCGCAATGGGCTTCAGACCAGGGCCGCTGTATCCGCCTGGGCCCCCGCTGAGCAGGGGACGACCGGTACGGCGATCCATGCCGAAGCCGGAAGCGGTGTTGGTCAGGGTGAGGAACCCCGCACCCGCTTCCAAGCAAGCAGAGGCGACTGCCACCAAGTCGGGTGTGTCGGGCGAGAGCTTGGCGCCCACCGGGACCGGTGCGAGCACGACACATTCCTCGACGACCGCCGCGGCGCGCACCGGGTCGAATGAGAACATCTCCCCGTCGTCGAGGTTGGGACAGGAGAGGTTGAGCTCAACGACCGGCACACCGGCCTCGGCCAGCAGCACCACCACCTTGGCGTATTCGGTGGGCGTATGACCCACGGCCGACCCCCATACGCTCACTTCGATCCCAGGGATCCGGCTCGTCATCAGCCCGACCCATTGCTCGATTCCCGCGTTCTGGATGCCGATGCCGTTGAGCATCCCCGTTGATATCGGTGCCAGCCTGGGCACGGGCCGGCCGGCCCACGGCTCAGCCGACACCGATTTCGCAACGGCCGCTCCGAAATGGCGCACATCCGCGGTCGTTGCCCATTCCCACACCGAGCCGACGGTCCCCGATGCCGCGATCAACGGGCTGGTCAGCTCGATCGAGCCCAGGGACGTCTTCAGCGGGTCCGATGCCATTCCTGGAGGCTCCTTGGGCGGTTGGTCGCACCCGGGCCACTCCTCAGGCTCCGGGCGACGGCGAGACCACCCTGGATCGTGGTCACACAGGGCACCGAGTGACGGCGGGCGGCGGTCCGGATCGTTTGACCGTCCGAGCGGGCACGGCGTCCCCCGGGGGTGTTGATGACCAGGTGGACCCGCCCTGCCTCGAGCCTGGCCCCTATGTCGTCGGGGCCTTCGCCTATCTTGTCGACGGCCTCGGACTCGATGGCGTGGTGATCGAGGAATCTCTTGGTGCCCCGGGTGGCGATCAGGTCGTATCCGAGCATGGTGAAAGCCTGGGCGACTGCCAGCCCCATCGGCTTGTCACGGTCGCTGAAGGAGAGGAAGACGGTCCCTCGATCAGGTAGATGCACGCCCCCGCCGAGGAGGGCTTTCGCAAATGCCACCCCGACATCGTCTCCGATGCCCATCGTCTCGCCGGTGGCCTTCATCTCCGGTCCAAGGACCGAGTCCTCCTCGGGGAACCGATCCCAGGGCAGCACGGCGTGCTTGACGGCGACGAAGGAAAGCTCGGGATTTCGATTTTCGATGAGGCCCTCTTTCCGCAACTCCTCGATCGAGGACCCCATCATCACTCTTGCGGCAACCCGGGCCAAAGGGACCCCGGTGGCCTTGGAGATGAATGGCACCGTCCGGCTCCCCCGCGGGTTGGCCTCCAGGACGTACACCTCGTCGCCCTTGACCGCGAACTGGATGTTCAGCAAACCCCGCACGTCGAGGGCGACTGCGAGCTCTTGGGTCGCCCTGATGATCTCTTTGTGAGCTTCCTCCGAGATGGTGGGTGGCGGGGTGACGCAATCGGAGTCTCCCGAGTGGATCCCTGCCTCCTCGACGTGCTCCATGACACCACCGAGCAAGAGCTCCGATCCGTCGAACACCGCATCGACGTCGACCTCGATCGCCGCCTCGAGGAACCGATCGATGAGGATCGGGCCCGAGGTGATCTCCCCACCCAGCTCTTCTTGGATCTCCTGGACGTACCCCGACAGCTCCTCCAGGCTGTAGACGACTTTCATCCTCCGGCCGCCCAGGACGAACGAGGGCCTGACCATCACCGGAAACCCGACCCGGTCGACCACCTCCGCGGCCTCGGCCGCCGAGGAGGCGGTTCCCGCCGGCGGTTGACGGAGACCCAGGCTCTGGCACAGCTCTCCGAACTTCTCCCGGTCCTCGGCGAGGGCGATCGAGCCCGGCGAGGTGCCGGCGATGGTCACGCCGGCGGCGCTGAGGGCATCCACCAGGTTCAGAGGTGTTTGACCGCCCAGTTGGACGATCACCGCCTCGGGACGCTCGGCGTCGATCACGTCGAGGACATCTTCGGCGGTCAGGGGCTCGAAGTAGAGGCGGTCGGATGTGTCGTAGTCGGTGGAGACGGTCTCCGGGTTGCAGTTGAGCATGATCGTCTCATAACCGGCCTCCTTCAGGGCGAAGGAAGCATGAACACAGCAGTAGTCGAACTCGATGCCCTGGCCAATCCGGTTCGGTCCCGAGCCGAGCACCATGACCTTGGCGTTGTCACTCGGCAGGATCTCGGACTCGTCCTCGAACGTCCCGTACATGTAGGGGGTGGCCGCGACGAACTCTGCGGCACAAGTATCCACTGTCTTGTAGGTGCGCTGGATTCCTGCCGTCAGCCGCGTGTCGCGAACGTCCCCGGCCTCCATCCCGGCCAGATGGCCGATCTGCCGGTCGGAGAAGCCATATCTCTTCGCCTCACGGAGAAGCTCGGGGTCACCGGCTCCCCCACCGGCCAGCTCGGTGCGCACCTCGTAGATCTCGGCCATCTGGGCGACGAACCATCGATCCACATCGCTCAGGGTCGAGATGCGGTCCAGGTCCCATCCTCTCCGGAGCGCCTCCCCGATGGCGAAGATACGTTCGGGCGTCGCAATCGCCACCGCGGAGGTCAGGGTCACGTCGTCCATGGCCATGAGCGTTTCCTCGCCCGGGTCGGCGTTCAAGCCCCACCGCCCGTTCTCGAGGCTGCGTAGAGCCTTTTGCAGGGCCTCATTGAAAGTTCGGCCGATGGCCATGGCCTCCCCGACGCTTCTCATCGAGGTGCCGAGGGTGGTAGGCGTGGAGGGGAACTTCTCGAAATCGAATCTGGGGACCTTCACCACGACATAGTCGAGGGCGGGCTCGAACGACGACGGCGTCGCGCCGGTGATGTCGTTGGCGATCTCGTCGAGTGTGAATCCGACCGCGAGGAGCGCGGCGATCTTGGCAATCGGGAATCCCGTGGCCTTCGAAGCCAGTGCCGAGCTGCGGCTCACCCGCGGGTTCATCTCGATGACCAGTCGGCGTCCGGTCTCGGGGTCGACCGCGAACTGGACGTTGGATCCTCCCGTTTCGACCCCTATTGCCCTCAGCACCGCGATCCCGTCGTCCCGCATCGCCTGGTACTCGCGATCGGACAGAGTCTGGGCCGGGGCGACGGTTATCGAGTCCCCGGTGTGGACTCCCATCGGGTCTAGATTCTCGATGGAACAGACGATCACCGCGTTGTCGGCCCGATCACGCATCACCTCGAGCTCGAACTCCTTCCAGCCGGCCACGGATTCCTCCACGAGGATCTCCGAGACCGGTGAGGTGTCGAGGCCCCGCTGCGCGACAACGATCAACTCCTCCTCATCGGCGGCCAGGCCGGTCCCCCCGCCACCGAGGATGAACGACGGCCGCACCATGACCGGATAGCCGATGTCGGCGGCGATGTGAACCGCCTCCTGTAACGAGCGGGCATATCCGGCCCTGGGGACCTCGAGGCCGGCCGCCTCCATGGTCTCCTTGAACAGCCCGCGGTCCTCGGCGCGGTCGATCGCTTCGAGACCGGCACCGATCAGCTCCACCCCGTGACGAGCCAGGACCCCCGACCTGGCCATCTCGGAGGCGACATTCAGCGCGGTCTGCCCTCCCAAGGTGGGAAGCAAGGCATCGGGTCTCTCCCTGGCGATGATCTCGGTCACGACCGCTGGGGTGATCGGCTCGATGTAGGTCACGTCGGCGAATTCCGGGTCGGTCATGATCGTCGCCGGGTTGGAGTTCACCAGGATCACCCGGTACCCCTCCGCTCTGAGGACCTTCGCCGCCTGGGTCCCCGAATAATCGAACTCGCAGGCCTGGCCGATGACGATCGGGCCGGACCCGATGAGCAGGATCGATCGAATGTCCTGCCGCGCCGGCATCAGCCCCGCTCCTCGATCAGCGTGGTGAACAGTTCGAAGAGACTCGTCGCATCGCGTGGCCCGGGGGCGGCCTCGGGGTGATACTGCACCGAGAAAGCCGCGGCGTCGGGGAGCTCCATCCCCTCCAGGCTGCCGTCATTGAGGTTTTGGTGGGTCGGGAGGAGCGGCCCATAGGCCGTGTCGACTCGGTCCGGGAGAAGAGCGCGGTCGACCAGCCCGTCGCGGGGCGGCGGGACCGTCCCGGCCAGCGCCCAGAGGTCGACGGCAAACCCGTGGTTCTGCGAGGTGATGTCCACCTTGCCGTCGGCGAGATGTCGCACGGGGTGATTGGCTCCATGGTGCCCGAACCCCATCTTGTAGGTCGACGCACCCGCAGCCAGCCCGAGAACCTGATGCCCTAGACAGATCCCGAACAGAGGGACTTTCCCGATGAGGTCCCGGATGGTCGCGATCACATTGGTCAGTGGCTCCGG
>Ga0299913_10003542_pt1 | contig 12804 bp, 9 predicted proteins | sample RVTome_9_FD_201360 | JGI IMG/M metagenome (GOLD analysis project Ga0299913, IMG submission 201360) | Soil microbial communities from uranium-contaminated site in the Upper Colorado River Basin, Wyoming, United States - RVT155D38 (version 2) ... | reverse complement strand
GGCGTGCGTGCCTTCGTCGACGATGCGGCCCTCGTCGAGGAGCACGACCCGGTCGGCCAAGGCGATCGTGGCCGGGCGATGCGCGATGACGATCGTCGTCCGTCCGCGCATCACCGTCGTGAGCGCGTCGCGGATCTCGTGCTCTTTCGTCGGGTCGACCGAAGAGGTCGCGTCGTCGAGGATGAGCACGCGCGGGTCGGCCAGGATCGCGCGAGCGATGGCGATGCGCTGGCGTTGACCACCGGAGAGCGAGAACCCGCGCTCACCGATCTCGGTGTCGTACCCGCGGGGAAGGTTGGTGATGAAGTCGTGCGCGCCCGCCAGGCGGGCGGCGCGCTCGATGCGATCGGCCGGTGCATCGGGCTCGGCGAAGGCGATGTTCGCCGCGACGGTGTCGTTGAACAAGAACGTGTCTTCGAACACGAGCCCGATGGCGTGACGCAGCTCGTACAGCGACACGTCGCGCACGTCGATGCCGTCGAGCACGACGCGTCCGCCGTCGACGTCGTAGAAGCGCGGGATCAGGCGGGCGACGGTCGTCTTGCCACACCCGGTCGGACCGACGAGCGCGACCGACTCTCCGGCGCGCACGGTCAGGTCCAGACCTTCGAGCACCGGGCGCGCCGGTCCACCCGGATAGCCGAACATGACGCCCTCGAAGCGGAGCTCACCCATGGGCGTGCCCACCGTCGTCGCTGGCAACGGCGTGGGTTGCGGCGGGTCGACGATCTCGGGATCGGCGGTGAGCACCTCGTGGACACGCTGGCTCGATGCGACCGCTCGTTGCGACTGGGCGAGGATCATGCCGAGCATGCGCAGCGGCCAGATGAGCATGACGACGTACACGTTGAAGGCCACCAGCGCACCGAGGCTGAGATTCCCGTCGAGCACCTGGTGGCCGCCGTAGGCCAGCACGAGGATGAGGCCGATGTTGGGTAGCAACTCGAGCGCCGGAAGGAAGACCGCGCGCACGCGGGTCGCCTTCATCGACTCGTCGTAGACGTCGTCGGCCTCGGAACGGAAGCGGTGCTGCTGCACGCCTTCGGCCCCGAATCCCTTCACGACGCGGACGCCGGACACGCTCTCCTCGACCACGGAGGCGAGCTCGGCGGACTCCTGCTGAATGCCCATGACCGCCGGGTGCAACCGCACGCCGAACCGCTTCGCGAACACATTGAGCAGCGGAAGGCTCCCCAGCGCGAGCAGGGTGAGCACGGGGTCGATGGTGAACAAGATGACCGTCACCGCGGCGACCGTCACCGCGTTGGACATCGTGAGCGGGATCATCACGAGGAAGGCCTGCACCTGGTTGAGATCGGTGTTCGCCCGACTCATCAGGTTCCCGGTCGACGCCTGGTCGTGGTAGGCGAAGTGCAGGCGTTGGAGGTGGGCGAAGAGTCGGTCGCGGAGCGTCGTTTCCGACCACCGCGCCACCTTGAACGCCCACCAGCGCCGCAGCCCCGTGAAGGTGCCCTGGAAGAGGCCGACGATGGCGATGGCGAGCGCCCAGCGGAACAGCGCGCGACCGTCGTCGGCCTCGATGCCGTTGTCGATCGCACCCTTCACGAGCAGCGGGATCGACACCTTGGCGGCCGTCCACCCGAGCCCGACGAGCACGCCAATGAGGATCGTGGGCCACTGCGGGCGCAGCACGTGGCCCATGAGGCGCCAGCCGGCGCGCGGATCCGATGCTTGGTGCTCTCCTTGACCCACCGGTCAGGAGGCTACCGGTGAGGGTCCTCGAGCCCCCAAGGGATTGGAGTCGTTCGGCCCATGCTCACGGGCGACTATCGCTACAGCGCGGCGACCGAGACGCCGATGCTTCCCTGGGCGCGACCCACCCACCGCACCCAGGACCGTCCACCCTTGGAGGAAGCGCACCAATGCGCTTGGAAGACCTCGTTCTACGCATACCTGGAGACGAGTTCCAGGTCCGCTTCCACGAACACCTCACGGTCCTCGCCGGTCTCGGCATGCTCGAACGTCAAGCGCTGGCGGACAGCCTCATCGGCGCGTTGACCGGGAACACCGAGAACTCGGTCGTCAACGTGAAGGATCGCACCGGCCGGCCGGTCGAGATCGTGTCGACCGGTGGCGTCGCCGCCGGTCGCTACCTGGATGACGACACCGCTGCCCTGCCGTTGATCGGCACTTTGGCCCAGAGCGCGGACGCCTTGCGCAGCCTCATGCTGATCCAAGCGGGTGACCTCGGCTTGACGCCGAGCCGCGCCCGATCCGACGATCATCCGGAGTTGGCGGAGGCCCGGGCGACGTTGCAGGCGCTCACCAAAGAGATCGAGGCCGCCACCGCTGGCCGCATCGAGGAGGACCAACGCCTCGATGAGCTCGCGTCGATCGCGGCGCAGATTCGGCAGGCCGAAGACGGCACCGCTCGCCGCGACTACGCCAAGGTGCTCGGGGAGCTCGAGCGGGTTCGCGCCGAATCGGCGGCACTCCAGAGCGGCAACAGCGGCGCCGAGTCCGACCAGCACCTCCTCGATTCCGCCGGCGCCGCGCGCGAGCTCGCGGCGCGCTGGCAGGCCGCGGCTGCCGTAGTCACTCGCTTGATGTGCAACGCGCCCCCCGAACGGCTCGACCCCGAGGTGGTGGCCGACGTTCGCTGGATCCCCGACGCCCCGCCCGGGAACCTCCGCGCCCTCGTCGGCGAGCTGCACGAGGCCCGCCGGGACCGCGACCGTCTGGAAGCCCGGCTCCGCGATCTGGCAACGTCGAGGCTGCCCGAGCCGTCCGACCCCCGTGTCGTCGATCTGGCGACGATCGACCAGACCGAATTGTGGGACGCCGCCCGGCAAGTGGTCGCCTGCTCCCGATCCTTGTCGCAGGAGAACCTCGCCGCCGGAGGACTGTCGTCCGCGAGCCCTGACGAGCACTTGGTGGACGAGGGCACGCAAGAGGTGATCGCCCGTATCGAGGACACCCACCGCGTGGTGGAGGATCTCGAGGCGCTCGCCGATCGCCGCCGGGTCCCCACGATCGCGGGCACTGGCGCGATCGCCGTCGGGAGCATCGTCTTCGCGCCCGCGAGCCCGTTGATCGCGGCCGCGGCTCTGGTGGTCGCCATCCTGGTCGCGTTGGCGGGCATCGGCAGCCCGATGCGACGGCTCACCAATGCGCGCCGTAAAGAGGCGGCGGCGCTGGCCGAAGTCGACACGCCCTCCTACCTGGCCTTCCACATCCGGCGGGTCGAAGCGTCGATGACCGTGGACGGGCGTAGCCGCCTCGAGGCCGCGGCGGACCTGCACCGTCAGGCTCTCGCAGGCTGGCAGGCGCTCGTCGGAGACATGTCCGTCGAGGACGCTCAGACGATCGAGTCCGAGGTGCGGGCGTACGCGATCGCAATGATCCAGCTCGGCCACTCCGCCGGTGAGCTCGAATCCCTGCGCAGGGAGCTGCGAGAGCACGCCGAACCCGCGGCGCTGGGCGCCCGAACCGCACTCGTCGAGGCCTGCGCCACGTATGGGATCGACGACGTCACCGTCGACGCGGTCAGCGGCCCGGAGATCGAGCGCTTGGTGCTGCAACGGGTGGACCTCGGCCGCGTCGCCCGGCAGCAGGAAGCGCTCGAGGAGGCCGAGGCCGACGAGGAGAAGCATGCGAGCCGGCTCGACGATCTGCTGCACCAGCTCGGCTTCCGCGATGGCACGCTCGATGCGCGCGCGGGAGCCCTCGACTGGGCCGTGGAGCGCGCTGCGGAGCGCGTGGCCGCCCGCACGAACGCCCGCCCGCGGAACGAGATCGAAGCCGACCTCACTCGGTTGCAGAACGAAGCAAGCCGCCTTCGCCGCCCGGAGTGGGCGACCGTGCAGCCGTCCGATGCCGACGGACCGGAGGTCGACGAGCTCGTCGCCCGCCAGATCGAGGTCCGCGGGCTGCTCGAGGCCGAGAAGAAGGAGACCGTCGACCTCGATCTCCTGGTCGATCGGCACAGCGCGATGGAGCGACGGGTCGCGGCGCTCGAGGCGCAGCTCGACAGGGACCACGCCGGCACGACGATCGCTCAGGTCGCCGACGTGCAGCAGTTCCTGCTCGCACATCTCACTCGAGCGGGCCATTGCGGCCTGCAGGACGAGACCGTGCCCGTCATCCTCGACGATGTGTTCCTGCGGATCGCCGCCGATCGCAAGTGGGAGCTGCTCGACATGCTCCGCCGGCTCGGCGAGACCACCCAGCTGATCTACCTCACCGACGATCCGTACGTCGGTGCGTGGGCTCGTCGCCGCGCCGCCGCCGGCCTCATCACCCTGCTCGAACCCATCGACGCGTAGGTGAACTCGGGGTGGCAAGCGGGGCTATGGCCCCGCTACGCACCCCAAGTTCGAGGTGCCTAGGGTGATCGGCCGTATGTCCGACACCCCGGTAGCGCCGCGCAAACCGCGCGTGCGAACGATCCACGGCGACGAGACGGTCGACGACTACTACTGGCTCATCGATCGCGACGATCCCGACACGGTGGCGTACCTCGAGGCCGAGAACGCCTACACCGAGAAGCAGACGGAACACCTCGGTCCGCTGCGTGACCGGCTGTTCGAGGAGATCAAAGCGCGCGTGCAGGAGACCGACCTCTCGGTGCCCGCTCGACGCGGCCCCTGGTGGTACGTCACCCGCACGGAAGAGGGCAAGCAGTATCCGATCTTCTGCCGGCGCCCGTCACCCGACGACGAAGCGAACGAAGTCGTCCTGATCGACGGCAACGAGCTCGCCGGCGACTCGCCCTTCTTCGCGCTGGGAACGATCGACGTCAGCCCGGACCACAACGTGCTCGCGTTCTCCACGGACTACGACGGCAACGAGTCGTTCACCCTGCGGTTCAAGAACCTCCTCACGGGCGAGACGCTGGCCGACACCGTCGAGGGCACGTACTACGGGTCGGCCTGGGCCGCGGACAACGCCGCGTTCTTCTACACCACCATCGACGATGCGCATCGGCCCTACCGGTTGTGGCGTCACCGCCTCGGCACCGACAGCAGTGACGACGTGTTGGTCTACGAGGAGCGCGACGAACGGTTCTTCCTCTCGGTCATCCTCACGCGCAGCGAGCGGTACGTCGTCCTGCAACTCAGCAGCAAGATCACCTCCGAAGTACACGTGCTCGACGCGGCCGCGCCCGAGAGCGCGCTCCAGGTGATCGAGCCCCGGCGCCAAGGGATCGAGTACAGCATCGACCACCAGGGCGACCGTTTCGTCGTGCTGCACAACGACGGAGCCCTCAACTTCGAGCTCGCCGAGGCGCCGACGGCCGCGCCAGGACGGGTCAACTGGCAACCGTTGATCGAGCACCGCGACGACACGCGGCTCATGGACGTCGACGCGTTCGCCGGGCACCTTGTGGTCCACCTACGTCGCAACGCGCTCACCGGTCTACGCGTCGTCCGCAACGACAGCGACCTGCACGAGATCGAATTCGACGAGCCCCTCTTCACGGTCGAGCCCGGCTCGAACCTCGAGTACGACACAACGACCTTCCGGCTCGGCTACGAATCCTTCGTCACGCCCCCCACGGTCTACGACTACGAGCTCGACCAGCGCGTGCTGGCGCTCCGCAAGCAACAGCCGGTGCTCGGCGGCTACGACCCGTCGGACTACGTCCAGACTCGGGAGTGGGCGACCGCCGGCGACGGCACGCGTGTGCCGATCTCCGTCGTGCATCGCACGAACGTGGCCCACGACGGACAAGCGCCCTGCGTGCTCTACGGCTACGGGTCCTACGAGATCAGCCTCGATCCGTGGTTCTCCGCCTTCCGCCTGCCGTTGCTCGATCGCGGCATGGTGTTCGCCGTCGGTCACGTACGCGGTGGAGGCGAGGCCGGACGGCAGTGGTACGAGGACGGCAAGCTGCTGCACAAGCGCAACACGTTCACGGATTTCGTTGCCTGCGCGGAGCACCTCTGTGCGCAGAACTACACGTCGTCGGGGCGGCTCGCCGCCCGAGGTGGTTCGGCGGGCGGCCTGCTCGTGGGCGCGGTCGCCAACATGGCCCCCAAGCAGTTCGCGGCGATCCTCGCCGAGGTGCCGTTCGTCGACGCGCTGAACACGATCCTCGATCCGAGCCTGCCCCTGACCGTGATCGAGTGGGAGGAGTGGGGCAACCCGATCGAGTCACGCGACGTCTACGAGCACATGAAGTCGTACTCGCCCTACGAGAACGTCGAAGCGAAGGAGTACCCGGCGATTCTCGCCACGGCGGGATTGAACGATCCGCGTGTCGGCTACCACGAACCTGCAAAGTGGGTCGCGAAGCTACGGGCGGCCAAAACTGATGGGCGGCCGTTGCTCCTCAAGACCGAGATGGGTGCCGGCCACGCCGGCCCGTCGGGCCGATACGACCTGTGGCGCGATCAGGCGTTCGTGATGGCGTTCGTCATCGAGGCGCTTGGGGCGCCGCATCATCCGGAACAGCGGACGGAGACTCCAGCTCAGCCGTGAGGTCGATGGTCCGCAGCCGGTCCTCGAGGATCGCGGCGCGTATCACGTCGAGGATCTCTTCGCCGACGAGCTCGTCCCGCTCGAGCAGCGCGTCGCGCAGGGCGTCGTGGATGGCGCGGTGGGACTTGAGCAGCCGCGTCGCGTCAGCCTTGGCCTCGACGAGGATCTGCTCGGCGGCCTCCCGGCTCCGGTCGTCGTCGAGCACCTTGGTGACGATGTCGTCGGTGCCGAGCGACAGGAGCGAGCCGCCCAGGCCGAGCTGGCCGACCATCACCGCCGCGATCTTGGTGGCTTCGGCCAAGTCGCCCGACGGCCCCGTACCGCTCTCACCGAACGCGAGCTCCTCGGCGACCATTCCGCCCATCGAGATCCGGATGAGCGACAGCAACTCGGACCGCGACTTCGTGAAGCGCTCTTCGTCGTCAGCGTGGCCGAGCAGACCGAGTGCACCGCGGCGCTTGATGATCGACAGAACCTCGAGTCGTCGAAGGGGCGCAGGGAGCTGCTCGTCGCGCCCGCAGAGGAACGCGATCGTCGCGTGCCCGGCTTCGTGCGTCGCGATGGTGACGCGCTCCTCCTCCGTGTATGAGGCCTGGTGGCGCAGGCCGAGCTCCTCGGTGAGCTTCGCCTGTTGCAGGTCTTGCTCGTCGAGCGCGGAGCCACCGCGGCGCAGCGCCCACACGAGTGCCTCGTCGAAGAGATGCTCGATCATGACCGGCGAGTAGCCGCTCGTCACCGCGGCGAGATCGTCGCGAGCGCGCTCGGTGTCGAGCGACGGCACATGTGCCTTGCGGTCGAGGAAGTAATCGATGAGCGCCCGCCGCTCGGTGCGGCCGGGAAGGTCGAACTGGATCGTGCGGTCGAAGCGGCCGGGTCGGAGCAAGGCGGGGTCGAGGTCGGCCGCCCGGTTCGTGGCCGCGAGCACGAGCACATTGGCCGCCGTCGAGCGGGGGCGGCGCAGCCGGGACTCGTCGCGCAGGAGGATGTTGATGTGCTCGAGGAACCAGCCTTTGATCCGACCGGACGTCGTCGGCTCGTCGAAGGACTGCAGTTGGATCAGCAACTCGTTGACGACACCCGAGATGCCCTCACGTGCGGTTGACGCACCCATCCCGGCGCGGGCCCCGCCGATCGCGTCGATCTCCTCGATGAACCCGATGGCACCTCCCTCACGGCGCGCCGCGGCCCGCAAGGCGCGGAAGTAGGCGCGGATCTTGCGGTTGGTCTGGCCGTAATACATCGACTGGAACGCCGACGAGGACACGAACAGGAAGGGAACACCGGCCTCGCGCGCCATCGCCTTCGCCACGTGGGTCTTGCCGGTACCCGGCGGTCCCTCGAAGAGCACGCCGCGACGAGGCGTCGCACCGAGCTGATCGCGAACCGTGTCGTTCGCGAGGAAGAGGTTCAGCGTGCGAACCACCTCTTCGCGGACGACCTCGCTGCCGACGACGTCGTCGAGCCCGGTCTCGATGTCGCTGGGGCGGTACAGCACGTGGGGCGAACGGCCGGCGGCCCACATGGGCACCAGCAGGACGAACATCAGCATGAAGACAATGAGGAAGCTCGGCGCGAGCTGCGGAGAGATGGGCAGGCCCGGCAGCAGCGGCTGGTCCCACATCGCCCGCATCGCCATCCACGCCGCCACGGCCCACAGCAGCAGGCTGAGCCGGCCGATGCGACGCAGCCGCGACCGCTCCCGAACGTTGGCCACGTCCGCGTGACCGCCACGCAGGATCTCCGTGCCGTGCAGCCGACTCAACTCACTCATGTGTGCCGCCTTCGCACTCTTGCCGGGGCGCACGATGGTGCCTCGGTCACGCTCAGTGGCGAAGGTACCCCATCGGCGCTGGGTTACGCCGCAAAAGTTGGCGAATTTTCGGGGATCTCCTGCAAAAAGTTCACACTTCGTAGCGGCCGTAGCCACCACGGAAGAAAACCAGGGGCCCGCCGTGGTGGCCCAGCTCGAGATCCACGACCCGGCCGAGCACGACGAAGTGGTCGCCGGCCTCGTCGACCCGCTCGATCGTGCACTCGATCCAGGCGATCACGTCGTCGATGACCGGGGCCCCGGTTCGCCCCGGCCGCCACCCGATCGTGGCGAACTTGTCGGTCCCCTTGCTGGCGAAGACGCGGCAGATGTCCTCCTGGTCCTCGCCGAGGATGTTCACGCAGAACGACCCGGCGGCCTCGATGGCCGGCCAGCTCGAGGAGCTCTTGCCGGGGAAGAAGGCGACGAGCGGCGGATCGAGCGACACCGACGTGAACGAGCCGATCGCGAGCCCGGCCGGGTTCCCGTCCTCGCCGACGGCGGTGACCACGACGACGCCCGTCGGATAGTGACCCAACACCTGGCGGTACTTCGCCTCATCGAAGCTCGAGACGTGCTCCTCGGCGGTCACCGGCCGGAGGGTAGTGGTCAGCGACGGATGCTCAGGCGCCGATCGAGACGGCGAGGCCCTCGGCGGCGGCGATGATCTCGATGTCGGAGCCGTTGCGAGCCTTGAGCGCCCGATCGAGCATCCGATCGACGAAGTCGTCACCATGCGATGGGTCGTGGTGGAACAGGCACAACGTCTTCACCGCGCTGCGATCCGCGACCGCCACCGCGTACTCGACCGTGCAGTGACCCCAGTGGCGCTTCTCGGCGAACTCCTCGGGGGTGTACTGCGCGTCGTGGATGAGCAGATCGGCGCCATCGCACAGCTCGAGCACCGCGTCAGACACGTCCATGCCCCCGTCCATGGGCTGCTGATGGTCGCTGATGTACGCGATGACGGCGCCGCCCATCTCGACGCGATAGCCGTTCGTGATCCCGACGTGCGGCACGCTGCGCACCTTGACCTTGGCGTCACCGATCACGATGTCCGAGTCGCTCACGTCGTGGAAGCGGATGTCGCCGCGAAGATCGGTGAAACGAACGGGGAAGTACGGCGGGCGCATGAAGTCCTCGAAGGCCTGCTCGAGGGTGAGGCCGTCAGGCTGCACTGGACCGTAGATGTCGAACTTCGCGCCGACGCGGTCGGCGGGAACGAAGAACGGCAGCCCTTGCACGTGATCCCAATGCAGGTGGGTGATGAGGGCGGAGCCGCGGAAGCTGCCGTCCTTCGGGAGCGTGTCGCCCCAGTAGCGCAGGCCGGTGCCGAGATCGAGAACGATCGGCTCGGAGCCGGGCGATTCGAGGGCCACGCACGCGGTGTTGCCGCCGTAGCGAAGATTTTCCTCGCACGGACAGGGTGTCGATCCCCGGACCCCGTAGAACGTCACGTTGAGCAGGTGGGCCCCCCCGTACTGCAGTATTTGTCGGCAGGATACTTCCGCGTCGCCTGCCGTTCTCCTCTGGTGACGCATGTCACTCGGCGCGTTCCCACGGCCCGACAAGCGCTTGGCTCGTAGTCTTCCCCGCGAATGGAACCAACCGAACATCGGGTGAACGCCAACGACATCGACTTCGCGTATCTCGCGTGTGGCGACGATGGTCCGCTGGCCTTGTGCCTCCACGGCTTCCCCGATTGCGCGTGGACCTGGCGACACCTCCTGCCCGAGCTCGCTGGTGCCGGCTTCCGCGCGGTCGCACCATGGTTACGCGGGTACGCCCCTACCGGACTCGATGTGAAAGGCCGCTATCAGAACGGCGCGTCGGTGGCCGACGCCAACGCGCTGCACGAAGCGCTCGGCGGTGATGGTTCGGCCGTGATCATCGGGCACGACTGGGGGGCGCGCATCGCGACCGGCGCGGCGGTCTCCGCGCCAGAGCGATGGAGCAAGCTCGTCACCGCAGCCGTGCCGCCGAGCGGTGCCGTCGCGCAAGGATTCCTCACGTACCGGCAGCTGAAGCGCTCGTGGTACATGTTCTTCTTCCAGAGCCCGCTCGCGGAGTTCGTGGTGTCGATGAACGACCTCGAGTTCATCGATCGGCTGTGGGACGACTGGTCGCCCGGGTACGATGCCTCGGAGGACGTTCCGCGGGTGAAGGACTCGCTGCGCGACTCCGCCAACCTCGCGGCCGCGATCGAGTACTACCGCGCCACGCTCAACCCGGCCGAGCACACCGTTCCCGACTTCCAAGCGGAGGAGGACGCGATCGGCGGAGCCCCGACGCAGCCTCACCTCTACCTGCATGGCGAGACCGACGGATGCATGGGCGTCGAGATCGCGAACATGGCCGCGCCGTTCTTGACGACGCCGGGCTCGTCGGTCGAGGTCGTGGACGCTGCCGGCCACTTCCTCCAGCTCGAGCAGCCGGCGGTCGTCAACGAGATGATCATCAAGTTTCTGACATGAAGCTCGTTGCCGTCGTGAAGCGGGAATGCCCGACGTGCTCGCTGGTCGAGCCGGTGCTCAAGCAACTCGACACCTCGCCCGGAATCGAGCTCACGGTGTTCACCCAGGACGACCCGACATTCCCCACGGGCGTCGCGACGGTCACCTTCGACGGCGACCTCGACTACTCGTATCACCACGACATCGAAACGGTGCCCACGTTGATCAGCCTGGACGGCGACGACGCTGAGACCGATCGCATCGCGGGTTGGAGCCGAGAAGCCTGGGAGCGATTCACCGGCGTCGGTGAGCTCGGCCCAGAGCTGCCCGACCACCGACCTGGATGCGGCTCGCTCTCCGTCGACCCCGCGCTCGTCGACGAGCTCCGCGCTCGCTTCGAGAGCCATCGGTTGTCGGCGCGCCGAGTCGAGCTCGCGGACCTCGAGGACGAGATGGAGGCGCTGTTCGATCGCGGGTGGACCGACGGCCTTCCGGTGGTCCCGCCGACGGAACGGCGCGTGCTGCGCATGCTGGAGGGAACGTCGCGCGCGCCAGACGAGATCGTCGCGGTCGTACCCCCCGACCTCGTCGAGTGCACCGTCGAAAAGGTGGCGATCAACGCGGTGCTCGCGGGCTGCGCGCCCGAGCACCTCCCCGTCGTGCTCACCGCACTCGAAGCGGCCTGCACCGACGAGTTCAACATGCACGGCCTGCTGGCGACGACGATGCCGGTAGGCCCGGTGCTCATCGTCAACGGGCCGATCCGCCGTCGCATCGGCATGAACTCGGGCATCAACGTGCTCGGTCAGGGCAACCGAGCCAACTCCACCATCGGCCGCGCGCTGCAACTCGTCATCCGCAACGTCGGCGGCGGCCGGCCCGGCGGTGTCGACCGCGCTACGCAGGGCAACCCCGGCAAGGTTTCGTTCTGCTTCCCCGAGGACGAAGAAGGGTCGCCGTGGGAGCCGCTGCACGTCGAGCGCGGCTTCGCACCTGAGGCCAGCACCGTCACGCTGTTCCCCGGCGAGGGCCCCCGCGGGATGGTCGACCAGCTCTCCCGCGATCCCGACTCGCTGGCTCGATCGCTGGCGGCCTGCCTGCGCACCGTGCAGCACCCGAAGCTGCCGATGGTGTTCGACGCCATCCTCGTCGTCGGCCCCGAGCACGGCCGCGTCTTCCGCGAAGCGGGCTGGAGCAAGGCCCAGGTGAAACAGCGGCTGCACGAGCTCACGTTGCTCGACGGTGCCGAGATCGTGCGCGGGGCAGGGGGCATCACCGAAGGAGTGCCCGAGTGGGCCAAGGACGCGCAGCTGCCGAAGTTCCGGCCCGACGGCATCGTGATCGTGCATGCCGGTGGCGGCGCCGGTCTGTTCTCCACGATCATTGGGGGCTGGGCCAACGGTGAGACCGGCAGCCAACCCGTCACGAAGGAGATCGTGGGATGACAAGTAGGGTGCTGGATCCGACCTCCGAACGCACACCCGGCCATCGTGAGCAACTCGCGCGGCCGGAGACCCTCGCGGGGCTCAAGGTCGGGCTGCTCGACATCTCCAAGGCGCGCGGCAACGTGTTCCTTGATCGACTCGAAGAACTGCTGACGGCCCGCGACGCCACCGTCACCCGCTTCGCCAAGCCGACGTTCACCAAGCCGGCGCCGATCGATCTGCGTCACGAGATCTCGACGACGTGCGACGTGGTGATCGAGGCCTTAGCCGACTGAGGGTCGTGCACGTCGTGCAGTGTGCACGACATCGTGGATCTCGAGGCCCGAGGGGTGCCATCCGCCTTCGTCGCGTCGACAGAGTTCGTCGACGCGGCCGACACGCAGGCCAAGGCGCTCGGCTTCGACGCCGTGGCGCGCGTGTTCGTGCCGCACCCGATCCAGGATCGGACCGACGACGAGATGCGCGCGCTGGCCGACGCCGCGTTCGACGAGATCTGGGCGTCGGTCACGCGTTAGGGCAGGGCGACGTTTCCGGCGTCGTCGATGACTGCGAGACCGTCAGCGACGAGCGACGCGACGGCTTCACCGGCGCGGGCCGGGTTGTCGGGCCAGCCCGCAGCCGCAGGGACCGACGCCGAGTCGATCGGCCCGTT
>Ga0299913_10003541_pt1 | contig 12805 bp, 10 predicted proteins | sample RVTome_9_FD_201360 | JGI IMG/M metagenome (GOLD analysis project Ga0299913, IMG submission 201360) | Soil microbial communities from uranium-contaminated site in the Upper Colorado River Basin, Wyoming, United States - RVT155D38 (version 2) ... | reverse complement strand
CGTCGCGCGGCGGAACGCCGAGAACCAGCGACGCACGCTGGGCGTGACGCTCGACCGGCTCGAGCTGGGGAGCGGGACGGCCCTCGACAGCGAACGCGCGCAGGCGCAGCTCAGCTCCACCCTCGCCGCCATCCCCTCGCTCGAGACCGAGATGGCCGCGGCCGCACACCGGATCGGAGTCCTGCTCGGCCGTCCGCCCGCCGCGGTGGCTGCGGACCTGTCGGTGACCGCCGAGCCCGCGCGGCTCCTCCCCGAGGTACGGGTGAAGGACATCGAGTCGATCGTGCGCCGGCGACCCGACGTCCTGAGCGCCGAACGTCAGGTGGCGGCGCAGGACGCCTTCGTGGGCGCCGCGCGGGCCGACTACCTGCCGCGTCTGTCGATCGATGCCGTGGCCGGGTACACCGGCAGCGAGCTCGACGGCCTGGTCGACTCCGGCAGCGCACGGTACGCGATCGGTCCCGTGGTCTCGTGGCCGCTGTTCGATCTGGGTCGGGTGAAGACGCGGGTGGACCAGGCTCGAGCGGCCGAGAGCCAGGCGGTGGCGCGGTACGAACAGACCATCCTCCTCGCACTCGAAGAGGCCGAGACCGCTCTCGCGGCGTACCGGAACGCCCGCGAGCGGCTCCGGCATCTCGGGGAGGCGGCCGCCGCGAGCGAGCGCGCGACCGAGCTGGCCCGGCTCCGGTTCGAGGAGGGCGGGACCGGTTTCCTCGAGGTGCTCGATGCCGAGCGCCGGCAACTCGAGGCCCAGGATCTCCTGGCGGCCGGCCGCACGGAAGCCACGGCATGGCTCGTGGCCGCCTACCGTGCCCTCGGCGGCCGGGTGGACGCGGGCGCGCGCTGAGGTCGTGACCACGGCGAACCCCCTGTTGACATCGGGAACGCTCACATTCCACACGCCCGAGGGCTCGACCTTCTTCTTCTCCCGTCCGGTCGATTCCACCACATCGACCAAGACCATCTACTTCACCGGACACCTGATGAGTGGTGACGGCCCGTTCATCCACTTCGTCCAGGCGTACGACTCCGTCGGGACGCCTTTCCCGGAGAACCCGCTCGAGCTGCGATTCGCGGAAACCACGGTCGAGGTCCGCGATCTGCTCGACAACGTTCTACACAGCAGCTCCATTCCGTCGAACGCCCGGCACACCGTGTTCATGTCGCTTCGCCTCGGCACCGACACGTACCGGATCACGATCCCGCACGCGACCGCGGACGAGATCGAGTTCACCGGGTCGCTTCCCCCGGCGACCGCCAGCACGCTCAAGAGAGACCGCATCGCGCTGAACTCGCGCTTCGGCCCCGGCGCGTCGCCGTCGGACCAGTACGTGATGGACGACGTGATCATGCGGGAACCGTAGCCCCGGAGCGGTCCGCGATCGCTCTGGCGCCCGCGTCGCCATGTGCTGGTCGGGGTCGCGGAGCGCCGGCCACGGCGCGGTCACCGTAAGGAGAGCCGAATCGGCGTCGGCGGGATCGTGCGTAAGGCGAACGATCGGACATTACCACGCGCTGGTCTTTGCCGGCTGGTCGGCGTGCGTGCGTTCGCGCCGCCGACCGGAGCGCCGTACAGTGTTCCCCTCGGCTTCATGACGGCAGGAGACTGATGACGCCGCGCGGTCGACGAAAATGCTCCGCTCCCACTCGCGCACGGCCTGTGCGGGTGCTTCGTTCCGCCAGCGTCACGGTCCTGCTGCTCTCCCTTTCGAGTCCCGTCGCTTCCCAGGAACCCGGCGAGGCGCCTACCCGTCCGGCGCTTCGGGTGTTTCTCGACTGTCGGGGATTCCAGTTCTGCGACCGCGACTTCTATGTGCGCGAGATACCCTACGTCAATCACACCCGGGATCGCGAGGACGCCCAGGTCCATGTCCTCGTTACGAGCGAGCAGACTGGAGCGGGAGGGCGGCGGTTCACGCTCGACTTCATCGGGCGCGAGGAGTTCGAGGGAATCGACGACCGCGTGGAGGTGACGACGCGCCCGAACGTGGCCGACGAACAGGTGATGACGCGGATCGCGCGCCGCCTCCAGCTCGGGCTGGCCCGGTACCTCGTCCGCACCGAGCAGTCCGAGCAGCTCCGGCTCGTGTCCGAGGCCGAAGAGGCGGCCGAGGCGGCCGTCGCGGAGCCCGAAGACGACCCGTGGAACTTCTGGACGTTCCGGGTCAACGCGCAGGGCTACTATTCCGGGCAGGAGCTCCAGAACTTCCTGTTCGCGAACGGCGGGGTCAGCGCCAACCGGATCACCGAAGCCTCGAAGATCCAGCTCGCCGTAAACTTCAACTATTCCGAGAGCAACTTCGAGGTCTCGAAAGAGGAGATGGTGAAGAGCATCACGCGGGGCTACAACGTCTCGGCCCTGATGGTCAAGAGCGCCGGTGAGCACTGGGGCTGGGGCGCGCAACTGTCGGCCGCGCATTCGTCGTTCTCGAACGAGGACCTCACGCTGCGCGCGGCTCCCGCGATCGAGTACAACATCTTTCCCTATTCGGAGTCGACCCGACGTCAGTTGCGGGTGCTCTATTCGGTGGGTCTCACGCGGCTCGACTACGAGTCCGAGACGGTCTTCTTCCAGACCGAGGAGGTCGTCCCGGACCACCGGCTCGTCGGATCGCTCGAGGTGCGCCAGCCCTGGGGCTCTTCCCGTGCGTCACTCCAGATCGTGCAGCACCTCGACGACCCGGCCCGGCACCGGATCAACGTGAGCGGCGGCGTCGACCTGCGGCTGTTCAAGGGACTCGCCTTCAACCTGGACGGGGGCGTGAGCCGCGTCAGGGATCAGATCAACCTGGCGGCGGGTGACGCGACGGAGCAGGAGATCCTCACGCGGCAGCGGGAGCTCGAGACCGGCTTCGAGTACAACTTCTCGGTCGGGTTCAGCTACACGTTCGGGTCGATCTTCAGCAACGTGGTGAATCAGAGATTCGGCGGCTCGACCCAGTTCTTCCTGCGCAACTTCTGACGGGGACTTCGCCATCGCCTCCGTGCCTCCGTCAGGGGAAGATCCCGCGCTCGAGATAGACCACCGCGACCTTGTCGATCGCCGCCTTGAACGCCGCCGAACGCATGCTGGTGCCATGTCGCCGGGCGGAGTCGGCGATCGAATGGTAGGCCGACACCATCGTCTCCTCGAGCCCCGAGTTGACGAGGTCCTCCTCGCCCGCGCCCGCCACGATCCGCGCCACGGCGTCGTCCGCGAAGTCCTTGCCGGTCGCACCCTCCACCGCCTCCAGGAGCCGGCGGCCGGCCGACTCCTGGTAGCGTTTCCCCATGCGCCCGAAGCGGACGTGGCTGAGGTTCTTGACCCACTCGAAGTACGAGACCGTGACGCCGCCGGCGTTCAGGAACAGGTCGGGGAGGACGAGCGCGCCACGCGCGTCGAGCGCATCGCTGGCGTTCGCGGAAACCGGGCCGTTGGCGGCCTCGGCGACGATCGGAGCCCGCACCCGGTCCACGTTGCCCGCTGTGATCTGTCCCTCGAGCGCCGCCGGGATGAGGATGTCGCACTCGAGCTCGAGCGCCCGGGCGGACTCGTCGATCTGCCCGGTGGCCCCGGCGAACCCGGACAGGCCGCCGGTCTCGCGCAGGTGTGACGCCGCCGCCTCGACGTCGAGCCCGTTCTCGTCCGTTACGGCCACGTCGCGTTCGGCGATGGCCGTGATCACGGCGCCCGCCTCGCGCAGGAACTTCGCGGAGTAGTAGCCGACGTTCCCGAGCCCCTGCAGGATCACGCGCTTTCCCTCCAGCCCCGGCTCGAGTCCCAACGCCTTCATCGCCTCCCGATCGTTCACCGCCTCCCTGACGCCGAAGAAGACGCCCCTACCCGTCGCTTCCAGCCGGCCCCGCACGCCGCCCTGAGCGATCGGCTTTCCCGTCACGCACGCCGCGCCGTGAAGCTCGTCGGGACGCATCGACATGTACGTGTCGACGATCCACGCCATCTCCTTCGGCCCGGTCCCGTAGTCCGGCGCGGGCACGTCGACCGCCGGCCCGATGAAGTTCTTCTTGATCAGCTCGAAGGTGAAGCGGCGGGTTATGCGCTCGAGCTCGGTCTCGGAGTAGCGCGTTCGGTCGAACTGGACGCCCCCCTTCGCGCCTCCGAACGGCACCTCCACGATGGCGCACTTGTACGTCATGAGCGCGGCGAGGGCGGTGACCTCGTCCTCCGAGACGGTCGGCGCGAAGCGGATCCCTCCCTTCGCGGGGAGCTTGTGGCTCGAGTGGAGCGCCCGCCACGCGTGGAGGACTTCGATGGTTCCGTCATCACGCTCGAGCGGGAAGGTCACGTGGTAGACGCTGTTGCACTGCTTGATCTGGTCGAGGAGGCCGGCGGGGTGGTCCGTGAGGGCGGCGGCGGCGTCGAAGTATCGATTGACCTGCTCGAAGAAGCGCTCGGTGGGCTTCATGGGGGACTCGCGTGTCGGGGCTCGGTGCGCGTGGCGAATCGGGCAAGCTGCCGACGGTCCGGCGACGCCGGCAAGCGCGCGGGACCGCGTCGGGGGGCGGGGCTCGATCGCGGTCGCAATCGCGAGAACGGCCAGCGCGTCCGTCAACGGCGACTCCTGTTCGCCATGCGTGAACGGGGCCGCACGCGGCCCCCCTGCTCGTTGGACGTGCCACCGCCCGGAGTCCGACACACCCGGACCCCCCATCCGGTTTTCGGCGGGCGCGCGAAGCCGCATCATGCGGGTCCGGGCTCGAGCGCGGACCGGGCCGCCGTCCGCGGTCGGTCGGAACCCGTCCCCCTCCGTCCCGGGCGACCGCGGATCCACGCGGGATGAATCACGGCACGAAGGCACCATGCCCGATCTGCGGACCGACATCGAGACCCTCTTCAAGCGCGAATCCGGCCGGCTCATCTCGGTCCTGACCCGGATCTTCGGCCCGCACAACCTCGAGCTCGCCGAGGATGTGGTACAGGAGTCCTTCGTCGCGGCGCTGGCCGCGTGGTCGGAGGACGGAATCCCGGAGAGCCCGGCCGCCTGGCTCCTGACGACCGCGCGAAACCGGGCGATCGACACCATCCGGCGCGAGCGCACCCGGCGGACGTTCGCGAGCGATCTCGCGACGTACCTCGACAGCGAGTGGACGCTCGCCGGCACCGTCGACGAGGCCTTCGGTAGCGATGCGGTGCGGGACGATCAGCTCCGGATGATCTTCATGTGCTGCCACGCGCGGCTCACGCCCGAGAACCGGCTCACGCTGATCCTGAAGACCCTGTGCGGCCTCTCCGTTCCGGCCATCGCCCGCGCGCTGCTCACGACGGAAGCCGCCGTCAACAAGCGGCTCTACCGGACGAGACGGAGTCTGGAGGGCGTGGAGTTCGCCCTGCCGGCGCCCGACGAGCTCGCTGCCGCGCTCGACACCGTCCATCGCGTGCTGTATCTGCTGTTCAACGAGGGCTACCTGTCGACCGGCGACGAGCCGGTGCGGCGCGAGCTGTGTCGCGACGCCGCATTCCTCACGAAGCTCCTCGTGGACACGCCGGAGGCGTCGAGCAGCGACACGATCGCGCTGCTGGCGCTCATGTGCTTCGGCGCGGCACGCCTCGACTCGCGGGTCGACGACCGCGGCAGGCTCGTCCCGCTGGACCGGCAGGACCGTTCGCGTTGGGATCGGGAGCTCATCCGGGAGGGGTTCGGGTACCTAGCGCGCTCGTCGGCGATGGACAGGGTGACAGGCGGGCCGTACCACTTCGAGGCGGCGATCGCGGCCCGGCACTGCTCGGCGCCCACGTTCGCGGATACGGACTGGATCTCGATCTGCAACCTGTACGACCGGCTGCTGGAGGTCGCGCCGTCACCCGTCACGGCTCTCAACCGTGCGGTGGCCGTCTCCTATCGCGACGGGCCCCGGGCCGCGCTCCCGCTCGTGGAAGCGATCCGGGAGGACGGATCGCTCCCCCACGGCCCGGCCGTGGCCGCCGTGCTCGCGAACCTGTACACCCGGGCGGGCTCGCCGGACGCGGCCCGCCGCTACCTCGACGAGGCGCTCGCCCGCGCGCCGACGGAGCACGAGCGGCAACTCATCGAGCGCCAGTTCGAGGCCGCGAGCCGGAGCGCGTAGCGCCCGGGCGTACGGCGGCCTCCGGGGAGGACGCCGCCGTGCCGTTTCCGAGCCGTCAGCCGTCCGGAGACAGCACCGGGCGCACGAGGACGCGTCCGTCGGGGTTGTTGGTCAGGAACGGCGAGCCCTTCGCGAGCTCGGCTGCCGCCTCGAGCGACTCGGCCTGGATCACCGAGTAGCCGCCGATCAGCTCCTTCACCTCGGCCATCGCGGTGTCGGTTACGATCCCCCCGCCGTTGTTCCTGAGCGCGACGCCCCCCGGGGCGAGGGCGGCGCCGGGACTCCGGAGGTTCCCCGAGGCTTCGAGCTCCTTGAACCACTGCCCCCACTGCTGCATGGCGACCTCGATCTCCGCCGCGCTCCGCTCCATCCAGTGCGGGTCGCCACCCTGGTAGATGAGCAGAAAGTCGTTCATGTCGTCCTCCAGAGGGTTGGTGTCGCTGCTTCATTCCACCCCCATGACGGACGAGCCGCCGGGATCAGGACATCTCCCCGAGCGCCCGTTCCCCCGGACGGGACCGTCACCTCACCTTCCGTCCCGTGCGCCGATTCCCTTCCAGGTCCGCCGACACGCCGGTCACCTCGCCCGCCTCGTTCCGGGTGAACGTGAACCGCCACGGGGTCCGCTTCAGGAAGAAGGCCGAGTCCGACTCCGCGTACATGCGGAAGCGCACGTTCCCGCCCGCCTTGACCGTGAGCGTCCCGTCTTCCCCGAGCCCGACCGCCATGAACTGGCCGGGCGCCATCTCGTACGTGCCGACGTAGGTCTCGAGCGTCTCCCGCGGGACTTCGACTTCGGCGATGGCGAGGGGCGGCCCGCGGCGCAGGAAGTCCATCCCGATGTCGTCGGGAAACTCGCTCGTGTTGGTCAGACGCACGAAGCCGACGCCGAGTTCGGGATCGAATCCGATCATGGTGCTGAAGCCCCCCGTCCCGCCGCCGTGGTTGATGATCGTTCGCCCCTGGTGCTCCCGGCGCATCCAGCCGAGGCCGATGGAGAGCGGTCCCTCCACGGGGGCCTGGAACTCGTGCGCGGCCCGCATGGCCCGCTCGAGCTCGTTCCCCGGCGGGCCCATGTTGGCCTCGAGGTACCTGAGCATGTCCTCGAGGCTCGAGCGCAGCCCGCCGGCCCCGTCGATGGCCTCTGTGGCGAACCAGTACGCCGCGACGTCGCCGTCCTCGTGCCCCTTCGTCATCCACTCCGCGATCTCTCCCTCGAGCGCGTACCCGGTCATGTCCATCCCGAGCGGGTCGAGGATCCGCTCGCGCAGGAGCTCGCGGTAGCTCGTGCCGGCCGCCCGCGCGAGAAGGTGTCCGAGGAGCCCCATCCCGAGGTTCGAGTACTCGGGCTCGGCACCCGGCTCGCGGCGGAGCTCGTGGCCGGAGAGGAACTCGTACAGCTCCTCGACCGTGTAGTCGGCGTACGGGTTCTCGGGGTCCGATGGCGTGTGGTTGTCGGGAAGCCGCGGCAGGCCCGACCGGTGCGTGGCCAGGTGAAGGAGCGTGATCTCCACGCCGTTCCGTGAAGGGGCCCCCACTCCCTCGGGGAGATACTTCGAGATCGGATCCTCGAGCGCGACCTCGCCCCGGGCGACCATGTGGGCGAGCAGCGTCCCGGTGAACGTCTTGTTGATCGAGCCGATCTCGAACACCGAGCGCGGACCCAGCGGATGGGTGCCGGGACCCGCGGTCCCGTTCGTGAGGACGCGCGTGCTCCCGTCGGCCTCGATGATGCCGAGCACGATGCCGGGCGTGGCGCCGTCCTCGACGAGGTAGTGGAGCATGACCTCGAGATCCTCGTCGGCCGCGAAGTGCTGGGCATCGAGCGCGGCCGGGAGGAGGAGCGCGAGGCCCAGAACGAGCGCGCCGCGGCCTCGCCGGAGCGTGCGGTGGATAGGCGTGATCATGACCGGTCCCCTGTCGCGGGTGTCGGGAGCGCCGGACGCGCCGGTCCCGGGGTCCGGACACCGGCGGCACGGGCACCGTCGATTTTAGTCACCATGTGACTATTAGGGAGAGCACTCCGCGGGTCAACCCTTCCCGACGACGTGGACCCCTTCGACTACCGGCGAGAGGGGAACGCCTCCTGGCAGCGTCCCCTCACCGTCAACGCTTCCTCTGGACGCCGGCCAGGTCGAGGATCTCCTCCGTCGGAGTGTCGACCAGCTCCGCGGCGGAGCGACCGGACGCGGCGATCGCGCGGTCGGCGAGCCACGTCCCGGCCCGGTATCCGATCCAGCGTCGTCCGTCGGGGTGCTGGAACATCCACGTCGCGTACGAGGCCATGCCGTCCACATCCAGGAGCTCCTCGATCCAGGCCCCCGCTTCCGGCGGGTAGTCCCCCCAGGGGGGATTCCACCCGGCGGCATCGCGCTCGAACGCCGTCGCCATCCCCTCGCTCGCGGCGGCGTCGATGAGACGGCCGCCGGCCGTCCCGGCCTCGATCGTCCACCCTCGCACGAGGTGGTGGACTTCGTGGAAGAGCGTCGAGCGGAGTCGGGCGCGCGCGATGGCGAGAACCCCGCCGGGCCGATCCGGATCCACCGTCCAGCCGATCCTTCCCGGGGCGAGCGCGGCCCCTCCATCCCCCGTCTCCGGGATCACCTGTGGCCCCGCCTGGACCACGAGGTCGATCCGCTCGGGCGTGTCCGGGAGGATCGAGGCGATCTCCGTGACGGTCGCCGTCGCCACGGCGCGGATCACCCGGCGTTCTTCATCGCCGAACGCGTAGGCGTCGGAGTCGACGAACTCGACGACGAGCGTGGGCCCGATGCGCTCCTGAACCGTGCGGCCAGGAGCGGCCGGCGAGTCCGCGACGGACAGGGCGTACACGAGCAGAAAGATGATTTCGAGCATGGGCGGGCTCCCCGGATCAGTCGGATCGGAATGAGCGGCGACTCGGCGGACGAACGGTCCCCCCCACCCGAAACGACGCGAGGAACGCCGGAATGGTTGGCTGTCCCGTGCGGCCAGGCTCGCGTCGGTCGAGCCCGCTTCCGGGAATCGGGGGCCGGCACCGTGGGCCCTGCACCCCTCGAACGCGAGAACGCCGAACTGCCGCCATGTCTCGCGAGGCGACCGGCCGTCGATCTCGCCGCTCTCGGCGCGACCATTGGGTGAGGGCCCGCACGCGTTCCGTACGACCGCAGACGGGGGAAGCCCATGAGGTACGCATGCCTGGTCTATCTCGACGAAGCGAAGCTCGACGTGCTCACGGACGCGGAGCGGGACCGCCTGCGGCGCGACTCCGTCCTGTGTGAGGACGACCTGCGTCGGAGCGGCCATTTGCTCGCTGCGGAGCCCCTGCAGTCGGTCCGCGCGGCCACCACGCTCCGCGTCCGCGATGGCCGCCCGCTCACCCTCGACGGCCCCGCGACCCGGACCGAGGAACAACTCGCCCGCGTGCTCGTCGTCGAGGCCCGCGACCTGAACGAGGCGCTTCGGCTGGCGGCGAAGCACCCGTCCAGCCGCCTGGGATCGGTCGAGATCCGGCCGATCCGATCGGGTCCGGCGAACGCGTCCGGCGACGTGTAGGCGCGCGGCGAACCGGGGGGCCCGCCACGCGGGATTCCCATCACCCCCCAATGCGCCTCTCTCTCCGGCCGATGCCGAATTGACGCAGGTGATGGTCCATGTGCACGTAGCCCCATCGGAGCCAGGCGGCCTCCGACATCCCGCCGAAGACGGGATGTACCCGCCGGTCCAGCCGGCCTCCAGGCGCGGTGAACGCCTCGACGAGCGCCTCGACTCGCGCGACGTCCGCCGTGAACCCGGCAGGCTCCGTACCGCTCGCCTCCTGGTCGATCTCCGGGCTCGTACGAACCCCCCGGGGCCACGGCAGGGGAGCGTAGAGGGCGATCCACTTGAGGACGGTCCGCTGAAGCGGGCCGGTCGCGGGAGTCACGCGCCGCTCGCCCAGCGCCATCCGAAGCGCGTCACCGAGGTGGCACACCATTCCGTGCGCCGACATCCGTCCCCAACGGCCCGCGCTGTCGGGACGCACTTCACGGAGACGTCCGAGGATCTCGGCCCGGTCGCGCGATCGCTCGAGCGTCCTCACGCGTCCTCCGCGCGCCGGCTGGCGTTTCGGGGATCCCGGCGCGCGCGGGGCCCGGCGGTCATGCCCCCAGGAGCGGTTCGCCCCCGGCCTCGCAGAAGGCCTCGAGCGCGCTCCGACGCCCCACCTCCGCTTCCGCGAGGAGCGCCTCGAAGGCGGGGTCGCCGCGCAGCGCGTCGAAGGGCGGGCTGTCGGAGAGCGTCGGTACGACGAAGTAGCCCCTGGAGACCGCGCGCCGCAGGTAGTCGAGGCCCGGCTCGTGCTCGCCGACGTCGCACAGGAGCCACCCCTCCTGGAAGATCGCTTCGGGGTCGTCCTGGATCTTCAGCGTGCTCAGCCGGGACAGACCGGCCACCATGTCCGCGGCGCGGCCGTCGAGCCACGCCAGCAGGTAGTCGGTCCACGATCGGAAGGCCGGGATGTGCGGGCGTCGGCGCACGTCGTCGAGCGCCTGCCGCGCCTCGTCCCGCCTCCCGGCCAGCCCGAGACCGATCACTCGGATCACGTCGTCCGCCCCGGCCAGGATCCGCGGCGCCTGGACGGCCAGCAGCCGCTCGAGGTCTCCCGTCATGAGGAGCGTCTGCTCGAGGCTCGTGGGGACGTTCGGATCGAGGCGGCGCGCCTCGGCGTGCGCTGCGATGGACTGCTCGAGCAGGCCGCAGTAGCGACACGCGTGAACGAGTCCGGCGAACAGCTCGGGGTCGTTGCCATGGCGACCGGCCTCCTCCAGCAGACGCACCATGGCCCGCGGCGCCTCACCGATCGTCGCCTCGAGGTTGGCGTAGTACTTGTGCGCCACGGGCAGACGGGGGTCGAGCCGGAGCGCCTCGCGGAAGGCCTCCTCCGCCCGCGCCTCGCTGTCGGGCGAGGCCTCGACGTACTTGCCGATCACGAGGTGGCAGCGGCCGAGGCGCGCCCACGCGGGAGCGAAGCCCGGATCGAGCTCGAGGCTTCGTCCGTAGAGGTCCCGGGCGGCGGGGAGCCCTTCGTATGTACGGGCCAGCTCGTTCGCGCGCAGGTAGAGCTCGTACGCGTGCGCGTCGGCGGGGGCCACCGGCGTGTCGTACGTCGCCGCCCCGGCCAGCGAGGGAGAGAGCGTCTCCACCACGCGGCGGGAGATGTCGTCCTGGAGCCGGAACAGATCCTCCAGCGACGATTCGACCGTGAGAGAGGTGAGGAGCGTCCCCCCGGGCGCTTCGACGAGCTGCGTCGCGACCCGCACCTGGTCGCGGGATCGGAGCAGCGTCCCCATGACCACCCGGTCGACATCGGCCTCCGCCGCGAGATCCTTCAGGTCCGGCGACTCGCCGGCGAAGCGCGCGGCGACCGCGCTCGAGCGCACGACCAGCTGCCCGATGCTCGAGAGCGATGTCGCGATCGCGTCGGGAAGGCTGAAGGCGAGGAAGTCCGACTCCGGATCGGAGCGCAGGACGCGGAACGGCAGCACGACGACCCGGGTGAGCGGGTGGGCCATGACGGCGGTGTCATCGCCCTCGACGCCCCGTATGGCGCGCAGCTCCGCGGCCATGTCGTCCGCCGATGCGGGCCGTTCGTCGGGACGCTTGGCCATGGCCCGGCGGATCACGCGATCCATCGCGGCCACGGCGGGCGAGCCCGTGAGAGCGGGGGGCTGTTCGTAGAGGACGGCGTGCAGGACCTCGATGACCGTGCGGCCTTCGAACGCCGGACGGCCCGAGAGCATCTCGAACAGGATCGCGCCCACCGCGAACAGGTCGCTGCGGGCGTCGGCCCCCTCGCCCGTCGCCAGCTCGGGCGCCATGTAGCGCGGAGTGCCGATCAGCATCCCGGTGGGCGTCAGCTCGGTGCTCGCACCGAGCGATCGCTCCAGGTCGGGACGCGCCACGCCGAAGTCGAGAAGCTTCACTCCGTGGGGCGTGATGAACACGTTGGATGGCTTCAGGTCTCGGTGGACGATGCCACCGGCGTGCAGGGCGGAGAGGGCGGCGAGGATGTCGAGACCGATCGGGAGGGTCTGGGACACGCTCAGCGGTCCGTTCTCGAGGCGCTCGGCCAGCGCCTGGCCCTCGAGAAGCTCCATCGCGATGAACAGCTCGCCGCCGTCCTCGCCGATCTCGTAGATCTGGCAGACGTTCGGGTGATTGACAGCGGCCGCGGCGCGGGCCTCGCGCCAGAACCGCCTGTGCGCCGTCTCGTCCCTGGCCAGCGACGACATCATCTTGACGGCGACGGGGCGCCCCAGACGCTCGTCCCGCGCGGCGTATACGACGCCCATGCCGCCCTCGCCGAGCTTGCGCTCGACGGTGAAATGCCCGATGCGTGCGGGAACCCGGTCTCCCGCGCGGGGGTCCACGCGGCCCGGATCGGCCGACCCGGATCGCGCTCCGAACAGACGCTCGTAGATGGCTCGCAGCCATCCGCCGGTGTTCCCGCCGGGCGGGTCGCGCGGCATCGGAACGTCCGTCATGTGCGCGCTCGTCGGGGACGAGCCGGGGTCTTCGCTACCATCTCGTTGTCCTCGATGATGTGTTCGAGGCGGGACGGCGAGGAGGCCGACTGGGCGCGTCTCGCGGCACACGCCGGGGGCTTCGCGCGGCACACGCCGGGGGCTTCGCGAGGCGCACGCAAAGCTGCGTTTCCACCCGTCGATCAGCAACTCTCGGGCGCCTGGAGCCCGGGGCGCCGCGGGACGGCCCCGGGGGG
>Ga0299913_10003539_pt1 | contig 12806 bp, 12 predicted proteins | sample RVTome_9_FD_201360 | JGI IMG/M metagenome (GOLD analysis project Ga0299913, IMG submission 201360) | Soil microbial communities from uranium-contaminated site in the Upper Colorado River Basin, Wyoming, United States - RVT155D38 (version 2) ... | reverse complement strand
TGCGGGGTGAGGAGATCGTCCCGCCCGACCCCGGCTTCTTCTCCCGGCTCAAGTCGGCGTTCCAGTAGCTTCACGCGTGATGCCGGCGGCGCGGTTTGCGGCCGACGCCGATGCCGTGGCGCACGTGGTCCTACCGGGCATGACTGGCGACGCGCCGGCCGACGAGTTGACCGACGACCTGGTCGTCGGTGGCGCCGACGGGCATCACCTCGAGCGGGTCCGGCGTCTCCATCCGGGTGAGGCGGTCACCGTCGCCGACGGCCGCGGCCGGTGGCGTCCCTACGACGTCGCCGCCACCGGCGCCGGACGGCTGGAGCTCGTCGCCACCGGTCGGGTCGTGGTCGAGCCGCGGCTCGAACCCGAGGTGACGCTGGCGTTCTCGCTCACGAAGGGCACGCATCCCGAGCAGGTGGTGCGCCAGGCGACCGAGCTCGGGGTCGACCGGCTCGTGCCCGTGGTGGCCGCCCGTTCGGTGGCGCGCTGGAAGGGAGACCGGGCCGCCGCCGGTGTCGAGCGCCTGGCCCGGATCGCCCGCGAGGCGGCCGGCCAGTGCCGCCGGGCTCGGCTCCCGGTCGTGGCGGCGCCGGCGCCTCTGGCTTCGTTGGCCGATGCCGACGGACTCCTCGTGGCCGACCGCACCGGCACCGATGCCGGCGCCGTCCCGTTGCCCGCCGGCGGCCAGTGGGTGGTGGTGATCGGTCCCGAGGGCGGGTTCGACGCCACCGAGCTGGCCGTCCTCGACCGGTCACCGCGCCTCGCGGTCGGGCCGCACGTCCTCCGGGCCGAGACGGCGGCGGTGGCGGCCCTCGCCGCCCTCGCCGGGCGCCGCGTCGCGCGCTGAGCGAGCGTTCGGCGATCGCACGCCGATCCTCGCGACCGCTTCGCGGGGGTTTGCCCCGGGATCACCCGAACACAAAGAGTGGCAATTCGGCCGTGGAGCTGGGAATCTTGACGCAAAGAGTGACATTCGCGCTGGAGGTTGGTATCGTGAGCGCGAACGGAGGTCAGGGGCCAACATGGCAAGCGACGAAGACAACGAGGGCGGCCAGCAGGTCGGTGAACGACTGCGGTCGATCCGCCGCCAGAAGGGCCTCTCGCTCCACGACGTCGAGGCCCGGTCGGGCAACGAGTTCAAGGCCTCGGTGCTGGGCGCCTACGAGCGGGGCGAGCGGGCGATCTCGGTGCCCCGCCTCCTGCGCCTCTCGGAGATCTACGCCGTTCCCGCCGACCAGCTCCTCCCGCGCGGCTCAGACGTGGAGATCGACCTGACCGAGGGCGAGTCGCGGGTCCTCGACGACGGCTTCACCATCAACCTCGAGCGGCTCAACTCACTCGACGACGCCGACGCCGCCGTGCTGTCGCGCTACGCGGCGACGATCCAGCTCCAGCGCCAGGACTTCAACGGCCGGATCCTCACCATCCGGCGCGACGACCTGCGCGTGCTCGCCGCCGTCCTCGGCCGCAGCGCCGAAGAGCTCGGCATGCGGCTCGAGCAGCTGGGTCTCCGGGCCGGCAACGCCACGACATAGCAAGCGATCGCGCCGGGGGCCCGGCCACTACCATCAGGCGAACTTGTCTTCGCCGACGCCGACCCAGGTCAAGATCCTCGTGCCGGGGAACCACCTCATGGTGGGCCTACTCGGTCAGCGCGACGAGCTGCTCCGCCTCGTCGAGGAGTCGTTCCCGGTCGCGATCCACGTCCGCGGGAACGAGATCACGGTCACCGGGAACGAGGCCGAGGCCGAACGCGTCGGTCGCCTCTTCGAGGAGATGGTGATGCTCGTCGAGTCCGGCCACAGCCTCGACCCCGAAGGCGTGGGCCGCAGCATCGAGATGATGAAAGCCGACCAACGCCCGTCCGACGTCCTCGCCACCGAAGTGCTGCGTGGCCGCCGGACGGTCCGCCCCAAGACCGCGGGCCAGAAGGAGTACGTCGACGCCGTCGCCAACCACACGGTGACCTTCGGGATCGGCCCCGCCGGGACCGGTAAGAGCTACCTCGCGGTCGCCATGGCCGTGCAGGCGCTGCGGGCGAAGGAAATGAATCGCATCATCCTCACCCGCCCCGCCGTCGAAGCGGGTGAGCGCCTCGGCTTCCTGCCCGGCGACATGCTGGCCAAGGTCGACCCGTACCTGCGGCCGCTGTACGACGCCCTCTACGACATGCTCGAGCCCGAAGCGGTCACGCGGCTGATGGACCGCGGCACGATCGAAGTCGCGCCGCTGGCATTCATGCGGGGTCGAGCGCAACCGGTTTCGACACCCGTGCTCACTCCGACAGGTTTCCGCCCAATCGGTGATCTCGAGGTGGGCGACCTCGTGACTGGTTCGGACGGGAGTCCGACGCCCGTGCTGGGCGTCTACCCGCAAGGGCGGAAAGACGTCTACCGGCTCCGTACGCAGGACGGCGCCTCAACGCTGTGCTGTGCCGAACACCTTTGGCATGTGTTCACCGCGTCGGACCGCCGACGCGGAAAGCCCGGGCGGGTTCTCGAGACGCGGGAGATGGTCGGTCGACTGCGTTCGTTCCACCAACATCGGTACGAGCTCCCACTGCTCTGCGCGCCGGTCGAGTTCCCGGCTCGGAGCGTGCCGATGGACCCGTACGCGCTTGGCCTGCTCCTCGGCGACGGCTGCTTGACGACGAGGACGACGCCGTCCTTCACCACCGCCGACCCGGAGCTGGCGCGGACACTGGAGGACGCCCTCGACGGGATCGAGGTTCGTCACAAGTCGGGCCCGGATTACGTGTTGCGCAACGTCCACGGGCGCCGAGCGGGCGGGGTCATCGTTACCAATCCGGTGACCGCCGTTCTGCGGGAGCTCGCGCTGGCGGGTACTACATCGAGCACGAAGTTCGTGCCCGATGCCTACCTCTACAACTCGCCCGGGGTTCGCGTCGCAGTGCTGCAGGGCCTCCTCGACTCGGACGGCGGTCCGGTGACGCAAAAGGGCAGAACCTGCCGCATCCAGTACTCGACCAGTTCCGAGCGCCTTCGCGACGATGTTCTGTTCCTCGTCCGATCGCTGGGCGGTGTCGCCTACTGGCGCTGTCGCAAGGCCGCGGGCCGTCCGCCGGGATACGCCAACGGCAGGCCGGTCCACCACCGTTCCGACGCCTTCGTGTTCGACATTCGCCTACCGCGCGGACTCGAGCCGTTCCGACTCTCCCGAAAGCGCGACGCGTACCGCCGGTACGGCGGCGGACGGCCGATGCGCTTCATCGATGCGCTCGACCCCGAGGGGCAAGCCGAGACCGTTTGTATCCAAGTCGCCGCGGCCGACTCGTTGTACGTCACCGACGACTTTCTGCTGACGCACAACACCCTCAACGATTCGTTCATCATCCTCGACGAGGCGCAGAACACGACGCCCGAGCAGATGAAGATGTTCCTCACCCGGCTCGGGTTCGGCTCGAAGATCGTTGTCACCGGCGACGTCACCCAGATCGACCTCGCCGAGGGGCGCGGTCGCTCGGGCCTGCTCGCCGTGCGCGACATCCTCACCGACATCGACGACCTCGCCTTCGTCGAGCTCACCTCGCGCGATGTCGTGCGCCACCGCATCGTCCAGGACATCGTCGACGCCTACGAACGCGGCGAAGGGGACCGGGGCAGAGCGTGAGCTCGACCATCGAGGCCGTCTTCGTGGCCGACGAGCAGTCGGCGGTCGCCGTCGACCTCTTGCGCTGGGGCCGGCTGGCGCGCGTCGTGCTCGCCGAGGAGCGCGTCCCCGAGGACGCCGAGATGTCGGTGATCTTCGTCGACGAGCAGGCGATCACCGATCTCAACGAGCGCTTTCTCGGGGGCACCGGGCCGACCGACGTGCTGGCGTTTCCGATGGACGACGACGTCGTCCAGGGCGGGCGCCAGCCCGATCAGGGCGGGCGCGGTCCGGGGGCCCCGGCCGAGCCGACCGATCCGCCCTCGGTGCTCGGCGACGTCGTGGTGTGCCCCGAGGTGGCGCAACGGCAGGCGACCGAGCGGGGGTCACCCGTCGACGACGAGCTCGCCCTGCTCGTCGTGCACGGCGTCCTGCATCTGCTGAACTACGACCATGCCGAAGACCGGGAGTCCGAGGCCATGCAGCGCCGCGAGCGGGAGCTGCTGGCCCGGTTCCGTCAGCTCGAAGAGCGTCCCGATGGTGACCCCGGAGGATGACCCTGTCCGGTAATCGACCTCCAGATCCTCGAGGGGTGCGGTGACCTTCGCCGACTGGTTGATCCTCAGCGCCGTACTCGTGCTCTTCGTCACCTCGATCTGGCTTGCGGTGGCCGAGACCGCATTCATCCGCGTCAGTCGGATCCGCGCCCTCGCCCTGGCCGAGGAGGGCCGGAAGGGCGCGGCGCTGCTCGCCCGGATGCTCGAGCACCCCGAGCGGACGCTCAACGTCGTCCTGCTCGTCGTGCTCATCACGCAGCTCGGCGCCGCCAGCCTCCTCGGGATCTTCCTCGCCAACGTCTTCGGGCCGTGGGGGGCAGTCGTCGGCATCGTGGCCAACATCACCGCCTTCTTCGTGCTCGGCGAGGTCGCACCGAAGACCTTCGCGATCCAGCACACCGAGCGGGCGGCGCTCTTCGTGAGCCGGCCGCTGTGGCTCATGACGACGTTCCCTCCACTGCGGATCATCTCCCGGACGCTGATCGGTCTGGCCAACGTGTTCCTGCCCGGGAAGGGACTGAAGCAAGGACCGTTCGTCTCCGAGGAGGAGATCCGTCAGATGGCGGACGTCGCCGCCGACGAGAAGGAGATCGAGGGCGACGAGCGCAAGCTCATCCACTCCATCTTCGAGTTCGGCGACACCGTCGTGCGCGAGGTGATGACACCACGCCCCGACATGGTCGCCATCGAGGCCGGCGCCACGATCGACGAGGGAATCCGTTGCGCCATCGAGGGTGGCTTCTCCCGGCTGCCGGCCTACGAGACCGACACCGACCACATCCTCGGGCTGGTGTATCTCAAGGACTTGGCCCGCCTCTACCGCGAGAACCACGGCGGGCAGACCGAGCAGGTTCGTGACGTCGTACGCGACGCCCACGTCGTGCCCGAGCAGAAGCGGGTCGCCGAGCTGCTGCGGGAGATGCAGCAGCAGCACTTCCACATGGCCATCGTGGTCGACGAGCACGGCGGCACTGCCGGCCTGGTGACGATGGAGGACCTCCTCGAGGAGATCGTGGGTGAGATCGCCGACGAGTACGACGTCGAGGAACCGACGGTGGAGCATCTCCCCGACGGGGGGCTGCGGGTGCCCGGCCGCACGGCCATCGACGAGGTCAACGAGCAGCTCGGGATCGAGTTGCCCGACGACGAGTGGGACACGGTGGGCGGGCTCGTCTTCAACCTGACCGGCAAGGTGCCGGCCGAGGGCGAGGTCGTGACGTTCCAGGAGCACGAGTTCCGCGCCGAGCGGGTCCAGGGCAACCGCATCGTCACCGTGCTGATACGTCGGCTACCGGGGTCGCGGACCGAACACTCCCGCGCCGGCGCCAGGGTCCCCGACACCGGGTGAAGTCGGGTTTCGTCACGTTCGTCGGGCGGCCCAACGTCGGGAAGTCGACGCTGGTGAACCACCTTGTCGGCACGAAAGTCGCCATCGTCTCCAACCGGCCCCAGACGACCCGCTCCGCGGTGCGGGGAGTGCGCACGACGCCGGCGAGCCAGATCGTCTTCCTCGACACGCCGGGACTGCACAAGCCGCGCACGCTGCTCGGCGAACGCACCAACCAGCTCGCGCTCGGCACCCTCGCCGAAGTCGACCTCGCCTGCCTCGTGCTCGACGCCACCGGCGCCGTCGGGTCGGGGGACCGCTTCGTGGCCGAGCGGCTGGCCGCGGTCACCACGCCGACGTTCGTGATCGTGAACAAGGTTGACCGGGCGAGCAAGGCGGCCGTCCTCGAGCACCTGGCGAGCGCCGCCCAGCTCGGCGACTTCGACGGCTACTTCCCGGTCTCGGCCCGCACCGGGGAGGGCACCGACGCCCTCGTCGCCGAGTTCGAGGCCCGCCTTCCCGAAGGCCCGGCCTACTACCCCGACGGGATGGTGACCGACCAGCCCGAGAACGTCCTCGCCGCCGAGCTGGTGCGCGAGAAGCTCCTGGCCATGGCGCGTGACGAGCTCCCGCACTCGATCACCGTCACGGTCGAGCGGGACGAGGGCGACGACGACGAGCGAGCCCACCCCGACGACGTGCTGCGGCTGCGTGCCGTCATCCGCGTGGAGCGGGAGTCCCAGAAGGGGATGGTCATCGGTCGGGGCGGCTCGGTCCTCAAGGAGGCGGGCACGAAGGCCCGCCTGGAGCTCGAGAAGCTGCTCGGCACCCGGGTGCACCTGGAGACCAAGGTGACCGTCGAGCGCGACTGGCAGCGGCGCCCGGCCAGCCTCGACCGGCTGGGATTCTGAGGCGAGGATCAGCGGCGCAGCCATCCCTTCTTAGGATGGCCTGCGCCGCCCGAGCCGGGGCCCGAGCGGCCCGGCGCCGGAGGCGCCGAGAGCGGGAAGTCTGAACCGTTGGGACCCGGTTCCGCCGACTCGCCGGGGCTGCCGCTAGAGTCCCGCCGCGAGCGGGGCCACTGGAAGGGGTTATGAGCCGACTGACGGGCCGACGGGTGGGTTCGCGGGCCATCGCGCTCGCGCTCGTCAGCGCGGCCGTCGCCGTCATGGCCGGCTGCCGGGGGCCCGAAAACGGCCAGAATCCGCTCCAACCCGAGGGCGAGGCGGCGGAGAAGATCGACAACCTCTTCCTCCCCGTCTTCGTCGTCTCGGTGATCATCGGGGTCCTCGTCCTCGGCGGCGTGCTGTGGGTGGCCCTTCGCTACCGGCACCGGCCGGGGAGCGACGACAACCCCAAGCAGATCCACGGCAGCACGCCACTCGAGATCGGCTGGACGATCGTGCCGGCGCTGATCCTCGCGGTGGTCGCCGTCTTCACCGTGCGAGTGATCTTCGACCTGGCCGAGGAGCCCAAGGGCGACGTGCTGAACGTGACGTCGGTGGGCAAACAATGGTGGTGGGAGTTCGAGTACGACGACGAGGGCGTCGTCACCGCCAACGAGCTCTACATCCCCGTCGGCCGCGACGTGCGGGTCGAGCTCACGGCCTGCTCCGACTCGCTCCCCGGCGAGTGCAACGTGATCCACAGCTTCTGGGTGCCGGAGTTGGCCGGGAAGCAGGATGTGATCCCGGGCCGGACCCAGCACACGGTGCTGCACGCCAACGAACCGGGTGAGTACCTGGGTCAGTGCGCCGAGTACTGCGGCCTGTCGCACGCCAACATGCGGTTCCGCGTGTTCGCCCTGGAGCCTGCGGAGTACGAGCAGTGGCTCGAGGAGCAGCAGGAAGGGCCGGCGGTACCCTTCAGCGAGGACGCGCCACCCGCACCGGGCGCGCCACCGCTGGCCGAGGGTGAGGAGCCCCCGCAGGTGCCGGCCGGTCCGGCGCAGGAGCTCATCGGGAAGTACGCGTGTACGAACTGTCACACGCTCGACAACCCGGCCGCCAGCACCTACGGGCCGAACCTGACCCACCTGGCCAGCCGCGAGACCTTCGCCAGTGGGTACTTCGAACTCAACCGGGAGAACCTCATCGAGTGGCTCCTCGACGCGCCGTCCATGATCCCCATGGAGTCCGAGGACTGTCGCGAGGAGGGCGCGCCCGGCGGCCCCGGGATCACGTGCGTCGGGATGCCGTCGTTCACCAAAGACACCCCGGCCGGGCAGCCGGTGATGACGCGCCAGGACGCCGAAGTGCTCGCCGACTACCTGTTGTCGCTCACATGACGGAGCAACGCGCATGACCACCGTCGCCGACGCCATCCGGGTGCCTGCCCAGCGCATCGGGCTACTGCGACGGCCCACGTCCACCACCGGCTTCTGGAGCTGGTTCACCACCGTGGACCACAAGAAGATCGGGATCATGTACGGCGCCACCGCGCTCCTCTTCTTCGTGGTGGGGGGCGTGGAGGCCCTGCTCATCCGGCTCCAGCTCTACGGCCCCAACGGCACGGTGCTGACGGCGTCGCAGTACAACCAGCTGTTCACGATGCACGGCACGACGATGGTGTTCCTCATGGGGATGCCACTCGCGGCCGCCTTCGGCAACTACCTCATCCCGCTCCAGATCGGCGCCCGCGACGTCGCCTTCCCGCGGCTGAACGCGTTCGGGTACTGGGCGTTCCTGATGGGCGGGCTGTTCCTGTACTCGAGCTTCTTTCTCGGCGGCGCGCCCGACGGCGGCTGGTTCGGCTACACGCCGCTCACCAGCACACCGATCGGCGCCGGGTTCCTACCCGGGCGCGGCCCCGACTTCTGGACCGTCGGGCTCATCATGCTCGGTATCGGGTCGACGACGGCCGCCATCAACTTCGTCGTGACCATCCTGAACATGCGCGCGCCGGGCATGACGCTGCTGCGCATGCCCCTGTTCACGTGGATGATGACGGTGGTCGCGTTCCTGATGCTGTTCGCGATGCCGATCATCACCGCCGCGCTCATCATGGTGTACTTCGACCGGCAGTGGGGCACGAACTTCTTCGTCGCCGCCAACGGCGGCGACCCGCTGCTCTACCAGCACCTCTTCTGGTTGTTCGGCCACCCCGAGGTGTACATCCTCATTCTCCCGGGCATGGGCATCGTTTCCGAGATCCTGCCGGTGTTCTCGCGCAAACCGCTCTTCGGGTACCCCGTCGTGGTGTTCTCGGGCGTCGCCATCGGCTTCATCGGCTGGGGCGTGTGGGCGCACCACATGTTCGCCACCGGTCTTGGTCCGGTCGCCATCTCGGCCTTTGGCCTGTCGACGATGATCATCGCCGTCCCCACCGGCGTGAAGATCTTCAACTGGCTGGGCACGGTGTGGGGTGGGTCGGTGCGGCTGGCGACGCCGATGCTGTTCTCGCTCGGGTTCATCGCCATGTTCACGCTGGGCGGGCTCTCGGGCGTGCTCCACTCGGTGGTGCCGGCCGACACCCAGCAGACCGACACCTACTTCGTCGTCGCCCACTTCCATTACGTGCTGTTCGGCGGGCTCGTCTTCGCGGTCTTCGGCGGCTTCTACTACTGGTTCCCGAAGCTGTACGGCGTGTTCCTGAACGAGCGGCTCGGCAAACTCAACTTCTGGACGATGCTCATCGGGTTCAACCTGACGTTCTTCCCGATGCACCTCCTCGGGCTGAACGGCATGCCCCGGCGGACGTACCGCTACGACGACGGGTTGGGCTGGGACCTCTGGAACCGGGTCGAGACCATCGGCTCGTTCATCATCGCCTTCTCGGTGCTCATCTTCATCGTCAACGTGGCGATCAGCCGGCGCAACGGGAAGCCCTCGGGCGAGGACCCGTGGGATGCCCGCACGCTCGAGTGGTCGATCCCGTCGCCGCCGCCCGAGTACAACTTCGCCGAGATCCCCCAGGTCGAAGCGCGCGACGATTGGTGGCACCGCAAGTACACCGAGGACGAGGACGGCCGCCTGGTCGCGCTGCCCCGGGGCGGCGCCACTGCCACGGTCACCACGACCGGCGGCGGCGAAGCAGGCGATCACGGCGCGCCCGGTGGGGACGGAGGCCACGGCATCCACATGCCGTCGCCGTCGTACTTCCCGCTGATCCTGGCGCTGGGCCTGCCCGTGCTCGGCTACGGCGCGGTGTTCAAGAGCTTCTGGTTCATCCCGTTCGGCGCCGTGCTCGTGCTCTTCGGGATGTACGCCTGGGCCATCGAGCCCCAGACCGACGAGGCGCACTGACAGATGCGTGCGGCAGCAGCGACCATGTCCGGCACGACTCGGCGTCGGAGTGAGCGCCCGCGGGCCGGGTATCCCGGCCCGCAGCGAGCGGAGCAATAGAGATGGCGATCGAGCACGCCACGGAGCACGCGCCGGCGCCGGTGCACGGGGGCCCCGACCCGCACGCCACCAGCACCGGCGTCACCAACATGAAGTTGGCGATGTGGATGTTCCTGTCGTCGGACTGCCTGTTCTTCGGCGCCTTCATCTCCGCCTACCTCCTGTACCGCGGGCGGAGCGAGGAGCCACCGTTCCCCGAGGACGTCTACAACATCCCGTTCACGTCGGTGACCTCGTTCATCCTGCTGATGAGCAGTCTGACGATGGTGTTGTCGCTCGCCGCCATCCAGCGGGGTGACTACCGCCGCCTGCGCATCTGGCTCATGGCGACCGCCCTCTTCGGCGCCACCTTCATCGCCGGCCAGGTCTTCGAGTTCACCGAGTTCTACCGGGAGGGGCTGACTCCGAGCACCAACCTGTTCGGGTCGACGTTCTTCGTGCTCACCGGTCTCCACGGCGCCCACGTGACCGGCGGCATCATCTGGCTGCTCTCGCTGTGGGGGCTCGCCAGCCAGGGCCGGTTGACCAGCGCCGACTCCGAGAAGGTGGAGGTCGCCGGGCTGTACTGGCACTTCGTGGACGTGGTGTGGATCGTGATCTTCACCGTCGTATACCTCATTCCCGAGTAGCGGACGCAGCGATGGCCGACGAGCAGCAGCCGACCGAGACCACCGAGACGGAACCGAAGCGCGGCGCGGTCGCCGCCCTCGAGCACCCGGGCCAGGAGCTCGAGCACCTGGCCGAGGAGCACCTGCCGCCCGGTGTCACCGAGCCGGCGCCGGGCTTGCTGCCGGGAGAGGTGCGGCCGCACCCGTCACCGCTGAAGTACGTCGTGATCGCGCTGGTGCTGGTGGTGATCACCGCCGCCGAAGTGTGGGTGTCGTACCTCGAGGACGTCATTCCCAACGGCATGATCATCGTGCTGCTGCTGCTGTTCGGCGTCCTGAAGTTCTCGATGGTGGCGGCGTGGTACATGCACCTCCGCACCGACAAGCCGATCTTCCGGAACTTCTTCGTGCTCGGTGTGGTTGCGGCGGTGTCGCTGTACTTCGTGGTGCTGCTGACGCTCCATGTTCTCGACTGATCTCGGCGTCCTCGCCCACGGCGCGGCGCACACCCCGTCGTGGCACGCGCACCCGGATGTCTGGCTGCTGATCGCGGTGATGGCGGGCGGCTACGCGCTGCTCGTCACCCGGGTCGGGCCCCGCTACGTCGCTCAAGGCGAGCCGGTGGTGTCGCGGCTCCAGGTGGTCTCGTGGAGTCTCGGCGTCGTGGCGACGTGGCTCGCCGCCGACTGGCCCGTCCACGACGTCGCCGAGGGGTTCAACTACAGCGTTCACATGGTGCAGCACCTGACGCTGGCGATGGTGGCGGCGCCGCTGCTCCTGCTCGGCACGCCGGCGTGGCTGCTGCGGGCCCTGTTGCGACCGCCGTCGGGGCTGTTCCGGTTCGTGCGCTGGTGGTCACGGTTCCTCCCCGCCGTCGTGATGTTCAACGTGGTGTTGGTGCTCACGCACTGGCCGGCGCTGGTCGACGCGTCGCTGCGCTCCGAGCCAGTGCATTTCCTGGTGCACGCGCTCGTCTTCCTCTCCGCCCTCATCGTGTGGATGCCGGTGCTGAGCCCGCTGCCTGAGATTCCGCGGCTCCCACCGTTCGGGCGCATGGCGTTCCTGTTCCTCCAGTCGATCGTGCCGACGGTCCCGGCGTCGTTCCTGACGTTCGGGAGCGCGCCCCTCTACAAGTTCTACGAGGACGTGCCGCAGTTGTGGGGCCTGTCGACCCTCGACGACCAGCGCCTGGCCGGCCTCATCATGAAGATCGGCGCCGGATTGCTGCTGTGGATGCTGATCGCAACCGTGTTCTTCCGTTGGTTCGCCGACGAGGAGCGACACACCGCGGCGACGCGGAGATGGAAGGATCTTGACCGTGAGTTGGACCGCATGACGGGAGTGAGTTGACCCACTGATGGCCGACGACGAGAGCACAGAAAGCACCGAGAGCACCGAAGCGACGGGTGACGCCGACGAGGCGACACCGGGCGAGCCCGAGGTGGGGGAGGAGGTCACCGAGACCACCGCCGCCGACGTGCAGCCGATGGCGGCCGCCCCGAACCCGGTGCGCGACCGGCTGTGGCTGCCGCTGGTCCTGCCGCTGGCGGCCATGGCGGCGATCGCGGTGTTCGTCCTCAACGTCTCCCGCGTGCTGCTGGCCAGCGGCAACGGCGCCGGGTCGGTCGTCGTCGGCACCATCGTCACCGTCGTCATCCTGATCGGCGCCGCCGTCATCTCGGCCAGCCCGCGGCTGCGGACCTCGACCCTCACCATGACGCTGTCGGCGCTGATGGTCGTCGTCGTCGGCGCCGGGCTCGTCACACTCGGCCCCAGCGAGGATCACGAGGGCGGCGAGGAGGTCGGTTTCGTCGAGCCCGAAGGCGACCCGACGTCGACCCTCGAGGTCGACGCGTTGCCGCAGTTGCGGTTCCAATCGGACGAGTTCACGGTGCCCGGCGGCATCCTCGGGATCGACTACGTCGGCCGGGGTGGTACCCACACGCTGTTGTTCGAGGACCCGCAGTACCAGGGGTTCCGCCTGGAGGTGGCCGGCGAGGAGACCGACTCGGGCAAGGTCGAGATCGCCGAGGGCGAGTACGTGATCTTCTGCGACGTCCCGGGCCACCGCGCCGCGGGCATGGAGGCCACGGTCACCATCACGCCGCCGCCGCCCGGCGCCGAAGTGCCCGGCGGCGGTGAGCCGCCCGCCGGCGGCGAAGGCGAGCCCGGCCCCGAGGCACCGAGCGGCTGACCCGAAGGGGCACGCCCACGTTGCCGTGAGCGTGCCCCCGCGAATCGTCAGGCGCTAGCCGAGCGCGAGGCCCAGCGGGAGCTGGCTCGAGTTGAACGGCTCGGTGCCGAGCGCGAGCTGGATGCCCGGCTGACCGTGCGACTGCGCGTAGGCGAGCTCACGGCTGAGGTCGCC
>Ga0299913_10003538_pt1 | contig 12806 bp, 14 predicted proteins | sample RVTome_9_FD_201360 | JGI IMG/M metagenome (GOLD analysis project Ga0299913, IMG submission 201360) | Soil microbial communities from uranium-contaminated site in the Upper Colorado River Basin, Wyoming, United States - RVT155D38 (version 2) ... | reverse complement strand
AGCTGCTTGGCGGTGAGCACCAGCAGGACGCTGACGACGAAGCCGAAGGCAGCGTAGAAACCGAACCACTGTTCGACCGGGAAGTGCCCATCCTTGGCGTAGAACAGGTCGGCCAGGAACGCGAGCCCGCAGGTCACGTAGAGCCCACGGACGAGCCACGTCACATGACGAGCAACGTCCAGCCAGCGGGGGTCGTCGCTCATGGCGCGTCCACCACGTTGATGACGGGCGCGATCACGAACTCCGCTCCCACGAACAGGCCCAGACACGCCGCGGCGGTCACCACGGGCGGCACGACGACGCTCAGTGGCGCCTCCCCGTGCACCGGTCCCGCCGGCAGCGGCCGGAAGAAGGCGCGCGCGACGATCGGCATGAGGTATCCCAGCGACAGCAGCGAACCCGCCAACAACACAGCTACGAGCGCGGCCTGGTCCGCCTCGGTCGCGCCGAGCAACAGCAGCCACTTGCTCCACATACCCCCGCCGGGGGGCAGGCCCACGATCGACAGCGCGGCCACCGTGAACGCCGCAAACGTCCAGGGCATGGCGCGGCCCAACCCGTCGAGCTCACTGACGCGGCTCTTTCGACAGGCGACGAAGATCGCGCCCGCACAGAAGAACAAGGTGATCTTGCCGACCGCGTGCGTCACCATGTGCAGCGCACCGCCCGCGAACGCGACGTCGTTCGCGAGCGTGGCGCCGAGCACGACGTACGCCAGCTGACTCACAGTGGAGTAGGCGAGCCGCCGCTTGAGGTTGTCGGACCGCAGGGCCAGCACTCCGGCCACGAGCAAGGTGGCGGCCGCGACCCATCTCATCACCGTGGTCGCGTCGCCGACCGCCAGCGTCTCCAGCCCGAAGACGTACAACGAGACCTTGAGAACGACGAACACGCCCGCCTTGACCACCGCCACCGCGTGCAGCAGGGCAGACACCGGGGTGGGGGCCACCATCGCCGCGGGCAACCACCCGTGGAACGGCATCAAGGCGGCCTTGCCGATGCCGAACAGGTAGAGGGCGAACAGCACGGCAAGGACGCCGGGCCCCGCCCGGTCCGCGAGCAGTCCACCTGCCTGGAACTCGGTGGTTCCGGCGAGCAGCCCTGTCCATACGATCGCAGGCAGCAGCAGCCCCATCGACGTGACGAGCAACAGGACGAGGTAGGTCCGGCCGCCGCGCCTCCCTGCCGGGTCGCCCTGGTGCGACACCAACGGCCACGTTGCGAAGGTCAACACCTCGTAGCCGATGAACAGGGTCACCAGATTCGCCGACAGGGCGACCCACATGGCTGCCGCGATGGCCAGCGCGAAAAGGAAGTAGAAACGAGTCAGGTTCTCCTGGCGGGTGCTCCGCATGTAGCCGACCGAGAAGACGGTCGTGAGCGGCCACAGGACGGCAGCAACGGATGCGAAGAGCAGTCCCAGTGGTTCCAGGGCGAGACTCAGGGAGATGCCGGGCAGCCACGTCCACAGGTCGAGTCGGACCTCCTCATCCACCATCGGCCACAGGCTCAGCACCACTGCCCCGAGGGCGACACCGACGAGCACCGAGGCCGATTCGCGGGCACGGGGATGATGCCGCAGGAGCAGTACGACCCCACCGGCCAGCAGTGGAAGGGCCACGGGGATCAGCAACGCCACGGCGTTCTCGGCCGCGGCCCATTCCGAGGACAGCTCACCCACCTCCCGGTCCGAGCAGGGCGCTGGCCGCAGCGTCGGCCAAGCTGGCCGGCAGCCGCGGGTCGACGCCGAAATAGAGGGAGGCGAGCACCAGTGCCCAGGTCGCCACCCCCATCGACACCGGCGTCGTTCCGGCCGCCGCTGTGCTTCCCGACGGCTCACGGAACCAGCCGATCTCGATGATGCGGCCCGTGTAGACCACAGCCAGCAGGGAGCTGACCAGCATCGCCGCGAGGACCAGCCCCTGGCCCTCGTCGATGAGCGCCGTGGCGAGCGCCCACTTGCTGACGAAGCCTGCCGTCAACGGCACTCCGACCAGCCCGAGACCGGCCACCGCGATGGCTCCGAACGTCCAGGGCATGGTGCGGCCAAGGCCGGACAGCGCCTCGAGGCGCACGGAGCCAAGCCGCAACATCAGGATGCCGGCAGCTGCGAACAGGGAGCCCTTGATCACGGCGTGGTTGATCAGGTGGAGGTACGACGCTTGCACCCCGTCGACCGTGGCCAGGCTGTAGCCGGCCACGATGTACCCGACATGAGCGACGCTCGACCAGGCGAGGAGATACTTGAGGTCCGTCTGGAAGCACGCTGCAGCGGCGCCCACAAGCATGGCGAGGCTGGCCAGCGACAGACCGATTCGGTCGAGCGGCAGCCGCTCGAAGACCAGCGCCGCGCCGAAGACCGTGAAGGCAAACCGCATGAAAGCGTAGATGGCCACCTTGGTACCGGTCGCAGCGAGAAACGTGCTGACTGCCGAGGGCGCCTCGGCGTAGGCATCCGGCAACCAGCCGTGCAGCGGAAACACCGCCATCTTGACCGCGAAGCCGACGAAGACGAAGACGGCCCCGGCTGTGAGCGCGCGGTTGCCGTAGGCGTCGGGAAGTCGCGCCGCCAGGTCGGCCATGTTGAGGCTTCCGGTGACGGCGTACGTCAGACCCACTCCGATCAGGATGAACACGGCGCCGACGGTGCCGATAACCAGGTACTGGAATGCCGCGAGCAGAGCCCTCCGGCCCTTGCCCATCGCGATCAGCGCGTACGACGAGAGGGAGGCGATCTCCAGGAAGACGAACGCGTTGAACACGTCTCCGGTGCTCACGATGCCCAGGAGACCGGTCAGGTTGAGGCAGAGGCACGCGTAGAGCAGCGGGATGCGCGATGAGCTGATCTCAGACTCGAGGCTGCGCCTGCCGTAGACCGCAACGACCACAGCGATGGTGGACACCAGGAGCAGGAGGGGAACGTTGAAGCCCGCAATGACGTACTCGATGCCGACCGGGGGTTCCCAGCCACCCATTTCGTAGCGCAGCATGTCTCCTCCGGCCACCTGTCCGGCCATCAGAACTGCACAGCCGAGCGAGGCCAGGGCAGCGAGCAGGAACATCAGCCAGGCGGCCGTCCTCGAGCGGAAGAGCAGGCAGAGCGGCGCGCAGAGCAGCGGAATCACGACCTGCAGGGCCGGAAGTTCGGCCGTCATGAGGGCCCGTCGACGCCGCTGGCCGCATCGCGCTCGTGAAGAAGATCCTCTTCGAGCGACCCATATGCCTCGAAGATCCGGACCACGAGCGCCAGACCCAAGGCGGTGGTGGCGACGCCGACGACGATCGCGGTGAGGATCAAGACGTGCGGCAGCGGGTGGGAGTAGGTGTCGATGCCTTCCTTCACGATGGGCGCGCTACCGTCCCTGACCTTCCCGAAGCTGATGTACAGCAAGAAGACCGAAACCTGGAAGATGTTGAGCCCGATCAACTTCTTCACCAGGTTCCCGTGGCTGATCACGATGTAGAGGCCGATCATCATCAGCGCGAAGATCAGCCAGTACACGTACAGTGAGCCGCTCATCGCGCGGCTCTCCGACTGGCGAAGCTGAAGAAGACCGCAACCATGACTCCAGCCACGGTGATCCCGACACTCGTTTCCACGAGCAGGATCCCCAAGTGCTGTCCTGCCTGAGGATCGCCGGGCCGCAACCCCTGGAAGTCCAGGAACTCGCCGCCGAGGAGCATGCCGGCAAGTCCGAGAACCACGTAGAGCAGGATGCCGAGCGGGATCATCGCCCACGCGAGGGGCCGGGGGAGCACCCGTCGGGCCCCGTCCACGCCGAACACGAGGCCGTACAAGACGAAGCCAGCGGCGAAGATCACCCCCGCCTGGAACCCCCCACCGGGGCCGTACTCACCATGGAACAGCACGTAGAAGGCGAACAGCAGGATGAAGGGGAGCAGCAGCTTGCTGATGACCCGCAGGACCCGGTAGTCCGCGAGTACGAGCTCCGCCGGTCCCTCGCCTTCCTCGCGGCGGCCAGGTCCCGGACTGCTCGCTAGCAGGAGCAGGACGGCGACTCCCGCGGTGAAGATGACGACGAGCTCACCGAGTGTGTCGTGGGCCCGGTAGCTCGCCAGAACCGACGTGACGGTGTTGGGAACCCCGATGTCGTCCTGCGACTCCCGCAGGTACACGTCGGTGACCGGATGGACCTGAACCGGGGTGGTCGCTCCTTCGAATCGTGGGAGGTCCTGGCTGGCGTAGACGAGCATCCCTCCCGCCAGGAGGACGACGACTCTCGCCGGCCACTGCCGAATGCGGGGTGTGACGTCCTCGCGTGACCGGGTCAACGCCAGCACGCCGAGGAACAGCACCGTGCTGATCCCGACACCCACGGCTGCCTCCGTGAACGCGACGTCCACCGCGTCCATCAACACGAAGAGACTCGCCGATACCAGGCTGAACAGAGCCGTCAGCATGGTCGCCTCGTAGAGGGCCCGCAGTCGGCTGATGGTCACCGCGGTCGCGGCGAGGATCCCGAACAGGGTGAGGTTCATCAGTACGAACATGGACATCAGCGACGCGGCTCCCCAGCTCGCCAGACACGGACCCCATCCCTGCCCGCCGCCTGCGCGAGGACGTGGGTCGAGGTCGGGCCGGTCAACAGCATGAACAGCACGATCAGCACCAGCCGCACAGCGGTCTCCCAGCCGGGCGTCTGCAGCAGCAATCCCAGCAGGATCAGGCCCGCACCTGCCGAATCAGTCAGCCCGGCGGCGTGAATCCGGGTGTAGAAGTCCGGGAATCTCAGTAACCCGATCCCACCGGACAGGACGAACAGACTCCCGACGAGCAGCGAGGCGCTACTCGCCAGGTCCAGGAGGAGAGAGGCGCTCACCGTGCTTCCCTCTCGCCCTCCAGCAGGGGATCGTCCTCATGCGTGAGTCGCAGCACGGCGATGGTGGCGACGAAGTTGACGAGAGCGTAGAGCAGGCCGATGTCCAGGAAGTCGGGACGATCCGCCAGGAACCCCGCGAGCGCAACGAAGAGAACGGTCTTGGTCCCGAACATGTTGATGGCCAGGATGCGGTTGTAGAGACGCGGGCCCAGGACCGCTCGGACGAGCGTCAGAACCATGGTCACCAGGACGGCGGCGGTCGCCGCGACGAGCATCAGCGACCCCCCAGACGCCGTACCCGGTCGAGCATCCGTCCCCCCTGCAGGCTGTCGAGATCCGCGCGGCTCAGGCTGTGCACCCGAATGCCCTGATCGGTCAGCCGCATGGACAGCGTGCCGGGTGTCAGTGTGATCGAGTTCGCGTAGATGACCTGGGAGAGCTCGGACAGGTCAGGTGCAGGCGCCAGCCCGACGGCGGGACGCAGACTCGGGTGCGGCAACCATGCCTGCGTCGAGACGGCGACAGACGTGCGGAGGACCTCGACGCCCAGCCGCAGCAGGTAGCGGGGCAGCCGCAGCCACTGACGTGGCGACAGGACCACGTCGCCGCCCTCGAGCCCCGTGCGCGAGGCCACCCACGCCACCAGGCCGACCGAGAGCGCACCGAGCACCAGGATCAGAGGCGTGAAGTGACCGGACAGCACCACCCAGAACCCGGCCAGCCCGGGCGTGGCACGCAACGCCCACCACATGAGCTCACTCCTCCTCTCGCCTCGGATGTCACGGCGGCTTCACGGGCGTACAGGACGCCGACGAGCCGGTCAGGTATCGGGAAGGATGAGCTCCAGCAGGTGCGTCATCGTGACCACGCCAGTGAGCCGACCGTCCTCGACCACCGCCACGATCGGGCAGTGGGACCGGATCATCAGTGCCGCGAGCTCGACGACCGTGGCGTCCGGGTCGACGATCGACAGTTCGAAGGGGCGCTCGGGCAGAAGTTCGCGGACGGAACGTCCCGAAAGTCGGGTCGCCAACCGGTCGGCGTACTCCTCGTCGTACACGCGCGCGAGGGTCGGATCGTCCTGCACGTAGGGAGGGACCATCAGCCGCAATACCTCGGAGGCCGCCAGCACCACGTTGGGAACCCGATTCTCGTCCGTCACCACGAGGCCGGGTAGCCGTTCGTCGACCAGGGCACGCACGGCGCTCACCGCATCGGCGTCCAAGTCGATGACGGGGTACTCATCGGCAATGTCGCGTGCACGCATCCGTTCTGACCTCACTCACGTCCCAGGCACGGTCGCGCCCGGGGCGTTGACACGCTCGCTGCGCCGAACCGTCGTTCGGTCTGGAGACGATGGACGGGTCTCGGGTGGAGGGGGACGAGGTCAGTGAGATCCCGGAGAGACTCGATCGGCAACATCTGAGACATCACAACCACCCCTCACACTGCGCCGAGATCCCGGGCACCTGGCTCCGTTCGTCCGGCGGCGGCGCAGGTGGTGAGTGCCTCTCACCCTCGGCTGGTGTAGCAATCATCTGTGCTGAAGCTTCCTGAAACACAGGGGTCTCTCGGGCGAACCTGGCGCAGGCTTCGCTGCCGGGCTTCGGCAATGAGCGCCGTTCTGGTTCTGGCGTTGGGGGCAGGGTCCCGCACAGTCCGGTCGAACCGGACGTTTGGTCACGGCTGCTTGGCGGTAGAGGCATGATGAGTCGACCCGAAGTCCTTGGCCTGCCCGGAAGGTGTGCGATGGACGGAGACGTGAAATCCGGAACGGAGACCGATGCCAGCCAACGATGCCCGACCGGACGCCGAGTGCGTTTGCGCAGGTCAGGCCGCCTTCTCCGGCATCAACCAGCAGCGCCCGCCACCAGCCGAAAGCCCGCGCGATCGTTCCGCTTCAACGTGTGAGGGTTACGGCGCTACCTGATGTCACAGGAGAGCTCTTCGCAGTCATGGCGGTCATCGAGCCTGCACCCGACGACGCCAGAGGCCGCCCGCGCCGGACGGTGTTGGTGCGCAGGTACCAGTAGAGCATCAGCGCCGAGCTGACCAGGTAGAACGTGTGCAGGAACCAGATCGGACCTGGCGGCAGGTCGAAGACGTAGACGCTGTGCACCACGTTGCCGACGTTGGCCAGCGTGATGTTGCTCAGGCTGTACGACGACAGCTCACGCGTACGCAGCGCCTTGTGCAGCATCGGCAGAACGCTGCCGGCGAAGACGGCCGTGGAGACCATCCCCGCGAGCACCGGCAGCGTCAGTTCCATGCCTTGACGGTAGGAGGCCGGACCCGCCCGGAGCATCGGCTGAACGACGCATTCGCCTCCCCACGCGAGATGGGGCAGACCACCCATGGAGGGAGTTGGTCCAGCCGACTGATTGAACAGCCATTCAACCAGTGGCAGGCTGCGGTCTATGTCGCCCGACGCCACCTTTGACGCCACTGCCATCAATGCCGCCACCGCTCGGGTCGGGGCCTCCTCGCAGTCCTCGGGTGACTTGCCCAGCCGGGCCCAGTACGTCGTGGTGGGCGGCGGCGTGATCGGGACCTCGATCGCCTACCACCTGGCGCTGCTGGGTGCGACCGACGTGGTGCTCCTGGAGCGCAAGCAGCTCACGTCCGGCACGACCTGGCACGCGGCGGGAGAGGTGGTCTCGGGCGGAACGACCGAGGACGCGCTGTGGATGGCGCGCTACTCCGCCGAGCTCTACGCGCGGCTGGAGGAGGAGACCGGGCTCTCGACCGGGTTCCGGCGGTGCGGCTACCTGCAGCTGGCCACGACGGCACGCGCCGACGAGAGCTTCCGCCGCGAGACGGCGTACATGCGCTCGGTGGGCATGACCAAGGACGTGCTCTCGCCGCAGGAGGTGGCCGACCTGGTGCCGATGATGCGGACCGACGACGTCATCCACGGCTTCTGGACGCCCGACGAGGGGCGCGCCAACCCGGTCGACGTGACGATGTCGATGGCCAAGGGGGCGCGGCAGCGCGGCGTCCGGATCCTCGAGAACACCGAGGTCACCGGCTTCGTCCTCGAGCGCGGCCGCGTGGTCGGCGTTCGCACCGAGCGGGGCGATGTCGAGTGCGAGAAGGTCGTGCTCGCGTCGGGGCTCTGGAGTCGCGAGCTGGCGGTCTTGGCCGGTGTCACGGTGCCGCTCCAGGCCGCGGAGCACTACTACCTGCTGACCGAGCCGATCCCCGGCGTCACGCCCGAGTCGGTGCCGGTCATCGAGGACGGCGAGGCCTATGGCTACTACCGCGAGGAGGGTGGCGGCCTCCTGGTCGGGATGTTCGAGCCGGTCGGCAAGGCCTGGGCGCTGGACGGTACGCCGCGCGACAGCGCGTTCGCGGTGCTCCCGCCCGACTGGGAGCGGTTGGCGCCGTTCCTCGAGGTCGCGATGCGGCGCTTCCCGGCGCTCGAGGACGCCGGGATCCGCACCCTCTTCTGCGGGCCCGAGAGCTTCACCGACGACCTGTCACCGATGCTGGGCGAGTCGCCGGAGGTGGACGGCCTCTACCTCGCCTGCGGCCTCAACTCGGTCGGCATCCTCTCCGGCGGCGGCCTCGGCCACATGATGGCGCAGTGGCTGATCGAGGAGCACCCGCCGCTCGACCTGACGTCGGTCGGCGTGGACCGGGCGCACGAGTTCCAGGCGACCCGGTCGTTCCGGCAGGAGCGCACCGTGGAGCGACTCGGGTTCCTGCTCAACGACCTGGCCTGGCCCAACGCGCAGCCGCGGCTGGGAAGGAACGTCCGCCGCTCGCCGTACCACCCCCAGCACGTCGCCGACGGTGCCCACTTCGTCGCCACCAGCGGGTGGGAGTACCCCGACTACTTCGCCGGACCCGGCGTCACCCCGACCGTCGAGTGGGGCTTCGACCGGGGTGAGGCGTTCGAGCGCACTCGCGAGGAGCACCTCCACGCCCGCGAGAACCTCGCGATCTTCGACCTCTCGCTGATGTCGCACCACCTCGTGCAGGGCCCGGACGCCAGGGCCGTGCTCAACCGGGTCTGCGCCAACGACGTCGACACCGTGGTCGGCCGCGTCGTCTACACGCAGTGGCTCGACGACCGCGGCGGGATCATCGCCGACGTCACAGTCACCCGGCTGGCCGAGGACACCTACGTCGTGGTGAGCGGCGACAACATCCACCGCCGGGTGCCCGCCTGGCTCCGGCGCCAGACCAGGCCGGGCGAGCTCGCGGTCGTCACCGACGTGACGAGCGGCCACGCCCTACTGTCGGTCCAGGGCCCGAGGTCGCGCGAGCTGCTGCAGCGGCTGAGCCCGGACGACTGGTCCGACACTGCGTTCCCCTACCTCACGGCGCAGAAGGTCGAGCTCGGCTTCACCCCGCTCTGGGCGTTGCGCGTCACGTACGTCGGCGAGCTGGGCTGGGACCTGCTGGTGCCCACCGAGTTCGGCGCGACGCTCTACGAGCAGCTGCGCGAGGCGGGCGCCGACCTCGGCTTCCGGCCGACCGGGCTCGGCGCCCTGGAGACGATGCGGCTGGAGAAGGCCTTCCGCGACATGGGCCACGACATCGACTCCAGCGACACGCCCCTGGAGGCCGGGCTCGGGTTCGCGGTCGCCTGGGACAAGCCCGGCGGTTTCGTCGGGCGCGACGCGCTGCTGAAGCAGCGCGAGTCGGGCCCGCCGACCAGTCGGCTCGTCAACGTGCTGCTCGCCTCGCCGGACGTCGACCTCTACGGTGACGAGCCGGTCTACTGGGACGGCGAGCCGGTCGGCCACGTCCGCAGCGGCGGCTTCGGCCACTCGCTCGGCGCCCCGTGCGGGATCGCCGGGATCAGCCGCGACGCGGGCATCACCGCCGCCGACCTGGCCGCCGGCGCGTTCGAGATCGACATCGCCGGGACCCGGGTCCCCGCACGGGTCTCCCTCAAGCCGTTCTTCGACCCGGGTCGTGAACGCATCCTCCGCTGAGGAAGCTCCCTACGCGAGGCTGCGGGCGATCTCGGACTGCCGGACCAGGATGGCGGCCTCGTCCAGCTTCTTGCGGCGCAGCCAGGTGGTGACCTCGGTGTTGCACTTGCTCGCGTTGCAAGGGCCACAGGCCGGGACCACGTTGGCCAGCGTGTAGCGCCCGCCGCGGGAGATGGGGAGCAGGCAGTCCTTCTGCAGCGGGCGGTCGGCCGCACCGCAGTAGGCGCAGCCACCCCAGGCGAGAGTGAGAGCGGTCCACTGGGCACTCGTCAGGTCGTGCGCGACCTTCGCCATCCGGCGCTTGCGTCGGCGCGCGTACGTTGCGGCACGGCTGCGGGAGGGCACACCCAGACAGTACGGCGACGCGGTGGCTGGTCAGTGGAACCGGTCCGCGTCTCAGCGCCGGAGACCGGACCGGGATGTCCGGTCGAGGTAGGCGCGGGCGGCCCACGCCACGACCCGGTGCTCATCTGCCCCGCGGAGTGCCGTCTTCTTCGCCCAGAAACCGACCGCACGCGCCGAGCTCCCGGCGACCTCGTCGGGTGACGGCCACCGTCCCTGCCGCCCGAAGAAGGCCCGGCGGTACCTCTTGAAGAGGGCGCCGTGCGCCAGCACCAGCGCCGCCACGGCAGCCTCCGCCACGATCAGCAGCTCGTCATCGGCGGGGACGTCCATCGGCGTGGCGGTCGGCGTCGGCTCGGGGCGGGGAATCAAATCGGAGAGATCTCCCACGATGGAGTGACCGCGTCGCTGCAGCTCGGTTGCGAGCCGCTCGCCGCGTTGCTGGGTCCACGGGATGTGCTCGGCCGGCAGCCGGAGCGGCTGCGAGCGCTCGACGTGCCACCTCGGACGGAGGCCGGCCTCCATGACGAAGCGGTACTGGGCGAGGGTCAGCCGGCCTGCGATCGCCTGGTTGAGCCTGCGGACGATCTCCAGCTCCGCGGCACCGAGCGACACGTTTCGGGGCCGTACCGGCTCGGTGCCCCAGATGTCGGGTGGCAGTCCGGTCGCGGCGGCGAATCGGTCGAGCAGGACGTGCTCGGCCGAGCCGCGTGGAGGGACGGTGACGATCCGGATGCGCTCGGCGGGGATGGCCGTGGCCCACATGTCGACCACGCGGAGCACGTCCTGGCGCAACCAGAACGCGAGCCCGTCGCTGGGGTTCGACGTCTCGCCATCGTCGCGGACCGAGGCGATGAAGTCCTGCCACCCCGTGCTGCCACCCTGGACAACCGACTGCTGCCACGACGACAGCAGCGTCCGCGCCAGGTCCCGGACCGTGATGACCACGTAGATCCGGTGGGGGCCGAGACGCCGGACCAGGCGGCGGACGTGCCGCGGCCGGGCGTGGGACAGCTCCTCCTCCGAGACGACCACGCTGCGACCCGTGAAGGCGGCGATCTCGTCCGCGAGCCGGCCGAAGGCGCCGGCCACGACGTCCCGGTCGTCACCCTCGATCCGCTGCCCGAGGAGGTCGTACGCCGCGAGCCGCTGCGCCCGGTGGCTGCCGCCGGCGAACAGCACACCGGCCGCGGCGAGCTGGGCGACGCGTGCGTTCAGGCCGGCCTGGATGGTCGTGGTCCCGGTCTTGGCCAGTCCGATGTGGAGGAAGACGTCCGCCATGAGCAGGACCGTAGATCGGGCGTGAACCCGGGGCATGGGGCTGCAGACCCGGTCGCGCCGGGAAGTCCGTCCCAGCGACGTCAACGATCCGCGTGCGTTGAATCGAGCCCATGACGTCACAGCGACCTGCCCGGTGCGCACGAAGAGCCGGCAGATTCATGCGACGCAGAACTCGTTGCCTTCAGGATCGAGCATCACGACGTGCCCGAAGTCGTCGCCGTAGCGGTCCTCGCGGACCCGGGTGGCCCCGGCCGAGACCAGGGCGGCCACCCGTTCGTGGACCAGCCGCTCACGCTCGACCGGGTCCGAGGGCCGCTCGCCGAGCACCCGGATGTCGATGTGCACCCGGTTCTTCGCGGTCTTGCCCTCCGGCACCCGCAGGAAGCCGATGGCCGCGCCGACCCCGTCGGGGTCGATGATCGAGGCACCGTCCGGGTCGTCGTACCCGTCCTCCGGGACGTACCCGAGCGCGGTCGCCCAGAACGCGGCGAGCCGCTGCGGGTCGTTCGCGTCGCAGCCCAGGGTCCAGTGGGTGGCCATGCGGCCAGCCTAGAACGCGTCACTTCTGCCAGGGCAGCTCCGACGGCTGACTCCAGTGACCGGCCGCGTGGCCGTCGACAAGTCCACTGGGTGCCTCGATCATCGCGCGGAGGTAGCAGGCCTGCGTGCCTCCGGGCTTCGGCGCAGCGAGGTAGGTGTAGAACGTGATGGACGTGACCCGCTCGCCGATCGGGTTCGTGCCGGGAGGCAGCCGCTCGTGCCAGACCTGCCGCTCGAGCGTCGTGCCCGGCTTCAGCTGCATCTCGTCGGCGCTGGAGCCTCCCCAGGCCAGGGCGCCTCGACCGGGATCGAGTTTCATCGCTCCCGCCGTGCCGCCGTACAGCGTGTGTTCCGTCCGGTTGGCGAGGCTCATGTGCAGACCGATCTCCGTGCCGCGCGCCACCGGGGTGGCCGTGATCCGGTATGAGAGGTCCAGACGTGCGAGCAGCGGGTCGCACCGTTCGGCCACCTCGGCCTCGCGCTTCGCCTGCCGCTCGGCTCGACGCTGCGCCCGCTCCTCGGCGCTCATCCCGGTCGGTGCGTCAGATGAGGGCAACCGACTGTCCGACTCCGACGGGACCGTGCTGGGCGTGGCCGATCCTGGGCTGGCGTCGTCGGCGGTGCCGCAAGCAGTGGCCACCCCCGCCATGGCGATAAGCAGAGCTGCGGTGCCGAGGCGCATGCCTCAGTCTGCGCTCACCCGCAGTCACAGAGAAGAGCGCTCAGTGGGCGCCGGCGAGGTTGAGGCCGACGACCCCGGCGACGATCATCCCGAGCGAGGCGGCCTTCAGCCAGCCCATCTGCTCGCCCAAGAAGGCGAACCCGATGAGGGCGACGATGGCGGTGCCGACGCCGG
>Ga0299913_10003537_pt1 | contig 12807 bp, 13 predicted proteins | sample RVTome_9_FD_201360 | JGI IMG/M metagenome (GOLD analysis project Ga0299913, IMG submission 201360) | Soil microbial communities from uranium-contaminated site in the Upper Colorado River Basin, Wyoming, United States - RVT155D38 (version 2) ... | reverse complement strand
CGCCGATGCCGCAGTGGATCGGGCGGGTGCCGCCGAGTGGGGAGGACGTGTCCTCGCGTGGACGTTTCAGCTGGTGGCGGCCTTTCCCTTCCGCAACCAGCCCGCTCCGATGGGCGTCTATCTGCTCTACTTCGGCGTCGTCATCGGGCTGCTCACGGCAGCCCTACGTCAGGCACGAGGACGGCGCCGCAACGTCCTCCTGGCATCGGCCGTGACGACGCTCGTGCTGCCCGTGTGCATCACGGCGGTGACGATCGACTCCAACGGAGCAATCTGGCAAGGGCGCTACTTCCTGCCGTTCGTCGTGGGGATCTTGATTCTCTGCGGCACCGCCATCGACGATGACGATCCCCCAGCTCGGGGCTGGCTGCAGGTCCCGGCCGTCCTTCTCCTTGCCGGGGCACAGGGCTGGTCCGTGTCGAGTGTGGCGGCTGACGAGGCCCGCAGGTCGGCCACGCATCTGGGGCCGGACTGGGTGACGCTTCCCCCGCTGGCCCTCGGCGTGATCGTGGCTGTCGCCTGGGCGACCCTGGCCGGCGCCGCAGTGCGGGTGCAGGGACCGAGACAGAGCCGCAGCAGGGCCTGACGTGCCCCGCGGATTCGCCGTGTCGGCGATTCTGCCGCGGGGGGTCGGCATCAGAACGCACAATGTCGCGGACCGCGCACCGATGACAGGAGTCCAGGATGAGGAGCACCGCGAGCTGCCCAGCGGGCTGCGGCCTCCCCGTCAGCACGCGCAGGGCCACCGCGATCGGAGTCTGCGGGCTGTCTGGGATGTCCTGCCGCGACCCACGGAGCCCACAGTGATTCGTCGCCGCCCACCCTTTCGCACCAGGTGGGTAGTGCTCGGCTTGCTCCTGATAGAGCTCGGTTGGATCATTGCGCTGCCGCCCTTCCGCGGTGTGGACGAGCACGACCACGCCTTCCGCGCCTCAGCCGTCGCCCACGGACAGTGGGTCGCTCCACCGTCCGAGGCGACCCGGGGCACGGGTGCCTTCGTGCTCGTCGAGCCGGACATCGTGGCCGCCGCAGCGCCCGAGTGCCAACGTCGTCCCTACACCGCCGAGGCGGACTGCGTGGGTACGGCCGCAGGCGATCGAGTGGAGATCGCCAGCGGCGCCGGCCGCTACCACCCCCTGTTCTACGCCGTGGTCGGCGCCCCGACCCTCGCCCTCGATGGCGTCGCGAGCCTCTACGCGATGAGGGGCCTCGCGCTTCTGCTCTGCCTCACCATGGCCGCGGTCGCGCTGCGCGCGTTGCGATCGTGGGCGGACCCCATGGTGGCCGTGGCTGTTCTCTGTGGCCTGACCCCGGTCGTCCTGTACTCGATGAGCCTGGTCGCTCCCAACGGCTTGGAGATGATGTCGGGCCTGGCCCTGTGGGCCGCACTCGGCGCAATCGCGAACTCACAGGGGCCAGTGTCCAGGGGGCATGTCCTCAGCGCGGTGATCGCGGCCTCACTGTTGCTGACACTGCGCTCCCTGGGTCCCCTCTGGGCGCTGCTCATCGCCGCCACCGCGTTGTACGTCTGGCCTGCTCTCGTTCCACGACTATGGTCGCTGCGCCGCACCGTGGCCGGGGGCATGGCCACCGTGACCCTCACACTCGTGGCGGCCGCGAGTCTGGTGTGGATCCTGGGGCAGCACTCCATGGTCGTCGGGCGGGCGGCGGCCCTCCCCGACATCACGCCCTCGGACAGGCTGTCCGTGTCGGCGGGCCGGGTCCCTCAGTGGCTCCTCCAGATGGTGGCCGCCTTCCCCTCGCGGAGCGACGCCGCACCGCCCGTCGTGTACGCCGCGTTCTTGGCCCTCCTCGGATTCCTGATCGGTTTCGCGATCTGGCGCGGAGCCACCCGGATCCGGATCGCCCTCGTGATCGTCATCGGAGCCTCGCTCGTGGTGCCCTTCCTCATCACGATCGCCACCCTCGACAACTTCGGCACCGCCTGGCAGGGACGTTACGGATTCCCCTACCTGATCGGCGCCGCGGTGCTGTTCGGCATTCCCCTCGGCATCCTGGGAGGCCGTGGGCGTCGAAAGCTGGTGGCGGCCGCGTTTCCTCTCGTCGTGATCGGCCACACGGTCTCGGTGGTCGCCGTGCTCCAACGAGAGCTCCGCGAGAGCCCGCTGAGCGGCACCAGTGCCTGGAACCTCGCGCCCCCGGTCGTGGTCCTGGTGGCGCTGGTGGCGGTGGGCGCTTCCCTCGTCTTCCTCCCACTGGCGCGCAGCGCCGTTGCGCGCGGGCAGGCGACGGCATGATCGGAAGCGGCATCCGACTCCGCTGGGTCGGCCTCGGGTTGTTCCTGCTGCAGGCCGCCTGGGTCGTGGCCATGCCCCCGTTCGCGGCGATGGACGAGTGGGACCACGCCTATCGAGCCGCGGCCGTCGCTCATGGGCAGTTGGCTGCCACGCCCACTGATGCGACAACGGGGACCGGCGCATTCGTCCGCGTCCCCACGGACATCGTCGAGGCCGCTCAGCACGAGTGCCGGCGGCTGAGCTAGGTGTGATGACCAGGCACGTTGGTCGAGGACCTGTGACGACACGGCCTGAGGCGTAGATGGGTGAAGGCCTCCCGGTGTGGAGTGGAGCTGTCTAGAAACCGCTTCACACCCAGGAGGCCCTCGTGTCCCACGCTACCCATGCCAACGCTGCCTTGACCCCTCGTGCCCGGCTCAAGCTCGCGCGTCTGATCGTCGACCACGGTTGGCCACCGGCTCGAGCCTCGGGGCGGTCGTCGTCGGCGGGACCGCCCTTCGACACAGCACGCCGAGGCGCCTGTGGCCCGCAGTCGCGGCCACTGGGTTGCTCGCGGTCGCTCACACGGTCGTCCTCGCGAACACGATCCTCATCGAACACCGGCTCCTCGTCGGCACGAACACCCCCTTGTGGGCGCTCGACGTCCACCCGGCGGTTGTGGGGACCCTGGCAGCCTGTGGCTCGCTGGCGCTGACCACGCCCTTCGTGCTCCGATTGCGCGATGCCATCAACAGCGGTGGCTCCCCGGCTGGCCACCTTGACCCTGGAAGCAGTGCCTGGTCGCCTCAGTCGAGGCCGACGGAGAACGCCGACTCGAGGTCGTGCCGCGAGTAGGTCCGGAAGGCGATGTGGGTCTCGGTGGCGCTGACGCCCGGCACCTTGTTGAGGCGGTCGGCCACGACCGACGCCACGTCGTCGTGGTCGCGGACCCGGACGAGCGCGATCAGGTCGATCTGCCCGGTGACGGAGTAGACCTCGCTGACGCCGTCGAGAGCGGCGATCTGCTCGGCCACCTCCGGGATGCGCGCCACGTCGGCCTTCACGAACACGATGGCGGTGATCATGAGGTGAGGTTAGCGGGCCGGCTGGTGGGTGGGCGCGAGGTCCCGGCGCTCGTCGAACGGCACCAGGCTGACCCGCGATCCGTCGGCGGCGTCGTGGAGGGCCAGGTGGCGGCCGGCTCCAGTGACCGGGCAGCTCCACTCGCCCTCGACGCCGATCAGCCGCACGCCGGGGGACTCCAGCCAGCGCAGGACGCGCTCGGACTCCTCGGCCGTCGCGGTCGGCACCGGGCCGGGAGCCGGCCGCACCGTCTCGGCCTCCTGCCGCAGCAGCTCGACGAACTGGTGGGCGTCGCCACCGCGCGGGATCACCCCGGCCGCTGCCAGCCGGCCGAACCGGACCACGTGCACACCCCAGCGGTGGTCGCCCTCGCGGCGCGCGGCCACGATCTCCGGGCACCGGCTCAGCGAGCCGAGTCGCTGGGTGCGCGCGGTCGCCCGCACGAACGCCGCGAGCCGGTCGCGGTGGACCCGCGCCTCCTCGAACCGCTCCGCGTCGGCGAGGCCCGACATCCGGCGGTTGATCGCCGCGACCACGTCGTCGGGACGCCGCATCAGGCTGTCGCGGAGCTGGCGCACCACCGCGGCGTACGTCGAGAGGTCGGCCGAGCCGTCGCAGGGCGACAGGCACTTACCCATCTCGGCCAGGACGCACGGCGCGCGGCTGCTGCGCGCGCCGAGCCGGTCGGTGCACTGGCGGACGGGGAACGTGTCGTGGAGGGCCGCCAGGCAGCGCTCGGCCGTGGACCTCGACGAGAACGGCCCGACGTAGTCGGCGTCGTCGTCGCGCACCTGACGGACCAGCGACAGTCGCGGCCACGCCTCGCGCGTGAGCTTGAGGAAGTGCATCTTCTCCGGAAATCGCGAGCGGCGGTTGTAGCGCGGCTTGTGCTCGGCGATCAGCCGCAGCTCCCGTACCTCCGCCTCGAGCGGGGTGGCGCACTCGATCGCCGTGACCTCGGTGGCGAGGTTGACCATCTCGCCCATCCGCGACCGGGTCTCCGAGGCCGTGAAGTAGGAGCGGACCCGGGTGCGCACGTCGCGCGACGTACCGACGTAGAGGACGCGCTGCTGGTCGTCCTTGAAGAGGTAGACCCCCGGCGCGTGGGGGAGCCCCTCGGCGAGGTGACGCTTGCGTCGCTGGGCGGTCGACACCCGCGCGGTGAACGTCTGGAGCTCCTCCAGCGTGTGGACGCCCAGCCCGCCGAGTCGTTCCATCAGGCCGTGGAGCACGTCGACGGTGGCGCGTGCGTCGGCCAGGGCCCGGTGGTTGGGCGTCGTGCCAGAGTTGAAGACCCGAGCCAGCGACGAGAGCTTGCAGTTGGGCGCGTCGTCGCGGGTGATGACCCGGCGCGCCAGCCGCGCGGTGTCGACCACCTCGAACGTCGGCCAGGCGCGCCCCTGCAGCTCGGCGAAGTGGCGCAGGAAGCCGAGGTCGAACGGGGCGTTGTGGGCGACCAGGACGGTGCCCTGGGCGAACTCCAGGAACGCCGGGAGCGCGGACTCGATCCGCGGCGCGTCGGCGACCATCGAGTTGGTGATGCCGGTCAGGACGGCGATGAACGCCGGGATGTCGGTCTGCGGGTCGACCAGGGTCTGGAACTCGCCCAGCACCTCGCCGCCGCGCACCTTCACCGCTCCGATCTCGGTGATCATGCAGCCGGCGGTGGGGGAGCCACCGGTCGTCTCGAGGTCGACCACGCAGAACGTCACGTCGCGCAGCGGGCGTCCCAGCTCGTCGAAGCTGCGCTGGGCCTCCCACCGGGACGGCAACGGCATGGTCGTGCTCACGTCTCCGACGTTAGGCGCGAGCACCGACACGCCCGGGGAGGACGCGCGGGGCCTACGCTGACCGCTGTGAACATCCAGATCCCGGGTCCCTCCGAGCGCTGGCGTTGCGCCGGCTGCGGCAACTTGACGCGCTTCGACGTGAGCCGGGCGCGCCGTACGACGGAGTTCTGGCACTTCGACCTCGCGGGCGATCACGCGGTCGAGGACACCGAGGTGCGCGACGAGTCCATCGAGTCGGTCACCTGCCGCTGGTGCGGCCGTGCGGACGCCGTCGAGGTGGTGCCGCGCGCCGAGTCGTGACCCGGGCGGGGGCGCCGCGGAGCCGGTTGTCAGTGGGGGCACCCACACTCGGATCCATGGCGACACGAATCGATTGCGACACCTGCGTGGTGCGAGGGCTGGCGTGTCACGACTGCGTCGTGACGGTGCTGCTCGGCCCGCCTCCGGAGCTCACGTTCGACGACGAGGAGAAGCGGGCGCTCGACGTGCTCGCCGAGGGCGGCCTGGTGCCACCCTTGCGGCTGGTGCAGCCGATGAGCGGGCCTGAGGTCGAGTCGGCGTGAACCGTCGGTGCCGACCTGGAAGCCGCGTCAGGAGCGCCTGCGCAGCACCAGGTGCATGATGTCGCCCCCGCGGTTCAGCAGGGGCGCAGACAGCACGCCGGCAGCGACACCCGCGACGGTGGCCGGTGAGGGGCGACGGTCCATGTGCGCGCGGTTCCAGAAGCCGCGCCACGTCATGCTCGGCAGGGTCCCGGCGTGCACCACGTCGAAGCCCTCGGACTCGCACAGCCGGACCAGGGCAGGTCGGTCGAAGAACCACAGATGAGGTGACGGGAGCCCAACCTGCCAGAGCCGGTCGAACAGACCCTGACCGCTCCCGCGCTTGCGCGCCACGACGGCCGTTCGAAACAGGAGGCCGCTGCTGCTGGGGATGTTGATGCTGAGCAGCCCGCCGTCCGACAGGTGCTCGCGGCATGCCGACACCACCGCCCGCGGGTCGGGAATGTGCTCCAGCACGTCGTTGAAGGTCAGGACGTCGAATCGTTCGTCCGCGTCGAGCGCGTCGGGGAAGTACCCCACGCGGGTCGGTGCCCCAGCGTCGGCCGCAACCCCCTCGTCCGGCTCGATGCCCTCCGCGACGTAGCCGGAGCCGGCCGCGGCTCCGACGAACCAGCCATGGGCGGAGCCGATGTCCAAGAGCCGGCGTCCGGGCGGCTCCGCGGCCTCGATCCGGCGCAGGATCAATCCGCTCACGCGCTGCCGGATGCTCCGCAGGCCCGCCTCGCGCCTGACCTCGTCGATCGGGCTGTCCTCGTCGTTGATCGCGACCGGAAGCGTGGCTCCCCAGGTGCCGCACGACGGGCAGCGGTGGCACCAGTCCGCCAACGTCGGCTGGCTGGTCATCGCGGTGTCACAGACACAACAGGACAGCACCGGCCCAGCATCGCATCGCAGATCTGGGAGGGGTGCTCGAACCGCCGGGGCGCGTCAGCAACGTCTGGCGGCGAGCCCCGCCCAGAGTTTTCACAGCGGTAACACGCCGGGAGTTGGCGCGCGCGGGGATCACGACTAGTGTCTGCTCCGGTGCTCGGGGTAGTGGATCAGTCCGGATCCACGCGGGCACCGCGCCGAGTCCAGGTCATTCGGGGGAGTGGTCAGACGGAGCCGGGGAACCACCACCTCTGGGGTGAATCGCCTGCAAGGCACCTCGCTGAGACGCGGAGTGAGGAGCAGGAGTAGGGCACGTCGAGCCCGAACCCGTCAGCTCACCCGGTAGGCGTGACGACGTAGCAAAAGGAGACCGCACCTCCGTGTTCAACGGTCGGAAGCGACTCATCAGCGCCCTCGCAGGACTCGCCCTCGCAGCCTCCATCGGTCTCGTGCCCGGCGCTGCCTCGGCGGACCCGGACATCGAAGACGTGGAGAAGCGCGTCGACGACCTCTATCACGAGGCCGAGGCTGCCCAGGAGCGCTACCACGACGTCAGGCTGGAGCTCGACGAGCTCCGGGCCGACCTCCGCTCGCTCGAGGCCGACCAGGCGCGGCAGGGCCGCCGCATGGAGACGGCGCGCGAGCAGGTGCGCGAGTCGGTGATCCGCCAGTACCAGGGCGAGAACCTCTCGGCCGTCGGTCAGGTCTTCGTCAGCGAGGACCCGGGTGCCTTCCTCGACCAGCTGTCGACCATGACGTCCTACAACGACCTCCAGTCGCAGATGTTCTCCGCCTACGCCCGCGAGGCCAAGGCCCTCGACATCCGGTCGGACGCCACCCAGGGCCGCCTCGACGACATCGCCGCCGCCGAGAAGAAGCTGGCTCAGGAGCAGGCGAACGTCGACGAGAAGCTCGCCGAGGCCAAGGAACTGCTCAGCCGGCTCGAGGCCGAGGAGCGCGAGCGGATGATGGCCTCGCGCAGCACCCCCTCGCTGCCGGACGTCGCCGCGTCGGGCAACGCCGGCACCGCCGTCCAGTTCGCCATGGGCCAGGTCGGCGACGCCTACGTCTACGGTGCCGCGGGACCTGACGCCTACGACTGCTCCGGGCTCACGATGGCCGCCTGGGGCGCCGCGGGCGTGGCGCTGCCGCACTCGTCCAGCGCCCAGTACGGCTCCGGCCCACACATCTCCGCGAGCGCGCTGCAACCCGGCGACCTCGTCTTCTACTACAGCCCGATCAGCCACGTCGGCATGTACATCGGCAACGGCATGATCGTGCACGCGGCCAACCCGAGCACGGGCGTCCAGGTCACTGGCCTGTACTCGATGCCGTACGTCGGCGCGGTCCGCCCTGGCTGATTCTCACGTCGCGAAGGCCGGGCACCCACGGTGGTGGGTGGCCGGCCTTTCGTCGTTCCTGGCCCTCGTCGTCGGCACCACGCTGTGGCTGACGCTGCGCGACGAGGCGTACGTCGCACCGAACCCCTCGGCCCCGACGGCCAGGATCCAGCCCGCCCCGGCCGCCGCGCTGCTCCAGGCCCTCACGACGGCGATCCGGACCGGTGACCGCGACGCCGCGGCCGCGCTCGCGGACGAGGACGACCCTGAGGCCCAGGCGGCGCTCCGCGCGCTCGTCGACAACGCCGAGGCGATCCGGCTGCGCGACGTCGCCCTCCGCTACCTCGACGAGCTGAGCGGCCTGGACCCGCAGGGGGAGTGGCGCGCCGCCGCGACCCTGCGTTCGCGCTTCGGGCAGGTCGACCCGGCGGCCGCCACGGTCGAGGTCGAGGTCGGATTCGCGGTCGACGCCGGGGAGGTCACGATCACCGACGTCGGCGGCAACCACGGCGCCACGCCGGTCTGGCTGGCGACCCCGGTCCAGGTCCGACGTACGCCGGACACGCTGGTGGTCGCGACTGCGGACGTCGACCGCTACTCCCGGCTCGCGGTGCAGGCCGTGGCCGTCGTGCGCCGGGTCGTCCCCGACTGGGACGAGCCGCTGGTCCTGGAGGTCCCGGCCGACGCGCGCGCGCTCGACGCCGCGCTGGGGGCCGACCCTGGGTCGTTCGCCACCATCGCGGGCGTCACTTCCGAGGTCCCGGGCTCGTCCGGGGACGACGCGGCCGTCCACGTGTTCGTGAACCCCGCCCGGCTGGCCGAGTCCGACCCGATCGGGCAGCAGGTCGTCATCAGCCACGAGGCCGCCCACGTCGCGCTCGACGCGACCTCGACGGGAGCGCCGGTCTGGCTGGGGGAGGGCCTCGCCGACTACGTCGCGCTGCGGGATGTCGGGTTGCCGATCTCGGTGACAGCCGCCGACCTGATCCGGCAGGTCCGACGGGAGGGCGTGCCGACCGCGCTGCCGGGGGACCGCGAGTTCGACGAGGAGTCCGACTACTTCGGGGCGGCCTACGAAGGTGCGTGGTTCGCCTGCCGGATGCTGGCGCGGCGGGTGGGGGAGGATGCGCTCGTGAGCTTCTACGCAGAGGCCGACGACGCCGAGGACTTCGACGCCGAGTTCCGACGCACGTTCGGCCTCAGCGTGGCAGCCTTCACGCGGAGCTGGCGCCACCACATCAGCCGGCTGGCGGGATGACCGCGTCCGCCCGGCCGGTGGCCACGGCCGTGACGATCGTGGGGGCGGCCGGCTTCGCCCTGGCCGCCTGGTGGCTGGTGCCGTGGGGGGCCGCCCCGAGCGGGCTGACCCCGGTCCCCGCGTCCGACGTGTTCAGCGCCACGGAGGTGGCGCGGGCGGAGGCCTACTCCCGCTGGGCCTTGACGTGGAGCCTCGGGTCGCTCGCGGTGTCCGTGGGCGTCGCCTGCTGGCTCGGGTTCACCACCATCGGGGCGCGCCTGGTCGCGCACCTGCCGGGCCGCTGGTGGCTGAAGGTCGTGCTGGCCGTGGCGGCCTGCGAGCTGATCGGCCGGGTCGCGACCCTCCCGTTCTCGGCCGCCGCCCGCCAGCTGCGGCTCGAGGCCGGGCTGACCGACCAGGCGTGGGGAAGCTGGGCGATCGACGTCCTGCTCGGCCAGGCCGTGGTGCTGGTCGTGACGTCCCTCGTCCTGCTGGTCCTCGTCGGCTGCGCGCGACGCTGGCACCGCGTCTGGCCGGCGGTCGCGGGGCTCGCGCTGGCATGCTTCGCGCTGCTGGCCTCCTTCGCCTACCCGCTCGTGGTCGAGCCGTTGTTCAACCGCTTCACGCCGCTGCCGGACGGGTCGCTGCGCACGAGCGTGCTCGAGCTGGCGGACCGCGAAGGTGTGGCGGTCGACGACGTCCTGGTGGCGGACGCGTCGCGGCGTACGACGACGCTCAACGCCTACGTGTCCGGGTTCGGAGCGACCAAGCGGGTGGTGCTCTACGACAACCTGGTGGACGACACCCCGGAGGACCAGACGCTCTCGGTGGTGGCCCACGAGCTCGCCCACGCGCGTCACGACGACGTCCTGGTGGGCTCGGCACTCGGGGCGCTCGGCGTCCTGGCCGGGGTGGGCCTGCTCGGCCTCGTGATGCCCCCGAGACCCGGGGGACGGGAGGGGGTCCCGGACCCCGCCCGGACACCCCGGGTCCTGGCGTGGCTCGCGGTCGGGGCGCTGCTGGTGAGCCCGGTTCAGTCCGGGATCAGCCGCAGCATCGAGACGCGTGCCGACGTGGATGCGCTGCGTGCGACGAAAGCCCCAGTGCCCTTCGTCGCCCTGCAGCGTGCGCTGGCGATCCGGTCACGATCCGACCCGACACCGCCGGCGCTGGTTCAGTTCTGGTTCGGTTCACACCCGACCGTGCTGGAGCGGGTCGGGCTGGTGCGCGACATGACCTAGGGGTTGCAGGTCGCGTCGATGGTGTCGCTCTCGGTGGTGATCTGGGTGCAGGTGTCGTCGAAGATCTCGTCGACGATCGGGCCGAGCGCGAACACGGCGATGACGATCAGGGCGGCGATGCCGGCGATGAGCAGGCCGTACTCGACCGCGGAGGCGCCGCGATCGTCTGACCTCTTGAGAATGGTGCGGATAAGCGTCATGGGGGGTCTGCTTTCAATGAGCAGATCGGGCCCCGGCCCGTACGGCCAGGGCCCGATCTGATTCGCCAGCTAGTGAGCAGTAGTGCTCAGGAGTCGCAGGTGGCCGTGATGTCGGTGTTGCCGGCGACGATCTCGTCACACGTGTCGGTGAAGGCTTCCTTGATGATCGGGCCGAGCGCGAACACGGCGATGACGATCAGGGCGGCGATGCCGGCGATCAGCAGGCCGTACTCGACGGCCGACGCGCCGCGCTCTTCCATCTTGGCGAGGCGAGCGTTGAGCTGGATCTTGAGGTACTTGATCATTTCGGGGGGCTCCTTGTCCCTTGGATTCAGTGGCTGGGAGCCTGTGGCCCCACAAGGACAATCTTGGAGGAGCCCGAGCGATCGCGGACCCGAATTTCGGATCTAATCGCATAGTCCTTTCGGACTACTCCCACTAGTCGGAGCCGGTCGGATTGATGCTCGAGAGCAGCCCGATCCGCATCGCGGTGACGAGCGCCTGCGCCCGGTTGACAGCGCCCAGCTTCTGGTAGATCCGAGCGACGTGGGACTTGACCGTCGACTCCGAGAGATGGAGCCGTGGCGCGATCTCCGCGGAGCTCAGCCCCTCGGCCAGCAGGATCAGGACGTCGTGCTCACGCTCCGACAGCCGGGTGCTCTCGCCGGACACCCGGCGCATCATCGCCTGCGCCAGCCCGGCGCACAGGAAGGAGCGGGGGGAGACCGTCGCGTGGCGGGCTGCCTTCACGACCTCGGTGGACGGCGCGTCCTTGCCGACGAACGCCGAGGCGCCTGCCTCCATCGCGGCGAAGATCTGGTCGTCGCCGGCGTGCATGGTCAGGACGACGAGACCGACCTTGTCGGACTCACGTCGCACCCGTCGGACCACGTCGAGCCCGGTGCCGTCGGGGAGCTGGAGGTCTGTGACCACGACGTCCGGCTGGTGTTCGTCGTACATGTCCATGGCCTCGGCGACGGACTTGGCCGCGCCGACCACCTCCATGTCCTCCTGCGCCGAGAAGACGCCGGACAGACCGTCCCGGATGAGCTCGTGGTCGTCGACGAGCAGCACGCGTGTCACGCTGACACCTTGTCAGGTCGATCGGCCTCGACGCGGGAGGCAGGGCCGGTACGCCGCGGCACGCGGACCCGCACCACGGTCCCGGTCGGCTCGGCTGCCTCGATGGCGAGGTCCGCGTCGATCAGGCTCGCGCGCTCCTGCATGATCTTCAGCCCGTAGGAGTCGTCGCGACCCGGTCCGAGTCCCCGGCCGTCGTCGCGCACCACGATCTCCGCCACGGGCGCCGCGACCCGGACGCTGACGTCGATCGCACCCGCCCGGGCGTGCTTCACGGCGTTGTTCATCGCCTCCTGGGCGATCCGCAGCAGCTCGGACTCGACCTCTGGACGCAGCCTGGCCGTCTGCTCGTTCACGGTCACCCGGATCGGGATCCCGGCGCTCTCGCTCAGGTGACGCGCCAGCCCGCTGACCGCGGCCCCCAGGCTCTCGCTGGCGGCCACGTCGGTGCGCAGCGTCTGCACGGACCGGCGCACCTCGGCCACGACCACCGTGATCCGCTCGCGCAGCTTGCGCAGACCTTCGGCCTGGACGTCGGTGGTCGGCGTCGCCGAGAGCGCGTCGACGAGGTAGCCCAGCGACGCGATGTCCTGCGCCACGCCGTCGTGCATCTCGCGAGCCAGCCGGTGGCGCTCCTCGGTCGTGGCCGCCTCGCGGAGCCTGCGGAACAGCAGGGCGGTGTCGAGGTGGACGGCGGTCGCGGCGAGTCGTGGCCGCAGCGCCGCGAGCCGCGCCTCCAGGCCCAACCGCGAGGGATCGGTGCCGGCCGGCAGGATGCCCGCCACGACGGCCACGTTGCCCATGTCGGTGCGCAGCGGGACGGCGAACACCTGGCCGTCGACCTGCGGTGAGGCGGACGCCCACGCCCGCGCGACCACCGGGTCGAGCGTGGTCTGGTCGACGGTGGCCGAGCTCGCGGCCGACACCAAGGGTGTCAGCTCCTCGCCGCGCGGCACGTGGACGGCGACGGCGACGAGCGGCAGCTCGTTGCGCACCTCCACCGCGATCTGCGAGCCGAGCGCGATCGGGTCCAGCCCCGACCCGAGGTCCCCGGAGAGCTCCAGCAGCCCGCGGAGCAGCCGCTGGGCGTCGCGGTAGGGCGCCAGCGGGTCGTCCGCCGCCATCTGAGCGTGCTGGAAGCTCGCGATCATGCCCAGTCCGACGCC